>Ga0315553_10002803_pt1 | contig 13866 bp, 15 predicted proteins | sample SalMarSW160140MG_FD_203099 | JGI IMG/M metagenome (GOLD analysis project Ga0315553, IMG submission 203099) | Salt marsh sediment microbial communities from the Plum Island Ecosystem LTER, Massachusetts, United States - Salt Marsh Sediment SW1601-40 ... | reverse complement strand
TCCCGCAGCGAGACAATTTCCTGCTGCACCGCCTCCGTTTGGCCCATGATGTCGAAGGATGCCGTGCCGGCAGTGCCAAGGATGAACGCGTCATCCTGCGCCATACCTTGCGGCAGACTGGCGAAGTGTCCTAGCCAGCCGACGACTTGGATCGGGCCTCCATCTTCTTCAAGGCTGGTCACACGACCATCGACGTCGACCGTTCCGCTCCATGTAAATCCAGATCCAGATGAGACCTCGATGGTATATACCACGGCCTCAGGCGCCACGATCGGGTAGCTGATCGAAATCAACCAGTTTGCAGCTTTAAACTCGAATGAGCTTCCACCAACCAGGCCTTCGGGTGTGGTCCGTTCAACCTGCCAGACCAGATCGGTGGCCGGTGCTTGATCGGTGTATTCACCCCTCAGGTAGGCCAATGCGGTATCGCGCGCGACGAGGACCTCCAGCGCCGGTGCGTTCTCACCCTCCCCGCTTGCTGGTGTCTCCTGGCCTTCCAGATTGAGCTGCAGCGTCCCGCATGCCGCGATCAGCAAGGCCAGGAGCAAAGTCCACAGGATCAAGTTTGATGCGTTTCGTGTTGGCATTTTAGCCTCCGTAGTTCGCCCATCTAATCTTCTTCAAGCGGGCGAGAATGATATCCACATTGAGTATTTCTTCACAATGCAACCACAGGATGACTGGGCGGTGACAATCCGGTTGCAGGTTGTTACCGTTTTGTACCATCCCCCGTTGGTAGGTGGAGGGCGAAGACCGTCCCCTGTCCAGACCGGCTGCGCAAGTCGACGCTTCCCCCGTGACGAAGGACGATCGATTTCACCAGCGCCAACCCCAGACCGCTTCCTGCGACACCACGTGCTCCCTGTCCGCGGAAAAGCTCATTCCAAACATGGGCTTGCTCCGATTCGGGGATCCCGGGACCAGTGTCAGCCACTTCAACCACGAGTTCTGCCCCATCTTCATAAGCCCGGAGTTCGATCGTATCCCCCTCCCCGGTGTACTTCAGGGCGTTATCCAATAAATTGTGAACCGCGAGAAAAAGCAGGTCTCGATCGCCTGACATGATTGGCAGCGGCCAGGGAGCCTGTGGGACGGAAAGATGCAAGTTCCGCGCACCGGGCGGGGTTTTTTCTTTCAACAGTTCGATGTTTTCGTGCAGGAGTTCGGTCATATCGACCGCTGTATGCTCGAGACTGCGTGTCTCCAGATCGGAGAGTTTACGTAGATCGGAGACGAGGCCGCGCAAGCGTTTCATCTGGGTCTGGATGCTGTCGATGGAGGCCGTTCGCTCTGCGTCGGAAGCCTCGGAAGTAACATTGGCCAGGCCAGCGAAGATCGCCGTGAGTGGATTCTTGAGTTCATGATCGAGGCGGGTCAGAAATCGCCGGCGCTCCTCGGCTGCCTGCAGAAGCGTTTGCATATGTCTCCGTCCGATCCAGTCGGATACGAGCAAGCCAACAGCTGCCAGCATGCTCAGCCCGATCCCTGCCAGCGCGATCAAAGCGCTGATCTGTGCCCGCAGGACAAGCGTCGGGTTGGGAAGCCCGCTCTGGTTAAACCAGACTGCCAGGATCAAGCCGAGCAGCGCCGGGGCCAGGATTGGTAGCCAGCGCAGGATCATTCCAGACCTTCCACATCGGCTGCGAAGCGGTAGCCCTGCCCCGGTATTGTTTCGATGAAACGCGGGGTGCTCGGATCGTCACCCAGCACACGACGCAGCTCCGCAATACGTGTATCAACTGCTCTTGTACCGACTGGATAATCCCAGCCCCAGACCACATCCAGCAATCGATCGCGTGAAACAAGTTCGTCCGGGTGCGTCATCAAGTACTCGAGCAGTGCGACCGACTTGGGGGTTAGCGTGAGCTCCTCATCCTCGAGATGGACGCGGCGCGAGCGGCGGTCCAACGTTAACGGACCACAGCTCACCTGCCAGGCTGCAGCGAGCGGCGGTTTCCCGGGGCGGGCCCGGCGCAGCACCGCCCGGATGCGGGCCACCAACTCATGCGGGTCGAAGGGCTTGTTCAGGTAATCGTCCGCGCCTTCTTCCAGAGCCATGGCGCGCTCTCCTGCTTCCCCGACCTGTGTCAGCAGCAGGATTGGGATCCAGTTGCCTTCGGATCGCAAGCGCCTTAGGACCTCGCGCCCATCAAGCCTGGGCATTAATACGTCGAGTACGAGCACGTCCGGCTTACTGGCTGCCACCATCTGCAGAGCTTGCTCGCCATCGACCGCGACATTTACCTCGAACCCCGATCGTTCTAGAAAAGGAGCGAGATTGTCAGTGATGGCGCTCTCGTCGTCTACCAGCAGGATCGATTGGGTTTCTGCCATCATTTCACAATTCTCCTCAGTACAATTGACAACTGTGCCCTCCATCCAGTTGTGTCTGGATCATGGTTATCTCCAGATGCTCGGCGCGACCCAGATTGCCGAATCCATAGCAAACTCTTCCTTTACACGCACGGTCAGGATGAATTGGACTCGCTTGCCTGCCAGCTCTTCCAAACTTAGGTCCACCCGGGTGAAGTTGTCGTCAAATCGCTCGTCCCACTTTTCCACCGTCTGGATAGGCCCTCCATCGATGCGGTAATCGAGCCGGAAACGAACATTACAATCTGGTGATTCGCTATAGCAAGAGAGCAGCGCGCGGAAGCGATCCTGCGAACCAACCTCAAACTCGGGATACGTGCCCTGGATGTAGCCATCATTGACCCACTCGGGCCCCGTCCACAGTCCAGGTTCATCTTCAACCCTGGTTTCGAGCGGAGGTGCATCGAGCGGTAGGACAAAACCCTCAATGTCAGATGGATCACCCGGGCAGGGCAAGACACCTGCATCGCTCCTCCACACCGCCTGGCAGTAGCGGCCAACAAAATCAAAGACCACTTTACTCGGGCTGTCGACTTCGATGTCAACCCAGAAGGGGGTCCGCCCATCAAGGCCGATCCCGAAAACTTCACCCTGAGGGTTTTGCAAAGCCCAATAGCCACGGTAGTCGCCGTTCAATTCCGGCGCGACCAGTCCCACACTCAAGTCGATCATATATCCTGGCTGAACGGAACCCTTCAACGGGATATCACGCGCCCCACTCATCCGGTCGCCGCTAACGTATACCAGCGAGAATTCACTTGTCCAGGTACTCAAGCCGATATTCAGCAAGCGCCAGGTTTTGGTGAAAGACGTGCCACGCAAATATTTTGTCCCATCGGGGATGGTCACATCCATCACGAACCTGGCTGAATCTTGAAAGACCGGTCTGAGTGTTTCTGTTGGTGTGTAATAAGGTGTAGGTGTTACCGTTGGCGTCGCGGTCGAGGTCGGCTGCGGTGTGGACGTGGCACTCACCACCTGGGCAGTCTGGGTGAAAATGGCGATTACCTCCGTCAAACGCGCTTCCAGACTGGCGGCCGCTTCCGTACCCTGGACATCGATCTGGGGCGTCGCCCGAGTGAAATTGCATCCGGCGAGTAAAAACAAGGACGGCACCAACCCGATCAGACATACGCCGATCGACGCACAGCACCGAGCAAATGAGCTCAGATGAACTGTCTGTTTCAAATTAGCTGATCTCATGGGTGATCCTCCCTTGGAGCAGGTTTAACCAACCCAGGATAGGAGGAACTGGTTTCAGGAGGATCACCACGTCGTGATCGAATTGAAACATGCTGTCACCAAAATGATACCTTATACTGAGGTCCGCGCGTAAAGACCTCTATCGAGATGTCGTTCCTGCACTATAGACGGGCTCAGGTGGACATTCGTTCCATCCACCATGTACCGCGTGTTTCCTGGAACATGAGTTGGCGTCGGGCGCCCTTGAGCATCAACAAATAGGAAGGGATATGCCAGACGCCTTCGACACGATGTCCGACTGCAGTAATTTCTCCGTGGTAGTGCACATGCGGTACAGGTGGATTTCCACGCACAGTTTCACCGAACGCTTGCTCAACATATTCCGCGACCAATCGCAATCCATCTTTGCTCATCGTATAGAAACGATCAGGAATTTTCCTGAAGAAGAGCTGCGAGCCTTTGATCCGGCCCTGGAGCCGGCAGAGCCCTGGGAGCCCAGGTGGATCGTCTTCGACGACCCCTCGCAGGCTGCCGAAAACGGATTGATGTATGCGGACGTTGAAAGTAATGAGCTCAACGCTGATCTCCAGATCTTCTAGTTCATAATGATACTCACCCCGCCACGTCCCGGTCAGCTCCATTTGAAGATCATGCCTCCATCCCCAGAATCACACCTTCGAATTAAATTATGGCATGAAGCCCAACATCGAGCTAGAGTAGCTCAATCCCGAATGGTTGTGCCCTTCCCGATTTGGTCGTTTGGACCGGACAGGTGAGAATAACTAGCAGGAGGTTCATAAGACACTTGTCAGCATATGTGTGGAATTAGGTAAGGGAGTTTGGGATGGCAATAAACGACCGGGTAACAAAGCCGCCCAGCTGAGTTGCGTTGACGGTTCCAACCAATTCGAGCGGGCGGTTTAAGCAATCCGAGAGTGGCGACGACTGGATTTGAACCAGTGACCAAGGGCTTATGAGGTGATTTTTTCCGTTTTCCGCAGATCGTCCGCAAGCGGGCGATTTGACCTTTGGCCCCCGATTGCTCCTTTCACAAAGCCTTTGGAATTAATTTCTCCGGTGAGTCAACGGGTAGGGTATTTCCACACCATCGATCCCTTGCCGCTGGCCGCATCCTCATTGGTCATTGTATAACCACCCCCCTTTCGTAGCAAGTGAGTTTCACTTCGGCTAAAGACACAATCCAGGTTGGCATAGATCGCTTGCTGAAGTGAACAGGGATTGATTTTCCAAAGATCACAAAGCAGATCCATTGATCCCCAAATCGAGCAGACCGTGATCAATTACGCCTTCGTTGGAAACAGTCTCTTTTCTGCAAAGACGCTAATGTATCAGGACAAAGAAATCTCGTGCGAGATCCGCAAGAGCCGCTGCCTCCCTGAGCGGGCTCCCCCAACGACGAAGATAGCCCTATAATACTCTTCGTACTGTAATGCCCTTATGTACTTGAATTTAGTTATTTCTAAACTACAATCCATAAGGTGATGATGCTAAATTCAGTCCAAGCACGGGAATTCTTCCATTTAGTATTTCTTCGGGCACTGGTCCGATCGATTCCCCCCTCTACATTTTCATTAAAAGGGGGAGCGAACCTACGTTTCTTCTTCGGGAGCATTCGCTACTCTGAACACATGGATATCGATGTCTCCGGAATAGCCGTTCATGCCCTGAGTGAGAAGGTGATGAACGTGCTTGGTTCATCAGGGTTGCTGGATACGCTCAGGACGTCTGGTATCGAGAGCCTGCGGCTTCCGGATATGGCCCGTGCCAAGCAAACGGAGACGGTACAACGCTTCAAGATCGGTCTGCTGACGGCAGCGGGGGAGGATCTCGCCACGAAAGTCGAGTTCTCTCGCCGAGGTCTGGACGATGGGATACGCGCCGAACCCATCTCACCCGAGGTTCTGGCGAGTTATCGACTGCCCCCCATGATCGCCCCGCATTACATTGCACGTACCGCCGCCCTGCAGAAGGTCCGTGCGATCTCCTCCCGAACGCAACCCCAGGCGCGGGACATCTTCGACCTTTACCTGCTGAGTTCCCAACCAGAGGTCCTAGAGGCTGACCTCGGGCAGGAACTTACAACGAATGCCGTCCGGCGAGCCCGTGACATAATTTACTCCGTGCGGTACCCGCAATTCCGGGACACGGTTGTCAATTTCCTCGGAGCCGAGGACAGGATGGCATTTGATTCTCCGCAGATTTGGGACGAGATCAGGCTGCGGGCTCTTGCGATGATTGAAGAGAGCGTACCAGATGACCAGTAGGATGAGCGTTTCCCATACGGTTCGCGCTATTGGGAGCGCAGTCTTCACGACCCGCCAGATCGCCGCGCTTCGCAGCGGTTCCCTTTCTGCCACCAGCCAGGGGCTGGCACGAATGGAACAGCAAGGTCTCGTCAAGAAGGTTACCCGCGGGGTTTGGTGCGTCCCTGATGACCCAAGATTCACGATCTATGCGCTGGTGCCGTTGTTGGCCGGAGGGCATCGAGCCTACGTCTCGCTGATCTCCGCCTTGCATCTGCACGGCTTGATCGAACAAATACCTGAGATCGTCTTCGCCGCCACAACGGGACACACGCGGGTGAGAAAGACATCGGTCGGGACATTCTCATACCACCGCATCTGCCCGCGATTCTTCGCGGGGTTCGATTGGTATGGGAACCGGCAGGATTTTCTCATCGCAACGCCAGAGAAGGCTCTCGTGGATTCTCTCTATCTATCAAGCAGGAAGGGCAAGCGCTTCGCATTCTTCCCAGAAATCAATTTGGAAGAAGACTTCAACTTCAAACGTGCTTTTGAATGGGCTGACCTAATCGAAGATGATCCGTGGACTCGAGCGTATGTCTTTCGCAAACTGGAAACCTTGCAGAACGGGGCGATTTCCACAAGTTAGTGCACGAACTTGGGCCATCCTCTTATCCACCATTTTGCGAAAATCCTTGATCTCGAATGCCAGCTCCAATATTAAATGGATTGTGTCCACCTCCCGCGAAGAACGCACGGTATGGATGCTTCATTCCATCCAAATCGCTAAAGGGTTCGATCCGGGATGACAGGCTTCACACCGAATACCAGCTACTGAGCTCAAGGTCATCCCAGTTAAAGGGGCTTCAATCCATTTGTTGCCCGGATTGAAACACGGCAAACGGGTTTCGATATCGAAGTCCCAATAGACATCGGTAAGCTCAAGACGCCTGCCAGTCTATTGCATATTGGCAATAGTCTATTCCTCAAATACATAACCTATTGCTCTATACCCACGGCAGCGGCGTTGGAACATTTTAACCAGCATCGGAACTTCCAGATCGGCGTAGTCGTAGATCATCACTTCCCGTTTCATATCGTGCAGGCGGTGCAGTCTTCCGGCGTACTGGATCAGTGTCCCCCGCCACGAGACCGGAAGGGATAGAAAGAGCGTATCCAATCGGGCATCGTCAAATCCCTCCCCCAGATATCGTCCGGTGGCAAGGATAACCCGTTCTTCCTCATCGGGAATAGAAGCAATCCTCTCCGCTAATCGCTGCCTTTGCTTCTTCCCCATACCGCCTTTCATCACGATTAGATTTTGGATCAAGGGGCTGAGAAGCTCATGCAATATCGTCAGGTGCTCTCTTCGTTCAGTCAGCAGTACTGGGGATCGATTGGCCCGAACTGCTGCAAGCACATCCTCAACGATTAAGCTGTTGCGACTTTCATCAGAGATTAATGCTGCATAGAGTTCATGGATTGACGGAGCAGGTTCATCCATGAGCCTCTCGGGGAGCCTAAATCCTGTTTCCCGCACGATCACCTTATGGCTGAAGGGTCTCATTTCAGCTTGCTTACGCTCATCCAAGCGATAGCGCATCGGGCCGCATTGCATGAAGATGATCGGGTGGTGACCATCCCTTCGGGTCACGGTTGCCGACAACCCGGTTACGAATTTCGCCTTACTCTGCCTAGCTACAATCTCAAAACTTCGAGCGGATATGTGGTGACACTCATCGGCGACCAGATACCCATATTCACCGACGAGATCATCGACCTCACCTTGCTTGCTCAGGCTCTGGATCATCGCCACATCGATGAGTCCCGTCGGTTTGCGCTTCCCTCCACCAATTTGACCGATTTCTTTGGGATCAAGTCCCAGGAAATTTCCCAAGTGGGTGATCCATTGATCGAGCAGTTGCCTGCGGTGAACCAACACGAGGGTGTTCACGCCCCGTTCGGCGATCATGTACGCGGCGATCACCGTCTTGCCAAACGCAGTCGTTGCCGAAAGCACGCCTGTGTCATGGCGCAGCAATGCATCGGCAGCCTTTTGTTGATCAGGCCTGAGTTTGCCTTGGAATTGAAGATCGACTGGGCTTCCAGCAAACCGCTCGTCAATGAGTTCCAGCTTAATCTCCAAAGATCGAAGCAGCCTTATCACCTCATCCTGGCAACCTCGCGGTATTCCAATGTGCTCAGGAAAATCCTCACTGCAGTTGATCATGCGGGGTTTGCCGTAGGTCGAAAATCGCATGGCCTGAGCCTTATAGAACTCCGGATTCTGAAATGCAGCCAAACGGATCAGGCGGTTTTGTAGGGAGGGCGAGAGGTCGGCTTTCGCGAGATAGATCTGGTTGCCCAGAACGAGCCGCATCTGCTGTGGTAATGGGCCCGTAATTGGAGGCGGTTCCCTCCGGCGCGAAGGGGGAGCCAGCCATGGCTCCAGATCATCGTCCTCGGTGACGGTCATCGTCACCCCATAGATATCCGTACGGCGCTCCGCTTCTTGAACGATCTCTTCCACCTGCGCGTGGTTCATACGTTGGGTAGATGAAAGGTACGCCCATTGATCTGGACAGGGAACGAGGCTTGCGTCCAGAAAAACTGTGTTTCCGTTCTCTCTTGGGCCTCTTTGAAGGGGAAGCGCGATGAGATTGCCAAAGCCTCCCCGTGGCATCGTGTCCTGATTGGGAAAGAAACGGTCGTATGAATCAAGACCGATCTCGGGCCTCCGCTCCATGGTTTCCGTCAGGATGACCGACCCGAGTTGTCGCCCAAGTCTGGCGGGAATCGGTTCAGAAAAGAATATCCATATATGACCACCCTCGCCGGAGCGGGAGCGTTCAAGCGAGGCAGGAATGTTATAGACCCGACAGGTTTCGAGGAAGGCTGATGCATCTTCAATCCATGTGCCTTTGTCAAAATCCGCAGCGAGGAACCAACAGGTTTCATCGAGCAGCAGCGGATAGACGCCAATGGTGAACTCCTGCGCAGAACGGCTCTGCGGATCCTTCCCGAGGAGGTGATTTCGAATGACCGCGTCGGTAAGCGGGAGGAAATCACGCTTATTAGGCTCGCCGCTTCCAGCATTGGTTATTCCGCCAAAGGCTCTTCCTCCTTTCGTTTGACAGGCTGGGAAGTACCCTGTCTTTCCCGTTCTCACATTTTCATATCGCCTCGCATACACATCTTCTCTACCTCGAAAAAGCGCACGGAAAAGTGAAATCTTCGCATCCTCAGAAGATTGGTTGGTAACCGTTGGTTTCCCAAGTTCCTCTAAGGTCTTCGTAGATCCCTCGATCAGGAGCGCTCGCTGGTCTTCCAGCTTATCGATCTGTTCAAGGATCGCTTCGCGTCGGGAATCTAACCCAGATAGTTCCTCTCGGGCAGCAGCAAGCAGCTGGTCGATCTCATTAGTAGTCTGCACCTGGACCTCAAGTCTCCAATCCCGGCTTGAAATCAGAAGCTGAAAATGACAGGTACAAATGTGCTCGACGCGCATGGTTCGAGCAACACCTTGGCCACTCATTACTGCGCCTGACTTTCTCAATAATATAAAGAATCTTGAGTAGAAAGAGTACGGCCACTATATTATCTACGCATAGATGCCCATTACTCATTGCCCTCCTCCAGCATACGACGCATCCCTTCCACAAATTCTGCGGGGGTAAGCACGGGGATATTACGACGCTCCAAGAACCCGAAGTGCTTCAAGTTTCCGGCGACCAGGCATTTGGCGTGTGCATTGATAGCAACTTCCGCAAAGGGTAAATCTCCTGGGTCGGGGGCCACATATCCGGTCAAAGGCTCCGGGACAACGGGCATACCATTCAAGATGATGTGGTCGATGAGCGCACGGACATTTGTCGGTGAAAAGCCAAATGTTGCTCTGTTCAACACCTCTCGATATTCATCGAGGATGCGGTCATCGAAAGCCACCCGAATCGTGGTCAATGTGATTTGGTCCATCACGCGCGCGGGGTTGCCAAATGGATTTATCAACCCGGAGACGAGAACATTGGTGTCAAGGACGATGAGCAAGTTCTAATTCCTCGATCGAGCTGAGCGCACCGCGTCGATCCCCGCCTGGATCTCTTCCGGCGTCAGCTGATCGAGACCACGCGTTCGAGCGGATGCGCGCATTTCTGAGATCGCTTTCTGCGCTCTAACCTGGCTGACCAGGCGCAGGGTATCCTCCACGGATTCCGCCGTGACATCCAGGATGATCGCGAAGGGCTTCCCGCTCTTATTCAGAACCACGATTCCTTCTTTGGATAGCAGTTTCTCAAATTTACCAGGTTCGTTGCGAATGACGCGGTATGACAATGTTTCCATGGCTAACCTTTTCTACCTTTCGTAGCACTATTGTAGCATAATATGCTACATGGAGTCTACAGTCAGTCTACAGATTGATCTCCTAATGTTAAGATTCGCCTCAGATAATCCTTCGCTTTCTTCATACAAAGCACTAATTTTATTCGTAGTTTATACGACCGTTTTCAAGTGTGGTATGAGTATGAAGCTTGATGAATTTTTAATTCGGACCGCAATCTTCCGCATTGGAAAATTAACAGCGTATTTTTAGAAACAAAAGGCTTAAAGAATCCTTCGACACGAATGGCGCTGCTGGCGCATCGTCTCGAGTTGGGTCGTATCCATCGCATCCGCCGCGGACTGTTCGCGACGATCCCGCCCGGAGTCCCGGCGGATGATTTCTCCGTCGATCTGTATCTGTTGGCCGGGAAGATCACCGACGATGCCATCCTCGGAAATCAATCCTCCCTAGAGGCTCATGGAAGGGCTTATTCGATATTCAGACGCTTCACCTACCTGACAAAGAGAAACCTGGGCAGATCCTTTCAATTCCAAGGTGTGACCTACCAGGGCGTTTCTCACCCGAAAGCGCTGAGGCACGCCGGCCAGGAAGAGCTGTATGTGGAAGAACTAGATCGTGCCGGTCTGGATATTAGAGTAACGAATCTCGAACGCAGTTTTGTGGATGTGCGCCTGATCGGTCGAATCTCTCTGGGAGCTGGGATGGGATCTGGCGGTCGCTTGAAAGCATCGAATTCCTCAACCTGGATATGGTCGTTGACTCCTTGACTGCGCTGGACAATGCGACGATTGCCGCAAAGGTTGTTTTCTTTATGGAACAGCACCGGGACACGCTCATGGTGAGCGAATAATACTTAACGCGGATAAAAGAACTCTGCCCGAAAAGTCCGCATTACTTGGGCCGCTATTACCAGCACGAGGGACAACTTCTTTCAGATTGGAATCTCATCGTTCCTACTGATATCCTTCAAAGGGCTTGGGAGGAAATTAGGTGATCACATCCTTTAGTCACGGATAGATGAAAGATATGGATCACCGCTGCGAGCAGCAAGTCGGTCTCGAAGACTGGTTCATCCCCTACAATTTGAACAATGCCCTCTAACTCCATTGCAGTAAATTGCCATTAATGGTTAGTTATTGCAATTAAATCGGCTTCTCACCATTTAATGAAACGCATCTATATCTTGAAATTCCCGGATGAGAGACACCTAATCATTAGGTGTTGGTATATATTGTGATAATGAGCAAAGACTTGGCTGCTGCTTACGACAATTATCGGACACTTAAACATATGTATTTGAGAGACCACCTTAACTAGCCCTAACAGGGTGCTTCTTACCTGTCATTTTTCATAATATAGTAGGACCAAGAAGAAGCAGAAGTTTATCGTGGAATTGATTGTTATAAAGGGCATCCCAGTATAGCCCATGGGATATATGGATTAGCCCCGTATAACCCGCTAAAAGTAATGAGTACACATGTTTTGCGTAGTTTTGTATCGTGTTTAACGGGGACTCTCCGTTCAATAATAGTTAATAGTTAGGCGGCACAGCGTTGGGTAGTCGCGAACAAGTAAGAATCGCTTTGCACAGCTGTGCGACAGCAGCTCAACCAGTTGAGCAAAGGAGAGGAGGTGATTTGGGGAAGGAAAGGGTATCAACTTGTCTGAAACCAGCGGTTGGCCCGAAACAGTCATCGGGTCCTGCGCCTGCATCTATTGCAGGTTTTCACGAGAGAGGAGTGTATCAAAATGAGCGTGCAAGTAGGCGAAGGCGCGCCGGATTTCACCGCCACGGCGTATCATGAAGGCGCGGCCAAAGAGATCAAGCTCTCCGACTATCGAGGCAAATGGGTAATGCTCTGCTTCTACCCGGCCGATTTCACCTGCGTTTGACCGACGGAACTGTCGGCAGTTGCCGTCAAGTATCCTGAATTTCAGGAGTTGGGGGTGGAAGTGCTTGCCGTTAGCGTAGACAGCAACTACTCCCACAAGGTGTGGCAAGAGGTGGAACTGTCCAAAATGGTAGAGGGAGGAGTTCCCTATCCTATGCTCTCGGATCCTGGAGGCAAGATTGGCACTCTCTACGGCGTGTACAACGAGGAGAAGGGGGTGGATGTTCGCGGCCGTTTTCTCATCGATCCCGAGGAAGTGATCCAGGCCATGGAGGTTTTAACCCCGCCAGTGGGTCGCAACGTGGCAGAAGTCCTGCGCCAGTTAAGAGCCTTCCAGCATCATCAGAGCACAGGAGAGCTCATGCCTTCTGGCTGGCAGCCGGGCAAGCCCGTCTTGCCACCCGAGACGGAGACACTTAAAATGGCTGGCAAGGTCTGGGAGATTTGGAACCCAGAGTTTGCGTTCTGAGATCGTCGTATCATGACATCGGTTTGGCGGGATAGAGCGCACTCTATAGTAGGCAAAGCGGTGGAGGGGCAAGCCCCTCCACCCAAACTCACCTTCGCCTCAGAGAGCCTGATACTGCGCATCCGTCAGCCTGAGGCGATCTTCATCCTGAAAGGTTAGTCTACAACTGTTTGACCTTCCCGCACTGAAAACACAGAGGACACCAAGGGAAACAGGGCACGTCGATGATCCTAACGTTCTATGCGGTGACGAGAAGCAAAAAGACAGACCTGATGAAAGAGGGGGCTTGAGTCAGTGAGATAGTTGTTTGGTGGCCAGTGCCGCCTAACAAGCGCATGAAGCCGACCTTGCTATCGAGGATTTTTGCGAGGGTAGTTTCGGCCTTGAAGCGTATTACGTCCAGTTTGGTCGCACTATACGCAAGCCGCAAGGCGGCTTATGCGCGGGCCGTTAGCCTGCATGGGTATGGCTGTACCGATGTGCTCGTACTACCGGCTTGAACTTTCGAAATATATTTAGGCAATGATACGATTAACACATCTATACCCCAGAGAGAGTATAAAAGTATGAACAAAATTTGGAGCAATAAAAAAGAGTTGGCACCAGAACAACATGAAGTACTTCTCAGCGCATTGAAAGCCCGTTTTGAGAAAAATATGAATCGCCATAAAGATCTTGAATGGCATAAGGTGCAAGCAAAGCTGGAATCTAATCCTGAAAAACTGTGGTCGCTGAATGAAATGGAAAGAACGGGTGGTGAACCAGACGTTGTTGGTCATGATAAAACAACGGGAGAATACATTTTTTTTGATTGTTCAGCAGAAAGTCCTAAAGGCCGCAGAAGTCTTTGTTACGATGGTGAAGCTTTGGAATCAAGGAAACAACATAAACCGGATAACAATGCCGTAGATATGGCTGCTGCCATGGGCATTGAACTTCTAACAGAAGAACAATATCGGGAGTTGCAGAAACATGGAAATTTCGATACGAAAACATCCAGCTGGGTGCAAACACCTGCTGATATTAGAAAACTAGGTGGTGCCATCTTTGCCGATTACCGCTATGGCCATGTTTTCGTGTATCACAACGGTGCAGAATCTTACTATGCCGCAAGAGGGTTCCGTGGCTCGCTAAGGGCCTAAATTTAGAAGTAGGGCATTCCTTGTTGTTCATTTCAGAATAGCAACATAGCTGGTTCTGTGCCATGTCCATAAAAAAATCACATGCAGGCTAACGCTCGCTGGAGGCGACCGGGGACCCTGCTCAGAACATGCAGGGCGGACGGTGCGGCGCGATTGGCAAGCGGTGGGGCGGGGGTGCGGG
>Ga0315553_10002799_pt1 | contig 13874 bp, 7 predicted proteins | sample SalMarSW160140MG_FD_203099 | JGI IMG/M metagenome (GOLD analysis project Ga0315553, IMG submission 203099) | Salt marsh sediment microbial communities from the Plum Island Ecosystem LTER, Massachusetts, United States - Salt Marsh Sediment SW1601-40 ... | reverse complement strand
CAAGCCTGTCCGGTGGTGGAACCAGGACTGGAAATATCGCAAGATCGTGCGGGTGAAGTTCCCGAAGCAGGGCAACGACATGCCGGTGAACTTCTTCGAGCCGTCGAAACTCCTGGGCGAGAGGACCCTCACCGGGCGGATCACCATCATGATTGAAGGCCGGACCAGCCGGCCGGGCAAGGAGGTAGTGGTGATCGACTCCGCGGGGAGCCTGGTGCCGGCCCGGGCCTACGCCAGCGGCTGGGACCAACAGGTCACCGTGCTTTTCAAGGCGCAGCCGAAGACCGCCGACTACTACCTCTACTACGGCAATCCCAAGGCTGACCGCACGCGCCTCGACTGGCGGGGACGAAGCGCGTATCCGATCATGATGGCTACGGTGCCCGTGAATGACGCCGGCGCGATCGAGACCCCCGCCCGCGCCTGCAGGGCTATCCTCAAGGTCCCGGAAGTCAAGACCCGGATGGGCGCGTATTCCGTCAACAACTCCCGGAACCTGTTCGGGCTCCAGCCGGGCCTCATTTACATCACGCTCTACTCGGGGCTGATCTACGCCCCGACCGACGGGACCTATGAGTTCGCGATCAACGCCGGCGGCACCGCGCACTTCCTCATCGACGGGTCACTCATCCTCACTGTCCGCGGCGGCTCGAGGCCCGCCAAAACATGGAAGCATAAGGCCGCGGTCAAGCTGACCGAGGGCGTGCACAACTTCACCATACTGCACGGCGAGAGAAGCACCGCACAGGGCATCCATATGGGCTGGCGCAAGCCCGACCAGCTCAGGATTGCACTGATGACCGGGAGCGCGTTCGCGCGGAGCAATTACACACCGGCCAGAGTAGTGGGGCTCGAGGAGCTGGGCAAAGAGGTCACGCCCTTCTTCACGTTCGAGCGACCCACGGAGGCGTTCACCCTCGCCAGCGGCGAGGCCGTGGCGCACGTCAAGCTGAACAACCTCACCCGCGGCGACGGGCTCCGGTACCGGTGGAAGGTTGGCGCCCTGTCCTTCACCCGGCGTTCGCCGCGCTGTTTTGTCCCTGCCGGGCGTGAGAACCCGATCACGCTCGAGGTGTTCAAGGGCGGCAGATCGGTGGGCACCTACACGCGTCCTCTCAGCCTCCGCGCCATCCAGCGCAAAAAGGGCGAGGCAACGTTTGAGCTGCTCACCTGTCCGAACGTCTGCTACGCAGGGGAACGGGCCAAACTCACGTTCCGCGTGACCAACCTGTCCGACCACTCCCTGCCGCTTCGACACGAGCGCGAGCTGTCGACCGGCAAGTCGGTCACGGGCACGATGAACATGCCGGCGCGAGGAAGGCAGCCGGTCTCCGTGGTGCTGCCCAAGATCACCGGGCGCAATTCCTGGGCTCAACTGACGCTGCGCCTGTGGCACGAGAACGTCAAACTGGGCCACGAAACATGGCGCGTGGTCCGGCACGATTCCGGCCGGGCTGAGCTTGTGGTCAAGCCCGGCCGCCCCGTTGACGGAAAGCGGCGCCCGTACGTGGTGGTCGCCGCACCGAAAGACATCGCCCATCAGGGCGAACACGCCACACTCACCTTCACCGTGGGCAATCTGGCCAACTATCCCGTCTCGCTCCGGTATGAGCACGAGTTGTCGACAGGCAGGTCGGTCTCGAGCTACGTCGATTTGCCGCCGAGAGACGAACAGCCGGTTCACAGCGAACTGCCCACGCCTCCCGCGGACGGCTCATTCGCCCAGGTGACGTCGCTGATGTGGCTGGCGACCGACCGGATGGGCGTGGCAACCGTCCGAGCGGTCCGGCCCGGACCCCGGCTGACCTCGCTGGCGCCCAGCCTGGGCCATCTCATTGACCGCCAGCGCGAGGGCTGTCGGACGGTCATCGTCACCGAGCTCGAAGACGAGAGCAAACACAGGCGCTGGGCCCTGGTCAAATGGATCGGGAGGCAGTTCAAGAGCGGTCCCACAACGATCATGCTGTTCGGCGATTCCATGCTCAACGTGACCGACAGTTCCGGAGAGGAGAGCTACGTCGAGATCCTTCGGAAGCGGCTGGCGGGCGCCGGCCGGACGCTCACGTGGGTCGAAGGCGTCCGGGACGCCATCGTGCCGTGCGTGGCGGACATCCCCGCGTTCGGCGCGGCGGTGGCGAAACACGCGCCCGACCTGGTCCTCATCTCACCCGGCAGCCGCGACGCGCTGAGAGGGATCTCGCGCCAGCAGTTCGCCCGCGCGCTCGACGTCCTCATAGACCTCGCCCGCAGCCAGGAAAACGCGCCGGGTGTCGCGATCATCTCGCCCCCGCCGCTCCTCAGCAATCCCAAGATGTCGGAAGGGCTCGCCCGCGCCGCGCGCACTATCGCCAAGCAGCATCACGTCCCATTCGTCGACATCCACAAGCTCATCATGGAAAAGGAAGGTTGGAAAAGCGCCTACAAACAAGGCGCCGACGATGAGGTATACTATCTGTATCCCAACGCGGAGACCCACAAGGAGATCGCGGAGTCGGTCCTCGGCGAGATCGAATAGCTCACGGAGAAGCGCGTGGGGCAATACAAGGGCGCGTACGAGTTCTTCGATGCCGCGCGAATCAGCCCATATCCGATCGCTGAACGGCCGAACAAGGTCACCCTCGACAACCTGGTCCGCCTCGACGGCCTGACCGTACCGGACCGCTTGATGGACGATGCGGCCTTGGTTGCGGTCGCTGAAGCCATCGCCGACGCCCGCACGAAGGGCAACCCGGTCATCCTGTTCATCGGTGCGCATCCCGTGAAGCTGGGGCTGTCGCCCATCGTGCTCGACCTGATGGAACGCGGGGCGCTGACACACGTCGCCGGGACCGGCGCCACGGCCATCCATGACTTCGAGCTGGCGCTGATCGGAGAAACCAGCGAGAACGTACCCAACGCCCTCCCTCACGGCCGGTTCGGCATGGCGCGGGAAACGGGCCATTACATGAATGCCGCCATCGTGGCGGGGTTCCAGCGCGGGCTGGGCCTGGGCGAATCCCTGGGCCGCCTCATCCTGGGCGAGCCGATGCCGGAACGGGTGGAGTGCCGGCACCCCGAGGTGAGCATTTTCGCCGCCGGCGTCCGCCTCGGCATCCCGGTCACCGTTCACGTAGGCATCGGCACCGACATCATCGACCAGCATCCCGGGTTCGACGGCGCCGCGAAGGGCGGGACGAGCGGGTTCGACTTCGGCGTCTACGTGGCCTCCGTCGCAAAGCTGACCGGCGGCGGCGTCGTGCTAAACGTCGGCTCGGCTGTGACCGGGCCCGAGGTGTTCCTCAAGGCCGTGTCGATGGCGGCCAATGTCGGGTCGCCGCCGAAGGGGATCGTCACGGCGAACTTCGACATGCGCCCCGTCGTGTCCAAGGACGTCGCCGACGAAGACAAGCCGACGTACTACTTCCGCGACAACAAGAGTATCGTCACCCGCATCCCGGCCGCGTTCGGCGGGACCGGCCATTACGTCTGCGGGCATTTCAGGCAAACCCTCCCGGCCTTTTACGAGAAGCTGATTCGCAGCTAGCCTCCGCTCTCCGGCCACGGGAGTTCGAGAATGAAAAAGGGATTGCCGGCGGCGGCCGTCATCATCCTCAGTGCCGTCGCGTGCCAGGCGGCGGAGCCGATCCCGCCCGTTCCGGACGAGAAGACCGTCGTCCTGCGGCTGGTCGACGCGCTCGCCACGGGCGGGGAGAACGTCGCCTGGCGCGCCGCGAAGCAGTTGGAGCGTCACCCCAAGCTGGCCGGGCCGCTGCTCCGCGAGCGGCTTGAGGACCCGAAGCTCCCGAACTGGACGATCGCCGCGAACGCTCTTGCCGGCATCGCGCCGGACGAGTTCAAGGCGCTGGAGGCGAAGCTCGGCAAGAAACGGCCTGCCCTGACCACCCGCTACCACCTCTGGCGGCTCGCCCAGAACAAGTCGTGGTCGTGGGACCCCTTTGCCGGAGGGGACGGGAAGACGCCCGAGTCCGTGGAGCCGATCCAGGCGCTCGGGCCAGCCGCCGCAGAGGAACTCCGCCGGGCGATGGCCGACGATCAACTCCGGCGGCACGCCACCTGGGTCATCGGCGTCCTGAAGGTCGAGCAGGCGGTGCCGGAACTCCTGCGCCACATCCGCGATACGCGGGTCTACACGAGCGGCGGGCGGACCGGTCCGCCCCCTCGGACCTATTCGCTGGCCGCCGCAGCACTCGTCCACATGGGCGAGAAGGGCCGGACGGCGCTGCTCGATCACTTCGAGAAGCTTCGCTTCACCATCGCGCCGAGAACCACAGTGACGGGCCCCCGCGACGAGGCCGAGCTGATCATCGAAAGCTTCACTCACGTCGGCGCCCAGGCCGCCATTGAGAAGGCGCTGATCCGCATGATCGACGGCGACGATCCCGCCGTCGCCGGATGGGCCCTGCGGAAGATCATCGACTGGAACGAGCCGTCCAGCTCGACCCTTAGCAGCAGCGTCAAGTACGGGCTGCCCATTCCGTTCGCGAAGTGCGCCGCGCTGCTCGCGGAGGACGGGCCGGACCCCGGCTACCCCAGCGGCCGGGCCCGCGCCGCCGCCGGCTACCTCTCGAAATGCCTGGCCGAGCCGCGCGCCTGCAAGGCCTGCCTCGAACAGTTCGAGCAGCGGCGCTTCATCGACATCTTCCTCCATAACTGGACGCGGATCGGCCGTTATCCGCTCAGCGCGTCGATGACGTTCTCGTTCGACTACGCGAAGGGCATGGCAGGGCTGCGGAAGCGGATGCGCGACGTTGCACTGACCCTCTCAGAGCCGAAGCAGTTCCGGCGGCCGGGGTGGGAACGCAAGCACCGGCTCATCGCGCTGCTCGGCGGCGTCAGCGACGGATACGATCCTGCGAAGCGCGAGGAGGCTGTGCTCCGACGGCTGGAAGGGATCATGCTGGAGGACAGGCACGAGGACGTGCGGGCGCTCGCCGCCGCCGCATACGGCCGGCTGACCGAGTACCACGACCGCGCCCGAGCGTTCGACGTGTTCTCCGGCGCCGCCGAGAAGGAACTCGAACGAGGCAAGCAGAACGACCGACAGGAGGCGCTGGTAAAAATCGTTTATCACATCCCGCGCACCCTGGGCAAGGACCCCGCGCCCGTGTTGTTGAAGGTCGCGACGTCCGCGCCCACCGACTGGCCGCGGAAGGAAGCGACGGGCCGGCTCACGCAGTTCGGCCGCTTGCCTGGCGCGTGGCCGCTGCTGACCAAGGGGAAGCCGGACACCGAGTCGTCGCTTTACTACGGATTCCATCTCCTGCCGACGGCCGCCGAGAAGGCGAACGGAGCCGACCTTGAGGCCGTCAACACTGCGCTCGGCGCCATCCTCCGCTTGGCCAACTACCCGGAGAAGCACCGCAAGTATCATCGTCACTGGCGCGGCGTCGAGCCCGACGAGGAGTCGGCGGCGCTTGCGGAACTTGCGCTGAAGCGCTGCGTTCCCGGCGTCCTGAAACGACTCAGGGGGGCTGACCGCGGCGTGAGCCGCTATGACTGCGACGTCGTCCGGAAGCTCCGGATTCAGGAGGCAATCCCCGCGCTGGCGGACGGCCGGTCCCCCGCCCAGACCCTCTCGCACCTGACGCTGCCGAACGAGCACTACACCCCCCTGTTCAAGCGGGCGATGAAGGGGGACTTCTACGCCCTTCGGGCAATCTCAGGAACGGCCGACAAGCGGGCGGCGGACCTCTACCCGGTCTGGTCCGGGAAGAGCGCTGGGGCACGGTACTGGCTGGCGAAAGCGCTGCTCCGGAGCGGCGACGTGCGTGGCCTCGCGCTCTGCCGCGAGCTCGGCAAAGCCAGCATCCACTTCAGCTCGAACGAACAAGCGCTGCGAGCCATGGGCCTGCTGCGAACCGAGCGCGCCGCACAGGAGGTGGTCGCGTTCGTCAACGAGTATTCGTACCACTCGAACGCCGCGGCCGATGCGCTCGTCGCTATCGGCCGCCCGGCCGTGCCGGTCATCCTCAAGGCTCTCACCGACCCCGCATGGCCGCACGGCGGGCGCGAATACTACGAAGGAAAGCGCCGCGGCGCGCTCGTCCGGGCGCTCGGCGAGATCGGCGACGACCGCGCCGTGCCGATCCTCGTCTGGCTCTGCGGACGGAAGAACGACCACGGGGCGCTCGCCGCGCTGATGCAGATCAACACGAAGACGGCCCGCGACGCCGTGTTCGCCCTCGCGCAGAAGGGCCGCGTCGAGCCGAGCTGGCAGATGTTCGGCTCGCTCGCGGAGTGTTTCAGGGGCGACCCGCGCGCGGCCGAGCTGTACACGCTCCTCGCCGAGCAGGCGCCGCCGGACTCGAGCGCCCGCGGCTACGGGGCGTGCCTTGCCGCCCGGTTCACCCGGACGCCCGAGCGGACCCGCGAGCGCCTTTACAGGCTCTGGACCGGGGCGAAGAAAGAGTACTACCGCAAGGAGATCACCAAGGCGCTGAGCTGGCTGGGCGAGAAGCGCGTCGCCGCCGAGGCGTTCCCTTACGCGGCCTACGGAGGCTACCCGACCGTGGCCGGCCTGGAGATGAAGTGGGACTTCGACGCGATCGTGCGGCTCGACCGCGACGGCTTGATCCGCTACGCGAAGAAGCAGGCGGCTTCCGACGACCCTGCGACCCGGCGGCTCGGCCTGCGGCTTATCGCCCGCCTGGGGGTTCTCAAGCCGGCCGAGGTCGACGCCAGCCCGTACGGCAAGGAGCTGCGGAAGATGCTCGACGTTCCGAAGACGAACGACCGCAGTTTCGCGGCGTCCCTGCTCGCGCAGCTCAAGGCGCCCGGCATCGTCAAAGAACTGAGCCGGCGGATGAACCGGTCTCTATCCGTCGGCTCCGTGGTCGATGCGCTGGGCGAGAACGGCACGGACGAGGCGGCGGAGGTGCTGGTCGGCTTGCTCGACGATCCCGCGCGTCGAGCGGAGTTCACCCGGAGCGACTACTGGCAGTACTTGAAGGCGCTGAGACAGAACGGCCGGCCCAAGGCGATGAGAGCCCTGCGAGGATTGCTGTACAAGGACTTGGCGGGGCAGGACGTGCCGCGCTCGCGCCGGGCGCTCGGGATGCTCGCCGAGGTGGCTCGCGGCGGCCTGCGTGACAAGCTGCTCGACTTCGCCGCGTCGGCCACGGGCCACCTGCGCTGCCTCTGCGTCTACGGTCTGATGAAGCACTTCGGTTACAAAGGGCCGTACGACCCGTTCGAGTCCGGGCCGAAGCTCAAGAGGATGGCCGAAGACCTGCGAGCGCACGTGCGCGCGACGGAGTGATTCCCGCCCGCTTTCCCGGCACCGGCGGCAATTCTATTCGAACAGGTTCTTCTGTGCGGATTTGGGCGGCGTGAGGCCGAGGTGTCCGAACGCGCTCTTCGTGGCGCGGCGGCCCTTGCTCGTCCGGTTGAGCAGGCCGATGCGGAGGAGGTACGGCTCGACGACGTCTTCGAGGGTCCCGCGCTCCTCGTTGAGGGTGGCGGCGAGGGCCTCGATCCCGACCGGCCCGCCGTCGTAGAATTCGGCGATGGTGCGGAGGAACCGCCGGTCGAGTTCGTCGAGCCCGAGCACGTCCACGCCGAGCATATCGAGCGCCTGGTTGGCGAGTTCGAGCGTGATGCGGCCGTCGCTCTTGACCTGGGCGAAGTCGCGGACCCGCTTGAGATAGTTGTTGGTGATGCGCGGCGTGCCGCGCGAGCGGCGTGCGATCTCGCGCGCCGAATCGTCGTCGATTGGCACCCCGAGCAGCTTGGCCGACCGCTTCACAATCGCCTCCAGGTGCTCAGGCCTGTAGAACTCGACGTGGTGGAAGATGGCGAACCGCTCCCGCAATGGCTTCGACAGCAAGCCCGACTTGGTGGTCGCCCCGACGATCGTGAAGTCCTTCAACGGCACCTTGATCGTCTTGGCGAACGCTCCGCGATCCACGACGAACTGGACCTCACGGTCCTCCATCGCCGGGTAGATGAACTCCTCGACCGCGACAGGCAGGCGATGAATCTCGTCGATCAGCAGCACGTCCTTGTCGCCCAAGCTGGTCAGTATGCCCATCAGGTCACCGGTCCGAGTAAGCGCGGGCCCGGAGGATTGCGCGAGACTCGAACCGATCTCGTTGGCGATCGCGTGGGCGATGGTGGTCTTCCCCAGGCCGGGCGGCCCGTCGAGCAGGACGTGTTCGAGCGCCTCGCCGCGCTCCGTTGCCGCTGCCAACGCGATCCGCAGCGGCTCGAGCTGGTCCGACAGCCCGATCATCTCGTCGAGGGTGCGCGGCCGCAGCGTCAGGTTAAACCGCTCGTCGTCAGCGGAGAGCGGCCCGGGATCGACAATTCTCTTTCGCATGTCAGCGTTCCCGGCCCTGGGCGTGGATTCTGAAGATCTCGCTGATCAGCTCCTGCGACGACTCGATCTCCGCACCGGACGCGATGGCCTGACTGATCATCGCTTCCGCCTCGACGGCCGAGTACTGAAGCTGGTTGACGAGGATCTGCATCGTCTCCGAGCGCACATCCGGCTCCAGCTCGCCGACCGCTTCCACTTCGAGCGGCTCGCCCCCGCGCATCAGGGCGAACTTCTGACACTTGCCGCGGAGCTCCGCCACGATCTTCTCCGCACTGCGGCGGCCAATCTCGGGCAACTCGCACAGCGCCGAATGCTCGGCATTCTCGATCGCCAGGGCGAACCGCTTCGTCGAAATCGTCAACGACTTGAGCGCCTTCTTCGGCCCCAGCCCCTTGACACTGGTGAGCAGCCGGAAGAACTCGCGGTCCATCGGGTCCACGAAGCCCAACAGGCGAGGGATCATCGAGCCGCCGGTCGGGCCGCCCTCGATGTACTCGAGCGTGTGAAGCGTCAACTCGGTCCCGGCCGCCCCGTGCTGCCGCAGCTTGAGCGCCAGCCCGCTGGGCACGAGCACTTCGTAGCCCAGCCCGCCGTTCTCCAGGGTGATGGCGTCGTCGCGGATCTCGGTAACCGTACCGGTGATCTTCGCTATCACTTCCGTCTCCCGGCGATTGCTGGTGGCTTGCCCGCCGTGTTGAGGTGACACAGCGCAACCGCCAGCGCGTCGGCCACGTCCGGCGGCTCCGGCACTTGGCCGAGCCCCAGCATCACCTCGATCATCCGCTGCACCTGGCGCTTGGTCGCGTGGCCGTTGCCGGTGAGCGACCGCTTGACCATCGTGGCCGAATAGCTGGCGACCGGGATACCGCACTTGGCGGCGGCCAGCAAGATCGCCCCACGGGCGTGGCCCATCAGGATCGCCGTCCGCGGGTGCTTATAGTGCGCGTATAACTTCTCGATCGCCGCGGCCTCCGGCTTCGCCTCCTCGAACAAGGCGAGGACATCGTCGTATATGCACCGGACGCGGTCGGGCATCGCGTCGCGCTCCCTGGTGGAAACGATGCCCGCCTCGACCAGCGAGAACACTCGACCGCTGCCCTCGACAATGCCGTAGCCGGTGATCTTCAGGCCGGGATCAACGCCGACCACTCGCAAGTCCCGTTTCTCCACAACTCGGCTGAAGGAGCCCCTGCCGGACGCATTCTAGCAAACGCCCCGCGCGGCCGTCAAAGCTTTTCGCGCGCGGCGGGCGACTGGCCCAGGCCCGATCAGCCGCTCACGCCGGATCGATCCATACGGGGCTCGCCCAGGCGACCTCGCCGTCCGACTGGATCGCGCGCACGTAGTAGAAGCAGAACGGGTGGGCGCAGAACGTCGCCGGCGGGAGCAGGACATCGCCGAGCGGCGCCGCGTCCTCCCAGGAGAGCTCACAGTCCAGCTCGCCCGGGGCGAAGGTCTGGACGATGTCGTTGTTGCGGATGATGTCGATCCGGTCGGCGGGTGCGGTGCCGTGGAACTCGATGTCGAGCCGGCGCCGCTCGGTGATGCCGGGGCATGCCTTGGCGTCGAGCTCGGACCCGATCGGGCGCCCGTTCAACTCATAGTTGAGCAGGATCCTCGGCCCGGTGGTCGCGACGACGCGGCGGCTCCACATCGCGTCCCAGATCGCCTCGCGGCTGCGCTCGGCCGCGAGCACGGCCATCAGGCCGGCCTTGTAGCGCGTCTCGCCGCCAGTGATAGGGAACTCCGTCCCGGCGTGGCCGATGTGGTCGTCGCCGCCCGCGGTGAACCCGACCCGCCAGCCCATGGCGAGCGCACGGCTGACGTATCCGCATTCCATCGGCGGCTCCTGCCCGCGCTCCGGCACCGGGTTGTCGTCGCCGCGCTCGTAGCTTCCGCGGAGTTGGAAGATCTCGACCAGCCGCTCGTGCTCCGGATCGTGGTCCTTCCAGTCGCAGAAGTTCCCGTAGTGACCGGTGTGGTGCGGGACGACGATGGCCGTTTCGTTCTGGATCGCACGGAACAGGTCGGGCGGCGTCGGGAAGTTGACCTCGTCGGAGCGGTACATCGGCCGATGGTCTTCGAGGTAGTAGATGTTTCGGTCGCCGTGGCCCTTGCGGGTCCACTTGGCCCATTCGTAGCCAAGGAACGTGACGAAGCGCCCCGGCTCGTTCCATCGTGCCACGGCGTCGCACGCCTTCTCCCACAGCGGGCCCGGCGTCTCCCACAGGTGGTCGTGGTCGCCGGGCGCGGCGAAGTCCAAACCGGCCTCGTCGCGCATCTGGCGGAAGTACTGGTCGATGTTACCCTGACCGTCCGACAGCTCGGTGTGGCCGTGGATCATGCCCCAGAAGAAACGGTGCGCCGCGGACCCGGATCGGCACACCGTCGGGTTGGCGACGGCCTCCAAGCCCTTGGTCCGATCCAAGACTCGGATCCGATGCGCGCCCTCGCCGGGCAGGCGAACCGTGAGGCGCACGCAAGTCGACTCGCGCACGGGCTCGACCTCGGCGTCGAGCTGCTCGTCGCCCAGTAACGCGGCGACGTGGTCGAGCGTCTCGTGCGACAAGTTGCTGAACTCGTCCTCCGGTCGCACAAGGATGGTGAGCCGCTCCCCTGGCTTCGATTGCGAGGGGACGTAGGCGCGCAGTTGACGGACCGGCCCGCCGAGGACGTGCATCGTGCAGGCGGCGACGATGTGCCGCTGGTTGTCCTCCGACCACACCGCCCCGAGATCCTTCTTAAGCTCGGCGCTGGACCGGCTGTCGCCCACAACCCACGCCGGCAGCGCCTGGGCGCTGCGGTCCGCGACGTACAACACAAAGAACTTGTCGAGAGTTCGTGTCTCCGGCGCGCGGATGCCGGAATGGTCACCGAGGGTCACGGTAAGAACGTCATGCTTCCGCAGGCCCCCTTCGGGCACGGTCAGCTCGAACGTCCCCGCGACCTCGGCGGCGCGAAGGGGAATTGTCCGGCCAGCCGCCGTGCGGGCCGTGATGTAGCCGTAGCCTCCGGGCTGGTCCGCCTGGGCGTCGAACGTGCCTTTATTGTTCCGCCCGCCGAACAACTGGAGCCGAAGGACGGCCCCCGCGGGCACGCCGCACGCCAGCTCGAGCGGCAGCGTCCAAGCCGACATCTCACCGGCGAACGCCGCCTCCGGCTCGCACCGGCCCAGCGGCACCCGCTCGGGAATCCGAATCGGCCGGGTGGAGCGAGGAGCGTCGACACGTGGTTCAGCCATTCGCAGTCCGTCCTTTCACTGTCCGAGCGGGGCGGAGACAGCGGAGCGGCCGGGCTACCCTACACCCCCAGCATCGCCTTGTGCTTCCGGAGCACGGTCCGGTCGCCGGATGTGACGAGCCGGGTGTTGCCGTCGGCGCGGGCGGCGGCGCGCAGGATGAAGTTCCTAGCAGTGTACTGCTTTTCGACCTTTTGCTTCGCCTGGCTTAGCAGCAGGTATCCGATGTAGGCGTCGCACGCGATCTCGACGATGCGCCGCGCGTGGAAGTCCGTGTACTCGCGATTGTCCTTCTTCTTTACGTGGTCGGCGCACTTGCGCATCTGCCCGACCATCCGGGCGAGTTTCTTGGCCGGCGCGCCAAACGGCTTCTCGTATGTCTCCCGCCGGAACTCGGCGAACTCCTCGTCCAGATCCCCCGCCAGCACACACCCGATCGCAGCGACCACCTGAAGCTGCGTTGTGCCCTCGTAGATCGACGTGATTCGGGCGTCGCGATAGTACCGCTCGACCGGATAGTCCCGCATGTACCCCGACCCGCCATGCACCTGGATGGCGTCGGACGTGACCCCGATGGCCATCTCACACGCGAAGAACTTGGAGATTGGCGTGAGCGCCTTGGCCAACTTCGCGTACTTCCGCTGAGTGGCGCGAAGCTCGGCATACTCCGGGTCGTTGCGATCGAGGGCGGCAAGTTTTTCGCCGAAAAGCTTCTCCAGGTCGACGATCACACTGGTGTAGCAGATGAGCGCCCGAGCCGCCTCGATGTTGGTCTGCATGTCCGTCAGCATCTCGTACACGGGCGGGAAGTCGAGGATGCGTTTGCCGAACTGCTCGCGGTTCAGGGAGAAATCCAGCGCGGCGCGGTAGGCCGCCTCGGCAATGCCCAGCGCCTGCGCCCCGATGGCGAGGCGCGCGCCGTTCATCAGCGCCATCACGTATGTCGTCAGGCCGCGCTTGCGCTTGCCGATGAGGCGCGCCGGCGCATTGGCGAATTGAATCTCGCAGGTCGGCGAGCCGTGTATGCCAAGCTTGCTCTCGATGCGCCGGACGCAGACGCCGTCGCCCTTGTTGGCCAGGAAGAGCGACAGCCCGCGGCCGTCCTTGGTACCCGGCTCCGACCGCGCCAACACGAGGAGCACGTCGCCGCAGCCGTTGGTGATGAACCGCTTCACGCCGTTGATCCGCCAGACACCGTGGTCATCGCCGTCGGGCGGCGGCGTGGCGCCGGTCATGACGGCCTGGAGGTCGCTGCCGGCGTCCGGCTCGGTCAGCACCATCGCTCCGGTGACCTCGCCCAGCGAGAACTTGGGCAGGTACTCGGCCTTGGTCTGTTCGTCCGCGAAGTCGTGGATCGTCTCGGCGATGTCCTGGAGGCCGAAGATCGTCATCAGGCCGGCGTCGGCGCGGCCGACCATTTCGATGGCCATACTGTAAGTAACCGTGGGCATGTTGAGCCCGCCGTACTGGCGCGGGAGGGTGAATCCCATCAGGTCGGCATCGGCGAGGCGCCGGATGGCCTCGACTGTGCCCCGGGCGTATCTGACCTCGCCGGCCTCGAACTGGGCCTCCTCCAGGTCAACGTCTTCGGCCCTGGGTTCGATGAAGTTGCCGGCCACGTCGCCCACCAGGCTCAGCACGCGGCGATAGCTGTCGAGCGCGTCGTCCGCGTCGGATGGTGCGTAGTTGTAGTCGGCTGCCTCGCTGAATCCTTTCTCGCGAAGCGCGATCACCTTCGACAGGTCGAGCCACTCGAGCATGAACTTCAGGTCTTCGTTCTCGTCGAAGAAATTGGGCATTCACGTCCTCACTGTTTCGATTTGTACGCCTTGATCAGCTTCGGTATGACGTCGTTGAGGTCGCCGACGATCCCGTAGTGCGCGATGCTGAAGATCGGCGCCTCGGCATCTTTGTTGACCGCCACGATGGTGCCGGACTCCTGCATGCCGGCGCGGTGCTGGACTTGGCCGGAAATGCCGCACGCGATGTAGAGCTTGGGCCGCACGGTGGTGCCGGTCTGGCCGACCTGGTGGTCGTGAGAGATGAAACCCGCATCGACCGCCGCGCGGGACGCGCCGACCACGCCACCGAGCACGTCGGCCAGGTCCCGAATGAGATCGAAATTGTCGGCGCTTCCGACGCCGGCGCCGCCCGAGATGATGATCTGGGCGCCTTTCAGGTCCACCTTCTTCTCCGCCTGGACGCGGTCGAGGACCTTCGCGATCATCTCGTCCTGTGTAAGCGCGGGATGGACCTGTACGACTTCGCCGGCCCGCGAATCGTCGGGCTCACCCAGCGGGAACACCCCCTCGCGGACGG
>Ga0315553_10002794_pt1 | contig 13880 bp, 11 predicted proteins | sample SalMarSW160140MG_FD_203099 | JGI IMG/M metagenome (GOLD analysis project Ga0315553, IMG submission 203099) | Salt marsh sediment microbial communities from the Plum Island Ecosystem LTER, Massachusetts, United States - Salt Marsh Sediment SW1601-40 ... | reverse complement strand
CGATAGCGGCTGTATTCGATCCATTCCTGCCAGAACGCGAGCGTGGTGTTGAACATCCGGTCGCCGAGCCGCCGTGGATCGGTCAAGGGCTCGATCTGCGCCAAGATGGCGTATTCAGCCTGGCCGGCCGGCAGATCGAAGGTGATATCGGCGCCGTCCTCGCCGGGTTCGACCTGTCCACCGCTCCAGATGCTGAAGCCCTTGGCCCTGAGCGCGTTGCCGTCGTAGCTGAGCTTGACCGGCGCCATCGTAAAGCCCGGCCCGCGCGGCCGGATGCGGCTCTTGAACCGAACATGACCGTCGAGCGCTTCGAAGCGGCGCACCAGCCAGCACGGCGCGTGCAGCGAGACATAGTCGTGCACGCCGGCGTCGTGGCTGCGCCCGACCGGCATGAAATCGGTGACGGCGCCGGTTCCCGTTTCAGTCACGAACACGGTGCGCAAAATGTTGGTACCGGGCAGGTAAGCGCGCGACGTCTCGACGACGTTGTCGGCTGTCACGTCCCAGAAGCCGCCGCGGCGCGCGTCGAGCATGCGGAAGAAGACGGGGTCGGCGTCGAACCGGCGCAAGCAGCACCAATCGATGCTGCCCGAGCGGCTCACCAGGGCGGCGCCATGACAATCGCCGATCAGGGCGTAGTCGGCGATCGGCGGCTGCGTAGGGTACGGCGGAGCCGTCATGAGCGAACGAGCCTTTGTGACAACGGGGCGAAAGCTGTTTGCGCCGGCCTATTCCGCCGCCTGCTGCGTTGGGGGCCGCATGCTCTCTAGCCCATCCGCCGCCGTCGCCGAAATGGTGGTGCGCACCATCAGCCGCGCCTGCTGCGCCGGCCAGGGCCGGCCGCGGTGCATGGTGGCGCGGTTGTCCCACATCACCACGTCGCCGGCGCGCCATTGGTGCACATAGCTCGAGCCCGGCGCGGTGGCGGCCGCCATCAATTCGGCGAGCAGCTTCAGCCCTTCTTCCTTCTCCATGCCCTCGATCGCATAGGCATGCGAGGCGAGATAAAGCGCGCTACGCCCGTTAACCGGGTTCTTCCACACCATGCGCCAGCATTGCGGCGGCAGCGCCGCGCGCTCCTCGGGCGAAGCGAGATCGGGCGCTACTTGGCCGCGCGAATGGGCGTAGTCATGCCAGGCGAAGGAATTTTCCAGCCGCTTGCATAAGGCCGGATCGAGCCGCTCGAAGGCGAGCCGCGTCGAAACGTATTCGGTCTCGCCGCCCTGCGCCGGGATGATGCGCGCCGACAGCACCGAAGCGAGCGCCGGCACGCGCTTGAATGTCGAGTCGGTGTGCCAAAGCTGATTGGCCTTGTTGCGCATCGCCTTGCGGGAGTCGGGCGCAACCACCTTGCCGTCCTCGCCGATGGTCGAGAGAATCACCAGATTGGTGCCGGTGCCTTGCGAGCCGACCTTGGTCACTTCCAGCGGCCCGAAGCGGCGCGAGAAGGCGAGCTGCACCTCGTCGGTCACCTCCTGGCCGCGAAACACCAGCACCGAATGTTCGTCGAGCAGCGCGCGCGTTGCCGCGTAGGCCGCGTCGTCGGCCGCGACATCGGCCAGCGTCACGCCGCGCAGCTCGGCCGCAAAACCCGGCCCCAATGGGGCGATGTCCATGGGCGCACCCTCCGTCGTTATGAGGTTTACCCGAATGTCCACCAAAACCGGCCGGCCGACAAGGCGCGCGCCCATGCCTTGGAAGTCCGCTGCGGTGCGCGGGCCGGTGCTGTTCGACGCGCCGCGCAATGCGGCGCAAGGCATCTATGCCCGGAAGGTCGTGCCGCCCGCCCTAGAGCGATGCCGCCGCGAAGGTATCGCAGGCCGAGACCTTGCCTTCTTTCAAACCAACGGTGAACCAGCGCTGCCGCTGCGCCGAGGTTCCGTGGGTGAAGGAGTCGGGCACCACGTAGCCGCGTGCCTGTTTTTGCAGGCGGTCATCGCCGATCGCCGCCGCGGTTTGCAGCGCCGCCTCCACGTCGCCCGGCTCGATCGACTTCCAGCGCTGGTTGGAATGATGTGCCCAGATGCCGGCGAGGCAGTCCGCCTGCAATTCGATCCGCACCTGGATGCGGTTGGCGCGCGCTTTGCTGCCCACGGCCTGCTGCGCCGATTGCGCCTTGCGCAAGGTACCGAGCAAGTCCTGCACATGGTGGCCAACCTCATGGGCAATCACATAGGCTTCCGCGAACTCGCAGGCCTTGCCGCTGCAGCCGTGAAAGCGCAGCTCGATCTCGCGGAAGAACGAAGTGTCGAGATAGATGCGCTTGTCGCGCGGGCAATAGAACGGCCCCATCGCCGCCTGTGCGAAGCCGCAGCCGCCCTCCTCGCCGCCGCGGTAAAGGCGCAAAGGGGCCGCGCGGTAGTCCCGTCCGTTGGCGCGGAAAATCTCGGTCCAGACGTCTTCGGTATTGCCGAGCACGGCGGCGACGAATTGGCCGCTGCGGTCGGTCGGCGTGCCGGTACGCCGCGTCGGCTGCCGGTAAGGTTGCTGATATTGCGAGCCGCCGCCGCTGATGATCTCGGCGCCGCCGATAAGAATGCTGGGATCGATGCCGAGCGCCCAGCCGATCAGGCCGAGCACCAGCACCGTGCCGATGCCGAGCCCGCCGCGCCCGACCGGCATACCGGCGCCGCGGCCACCGCCACCGCCGAAACCGCCGCCGTCGCGGTCGTCCTCGATATTGTCGCTGCGGCGAAAATCATCCCAACGCATGGGCCGTTACTCTTCCGGGCTTGTGGCCAAATTATTGCCGCTCGACCAATAGGCGCCGTTGCCAAGCGATAGCTGCGGCGACCTTAGCGCGGCTGTTGCAACATGCCTACTACTCCGCCGGGATCGGGGTGGCCGGCGCGGTCGGTGCGCCCGCCGCCGGCGATTGAGTAGCCGGGCCTTTCAGCACGCGCTCCTCCATGGCGATCAGGAACGCCATGCCGAAGCCGAGCACCAGCGCGCAGGCCATGAATACGAAACGGAACGCCACGCTCAAGGTATGAGCAGAGGCCGCGTGCGCCAGCGTCTCCACCGACATGCCGGTGACGCCGCCCAAGCCGCCGAGCACGATCGCGCCCAGCACCGCCACCACCAGCGCCGAGGCGAGCGCACGGAAGAAATTGGCCGCGCCGGTGGCGACGCCCATCTGATGCTGCGTCACCGCGTTCTGCATGCAGACGGTGGAGATCGGGAACACGGTGCCGAGGCCGGCGCCGACCACGGTGAGCAGCAGCAACACCAGAGCGGTCGACATCGAGGCCGGCCAGATCGCCAGCACCGCCAGCCCGAGGATTGCGATGGCGAGCCCGATCAGCGGGGCGCGCTTATAATGCGTCATATGCATCATCAGCCGGCCGGAGACGGTGGAGAAGATCACCGTCGCGCCCATCAGCGGGATCAGCGCCATGCCGGATTCGCTCGCCGACAGGTGCAGCACCACCTCGAAATAGAGCGGCACGAAGATGGTCATGCCGACCAGCGTGGCCATGCAGCTGGCGCCGGCAAGCGCTGCGGTACGCACCACCGGATTGGCCAGCACGGCGAGCGGCAGGAACGGCTCTTTCGCCGTCATCAGCCTTAAGGCGAACAGGCTCCACAGCACGACGGAGGTCAGCAGCAGCGCAGCCGTCGGCGCGGAAATCCAGTCGAATTTGCGCCCGCCCCAGGACAGCGCCAGCAACAGCGCCACCGCCGCCGCCATCATCAACAGCGCGCCGACGATATCCAATTCGTGTTTGCGCGGATGAAACGGCACGCGCTTCAAGACGTTCGAGGTGATGCCGAGCGCCACCAGGCCGAGCGGCAGGTTGATCCAGAAGATCAGCGACCAGTCGAGGTGCTGCGTGAGAAAGCCGCCCAGCACCGGGCCGCCCACCGAGGAGGTGGCGAACACGGCGGCGATGTAGCCCTGATAGCGGCCGCGCTCACGCGGCGCGACGATGTCGGCGATGATGGTCTGCGACAGCGCCATCAGCCCGCCGCCGCCCATGCCCTGCAGCGCGCGCGCAAACACCAGCGCGGTCATGCTCGGCGCCAGCGCGCAGGCCAGCGAGCCGGCGACGAAGAAACCGATGGCGATCAGCAGCATGCCGCGCCTTCCGTGGATGTCCGAAAGTTTGCCGTAGAGCGGCGTCACCGCGGTGCCGGTGAGCAGGTATGCGGTGACCACCCAGGCGAGATCGCCGAGATCGCCGAAATGGCGGCCGATGGTCGGCAGCGCGGTGGCGACGATGGTCTGGTCGAGCGCGCCCAGAAACATCGCCAGCATGATGCCCATAACGATGGCGCGGATTTCCGGATGGCTGAGCGGGCGCGCCACGGGCTTCGCCGCCGCGGCGCCCTGGCTCTTGGATTTGGCTTTGGGACTCATGCTGCGGATATCCTGGCGCGCGCTTGTGCCGCTTGCGCCGGGTTATTGCAATGGGCGGCAACGCCGGGCCGGTATGAGCGTTCCGGCCGTGTGCGCCGCAAGACGTTCCATTCGTCCCCGCGCAAGCGGGGACCCAGGACCGCATCGCTCCGGAGTGCATCCAGGACCTGAATGCCCGCTTCCGCGGGCATGAGCGGATGAGGGATGCCTCCGTCCGACGAAACGCTCTAGGTTGACGCATGGATCGAATCTCGAGTTTGGCGATGATCGCGGCGACCCTGGCCGCCGCCCCCGCCATGGCGGGAGATCTGCCGGCCGGCTTCGTCTATCTGCGCGCGGTGGCGCCGACCATCGCGCAGGACATGCGCTATGCGACCTACGACAATTTCACCGGCCGGCCGCTGCCGGGCTACGAGGCTCCCGAATGCGTGCTGCGGCGCGAGGTGGCACAGGCGCTCGCACGCGTGCAAGCCGATCTCGCGCGCGAGCACTTGTCGCTGAAAACCTACGACTGCTACCGCCCGGCGCGCGCCGTGCGCGCCATGTGGCGCTGGGCCAACGATGCGCGCCGCGGCGGCGCCAAGCGCTTTTATCCGCGCCTGCCGAAAAGTGAGCTGTTCGCGCGCGGCTACATCGCCACGCATTCGCGCCATTCGGCCGGCATCGCGGTCGATCTCACGCTCATCAAGCTGCCGGCGCGGAAGGCTGCATCGTTCGACCGCGCCGCCCATTACGGGCCCTGCACGGGGCCGGCGCGCCAACGCGCCCCCGACAACAGCATCGACATGGGCACCGGCTTCGACTGCCTGGACGTCAAAAGCTACACCCGCAGCGCCGCGGTGACGCCGGCCCAGCGCCGCTGGCGCCAGCTGCTGAAAGCCGCCATGACGGCCCGCGGCTTCCGCAACTATTTCCGCGAATGGTGGCACTACGAGTTCGCCGGCGCCCCGCGGCACACTTACGATTTCCCGATCCTGCCGCGCAGCAAGCGCTAAGCAGCCTTCAAGACGAGCACAGACGCGAGGCATCTACGCTTCCCTCTCCCCTTGTGGGAGAGGGTGCATAGCGAATGCTACGCATTCGCGTACTTTTACGTAAAGAACGGCCAGCGCGAAGCGCTGGCCTATGGCGGAGGCGAAGCCGAGCGAGGGCGAGTGAGGGGGCGGGGCTCAATTGAGGCATAGCCCCCTCACCCGGCTCGCGCTCGCTATCGCTCCGCGCTCGCCACCCTCTCCCACGAGGGGAGAGGGTAAAGAGCGAATGCCTCCCGTTCGTGAATACCTCCGCAAAGGCGGCTATGGCTCCGCCTGCTCTTCCTGCCCCACGTGTTCTACCTGTTCCGCCGTCTCTTTCTCCGCCTGCCGCGCGTCGATAAAGCCACGGATACGGCGCGCGAGCGTCTCGCGGAATTCGTCGATGTCGCCGGCCTCATCCTCGGCGCGCTGCGCCGCCGCAGCCGCCGGCGGCGCCTCAAGCGGCGCGATCGCCGTGAGCCCGCGCAGCGCGGCCACCAGCTGCGCCAGCATGCGCAGGTCGCGCTCGCGTTCGGGCGTGGCGCCCGCGGGCCGCGCCAGCCGCTGCTCGATGTCGAGCGCCTGGCGCTCGGCGGTGCGGTAGAGCCGCGTCACCAGCGAGGCGTGGGAGGTGCTAAGCGGCTTGCGGCGCTTGCCGAGCACGACGCGCCGGCGCGGGATCGGCGCCAGCATGCGCGCGCCGGCGCCGGCTGATGTGTCAGGTGCCGGCCCTGACAATGGCCCGCTGCCGGCCGATGTGTCGGTTGCCGGCCCCAAGAACGGCCCGCCGTCGAGCCAGTAATAGAGCGTGCCGAGGCTCATATTGCCGGCGGCGATGCAGCGCGCGACCGTGAAGCCTTGCGCGTACATGGCCCGCGCGCGCTCGATCTCGGCCATGGTGGGCGCGCGCAGGGGGTCGGGGGTGATGGAGGACGGATGGAGGACGGATGGAGCATGGCAGGAATATAATCCGAAACGCAAAGCGACGCACTTATATACTTGACTTAGCATTCGTCCCATGCCATAAAAGTGGAGTGGATGGGAGATGCAGCCATGACTCAGGAACCAAACATCTCGGCGGGACTGTTGACGGGTTATAAATTTTTCCCTCACCCCGACAATCCCACCCTTGGGGTTCTCCGTTTAGACACGAAAGATGAACCGCGCTGGGTACTTGTGACGCGAAAAGGCCTTCTTGAGCTTTCAAAAGCCTGCGCCCAACACGCCACCGAATTGCAAGAGGCTCAATAGCCATGACTGATACCTCTTTGAATGCCCCGCAGTTCACCAATGAAAAAGCCGCTATCAAGCATCTAGAGGCCTCCCGTTGGCCGGATGGCGTGAATTGCCCGCATTGCGGCTCGACCAACGTTCACCGCATGGGCGGCGAAACGCAGGCCGGATATTTCTTGTGCAACGATTGCCGCGACAAGTTCACGGCTCGCACCGGCACGGTCATGGAGCGGTCGCATATCCCGGTCCACAAGTGGCTGCTGGCGATCCATCTTATGTCGGCTTCCAAAAAAGGCATGTCGGCGCATCAACTGCACCGCATGCTTGGCATGACTTATAAATCGGCTTGGTTCCTTGCACACCGCATCCGTGAGGCCATGCGCGACAAGAAGGCCGCGCCGATGGGCAACGCTGGTAACCCCGTGCAGGTGGACGAAACGTATTACGGCAACACGTCTAAGCGCGCGAAATACTATAAAAAAGGTCACCGCCATAAGGCAGGCGTAGTTGCTCTTGTAGAGCCAGCAACCGGCATTGCTCGCGCGTTCGCTGTCAAAGGCGCAACCGCCGATAAGGTCTGCGACATCCTGTTCACGAACATCCGCCGCAAGGCCACGCTCGTTACCGACGAATCAAAACTATATGGCTTTGCGGGCACGGAATTTGCCGACCATCAGACCGTCCTGCACTACGGCAATGAATATGTGAACAAGGACGGCTACACTACAAACAACGTCGAAAACTTTTTTGGCGTGTTCAAGAAAGGCATGGTTGGCACTTATCACTTTTGCGGCGAGCAACATTTGCAGCGTTATCTAGACGAATTTTGCTTCCGCTATACGCACCGATCGGGCATCGGTGTGAACGATGTTGCTCGCGCGGCCAAGGTTCTAAAAGGCGTGGAAGGCAAGCGGTTGACCTACCGCAGTCCTAACTAAGCCAAGATCGCGGAAGCACCAAGCTAGAAAGTTTTTGGCCTGGCGCGCCCGGCGTGTTTTCGGGGACTCTTAGACTTTTTACGTGTATGCTTCCCAAGCCTCATTTCTGAATGAGGCTTGGGGGGCGCCTTTAGGATGTTGCCCAAAACACGCTGAAATTCAGGGTTTTTCGTTGGGTCTGATTTGGCCATAACGGATTCTATACCATGAAACCGGAACCTTTGCTCGCGGCATTCGCCAAGATCGAACGGGCCAAATCCCAAATCGAGGACATCAAAATCCGTGTGAATACTTGGATTGATATAGGCGCGTACGACATTGTGAGTAAGGTCAATCCGTACGACCCAGGGGAAGAAATTTGGAGTTTTATCCCTAAACCCCTCGGCTTCGACTTGCCCATAGCTATCGGTGAGACACTTCACAACATCAGAACCCCGCTCGATCAAATTATTAGTGCCGTCGCCGAACAACATTGTGGTTCTGCCGATGGCACTGCATTCCCTTTCGGGAAGACGGAAGATATTTTCAAGCGTGCCTTGACCAAACAGAAAAAGCTGCTTCCGGCAGACGCAATCGACATGATTATCGCGTTGAAGCCTTACAAGGGCGGGAATGACTTGCTTTGGGCCATTAACGAACTCAATCGCGGTGACAAGCACAGGCCAAGCCTCGTCCCCACCAATCGGACCCAGGCATGGCAGATCGGCGCAATGGCCGTCGAAAAAGGCGGTCGCGTCCTGATAATGGGTGATCGTCGCACGGCCTATCTTTCGACCAAAGGTCTGGACGACAAACCGTATGTCCCCGCCCAAAAGCGGCATCCTTATGCCGTGGGTGAAATGGAAGTCGTGACCTGTACGCCGGGAACGAAATTTCACACAGATTTGCATCCGGCCTGCCAAGTAGCGTTCGGCCAGATTGAGGTTCTGAAGCGTGAGCCTGTTGTTACAGTCCTCAACGATATGCGCGCACTCGTCGAGCGCATCTTGTTGACGTTTGAGAAGCGCTTCTTTTCCTGAGCGCTTGTCATAGGAATATTCGCACATGCGTTCCTTTCCGGAACGCACCTAATCCTGACTTTCGCTGCCCTGTCCGAATCAGACTAGGGCACAATTCTGCTCAGTCAAGTATATAAGTGCTCAAAGCGACGTCAAGGAGTATATTCCTGGCCTTCAGGCGGCCTTCAATCGCTCCAATTCTGCGTCAAATTCAAAGCGCAATTGCGCGCCTTCGTCCTCGGGCAGCCAATTGGTCATCTGCGGGAAGATCGTGCGGTAAAGCGCGGCGCGCCTAGCGTCCCAGGGCATCGCCTGCGCCGCCCGCGCCTCGGCCAAAATCCGGCTTAGTTCCTCACGGACCTTGTCCGGGTCGGCATGGTATTCCGGCGTCTCGAAGTCCTCATCGGACTCGTCCGCCTGTTCGTTTCCAAAGAGATCGCCTTGGCGGGATGAAGCCATGAGTCACACGGTTCCGAAGCTGAACCGTGCAAACCATGCGCGATATTGTCGATTCGCGCGAGCCGCGCGAAAGAATTGTCCCCGAACCTCACGCAACACACATCAGACCTTGCTTTTGCTCTTGCGTTTCGCCGGAGCCGGTTTTTCTTCCACATTCGTGAACGCGCCGGCGTTGCGCAATTCGTCGGCGCTCAACAGCGGGTTGTCGCAAATGCGGGCCAGCAGATCGGCCTGCCTGGGTTCCAGCGCGATCAGCCGGCCGAGGACATTCAGAAGGTCGAGCAAATCGCTGGTGTATTCCGGCAGCCAATGATCCGGCTGAATCGAATCGAGCGGCGACGGCGGACGGCGGTCGCCGATGATCGGGCGGCTGCGATCGCGGCGGCGATAGCTGAACCATTGCCGGAGCACATTCATACCGGAGACTTCGTAGGCCCACATTTCCGGCGTGACGTTGTCGACATAGCCCTTGCCGATCTTCAAGCGCCGCATCGCCGGATCGTAGTCCATGGTGTCGGGCAAAGGCTCAGGGGCCGACGGAATGGCGCCGCCTGCTGGAATGGTCGGCGCGCTCTCTTTCGGCAGGCGCGGCGCCTGTTTTGGCCGGCCGGCCGAAGGATCGGCAAAGCGCTCACCATAGCAATGCAGCCAGATCACTTCGGAGCCGAGCGCGACGGCTTCGGCGAACAGCTTGGCATCCGCCGTCAACGGAACATGCAGACCGGGGCGAACGAGATCGGATTTGAAGCGCGCGGTGAACGCCGGGTGTGCCATCACGGCCGCAAGATAGGCCATCACGTCCTCGGCTTTGATCTGCCCGTAAAGATTTGCCAAATACGCTAGCAGCGCCGACTTGATATTCGGCTGCGCCGCGGCACGGTCGCGCCAGAGTGCGTAAACGCGACCAGCAAATGACCCTTTGTAGTGATGGTTATCCGGGATCAGACTCGTAAAGGTTATGGCGGGCCCGTTTTCGGGTGAATGCGCTTCCAGGCAAGTTAAGTAGAGCTGCTTAGGCGAATCTACGGCCCACAGTTCGGAACGAGCCATACTTAGCAGGCGATGATCCGGAACAATCCATTCGCGGTCAAACGACCGAAAGGCGTATCGACAAGGCGAAACGACCGGTCCTTGGTCCTGCGCAACGGTTACGGACCGCACGTGGTGTGATCCTAGATCTACCGTTACCACCTTGCTTAGGTAGCGATCTCGGTCCGGATGGAAAAGGTTCTGCTTTTTCTCCGGGCCTTTTCGCGTCGCAGGGCATCCCAACGTTCTTCCAACGATTGAATGTTCGGCGCGATGACCCAAGTGCGGTGCGTTTTAACGCCGGGACTCGACCATCCAAAAAAATCCATAAGTGAAGGAAAGGTTGGCCAAGCGCCGCTTTGCTCCGGCAAGAACGGGTCCCGCCAACCGCCAGCGCCGTCCTCCCAATCAGAGTTCGCAAGCGAAAGTTTGGCGAGAGCCTTAAACTTTTCGTCGCGCTTGCCCTTCGGAAGCGTCGCGTACCGCAGCCGCGCTGGCGCGTTCCTATCCTTATTTGGCGCGCGTGCAGTAAGGACGATGCACACCGGTTGCTGAACCGCCTCAAAAATACGTGTCGGCACGTCCGGCTGGTGCCCTTCCGGCGAGCAATCGATCACCCAGATATCGCTGGAGTCGCGGCGCAAATCGTCGCGCATCTTCTGAAAACCCGGCCCGTTCAAGAAACCGGCAACCGTAATGAAGCAGACGATGCCGTATCGATCCTCGTCGGGCTCTCCCGTTGCATCGTGCCAACCGGACCCGAACACCTTCAAAGTCGCCCAGCGCCAGAAATACACGTAGAGGTTTTTGAGATGATGGGTATGAGCGCCCGCGCCCCAATCAGCGGGCGGCGTCCACCGATCTAGGGGCGCAGCACGTCCGGCGCTGCCGCTCTCGATCCAACCGCCCATTCCGGCAGCCTGATTCTTGTAAGGCGGATTACCGATGACGACCGTGATCCGCTCCTCCTTCTTGACCTTGTTCGCAGCGCGTCGCGATATTGCGATCGGCTCATACATTTGGCCGAGCGTCTCTTCCTCGATAAACGGATTGCCGAGCGTGTCGGTGATGAACAGGCGCAGCTCGGGTAAAGGCGGTGCATTCATCAGCGCCTGCAATTCGGCGATCAGCCGAAGCTGCGCGACGGCGAAGGGGCCGAATTGGATTTCGAATCCAATAATGCGCTTGGCGGCGGCCTCGATGGCGCCGCGCACCGCGCCTTCGCCCTGGTCCTTTGCGACCGTCGATGCGATCCGGCGCAACACCCCAAGAAGAAAGGTCCCGGTGCCAACCGCCGGATCGGCGACAACCACATCGGGCGCGGCAAACCCAGTCGGCCGCTCGAACAGTGGGCCGCGCAAGGCCTCATCGACGAGGTTGACCATCGCCGACACCACTTCTGGCGGCGTGTAATAGGAGCCGGTGCGCTTGCGCAGCGTGTTGTCGTAGACCTCCAGGAAGTCCTCGTAAAAATAAAGCCACGCTTCCGGCTTGTCCTTGCTGATGGTGTGCCAATTCACCTCGTTGAGAACGCGCGTCAGTGTGCCGAGTGAAGTCTTGAGCGCCTCCTGATTGGCAGAGTCCTCGGTCAGCAGCCTGAGTGCGGTCCCGATCAGCGAATTTGTTTTGCGCAATTCCTGCGCTGCCTCTTCCGTGCCGCCCGACAATGAAATATCCCGCGCCCGCGCGACCAGCAACCCGAACGTCACTGCCTGCGCGTAGCCGTCAGCGAACTGCGCGTCGTCAGCTTGCGGGAAGAGCAGCTTTCGCCAGTCTTGCGCAAGGCCGGTGAGTGCAGGGCTGCCGAGCGCCATCTGTTCAATGACTTCATCACGCAACAAACGGCAGAGCCGCGCGCTGACCTCAGCAAGCTGCTTTGCGGTCTTCGGCGGAATCGGTGTCCAGCGAAGGAAGTCGCTGATGAGTGGAAGCAGCGTGTCCGGAGCGGCGAGCTTCGCTCCCGAACTCTCGACGTTACCGTCAAGTCGGACAATATCACTGGCGAGCTTTCCATCGCGCCACAGGCTGAATGCGTTGCCGTCGGTGTAGATCAGGTTCGGCAGCGACTTGAGCTTGTCCCACTGGTCCTTGTCGTGCTCGTTGTCGAAGCGACGTGGGTCCGCGCCCTTGCCCGGCGCTTTCACTTCGATGAAACCGACAAGGGCCTTGCTGACAGTGACCGCGAAGTCCGGGCGTGTCTTGATGTCGGAGAGTGTCGTCTCGCCGATGAGGTGGACGGCGCCGGCGGGCAGGCCGCCAAGGGCCGCCAGATCATGGATGAGCGTTTCGAGCGGTCCGCGCAGCTGATCTTCCGGCGCACCACTGATCGCAATATCCGCCAATTTGGATTTTGTGCTCGCGCCGTATTGCGAGACGGCGTCTGCGACCGTTTTGCCCGCCAACGGCTGTCTCTCCCCCGAGCTATCTCCGCCACCGGTACTTGAATCGAATCATGGCGGCAACCCGCTTATCAGCGCTCGCGTTCACGGCCCCTTAACAACGCGCGCCCTCATTTCCCCTTGCCGCCGCGCCTCCGCGCCCCCTTCGGCCACCTCCCCGGCCAGCTCACGACATACTCCTCCAGCTTCTCGTCCGGCACGTCCTTTTCGCTCGCCGCCACCCGGCCGCGCACCGAGACGCCGGCCTCGTGCACCGTCGCCCGCGAGCCCGACACCAGCGGGTGCCACCAGGCCAGATCGCGCCCCTCCGCCACCAGCCGGTAGGCGCAGGTCGGCGGCAGCCAGGAAAGCCGGCGCACGTTGCGCGGGGTCAGCCGCACGCAGTCCTTCACGCGGGCCTGCCGGTTGCCATAGTCGGTGCAGCGGCAGGCCTTGGCGTCGAGCAGCCGGCAGCCGACATTGGTGAACACGGTCGCGTTGCTGTCGGCGTCGATCAGCTTGTTCAGGCAGCAGCGCCCGCAACCGTCGCACAGGCTCTCCCACTCACGCCTCGTCATCTGCGAGAGCGTCTTGCGGCGCCAGAACGGGGCTTCGTCGTCGGCCATGCGGGGGGAATCCTTAATGCCGCCCTTGTAGCCCCTAACGGGCGGTTGCGTCATGGCGCCCCGGTCGTCCCCGCGAAGCCTGTCCCCGCGTAGTCGGGGAGCGGGGACCCATAACCCCGGTCTGTCCGCATCTTAGCTACAGGGGTTATGGGTCCCGGCCCTCGCTGACGCTCGGCCGGGACGACCAAGGAGAAGCCCCGCCCCCGCCCCGGTTACCGGCACCTTTTCACCGCAATTTTCCTTCACCTTGCCGGTGATTAACCGCGTCGCCCGCGCTTGCCGTCCTTGGCCCGGCCGCCGCCCATCGGCTAAATTCGCCCGCGGGCGCCGCGCCCGCGCCCCGTTGAACCAAGAGATCGAGCCCCTTGCGCGACCTGTTCCCCGCCGACTGGAAGAAGACGGTCAAGCGCGCCCTGCTCGGCGTGGATTCCTGGATCGATTTTTCCCTGTTCCGCGGCGCCACGGGCCTGCGCGAGCAGTGGGAGCGCTTCTCCACCTTTATGGACCGCTTCCACGCCGCCGGCTGGCGGCGCTGGCTGAACGAGGCGGTGTCGGAAGCCGCCACCTTGGGCACCGCCGGCGGCATCTTGATGCTGGCGCTCGCCCTTCCCGCCTTCCACGAAACCAGCGACGACAACTGGCTGAAGAAGTCGGAACTGGCGGTGACGTTCCTCGACCGCTACGGCAACGAGATCGGCACCCGCGGCATCCGCCACAACGATTCGGTGCCGCTCGACCAGTTCCCCGATCATCTGATCAAGGCGGTGATCTCGACCGAGGATCGCCGCTTCTACGACCATTTCGGCATCGACCTGCCGGGCATCGCGCGCGCGCTGATGACCAACG
>Ga0315553_10002792_pt1 | contig 13887 bp, 13 predicted proteins | sample SalMarSW160140MG_FD_203099 | JGI IMG/M metagenome (GOLD analysis project Ga0315553, IMG submission 203099) | Salt marsh sediment microbial communities from the Plum Island Ecosystem LTER, Massachusetts, United States - Salt Marsh Sediment SW1601-40 ... | reverse complement strand
GCCGTTCCGGTCAGACCCGAGACGACGCCCGCGGCGAGCAAGGTGCCCGTGTTCACCGGGACCGGGCGGGTGACGGCGCTCGCCAACGCGCCGAGCACGATCACGCAACCGACCATGACCGTCAGGGCGTCACCCGCCAGCACGAGGACGAGCACCACGCCGATCACGGACCCGGGCACACGTCCGAAGCTCAGGAGCACCACGCCGCGCACGTCGATGTGCGCGCGCTCCCGGCGGGCCACGAGGACGCTGAGCGGCATCGCCACCAGGAGGACCGTGACGGGCACGGCGGCGGGCTCGACGATGCTCACCACCGGGGCGAGCACGATCGCGAATCCCATCCCGACGCCGCCCTGGGCGAAGCCGCCCGCGCAGGCAAAGGTGGCCAGCAAAGCCCACTCCGCGACGCTCAGGTCCATCTCAGCCTCCGGCGGGTCGGCGGGGAGGCCCGCCGTACACTGGGCGCCACCATGCCGCAGCGATTCCACGTCCGCACCTTCGGGTGCCAGATGAACGAGCACGACTCGGAGCAGATCGCCGGCCTCCTCGGGGCAGAAGGCATGGAGCCGACGGCCGAGATCGAGGACGCCGACGTCGTCGTGTTCAACACCTGCTGCGTGCGCGAGAACGCGGACAACAAGCTCTACGGCCACCTGGGCGCGCTGAAGGGGCTCCGACATTCCCGACCGGACCTGCAGATCGCGGTCGGCGGCTGCCTCGCGCAGAAGGACCGGGAGCGGATCCTCGAGCGCGCCGGTCACGTCGACGTCGTGTTCGGCACCCACAACCTCAGCCGGCTGCCGGCCCTGCTCGAACGCGCCGAGACCGAGGGTCCGATCGTCGAGGTCCCCGAGGTACGTGGCCCCACCCCGGACGAGGAGCTCTCCGCGCGGCGCTCACGACCCCATTCGGCGTGGGTCACGATCCAGATCGGCTGCGACAACTCGTGCGCGTTCTGCATCGTCCCGTCCGTCCGGGGGCCGGAGGTCAGCCGGCGGATGGGCGACATCGTCCGCGAGGTCGGCCGGCTCGCCGGAGACGGCGTGGGCGAGATCACGCTGCTCGGCCAGAACGTCAACTCGTACGGCCGGGACCTGGGCGCAGGCCAGTACCGTCCGCGCTTCGCCGACCTGCTCCGGGCCGTCGACGCGGTCGACGGCGTCGAGCGCATCCGCTTCACCTCCCCGCACCCGAAGGACCTCCGGGCCGAGACGATCGCGGCGATGTCCGAGTGTGCCGCCGTGTGCGAGCAGCTCCACCTGCCGCTCCAGTCCGGCAGCGACCGCGTGCTCGCGGCGATGCATCGGGGGTACACGGCCGATCGGTACCTCGGACGGCTCGAGGCCGCTCGCCGGGCGGTGCCGGACCTCGCGATGACGACCGATCTCATCGTCGGCTTCCCGGGCGAGACCGAAGACGACTTCGCCCGCACCCTCGAGGTGGTCGAAGCCGCCCGCTACGACGCCGCGTACACGTTCGTGTTCTCGCCCCGGCCGGGCACGCCCGCCGCGGAACGACAGGCCGAGTTCGTCGCCCCCGACGTCGTTCGCGACCGCATGGATCGCCTGACCGCGGTCGTGGAGGCGAGCGCGCTGGCCCGTCACGAGGCGCGTGTGGGCCGGATCGAGCGCGTGCTCGTCGACGGTCCCTCGAAGACGGATCCGCACCGTCGCTCGGGCCGCACCCGGCAGGGCAAGCTCGTGCACTTCCCGAGCACCGCCACCGACGCCCCGACCGGCACGTTCGTCGACGTCCGGATCGAGGCGGCCGCACCGCACTGGTTGCGGGGCGAGGCGGTCGCGACCTCGCTCCAGCCGACACCGCGTCGAGCGCGGATCCCGGTCGTGGCGGGGTAGGACCATCAGCGCGCCCGCTACGACCCATCTCGCGCTCGTCGGGCCGACGGCGTGCGGGAAGTCCGCGCTCGCGCTGTCGGTCGCGGAGGCGTTGGGCGACGTGGAGATCGTCTCGGTCGACTCGATGCAGATCTATCGCGGCATGGACATCGGGACGGCCAAGCCGGTGCCCGCGGATCGTGCTCGGGTTCCGCACCACCTGATCGACGTGGCCGATCCGTCGGAGACCTGGTCCGTCGCTCGCTTCCAGGAGATTGCACGGGCCGCGGTCGCGGACGTCGAGCGACGCGGGCTGCGCGCGCTCTTGGTCGGGGGGACTGGGCTCTACGTTCAGGCGGTCGTGGACGACCTCCGCTTCCCCGGTGAGGACCTGGAGGTCCGGGCTCGGCTCGAGGCCGAGACCTCCGTGCCCGGGGGGATCGCCCGCGCGTACGCCCGGCTCCGCGAGCACGACCCGGCCGCGGCCGATCGGATCGACGAGCACAACCAACGCCGGATCGTGCGCGCGCTCGAGGTGCTCGAGCTCACCGGCCGACCGTTCTCGTCCTACGGTCCGGGGATCGATCGCTTCGGCCCGACGAAGTTCCCGGTCGCGATCGCGGGGGTCTGGCTGCCGCGCGCGGTGGCACATCGGCGCATCGAGGAACGGGTCGGGGCGATGCGCTCGGCCGGCTTCGTGTCCGAGGTGCAGGCGCTGCTCGACGCCCCCGCGGGGCTGTCGCGGACCGCGCGCCAGGCTATCGGCTACCGGGACGTGGCCGACGCGCTCGAAGAGACCGGGATCGTGGGCGACGACGTGTTCGCGCGCATGGTCCGGCGGACGCGGTCCTTCGCCCGCCGCCAGCGCATGTGGTTCCGTCGTGACCCGCGCGTCACGTGGTTCGCGACAGAGAAGAATCCCACCGTGCTCGCCCCGGCGCTCCTGGCAGCCTGGAAGTGATGACCTCCGTCCGGCTCAGCAAGCTCCAGGCGACCGGCAACGACTTCCTCGTGCTCGCCCCCGGCGAACACGGGTGGCGCCCCGACGCGGCTTGCGTGGCGGCGCTGTGCGATCGCCATCGGGGGATCGGCGCCGACGGGTTCCTCACGCTGCTCCCCGGGTCCGACGGGTCCGACGCCACGATGGTCCTGCGCAACGCCGATGGAGGGCTCGCGGAGATGAGCGGGAACGGTATCCGTTGCCTGGCCTGGGTCGCGGTGCGGGAGGGCTGGGGCGCACCGGACCGTCTCGTGGTCGATACGGGTGGCGGGCGCCGCCTCGTCGAGCTCGACCGCGACGACTCCGGCGTGCTCCGGGCCGCAGGGGTGGACATGGGCGCGGTCACCTTCGACCCGGCCTCGATCCCGGTCGATGCCGCGTCGCCGTTCGAGCTCACGGGCACCGTCCACGGCACCGAGTACCGCGGCGACGCCGCGGGCATGGCGAACCCGCATTGGGTCCTCTTCGTCGACGATCCCGACGAGGCTCGGGTCGTCCAACACGGGCCGCGACTCGAGGCTGATCCGCGGTTCCCCACCCGGACGAACGTCGAGTTCGTCCGCGTCGAATCCCGTACTCGGCTACGGATGCGGGTCTGGGAGCGGGGGGTCGGCGAGACGCTCTCGTGCGGGACCGGGGCCTGCGCGGCGACCGCCGTCGCGCGTCGACGAGGCCTCGTCGACGAGCGCGTCACGGTGAGAGTGCCCGGCGGTGAGCTCGAGGTCGAGATCGGCGAGACGATTCGCCTCGCCGGGCCCGTGCAGCACGTCTTCGACGTGGAGATCGACGCCGATCGCTTCGGGCGGGCATGACTCGCGACCACCAGGACCGTCGCCGCCCGGCGCTCACCGCGACCGAGGTCGACCTCGGCGTCGCTCGCCAACGCGCGGTGCTGGTCGCGGTCGCGCCGGCAGCCGAGCGGGAAGCGGCGGAGGCGTCACTCGCCGAGCTGGAGCTGCTGGTCGACACGGCGGGGGCCGAGACCGTGGCATCCGAGCTCCAGATCCGTCCCACGCCCGACAGCGCCAGCTTCGTCGGGTCGGGCAAGCTCGAGGAGCTCGCGGCGATGTGCGCGATGCTCGACGTCGATCTCATCGTCGTCGACGGCGAGCTCACACCCGCGCAGCAACGCCTCCTGGAGCGACGGCTCTCCGTCGACGTCGTCGACCGCGTGGCGCTGATCCTGGACATCTTCGCCCGTCATGCGCACAGCCAGGAGGGCATGCTCCAGGTCGAGCTGGCCCAGCTGCGCTACCGACTCCCGCGGCTGCGGGGCCGAGGGATCGAGCTGAGCCGACTCGGAGGTGGGATCGGGACCCGGGGCCCGGGCGAGACCCAGCTCGAGACCGACCGGCGGCGCATCCTGCGCCGCATCGCCAAGCTCGAACGCGATCTCGGACGCCTCCGACGCACGCGCACGACCCAACGCAAGGCCCGTCGCCGGCGCGAGCTCCCGACGGTCGCCCTCGTCGGCTACACGAACGCGGGGAAGTCGACGCTGCTCAACCAGGTGACCGATGCCGGCGTGCTGGTCGGGGACCGTCTGTTCTCCACGCTCGATCCGACGACCCGCCGCTGTGAGCTCCCGGGCGGCGAAGCGGTGCTCCTGAGCGACACCGTGGGGTTCGTCCGCAAGCTCCCGCACGAGCTCGTCGAGGCCTTTCGCTCGACGCTCGAGGAGGTCACCGACGCCGCGCTCCTCGTCCACGTGGTCGACGCGTCGTCGGCGACCGCCGCTTCGGAGATCGCGGCCGTGCGGACCGTGCTCGCCGAGATCGACGCCGACGAGCTCTCCGAGCTGGTCGTGGCCAACAAGATCGACGTGGCCGACCCCGCCGCCGTGGCCGACCTCGTACGCGCGGAGGATGCCGTGCCCGTGTCGGCCGCGACCGGTGAGGGGGTCGACAAGCTGATGGACGTCCTCGCTGGTCGTCTCCGCTCCGGGCGACGGATCGTCGAGCTGCGCGTGCCCTACTCGCGGGGGGAGGTCCTGGCCGCACTGCACCGTGAAGGTGACGTCCTCGTCGAGGTCCACGAGGACGACTGCACGCGAGTGCGCGCCCGTCTTCCGGACGCGGCGTTGAGCCGCTTCCTGGACTACCGAGCCGACGAGGAATCGGTCACTGGAGGACCTTGAGCGCGAGGCGCTCGAGCGGGCCCTTGGGTGCTCCGTCGCGATTGTCCCCGCGGAGCAGGATCCGTTGCGATCCCTCCAGGAACAGGCGGCGCAGGGGTTCGGGTGGCAACGGGACCGGCCGCTTCGTGGTGAAGGGGAGGCCTCCGTACGCCGGCGCCCGCGCCAGCAGCTCGTCGCGAACGACCTTGCCGATGAGGTGAGCGGGGCCCACCCCGTGGCCCGCGTAGCCGAGTGCGTACAGGACGCGGCCGCGGCCGAGCAGCCGGACCACTGGCATGACGTTGACCGTCCCGCACACCGGCCCGGCCCAACGGTGCTCGATGCGCACGTCCTCGAGCTGGGGGAAGTTCCAGCGGAACGTCTCCTCGAGCCGGCCGAAGATCCGGGGGTCGCGTTCGAAGCGAGGATCCGGCCCGCTCGAGACGAACGGCGCGTCGCGGCCGCCCCACAGGATCCGGCCGTCGGCCGTCGGGCGGTGGAAGTGGACGAAGACCCGCTTGTCCTCGATCCCGAACCCGCCCTCCCATCCGATCCTGCTCCACTGGTCGTCGCGCAGCGGCTCGGTGAGGGTGATGTAGGCGTAGATGGTGAAGATGTAGCGGCGGATCTCCGGAATCGCGTGGGCGTAGGCGTTGGTCGCGATGACCCCCCGCTCGGCAGTGATCGTCCCTGACGGGGTGCGCACCTCGACGCGGCCGTCGACGTCGTGGATCGCATCGGCGGGTGTGCCTTCGTACACACGGACCCCGCGCTTGCGCGCCGCGTCGCGCAGCCCGCGCGCGAGCGCGGCGGGGTCGACGAGCAGGCAGTGCTCTTCGAGGTGACCGACGCGCAAACGGTCCGTGTGGACCAGCTCCCGCAGCTCGTTCCTCTCGACCAGCCGGAAGTCGTCGAGGCCGAGACGCGCGGCCGCGTCGAGATCCTGGTGGATCCGCACGTCCTGGTCGGGGCCGTTCGACACGGTGAGGTTCCCGGGGTGCGTGATGTCGGCGTCGATGCCTTCGTCCGCCGCGAAGCGTTCGATCTCGTTGATGGAATCGACCATCCCCAGATGCGTGGCCCGCGCCCGCTCGTCTCCGATCTTGCGGGCGAGGTCGTGGATGTTGCGCCCCACCATCGTCATCGCGAACCCACCGTTGCGACCACTCGCACCGAAGCCCACGACCTCCGCTTCGGTGACCACCACGTCGAGTGCGGGCTCGGCGTCCTTCGCGTGGATCGCGGACCACAACCCCGTGAAGCCACCACCGACGACGACGACGTCGGCCGTCGTGTCGCCCACGAGTCGCTCACCGGGGGAGTAGGGGTGGTCGCCGAGCCAGAAGCTCCGGCTCCGCCATGTGCTCATGACACCGACCGACCGAAGCGGGCGAGCTCGCGAGCGACGTCACGACGCGTGCCGAACCGATAGAGCGTCGGCGCGAGGGTCTTGGCCGCGTGGGCGAGGCCCAGCCAACGCGGGACGAACACCTCGCTCCGATCGCGTTCGACCGCGTGGACGACCGCTTCGGCCACGGTCTCGGGTGGCACCGCTCGTGGCCAGGTGCGCGCGTATGGCTCACCGCGTCGGGTGAAGAACTCGGTGGCGACGGGACCGGGGTCGACGAGCGTGACGCCCACCCCGGCCGGTTCCACCTCGGTCCCCAGGGATTCCAGCAGGCCCACGACCGCGAACTTGCTCGCCGAGTACGCGCTCTCGAGCGGTGCCGCGAGGCGGCCCGCGACCGACGCGACCGCGACGAGGTGACCCTTCCGGCGCTCGAGCATGGAGGGAAGCACGGCGCGCACCGCGTGGAGCGTGCCGAAGAAGTTGACCTCCATCAGGTGGCGGAAGGTCTCGGAGGGCGTGTCGACGAACGGCCCGTAGGCCCCGACGCCCGCGCTCGTCACGATGACGTCGATCGGTCCGAGCTCACGGCTAACGGCGGCCAGCGACTCCGTCAGTCCCGACTCGTCGGTGACGTCCGCAGGTGCGACCGTCGCTTTGGCCGGGAGGTCCCCCGCGACGTCACGCAGCGCGTCCGCGTCGCGAGCGATGAGGCCGACCCGGGCCCCACGCGCCGAGACGGCGCGAGCCACCGCCGCGCCGATGCCCTGCGACGCGCCAGTCACTGCGACGACGGATCCGTTCCAGTCCACCGATCCCTCCGGTCCGCGAGCGGCCGACGGTACGCGATCGACGCGAAGTTCGCAGACGCCGGAAGCTGCGTGGAGGGAGGCCGTCCCACGGGTAGGCTCGCTGCGATGGCCGGGATTTCCGGCGGTTTCGAGCCGCCCGCCTACCCACACGACCGGCTGGTCGCGCTCCGCCGCCTCGCCGAGCTCGCCCCCGGCGGCCTGGTCGACTGCTCGACCGGAGCCCCGACCGAATCGGCTCCCGCCGTGGTCCGTGCGGCGCTCGAGGCCGCGTCGCAGGCCGTCGGGTACCCACCGTCGATGGGCACGGTCGAGTTCCGGGAGGCGGCGTGCGCGTGGATGCGCCGGCGGCTCGGGGTGAGCGTCCCGGCCGACCAGGTGCTGGCGTGCGTGGGTACGAAGGAGTTCGTGACGTCGTTGCCGCGAATGCTGCACCTGCGTGACCCGAGCCGTGACACCGTCCTGTACCCGGCGGTCGCCTATCCCAGCTACGAGATGGGTGCCCAACTCGCGGGCCTCCGTGCGGTACCGGTTCCCGTCGACGGCGATTGGCTCCCCGACCTCGATCGGGTCGCGGACGGGGACGGGGAGCGGACGCTCCTGTTGTGGCTGAACGAGCCCGGGAACCCGACCGGCTCCGTTGCGTCCTCTGCGTACTACGCACGTGCGGCTGCGTGGGCTCGGGAGCGACGGATCGTCCTAGCGTCCGACGAGTGCTACGTCGAGCTCTCCGACGTCGCCGGCAGTGGCCACCCGCTGACCACGATCCTGGGCGAGGGCCTCGATGGGCTGCTTGCAGTCCACTCGCTGTCCAAGCGGTCGCACATGCCGGGGTTCCGCGCCGGCTTCGCCGCCGGGGACGCAGCGCTCGTCGAGTACCTGGGGCTGGTCCGGAAGCACGCGGGGCTCATGGTGCCGACGCCGGTCCAGGCGGCGGCGGTGGCCGCGCTCGAGGACGACGGGCACGTCGAGGCAGCACGGCGCACGTACACCAGGCGGCGCGCGGCCGCGATCCCCGTGCTCGCCGAGCACGGTCTCGTGCACGACGGAGGCCCGGGCACCTTCTACCTGTGGCTCCGCAGCGCCGTCGGCGCCGACGACGGTTGGGAGCTCGCGGGCCGGTTGGCCGAGGTGGGCGTGCTCGCGGCCCCGGGGGACCTGTACGGCGCCGCGGGGGCGGACCACGTCCGGCTCGCGCTCGTGCAGCCGACCGAACGTCTCGTGCCCGCGCTCGAAGGTCTCGGCTCGTCCGTCGCCGCGAGCTGACCAATACGCTGGACCCGCGCCGCGAGCGACCGGAGGGCCGCATGGACGACCTCGCGTCGACGATCACCAGGCTCTGGGAGCATCGCGACGCGCTCGACCGTGTCATGCCGGAGACCGACGCGAGCGATGTTGTTCGTGAAGCGGTGGGTCGGCTCGATCGCGGCGAGGCCCGGGTCGCGGAGCTCGTGGACGGGCAGGTGATGGTGCACGAGTGGACCAAGGAGGCGGTGCTCCTCCTGTTCCGGCTCTCCGAGATGGAGACCATCGAGCTCGGTCCGTTCGAGTACGCGGACAAGATCCCGCTCAAGTCGGACTTCGCGGCCGCGGGCGTGCGGGTCGTCCCCGGCGCCTCGGCCCGCTTCGGGTCGTATCTCGGCCGCGGCGTGACGATGATGCCGTCCTACGTGAACATCGGTGCCCACGTGGGAGCCGACACGCTCGTGGACACGTGGGCGACGGTGGGTTCCTGCGCGCAGATCGGCGAGCGGGTCCATCTGTCGGGGGGCGTCGGCATCGGTGGAGTGCTCGAACCCCCGCAGGCGGCGCCGGTGATCATCGAGGACGACGTCTTCGTCGGGTCCCGCTGCATCGTTGTCGAGGGCGCCCGGGTGCGACGAGGCGCGAAGCTCGGCGCCGGCGTCGTGCTCACCTCCTCGACGCCGGTCATCGAGGCCGAGACCGGTGACGTGGTCGCCCGCGGAGACGTTCCCGAACGGGCCGTCGCCGTGGCCGCGACGCGAGCGCGGTCCTTCCCGGGGGGCGAGTTCGGCCTCGCGGCAGTCCTCGTGCTGCGGTACCTCGAGGAGGGCGAGGAGCACGACAAGCTGAAGCTCAACGCGATCCTGCGCGAGCACGGGCTGGCCCCGTGAGCGGCATCGACCTGCTCGCCCTCACGGCCGAGCTCGTCGACATCCCTTCGTTGAGCCGCCACGAGACCGCACTGGCGGACCGGGTGGAACGGGAGCTGGCCGAGGTGCGGGGTCTCGACGTCGTCCGGGTCGGTGACAACGTCGTGGCGCGCACCGATCTCGGCCGGGACCAGCGGCTCCTGCTGGCAGGCCATCTCGACACCGTCCCACCGCACGACGATGCCGGTGCCCGCGTCGAAGGTGACGTGTGCTGGGGACTCGGCTCGGCCGACATGAAGTCGGGCCTGGCGGTGTTTCTCGCGCTCGCGCGGACACTGGATGCCCCCGCGCTCGACGTCACCTTCGCGTTCTACGCGTGCGAAGAGGTCGCGCACGCCGACAGCGGGCTCGGCGCGCTGTTCGATGAGCATCCCGAGCTGTTGGTGGGGGATGCGGCTGTCGTCGGAGAGCCGACGGGCGGTCACATCGAGGCCGGCTGTCAGGGATCGTTGCGGGTGGTCGGTCGCTTCGACGGGCGCCGCGCCCACACGGCCCGTCCCTGGCTCGGCCGGAACGCGATCCACCGGTTGGGTCCGGTGCTGGATCGCATCGAGCGCGGCGGTGACCGCCGGGTGTCCATCGAAGGTTGCGACTACCGGGAATCGATCCAGGCCGTCGCGATCGAAGGTGGTCACGGCGGGAACGTCGTCCCGGACCGGGCCCTGCTCACGGTGAACCACCGCTTCGCGCCGGACCGCAGCCCCGAGGAGGCACGGCGCTACGTCGCCGAGATGCTCGAAGGCGCGGACGCGACCGAGGAGATCGACTTCGCACCGGCAGCGTCGCCCGCGCTCGACCATCCGCTCCTCGCGGCCTTGGTAGCCGACGAGCGCACGGAGGTCCGCGCGAAGCTCGGCTGGACCGACGTCGCGCGTTTCGCCGCGCACGGCATCCCCGCGACGAACTTCGGGCCCGGTGAGGCTGCGGTCGCGCACACGGCCGAGGAACACGTCGATCGTGCGCAGATCGAGCGCGTCTTCGCGGTCCTCGGGCGAGTGGTCGCGAACGGGCCTCCGACCGCTACGCTCCAAACGTGAGCGGGCGAATCGTCTCGATCCCGGCCGACGAGCCGGTGTGGGAGCACGTCTACACGGTCGCTCCTCTGGTGATCGTGGGGACTCGAGAGCCCGATGGGTCCCACGACCTGGCGCCGAAGCACATGGCGATGCCGGTCGGCTGGCAAGACCTCTTCTGCTTCGTGTGCAGCCCGCGCCACGCCACCTACGTCAACATCGTCGAACGCGGCGCGTTCACGGTCAGCTTCCCTCGCCCGGAACAGGTGGTCGAGGCCGGCCTCGCCGCCAGCCCCCGCGTCGACGACGGCTCCAAGCCCACCCTCGCGGCACTGCCGACGACACCGGCGTCGACGGTCGACGGGGTACTGGTGGAGGGCTCGTACCTCTACCTGGAGTGCGAGCGCGAGCGGATCATCGACGGGTTCGGCGATTGGAGCATGATCGTCGGCCGCATCGTCGCGGTGAGCGCGCTCGAGGATGCCCTGTTGCGCTTCGAGCGCGACCCCGCGGATCAGGTGCGGGCGGTGCCCCTGCTGGCGTTCCTGAGCCCCGATCGTTTCGCGCAGGTGGACGACAGCCGCTCGTTCCCGTTCCCCCTCGACTTCCGCCGGTGAGCCGCACGCCGCAGCCCGAGCTCGTGCTCTCGTGGCTGCGGGAGCGTGCCCCGGAGATGGCGACGACGTTGCGCCGCTTCGCCGGCATGGAGTCGCCCAGCTCCGATCCGTCGGCGCAAGCCCCGGCGTTCGAGTTCCTCGCCACCGAGCTGGAGGCACTGTCCTTCGCCGTCCGGCGGATCCGCGGCCGCGAGGTCGGTGACCATCTCTACGCGCGGCCTCGCGACCGGGAGTACGGGAGACCGTGCCAGCTGTTGCTCGGCCATCTCGACACGGTCTGGCCCGTGGGGACCCTCGAGGAGATGCCCATGGTCCGCGACGGTGACGTCCTGCGGGGGCCGGGGACCTTCGACATGAAGGGTGGGCTCGTCCAGATGCTCTACGCGTTCCGCGTGCTCTGGGAGTTCGACGCGGAGCTGCCGGCCACGCCGGTGGTGTTCGTGAATGCGGACGAGGAGATCGGCAGCCCCGAATCGACCCGTTGGGTGCGGTTGCTCGCGCGGCGAAGCACGCGGGCCTTCGTGCTGGAGCCCTCGTTCGGCAGCGAGGGCGACCTCAAGACCGGCCGCAAGGGAGTCGGACATTTCGTGGTGAAAGCGTGCGGAAGCGCGGCCCACGCGGGCATCAACCCGGAAGCAGGTGTCAGCGCCGTGCTCGAGATCTCCCATCAGATCCAGAGCCTGTTCGCGTTGAACGATCCCGAACGCGGCATCAGTGTCAACGTCGGTACCGTGGACGGTGGTCTCCGGCCTAACGTCGTCGCCCCCGAAGCGTCGGCCCACGTCGATGCGCGGGTCCTCACCGAGGAAGACGCCCGCGAGGTCGAGAAGGCGATCTTCGGGCTCGAACCGGCGGCCGAGGGGGTGACCCTCGACATCACGGGTGGCTTCAGCCGGCCACCGATGGAGCCAACGCTGCGTAACCACGTACTCTGGGAGCACGCTCGAGCGGTCGCGGAGCGGCTCGGCTTCGCGCTCGGAGAGACCGTGGTCGGCGGCGCGTCGGATGGCAACACCGCCAGCCAGCTGACGGCCACCCTCGACGGGCTCGGAGCGGTGGGTCACGGGGCGCACGCGCAACACGAGCAGGCCATCGTCTCGAAGATGCCAGAGCGGGCGGCGCTGCTCGCGCTGCTCCTCGTCGCTCCCATGGAGAGCGGGGGAGGCTCGTCCGAGCCCGGGAACGACTGAGAGGGGAGCGATGTCGCCGCACTTCTTCACCAGCGTGACCCGGATCGCGGGACTGGCCGAACGGCGGTTCACGACCGCGCTGCTGCCGCGTGATCACTGGGAGACGGGCGACTACGTCGTGGGCGAGATCACGGGGACCTCGCAGCGTCCCTACCGGATCGAGGTGCCGACCGGACGTCTGGTCGAGGTGTTCTCGGGCGACGAGGTCGTCGGGGCCCTGGGGACGCGGGCGGCGACGCTCGCTCTCGTCGGGAGCTGGACCGACGTGGGTGACGACCTGCGCATGGACGCGCTCAGCATTGCGGGCGTGTTCGGGAGGTGCACCTCGGCATCCATGTTCCGGAGCCAGGCGATGCCGGTGCGGTACGCGGGACACGTCCAGGTGGACGGACGGACGGCGCGCATGCGCGACTTCGCCCTACCGGCCGTGCGCGTCGCGTACGCGGTCCCGACGGTCCTGATCATCGGGACGTCGATGGAAGCTGGCAAGACGATGGCCGCGAGGCAGATCATCCGAGTGCTGAAGTCGCGTGGGCTGCGGGTCGGGGCGGGGAAGCTGACCGGCGTGGCACGGTACCGGGACGCGCTCACGATGCAGGACGCGGGCGCGGATTGGATCTACGACTTCGTCGACGCCGGCCTGCCGTCGACGGTGCTGCCGCCGGACGAGTACCGGGAGTCGCTGCAGGCACTGCTCGCGACCCTCGCCCGCCACGACCCGGACGTCGCGGTCGTGGAGTCGGGAGCCTCGCCCCTCGAGCCCTACAACGGCGACACCGCGATCGACGTGCTCGGTGAGAGCGTGAAGTGCACCGTGCTGTGCGCGAGCGACCCCTACGCGGTCGAGGGGGTGATGTCGGCGTTCGGTTCGGAGCCCGACGTCGTGTCGGGGCGGGCTGTCAGCACGACCGCGGGCATCGAGCTGGTGCGGAGGCTGACGGGAACCCATGGCGTCAACAGCGTCGACCCTCGTGCCCGCGACGCCCTCGCGGCCGTGCTCGAAAAGACGTTGGATCTCCCGGCGCTCTCGCCCTGAGCGCGACGCGCGGGCCGCCGCCGGTGTGGGCGGTCAGAGCCGGCGGAGCACGGTGACGACCTTGCCGTAGATCGACACCTCGTCGGGGTCGTAGACGAGCTCGTCGAGCTCGTCGTTCTCGGGCCGCAGGACGATCTTGTTCCGTCGGCGGAGGAACGTCTTGACCGTTGCCTCCTCGCCGGGGATTCCCGCGACGACAATCTCGCCGGGCTCGGCCGTGTCCTGGTGACGGGCCACCACGAGGTCGCCGTCGAAGATCCCGACCTCGAGCATCGAGTCGCCCCGCACGCGCAGCATGAAGAGATCGCCCGTGCCGGTGAGGTCCTCGGGCAGGGGCACGGTCTCCTCGACGTTCTCCGCCGCGAGGACCCCGGTGCCGGCGGCCACGTCGCCCACCAGCGGGACGTAGCGCACGGGCCGGCGTTCGACGGCGGCGCCGGACGAGGGTTCGAGCGTGACCTCGATGGCGCGGGGCTTGGTGGGATCCCGCCGGAGGTAGCCCTTGTCCTGGAGGGCCGCGAGGTGCGCGTGGACGGTCGAGCTCGACGAGAGCCCCACGGCCTCGCCGATCTCTCGCACGCTGGGCGGATAGCCGCGGCGGCGGACCTCGGCGTCGATGAACTCGAGCACTTGCCGTTGCCGCTCGGTGAGGTCCGTCATGGTGTGCCGCTCCCCGGGCGCCCCGTCGTTTCGAGGGACGGTAACACGATCAGGTGTTCGGGGCAAACATCTGTTCGCCCTGGGCGGAC
>Ga0315553_10002786_pt1 | contig 13901 bp, 13 predicted proteins | sample SalMarSW160140MG_FD_203099 | JGI IMG/M metagenome (GOLD analysis project Ga0315553, IMG submission 203099) | Salt marsh sediment microbial communities from the Plum Island Ecosystem LTER, Massachusetts, United States - Salt Marsh Sediment SW1601-40 ... | reverse complement strand
ACGTGCACAAGAACAAGACCTACCTGACCGGACTGTATGAGGGCAAGTCGTGGATTTCGATGAACACCTTTTCGATTGACCCGAAGACAGTCTGTGTTGAGGCGCACGAGACGGCCTACTGCGAGCAGCTGGACAAGCTGGGCTTTGAGGTGGTCCCGATTCCTTATGAAAAGGTCATCCCCTTCGGCGGGGCGCTGCACTGCACCACGCTGGACGTGTACCGGGAAGGCGACCTGGAGGACTACTTCCCCAAACAGGTCGAAGGTTATTGATACCGAAAGTTATCGATTACTGATAGAGAAAAATAAATTATCGGAAGGAGAAGGTTGAAATGGCAAAGATTGTAAAGTCATGGAACGAGTGGGATCCGCTGAAGCGGGTGATCATCGGGAGACCGGAGGGTACGAATGTTCCTGCACCGGAGCCGGCCTGGTGGTATGATCTGCCGCTGGGCGATTATCCGCTGGGCGCTTTTGGACCGTTTCCCCAGGATATGGTGGATGCGGCCAACGAGCAGATGGACTATTTTGTAGCGCAGATTGAGAAGCGTGGGGCGATTGTCGAACGGATAGACATTGAGCCGTTCATGATGAACAAGCCGGTTTCCACGCCGGACTGGATGCAGCTGAACTGTCACGGGGTCAACAATGTGCGTGACGTGACCATGATTCACGGAAACTACATTGTGGAGGCCACTACCTGCCGCCGTTCGCGCTACTACGAGTACCTGAACCTGCGGCCGATCTTTGAGCGCTACTTCAAAGAGGATCCGGAGATGGTGCATTTTACGGCGCCCAAGCCGCGGTTGACCGACGAGTCCTACGTGAAGAATTACTACTACCTGTTCGAGAACGTGTGGACTGATGAGGACAAGCGCAAGAGGCTGCACAATTGGGAGTTCCAGCTCAGCGAGAAGGAGCCCCTGTGGGACGCGGCGGATGCGATGCGCTTTGGCAAGGACATCTTCCACCAGGGCTCCTGCGTGACCAACAAGGGCGGTATGGACTGGCTGAAGCGGATGTTCGCCTCCCTGGGTCTGCGGGTTCACCACGTGCTGTTCGACACGCCCAAGGACAAGAACAAACCGGACAACTACCATCCGTGGCACATCGATGTGAACTTCGTGCCTCTGAGGCCGGGGCTGTGCATGTACAACCCGGACTGGAGTCCGCGCACCCCTGAGGTGTGGGATCTGTTCAAGCAGAACGACTGGGAGCTGATTCCGGCGGCCAGACCGACCTACGTGCACAAGAACAAGACCTACCTGACCGGACTGTATGAGGGCAAGTCGTGGATTTCGATGAACACCTTTTCGATTGACCCGAAGACGGTCTGTGTTGAGGCGCACGAGACGGCCTACTGCGAGCAGCTGGACAAGCTGGGCTTTGAGGTGGTCCCGATTCCTTATGAAAAGGTCATCCCCTTCGGCGGGGCGCTGCACTGCACCACGCTGGACGTGTACCGGGAAGGCGACCTGGAGGACTACTTCCCCAAACAGATCGAAGGTTATTGATACAATTTTTCGTGTGAAAGCGAGTTGCGATATCCGCCGGCTAATGCCGGCGGATTAAATCAAACTAAGGAGTTAGTATGACTGGTATGCAAATCGGCATCATTTGTTTTATCGCCGCTTTCTTCGTCCTGGGTCTAGGTATGTACTTTCTGATCAGGAAGAGCGGAAAGCGCTATGTCGTAGCGGGAAAGAGCCTTGGCTTTTTTCTGATAGGATCGATGCTCCTGGCCCAGGCTTTGGATGCGAACGCCACACTGGGCAACGCCGGGGCGACCTATGGCGGAGGTTTCTGGGCGGGATTTCAGTTTCCTCTGGGACTGGCCCTGTGCCTGGTTGTGTGCGGGTTGTTCTATGCAAAACCTCTTAACAAGATGAACCTGCTTACTCTGCCTGACTTTTACTTCAGAAGGTTCGGCTCTTTGGTGGAAGTTATCGTCGGATTGCTGATGGCTTTCAGCTTCATCATCCTGGTAGCGGGCAACCTCGCCGGCTCCGCCTGGATACTGTCGACTGTTTTCCCCAAAATTCCCTACCTGGCCTCTCTGTTCATTATGACCGGCGTTGTGGGTCTATACACGGTGGCTGGAGGACTGTTCGCCTGCGCAGCTACGGATGTTGTTCAGATATACCCGGCAATCGCCGGATTTGTCGCTGCCTTTATCTGGCTGCTGGTTACCTACGGCTGGGGCACCTTCAAAGCGGCAATACCGCCTGATTTCATGAACTTGAGCGGTTTGACAAAGATCGAAAACGGTGCGCTCCTCAACTGGGCCGGCATTTTGGCCTTGGGCCTGGGGGATGTAATTGCTCTCGATTTTATGGAAAGGATTTTTGCCGCCAGAACCGGCAAGATTGCCAGCAGGAGCTGCTTCTGGGGTGCGGGTTTTACCCTGATAGTCGGAGTAGCTGCGTCATTCATGGGTATGATGGCTTTGACCTTGATCCCGGGTGGGGTTGAAGATTTCCGCACGGTTCTGCCGACCCTTGCCATTAGAGGCGTACCCTTTGTCTTCGGGTTGTTCATCATGGGCGGAATTATTGGTGCAGGCCTGTCCACCGCAGACGGAGGCATATTGGGTATATCAACGGTGTTCGGAAGGAATATCGTGCAGAGAAACCTTATCCTCCGGCCCTGGGCGCGTAAGGGCGCGGCCAGCACGCACGCCAAGGATACCGAGGAACAGAAGAAGATGTCCGACAGGAGACTGTTGGTCATCAGCCGGCTCATGGCTATCCCGGCGGTTGGCGCCGCGATTTGGCTGGCTTATGTAAAACCCGAACCGGGGATTCTCCTGGTCCTGGCATTTGACGTGGTTTTCGCCGGCTGTCTTGTCCCCCTGACTCTGGGCCTGTTCTGGAAAAAGGCAAACAGGTACGGCGCCCTGGCCGCGGTTATCGTCGGCTCTGTCCTTCGCTTGATCCTCTACTTCACGATTCCTCTGGAATTGGCGGGCCTGGACACATTGATTCCACCGGTGGTCTCTCTGATAGTCATGGTGCCGGTCAGCCTGGCAACCCAAAAGGTCGATCCGCCCAGACATCATGTGGTAAATGAGGTTCCGTCCGACGAGGTGGTGCTGGCAGCGGAAGCCTAAAGAAACGGAGTGCTGTCAAAAATTACGGCAATTAGGGACAGCAGCAAAGTGTATTTTTCAGGTAGAAGGTGGCCTCATTCGGCCGCCTTCTACTGTTTAAAGGAGAAGAGTAAATGGCTTTTAATCTAAGAAACAGGAACTTTTTGAAGCTTCTGGATTTTTCATCGACGGAAATCCGTTTTTTGCTGGATTTGTCGGTGACTCTGAAAAAGGCGAAATACAACGGAACGGAACAACCCAGAATGCTGGGTAAGAATGTCGCCCTTATCTTTGAGAAAGCTTCCACACGAACACGGTGCGCCTTCGAAACCGCCGCTTTCGATCAGGGAGCAAGGGTGACCTACCTGGGTCCGACAGGGTCCCAGATGGGCAAGAAGGAGTCCATGAAGGATACCGCCCGGGTTCTGGGAAGGATGTACGACGGGATCGAGTACCGGGGCTATGGACAGGAGATCGTCGAGGAACTGGGCCAATACGCGGGAGTCCCGGTCTGGAACGGCTTGACAACGGAATACCACCCTACTCAAGTGTTGGCGGATCTGATGACGATGATGGAACACAGCGACAAACCATTGAGTCAAATCAAGTTCGCCTATCTGGGAGACGCCCGCAACAACATGGGCAATTCGCTGCTGGTAGGTGCTGCGAAGATGGGAATGGATTTCCGCTCTGTGGCTCCTAAAGAGGTACATCCGAATAAAGAGCTCGTCAAGACGGCGCAGGACATCGCTTCCGGAACGGGAGCAAAGATTCTGATCACCGATGACCTGAAGAAGGGGGTCCAGGATTGTGATTTCCTTTATACGGATGTATGGGTCTCGATGGGGGAATCGGAAGAGAAGTGGAAAGAGCGGATCGATCTGCTGAAACCCTATCAGGTCACTCCCGACGTGATGAAGATGACCGGAAATCCGGCGGCGAAGTTCCTGCACTGTCTGCCGTCATTTCACAACCGCGAGACAGAGATCGGTGAGGAGATCTATAAGAAGTTCGGCCTGGATGGAATGGAAGTCGTCGAGGACGTATTTGAATCCGAGGCTTCGGTGGTCTTCGATGAGGCTGAAAACCGAATCCATACGATCAAAGCGGTCATGGTGGCGACACTGGGCTGTTGAAGGGACCCGTCTTTACAGGGTCTACAATTGGATAGATAGTTTGCGAGTGATTATGGCAGCCGGGGGCATCCATGCTTGAATATTTCGATGGCGTTATTTTTGATGTCGATGGAGTGCTCGAGTACCAGAAAAGGGTGTATCCCGGCGCCGTAGAACTCATAGACAACCTGCGCTCCCACGATGTTTCCGTGCGGATTCTGACCAACAGCACCCTGAAGAGCAGACATACCGCGGCCTCGAAGCTGCGCGCCCGGGGTTTTGCTATTCAGGATGAGCAGGTAATAACCGCCTCCTACGCTACCGCACAATATCTGAGGCAGAAGAACATACGGTCGTGTTGGGTAATGCTGAAAGGGGAAGGTCTGGAAGAGTTTCGTGACCTTCCCCAGGATGATGAAAGTCCCGAGTACCTGGTGCTTGGGGATTGCCGAGAAGAGTTCAACTTTCAAAACCTGAACAAAGCCGCTAAAATACTAACCGGCGGTGCCAAGCTTATTGTCATGATTCCGGAAATGATCGACAGCAGCCTCGGGGAAATGGAACTCACCGTCGGTGCGTACGGCCGGATGCTGGAAGAGGCTTTGAATATCGAGGCCATCTATATTGGGAAGCCGAGCCGTTACATCTTCGAAACAACGCTTGATAGCATGGACTTGCGGGACCGGGATAGGGTACTGATGGTAGGAGATAAAATCAGCACCGATATCTTGGGAGCGAAAAACGCAGGTGTTCGGTCCGCTCTGATCAGAACCGGTGAGTTCAGTCAGGACGGGTCTACCGTTGATGTACAACCGGATTATTCCTTCGATTCGATAGCGGAGCTGGCCTCTTTCTTATTTCAAGGCGACTAAACGATTCCCTCCAGGAAGTTGGCCACGCACCGACCGGCCAGGGAGAGGTTGTAGCCTCCTTCCTGAACCACCAGTACCGGGAGGCCAAGCTTTGCGATCTTCCCGCCTATACGGCGAAAACTCTCCATTGATAGCTTCAATCCCCCAAGCGGATCCTCCTGCACGGTATCTACACCCAGAGAAATGATGAGGAAATCCGCAGCGAAACGTTGGATCTCATCCAGAGCCATATCCAAAGCGGTATGATAGCGCGCCTCGTCAGTATCCAGGGGTAGGGGGAAGTTGGCATTGTAGCCTCTGCCGGCGCCCTGCCCACGCTGGTTCCGGTAGCCGCTGAAGCAGGGGAACGCAAAGTTGGGGTCGGCGTGCAGTGAGACATACAGTACGTCCGCTGAGCTGTAGAATATATCCTGGGTGCCGTTGCCGTGGTGGTAGTCGATGTCCAAGATTGCGGGCCGTCCGCGATGCCGGAGTTTGTTGGCAGCCAGGGCTGCATTGTTCAGGTAGCAATAGCCTCCGTAGTAGTCTCTTCCGGCGTGATGCCCGGGTGGGCGGCACAGAGCATAGACCGAATCTTCACCTTCCAGGAGAAGATCCGCAGCGCTCAGGGCGCACCAGGCTGATGAAAGCGCGGCCTCCCAGGTACGCTCCATGAAGGGAGTCTGGGGATCGAAGCAGTAGTAGCCCACCTGACGCGCGGGATCCTCCGGCCGCTCGGAAAGGCGACGCAGAGCGAACAGGTCGGGAATAATAGGCTCCGGCTGTCCGGTCCGGGCAATCCAGGCCGGGATCACCTTATGGTAAAACTCGATCAACCCGGGGGCATGCACTTCATCTACAATACTTGGATCGTATTCCCGCGGGGGGATCACTTCCCCAATATCATCGGCTCGGAGGACCTCCAGAATCCGTTCTGCCCGCTGCGGAATCTCGTGATGGGGATAGAAGGTCGATGTCTCACCGTCCATTTCCATTTGCGGGGCATGAAGCAGATGGGTTTTTGAGTAAACGATCTTCACACATAAACCTCCTTGGCTGGTCCTTGGTCTGAACCACCTGCCAATTAACCGACCTCTTTGAGCTGAAGGCGCAACTCAGCTGAGATTTAGGACGCATCACTTCACCAACAGAGGCATTTTGTATAGAAGAAAAGTTCCCGCCGCCGTGTTTATAGAGAGCCGTATCATCCGCGCTTCACCAGGCAGTTGGCCGCCTGCCGGTGTACTTGATGGATGAGTCCCAAAGTTTGCTGAACCGTCAGTACGCCGCGAACAATCGCAGGTGCTGCCCCCCCGTGAAGCGGGGTGCTGATGATGGTCGCTAGGGAACGATGTGAGTCCCGGTCTTTCCCTCCAGAGCATCACCCGCTTTGTGCAGAGACGTGATGATCGCCTCTCGATTGCTCCAACGGACGAAACGGATACAAGCCTGTACCTTCGGTCCCATGGAACCCATGAGGAAATGCCCCTGCTTCAAATACTCCTCCGCCTCATCAACCTTCACTACATCCAGCTCTTTCTGATCCGGTTTGCCGAAGTTCAAGCACGCCTTCTCAACGTCCGTCAATACGACAAACTTGTCGGCTTGCACCACCTGGGCCAGTTTGAATCCGGCCCGGTCTTTGTCGATTACCGCTTCCACACCGGAATAGCTGCCGTCTGCGTTCAATTTGACCGGTATGCCGCCCCCACCGGAGGCAACAACGATGACCCCTCCCTTTACCAGATCCTGGATGGACTCCTTTTCGACGATATCGATCGGTTCGGGGGAAGGAACGACCCTTCTCCAGCCCTTTTCTATCCCGGGCTTTACCTCTTTTACTATGTAGTCTAGCTGCTCCTTGAGCTCGAGCGCCTCTTTCTTTGTATAGAATGGCCCCACCGGCTTGGTAGGATCTTGAAAATCCGGATCCTCATCGCTCACCTGCACCTGGGTGACTATAGTACAAACAGATTGTTTTACACCCTGCTGCATGAGCCTATAGGAGAGCCTGTTCTGCATCATCCAGCCGATCTGTCCCTGGGTCATAGCTCCACAGGTAGCCAGCGTCTGGGGCGGAACATACTCCCCGGCTTCCTCCTGTTGGATGAGCAAGGCACCTGCTTGGGGCCCATTGCCGTGGGTAACCACCAACCGGTACCCCTTCTTTGCGATAACGGCCAATTCAGAAGCCGTTATGTCCACGTTCTTGAATTGTTCTCCCGTGGTGCCCTTTTGATCCGCCTGTTTGATGGCATTCCCACCTAGAGCAACTACTACAAGTTCACCAGCCATTCTTCCCTCTCCTGTATTGTTTTTTTTGTTTTTATTGTTCAGGTATCTTATTCACGATGCTCGCTGCAATCTATAATAAGCCCGGTTTCGTTGCATCGAAAATATTTCGGGCAATTATTGCATTCACCAAACACCTTCGATGGAAGTTCTTCCTTCTCCTTCAGTGAGAACCCGAGCTTCTCAAAGAAATGTGTGGCCATTGTAAAGGTGCATACCATGTTGATTCCGATCTGTCTGGCGTCTTCTATCAGGTGAAGAACGATTTTCGAGCCCAACCCTTGTCGCTGATACTCCGGATCAATGGACAGTGATCGAATTTCGGCAATATTCTTCCACAGTACATGAAGACTCCCGCAGGCTACGATCCTCCGTTGTCCCGCTGTGGTCTCTGCTTCCACAACTACAAAATCGCGTATGTTTTCAAACAGATATTTCGGCCCCCTGGGAAGCATCACTTCCGAGGCGTCACAATCGTTTATCAAACTCAGGAGCTGGTCTACATCGGAAACGCGAGCTGTTCTGATGCCGAGTTGTTCCAAAACCGCGTGATCCTTCAGGCCTTTCTCTAAATCAGCTTTTCGAAAGCAGGTATTTTGCTGCATTTGTTCGTCCGCTCCCCGCACCGTGAAATCTGGGAGCCCCGGCTGTATCGATAGTTACTATAAATGTGTTGGCGTATAAAAGCAACAGCATTAAATTATAATAAAATATTAGTATTATATTAGGAAAAACCCAATAATTTCAGTTTGGTTCTCCTGTCCCCTTGTCGGTTCTTTCTGCCGAGGGAAATCCTCTGCCTTGACTGCATATCTCATTTTAACTACGCTACCAATATTTAAAAGCAAAGGAGGAAATAATGGCTGGTTACATTCTTTCAGATCCCAATTTCAGCGAAGGGAGCAATACTAAAACCATCGAAGCAATTGTTGATCAGTTTCGGAACCGAGAGGGGCTGAAACTGATCGGATACGAACCAGATGCTGATTTCGGTCGTCTGCCAATCGAAATAATCGGGCGTCCTGAGGTGGTAAAGGAAGCTTTGCTCGATGCGGCGGGAAAGGCTTACGAGCTTATCAATATGGAAAACTATAAAGGCCGTCATCCTCACATCGGTGCTGTCGATACGATTGAGATATATCCAGCCAAGGGGCTGACTATCGAAGAATGCAAAGAGTTTATTGAGGATCTTGGCAAAGAGCTTTACAAACGCTATGAAGTTCCAATTTATTTTACCGGCAAGAATGCCCGTCGCCCGGAAAATGAGGGTTTAACATTTATCCGAATGGGCAACTATAAAGGAGCCAAGGAGGCGGTCAAGGTAGATCCTGACCGGGCTCCTGATATCGGGCCGGCAAAGCTGCATCCAACGGCGGGGGCAACGATCATAGGCGCCTTGGAAGAACACGATGCATATTTCAATGTGCTGCTGGACACTGAAGATTTGTCAATCGCGAAGAAATTGGCCAGCTATATACGGGGCAAGACGGGAGGCTTTGCTAACATTCAGGGATCTATTGGTTTGCCTCAGATACATCGTCGAACACAAAAAGCATGCGTAGCGGTCTCCTGTGAGATTTCTAACCCTCGGAAGACGCCTATTCATCGAGTCTTCAATCTTCTGAAATCCGAAGCTGCCCGTTACGGCGTTAATGTTCTCGCAGGACAGCTCTGCGGCACTATCGGGGCCGAGGTACTCGTACAGACGGCTGAGTGGTATTTGCAGTTAGAGGGTATTAATGGCCCATGGGATTACAAGACTCAGATCCTTGAGAATTACCTTTTAGAACTCGAAGGTTGATCCGGGAACTCTGCGTAGTGACAAAAAGGATATATTATGATTCTCATTAGTAGTTCCATCGAAGAGTTCAGCAAAATACTTGGATCAAAATCCCCCGCCCCCGGTGGGGGCAGTGTTTCGGCGCTTGCCGGTGCATTAGGCGCTGATCTTATATCAATGGTCTGCAGTTTAAGTATCGGCAATGATGAATACAAAACCTCACAGAATCTACTAACAGAATCTCTGGAGAAGGCCCAGGTCCTCTCAAAGGGGCTTTTAAAGAGAGTCGACCTCGATTCAGGGGCGTTCAACAATGTAATGGCCGCTTTTAAAATGCCAAAAAACACTGAGCAAGAGAAGAACGCAAGACGCGAAGCGATCCAAGCGGGTTTTAAGGAGGCGGTGCAATCGCCTCAAGCTATTGCCCATGAATGTCTGGACGTTTTGAAAATTGCGGAGATTCTCATTGGGAAATTTAACACCAACGCCATGAGCGATTTCGGTGTAGCGGCTCTGCAGGCCCACACCGGCTTGGAAGGTGCCGTAATGAACGTTAGAATCAACCTCCCCTCCATAAAAGACGAACAATTTGTGACGGAAACAAGCCAAATGGTCACACATTTCCTAGAGGAGGGAAGTGCAATCAGGAATAAAGTCTATACCTATGTTCAGGATAACCTCGGTTGACAAGAAAATATTAAACGCGCCGAGATGGCCAAGAACGGGCCCTGAGTGATGAACACCGCGGCGCAGACCCGATTGCCGCCGCAGTCTACTCGACCACGGCCCGGATGCGGCGCACCCCCGCGGATGAGGATTGCTCCTTGACGATGCGGAAGCTGCCCAGCTCCCCGGTGTGCTCGACGTGGGGTCCGCCGCAGACCTCTGCTGAAAAATCCCCTGCGAAATAGACCTTGACCTGTTCCTCGTAGCGCTCGCCGAACAGGGCGATGGCGCCGCGCTCCTTTGCCTCCTGCAGGCTCATGGTCTCGAAGCGCATCGTCAGGTCCCGGCGTATCTGTTCGTTCACGATCCCCTCGACCTCACGGATCTGTTCGGGGCTCAGGGGTTCGGGATGGGAGAAGTCGAAGCGCAGCCGCTCCGAGGTGATGTTTGATCCCTTCTGCTCCACGTGATCCCCGAGCACGTGGCGCAGGGCCTGATGCAGCAGATGGGTAGCGGTGTGAAGCTTGCGGGTCTGTTCGCTCTGATCGGCCAGACCCCCTTTGAATGTCTTCTCCGCTCCGCTTTTGGACAGTTCCTGATGCTTCCTGAAGGCCTGGTGAAAGCCCTCGACATCCACTGCCATCTCATGCTCGGCGGCCAGTTCCTGGGTCAGCTCTATGGGAAAGCCGTAGGTATCGTACAGACGGAAGGCGACCCGACCCGGAACCACATGTTTGGGATTCTTCAGCAGGTTGGGAAGCATCTTTTCGAACTCGTGTTCCCCCTTCTGGAGGGTCTGGAGGAACTTGGCCTCTTCTCTGGCCAGCTCCTCGAGGATCGTGTCCCGATTGCGCTCCAGCTCGGGATAGTCGCCTTTTTGGGCGTCGATGCAGGCCTCCGCCGGTGCTGAGAGGAAATCCCGCTCGATTCCCAGCTTGCGGGCGTGGCGGATCGCCCGGCGGATCAGTCGCCGCAGGATGTAGCCCTGCCCCAGATTCGAAGGTTTGACCCCCTTGTCGTCCCCCAGGATAAAGGTTGCCGAACGGATGTGGTCGGTGATGATGCGGATTGAGTGGTCGGCTTCGGAGTCGGCGCCGTAGCGCGCAGCGCTGGACTCCTGCACGGCCCGGATGATCGGCACAAAGGTTTCAATTTCGTAGACGTTTTTCTTGCCTTGAAGCATGGCGCAGGTACGTTCCACCCCCATGCCGGTGTCCACGGTCTTCTGATCCAGGGGCAGATAACTTCCCTCTGCGGTCTTGTTGTACTGCATGAACACGTCGTTCCAGACCTCGAAGTACTTGCCGCAGGAACAGCCGGGTTTGCACTCCGGGCCGCAGGCGTCAATGCCCGTGTCGATGAACATCTCCGTATCAGGACCGCAGGGGCCGGTCTGCCCGGCGGGGCCCCACCAGTTGTCCTCCCGCCCGAGGAAGTAGATGCGCTGCTGCGGGATGCCGATACGCCTCCATATCGAGGCGGCCTCCTCGTCGGCAGGGACCTCCTCATCCCCGCCGAACACGGTCACCGACAGGCTCTGGGGGTCGAATCCCAGCCACCGAGGTGAGGTGAGGAACTCGTAGCTCAGTCGGATAGCCTCCTCCTTGAAGTAGTCCCCGAGGGACCAGTTGCCCAGCATCTCGAAGAAGGTCAGGTGGGAGGGGTCCCCCACCTCGTCGATATCCCCGGTGCGGATGCACCTCTGGACATCCACCAGTCGTTTGCCCGCCGGGTGCGGTTCTCCCAGGATGTAGGGGACCAGGGGATGCATCCCGGCGGTGGTAAACAGCACGGTGGGATCGTTCTCGGGGATCAGGGAGCTGCCCGAGATCTCTGCATGGCCGTTCGCTTTAAAAAACTCTATATATCTTTTCTTCAACTCACCGGAAGTCATGGGACTGATACTATGGAGGAGTCGGGGGAATGTCAATAAAGGATGGACCGACGATCCCTGTCGAACAATAGTAATGCTATCCCAATCTATGGAGGCCGCCCGCATGAACCGCTACACAGAGCTACCGCAGCGTTTTGCAGCTCGCCGAAGCATTCGTAATACGCTGATCTTCTGCATCGCCTTTGGCGGATTCGGGATCTTCGGGCTGGTCCTGCTTGTTCTGGGCGAGAGGGTCGGTTGGGTCCTGGTTGCCTTCTCCGCCGCCTTTCTCGCTCTGCTGCTGCTGGTGAATCTCAAACCCGGGTGGGGCTATCTCGTCGACCGGTCGGGCATTAGCGCCGTTGTCAATGCCTGTGCAAATCGCTGGTCTTCGCAAGCTAGAATATCGTTTTCAAGGCGATCTTCAACTGGCTGAACAGCCTCGAAGAAACCGTGCTTTTCACGGACTTGGCTTCCAGCAGGGCTTTGTCGGCGAGCTGAAATGAGCGTTCCTTGTTTTCGTAGATCTCGATGCTCTGTTCCATTGGGTCGACCACCCAGTACTCCCGTACGCCGGATGACTCATACACGCGCATCTTGGCCTTCAGGTCGTAGTAGGCTGTGGAGGGAGACAGGATCTCTACGATCAGATCCGGTGCTCCTTCTATGCGTTGCTCTCCGATGATGCCCAGACGGTCTTTGCTGATAAACAGAATATCCGGCTGGTAGGTCTCGGTCTCGGACAGGTAGACGTCGATGGGGGCGTGCAGGACCTCTCCCAGTCCGTTTTCCTCCAGTTTTTGCAATTCCTTCTCAAGTTTGATGGAAATTCTTTGATGGTAGGGGGTCGCAGCAGGTGTCATGACGAGATCGCCGTTTATCAGTTGATAGGGCGCGCCCTCGGGCAACTCCTGGTAGTCCTTGTAGGTGTATCGTCTTTTTTCGGTCGAAAGCATGACAGCTATATTATCCGCGACTTTGGATTAACTTTCAAGGCGGCGGGGGATGGCGGTTCGATCGTGGCGGGTCGATTGCAGCCGTCGAGGTACGTTGGGCTGCTACATCTCCTCGAACTGGGTGTCGTCCTCCAAGAATTCGCTGAACACGTAGACGATCGCCCCGGACTTGCGCACCCGGATTTCGGCGAAGCCACCGGAGACCAGCTGTTCCAGAGCTTTCTTGGCCTCCTCGATGGGGATGTCCCCCTCCAGGGCGACTTCCCCGGGAGTGGCCACGCCTGCGTTGTTCTTGGCGGTGCGCAGGATGACCTTCTCCAGAGATTCCTTGGGACTCGGCTTAGCCTGTCGTTTTGAGATGTGGGGATCCGAATCCGGGTACAGGATCTGTCGATAACCTAGCTTGAGGTTTTCGTCCCGCACCATTTTGGGTATATATAAAAGATCGAACAGTGCGCCGATTCCGGCCAGACCTCCCGTGAAAAGCCAGAGCAGACCCGTACCGAAGCGGCCTAGGTAAAACCTGTGAAATCCAAGGACACCGAATCCTGAGACAAGCCAGAGAAAATAGGCGGTGGAGAGATTGTACAATTTGAACTCCTGAGCTCCGATTAGTCGCAAACCATTGATACCACGTTTGTGCCGGATCCTCAAGGTCGGTCCGCGCTTACCGCAGATCGACTCTTTTGGATCGAGCCGCGATCCACCGGCGGTATAAGCGCAGTGCACCGGCCGGATCGGCCAGTGATCGGCTTGCCAGACAGCCGCTGGGCGGTCTTCTCCAAACCGCCTCGTCTGCAGTACAGTAGGTGCCATGCTGCATATACGAGCCGTAATCTTCGATTTGGACGGGGTGCTGGCGGATTCCGAAGGCATACACATCCTGGCCTGGGAGGAGATTGCCGCGGAGTATCGGCTGCCCGAGGATCGCCTGCCCCTGCACGACTGGATCGGCTACCCGGATACGGAGATCGTCAAGGATGTGGTCCGGGATCATGGTTTGTCGGTCACTCCCGAGCATCTGCTCGAGCACAAGCGCCGGATCTTTCGGCGGCTGATCGCCGAGCAGCTGGAAGCTGTCCGGGGCTCTGTCCAGGCGCTGTCCGAGCTGAAATCCCTTCCCCTTGGCTTGGCCACATCCAGCTCCCGATCCGAAGCCGAGCTGATGCTGCGGATCCTGGGCATCACGGACCGCTTCCGCACCATCGTCACCAGTGATGACGTGGAGCGCACAAAACCCGAGCCGGACAGCTACCTGCTGGCGGCTGAACGCCTGGGCGT
>Ga0315553_10002785_pt1 | contig 13905 bp, 9 predicted proteins | sample SalMarSW160140MG_FD_203099 | JGI IMG/M metagenome (GOLD analysis project Ga0315553, IMG submission 203099) | Salt marsh sediment microbial communities from the Plum Island Ecosystem LTER, Massachusetts, United States - Salt Marsh Sediment SW1601-40 ... | reverse complement strand
CTTGGCACTGGGTAAAAGAAGTGAGAATGTTAAGAGGAGGAATTGAATTAACAACTACGGCGGAGTTGAACTCAAATAGCCCCGGGCAGAGCCCGGGGTAGGGGTGCACGAAATAAAACGGTCCTGATTTGCTATTCAATTGGAAAGCAATTCATGGACCGCAAAATACCAGAGAAACCAGAAACCAGAAACCATACCACCCGTGTCTAAAAAACAATATATCGATCCGGAAAAAGAGAGGAAACCAGGGTATATATCTTTTGGTAAGATCCCGCTGAATCAATACAGCAGGTCCATTCAACAGGAAAGGGAGAATTATTCTGATGAAGACCTGGTCAGGATCTACCGGGATATGGTGATCATACGTGAGTTTGAAACCATGCTCAACAGGGTGAAAACCACCGGAGAATACAATGGCATCCCTTACAACCATCCCGGCCCAGCTCACCTATCCATTGGTCAGGAAGCTTCTGCCGTTGGGATGGCCTACCACCTGACCGTCGATGATTTTATTTTTGGCTCCCATCGTAGCCATGGAGAGATCCTTGCAAAAGGATTATCTGCCATTTACCGGTCGGAAGAGGATTTCCTGATGCAGATTATGTCAGGGTATTTTGACGGAACCATTTTGCGTATTGTGGAAAAAGATGGTAAAGGAGAGGTAAAGGATCTGGCTGTCCGGTTTTTACTGTACGGGACACTGGCTGAGATTTTTGCCCGGGAAACCGGATTCAATAAGGGATTGGGCGGATCCATGCACGCCTTTTTTCCACCTTTTGGTATCTATCCCAACAACGCCATAGTTGGCGGATCCGGGGATATCTCTGTGGGCGCTGCCCTGTACAAAAGGGTGAATAGAAAACCGGGAATCGTAGTGGCAAACATTGGTGATGCCTCGATGGGATGTGGTCCGGTCTGGGAAGGAATAAGTTTCGCTTCCATGGATCAGTTCAAAACCCTCTGGGATGAAGAATACAGGGGAGGTTTGCCCATTCTGTTCAATTTTATGAACAATCAGTATGGAATGGGCGGTCAAACACGGGGTGAAACCATGGGTTATGATATACTGGCACGGGTAGGTGCCGGAGTAAATCCTGAAATGATGCATGCAGAACGGGTCGATGGCTACAATCCACTTGCTGTGATAGATGCTTTCAAACGGAAAAAAGCAATCCTCGAAGAAAGAAAAGGCCCGGTACTGCTCGATACACTGACCTACCGGATTAGCGGACATTCACCATCCGATGCCTCATCCTACCGTTCTAATGAGGAGATTGAAGCATGGAAAAATGTTGACTCCATCATTGAATTTGGGACCCAGCTGGTGACTGCTGGAGTAGCCTCTGCCATTGCGCTGGAATCCATCCGGGGAAAAGTGAAGGATCTGATTACTGAGATCATGGTCCTTGTGGTGGATGATACGCAATCCCCCCGCATGAACCTCACGAGGGATCCCGATGCAATAGGCCGGAAGATGTTCTCCAACGGATCAGTCGATACCTTTGACCACAGGGATCCGGAAGTTTGTCTGCCAATCGGGGAGAACCCGAGAGTTCTTCAAATTAAAAAGAAAGAACGGTTTGGACTCGATACCGATGGAAAGCCCTTCTCGAAAGTCAAATCCTTTCAATTGAGGGATGGCATTTTTGAAGCCATCATTGACCGGTTCTATAAAGATCCGACGCTGATCGCCTTTGGCGAGGAGAACCGCGATTGGGGAGGGGCATTCGCTGTGTACCGGGGGTTAACGGAAGCCCTGCCATACCACCGGTTGTTTAACACTCCGATCTCTGAAGGGGCGATCGCCGGTGCCGCCGTGGGATATGCCATGTGTGGTGGAAGAGTTATCCCCGAGATCATGTATTGTGATTTCCTGGGCCGGGCAGGTGATGAAGTGTTCAACCAGCTTCCAAAATGGCAATCCATGAGTGGGAATATCCTGAAAATGCCCGTTGTTCTGAGGGTTTCAGTTGGTTCAAAATATGGTGCACAGCACTCCCAGGACTGGTCATCCATCGTAGCACATATTCCCGGGTTAAAGGTTGTTTTTCCCGCCACACCCTATGATGCCAAGGGATTGATGAATGCTGCCCTGCAGGGAACAGATCCCGTTGTTTTCTTTGAAAGTCAAAGAATCTATGATGTAGGTGAACTGTTTCATGAAGGCGGTGTTCCTGAGGAATACTATGAGATCCCCATCGGAGAACCCGACATAAAGAAGCAGGGGAAAGATTTAACCATACTCTCGGTAGGAGCAACCCTTTATACTGTAATGGAAGCTTCCGGCGAACTGTCTGCCAGGTGGGGGATCTCAACAGAGGTGATCGATGGCCGCAGCCTGGTACCGTTCAATTATGAACCGGTGCTGGAGTCTGTGAAAAAAACCGGAAAGATCATTCTTGCCAGTGATGCATCATCCAGGGGATCGTTCATGAAAGAGATGGCACAAACGGTAACAGAACTGGCGTTCGATTACCTGGACGCCCCCCCTGTGGTTGTGGGATCAAGAAACTGGATCGTTCCAGCTCATGAACTGGAAGAGTCCTTCTTTCCACAAAAAGAGTGGATCCTGGATGCCTGCCACCAGAAGATCATGCCACTGAAAGGATACAATCCATCGAATGACTTCAGTGATGAAGAACAGATCAGAACAAGCCGGCTGGGGATTTGAGTTATTATAAAATGACAAAAAAACAACATAACATTTTAAAAGACTTCCCGGAACCGGCTGAACTCCTGATGGATGGTTTCAAGAAATCCGAACTGCCGCTATACAAGGTAAACGGGCATATCCATACACCCTTTTCATTCAGTGCTTTCACCGGTTTCGATCAGATCTTCCGCATGGCACACCAGGAAGAAATCAAGGTGCTGGGTATTAACGATTTCTATACCACGGCTGGGTACCAGCCGTTTTATCAATATTGTCTGAAATACAAAATATTTCCGCTGTTTAACATTGAGTTCATTGGATTATCTGCTGAAGACCAAAGAAAAGGGATCCGGATAAACGATCCGAACAATCCTGGCAGGATCTATCTCAGTGGTAAAGGACTGAACTTCCCTGTCACCATGAGTGAGCAAAATGTAGCCAGGATTGATCGGGTAATCAAGGAAAATCATAAGCAGGTTGCACGGATGATCGATAAGACCAACAGGTTGCTGGAGGGATTGTATCCCACATTTCAGATATCCATGAACGAAATCAGGGATCGCTTTGCAAAGGAACTCGTGCGGGAGCGACATGTGGCAAAAGCGATCCGTGTTACGTTGCATGAAAAAATACAGGGGAAAGCTGAACGGCATGACTTTCTAAGAAAACTATATCGAGGAACGCAGCCGGAAGCAGATCCGGGAAGTATTGCTGCATTGGAAAATGAAATCCGTTCAAACCTCCTGAAAGCAGGTGGATCCGCTTTTGTCCCGGAGAATAAAAAGGCATTTCTTCCAGTTGAACAGGTAATACAAATAATCCTGGATGGCGGTGGAATACCCTGTTATCCGGTACTGCTCGATGATATAAATGGAAAATTTACCGACCTGGAAAGGGATTGGTATAACCTGATTGAGCGATTGACCAGCTACCACGTCTTCTGCATTGAACTGATCCCCGGCAGGAATAACTTCCATGTATTGAAGGATTTTATCAGCTTCTTTTCCCAGCATAACTTCGTGATCCTTTTTGGAACAGAACACAACACTCCCGATCTCTTGCCGCTTACCGTTTCATGCAGGAATGGGATCCCGCTGGATGAGGAGATGAAAAGAATTTCCTGTGAGGGCGCCTGTATTATCGCAGCCCATCAGTACCTGAAAGCAAAAGGAAAGCCCAGTTTGATTAAAGCAGATGCTGCCGCCGGCATAACCAAAAAGGAAAAATTTGTTGCTCTGGGAAATGCAGTAATAGAAAAATTCATTACTCCATAACAATCATGAACAAATACCTGAAACAACTTATTGAAATCAGTAGGTTCTATGGTTCAAAAACAGACTATGTCATCGCCGGTGGAGGCAATACATCCTGTAAGGATGAAAAGAAGATCTGGGTGAAAGCAAGCGGAACCAGCCTGGCAAATATCCCGATCGATGATTTTGTCGTGTTGCATCGTAATAAGTTGAAGTCACTATCGGAACAAACGTTTTCAAATGATCCGCAACAACGCGAAGTGCAGGTTAAGGAAGCATTGTCCGAATGCCTTGTTGATCCAAACTTCGGTAAAAGACCCTCTGTGGAAACATCCCTGCACGAATTGATCCGGTACAGGTTCGTTGTGCATACGCATCCGACATTGGTTAATGGGTTGATGTGCAGCCGAAATGCCAGTACAATTACGCATAAATTGTTCGGTGAAAAAGCACTCTTCGTTCCCTATACTGATCCAGGTTACACCCTCTTTCACTCTTTGAAAAAGAAAGTCTTATCCTTCAGGAAAGCATTCGGTGAGGATCCTAAAATTATTTTTCTTGAGAACCATGGAGTTATTGCAAGCTCCGATTCAGTTGGGGAAATAAAGAAAATATACCGGGAGATCATGTCTGCCCTTCAAACTGCCATAGATAAACCGCTTGAAATAACATCCCAACCAATACCCGGAATGGTAATTGAAACAGTACCGGCAGTCCGGATGATGCTGGCCGGTGATGCCTTTCCGGTTGTTAGGTTATGTACAAATTCTTTGCTCCTTCCATATACCCGGAATAAAACTTCATTTGATAAAATCAGCAAACCATTTATCCCGGATACGGTGGTTTATTGCCGAAAGGAGTGGATTTACATTGAAAATACCAGCAATCCGGATAAACTGCTGGAGGAGTTGGGTCATAAGCTGAAGGAATACGAGGATCGCAACGGGTATAAACCGAAAATTGTGGTTCTCAAAAACGTCGGAGTATTGGGTATTGATAGTGATTCACGCTCAGTTCATACCGTCTTAAAAGTCTTTGAAGACCTTGTTAAGATTCGATATTATTCAGAATTCTTTGGAGGGGGAAAGGTGTTGACGAACAGTCAGATCGATTTTATTGATCAATGGGAGGTTGAGAACTATCGGCGAAAGATATCAAAGGGATCTATGTCAGGTCATTCTGCACGAAATATGATCGCCCTCGTTACCGGAGGAGCACAGGGTTTTGGTAAGGGAATAACAGAAGCACTGTTTCACTCCGGAGCGGATGTTGTAATTGCCGATATTAATGGGAAAAAGGGAAAGAAGTTGGAGAATCATCTGAATGATCAGGCTCTGAAAAACAGAGCACTCTTCATGAAAGCGGATGTTACCAGACCAAAGGAGGTTAAGAACCTGATGGTTCAAACGGTTGCTAACTTCGGCGGACTGGACTTGTTGATCAGTAATGCAGGTGTACTGAAGGCCGGGAGCCTGGATGAAATGGATCCGGAATCTTTTAATCTTGTGACAAAGGTGAATTATACCGGTTATTTTAACTGTGCAAAAGCTGCATCTGAAATTTTCATTATTCAACAAAAACAGAGACCCGATAAATATTCAGACATCATCCAGATCAACTCAAAATCGGGACTAAAAGGGAGCAATAAGAACTTTGCCTATGCCGGGAGTAAATTTGGAGGGATCGGTTTAACACAATCTTTCGCACTTGAACTGATCCCCTTTAAAATCAAGGTGAACTCGATCTGTCCCGGTAACTTTTTTGATGGTCCCCTCTGGTCAGATCCGGAAAATGGATTGTTTGTCCAGTATTTAAGGGCAGGAAAAGTTCCGGGAGCAAAATCAATTGCCGATGTGAAAAGACAGTATGAAAGCCTGGTACCTATGGGTCGGGGATGTGAGGTAGATGATGTGATGAAAGCCATATGGTATGCGGTGGATCAGAAATATGAAACAGGCCAGGCCATTCCCGTAACCGGTGGTCAGGTCATGTTGAGTTAGATGAAACGTTATTTTTTGTATGCACAAACGTGATGAAGACAAAAGCAGTACGAATCTATGGGAAAAACGACCTCCGGCTGGAGGAGTTTGAATTACCTCCAATGAAAGAGAGTGAAATACTTGCAAAGGTGGTCACTGACAGCATTTGCATGTCTTCTCATAAAGCAACGCTGCAGGGACCAGAACACAAACGCATTCCCGACAATGTAGCAGAAAATCCCACCATCATAGGTCATGAATTCAGCGGGGAACTTATCGAAGTGGGAAAGAAATGGTCGGATAAGTTCAGACCGGGTCAGAAATTTTCTGTTCAACCGGCTTTGAATTACAAAGGGAGCCTGGATGCCCCCGGTTATTCATACCCCTATATTGGTGGTAATGCTACCCATATCCTCATTCCGGAAGAGGTCATGGAGATGGATTGCCTGCTGACTTATGATGGTCCGGGCTATTTCCCTGCCTCTCTGGCTGAACCCATGTCCTGTGTTATCGGTGCATTTAATGCAAATTACCATACCGAACCGGGATCCTATGTCCATAAAATGGGAATTGTCGAAGGTGGATCGCTGGCGATCCTTGCCGGTGCAGGCCCTATGGGATTGGCAGCCATCAATTATGTGCTGAATCGACCCGGAAAGCCAAAGCTGATGGTGGTTACAGATGTGGATGATCAACGGCTTCAACGGGCAGAATCACTCTATTCTGTCGAACATGCCACGGGAAAAGGCATTGACCTGAAATACATCAACCCCGGCAACCTGGATGATCCGGTAAATTATTTGCATTCATTTACCAGTGGTTCAGGCTATAGTGATGTTTTTGTCTTTGCTCCTGTATCAGCGGTAGTTGAACAGGGTGACCAATTGCTGGCAAGGGGTGGATGTCTCAATTTTTTTGCCGGTCCGGAAGATCCTCGATTTACTGCAAGGATCAACTTCTACAACCTCCACTATGAATCAACCCATATTGTCGGGACTTCCGGTGGGAATAACCACGATATGGTAACCGCCCTGTCAATGATGGCAGAGGGTCTGGATCCTGCCGGGCTGGTTACTCACATTGGCGGATTGAATGCAGTGATCGATACAACAAAAAGATTGCCCGGGATTGCAGGTGGCAAAAAACTGATCTATACACACCTTCACCTGGATCTTACCGCTATTGAAGATTTCGAACGATTAGGAAAAACAAACCCTCTCTTCAGGGAATTAGCCGAAATAACAGAGAGGCATAATGGACTCTGGTCGGTTGAAGCAGAGGAATACCTGTTACACCATGCCTCCGGTTTCAGTCATTGAGTGGAAAAGTTATCTACCTCTTGTTTCGTCAGGTAGTTTTCCATGGTAAGACAGGCAAGTGTACCAAAATTTATTCCGTAGTTGATGATATCATCCCAAACCTTGATGTCCATCTGCAATATCTCCTTATGGGAAATCCTGTTATGAAACAGGGAATAGATTATCCCGGCGTTGAAATTGTCACCAGCTCCGATCGTGCTTACCGGGGTTATATTGTGTACCGGGTAGCTCTTCCTGAGCCGTTCAGTTATCAGGGTTACTCCGCGCTGGTTCGCTGTATAGATCAGCACCTTTCCGGGATCATCAATCACATTCCATACCTCTTCAGGGTCCCCCTTTCCAAAAATGCATCTGAAATCCTCGTCCGATCCACGAATGATATCGGCTGATCGAATGTTTTCCATGATCACCGGTTTCAGTCTCTCCAGTTCATCCAGGTGAGCCTTTCTGAAATTGGGATCATAGAAAACAATCGATCCCGCTTTCCGTGCTCCAGATGTCAGGATCCTGAGAATAGGAATGTACCGTGGGGTGAGTGCAAAGAAAGATCCGAAAAGGAAAAAATCTCCCGGGCTGAATTTTGGGGAAGGGATTATGAAATCACTTTCCGGGTATTGTTTATAAAAGTCGTATTGTGCATTGCTTGTCTGATCAAGAAAAGCAAGAGCAAGAGCGGTTTTGCAATTTTTCTCCTGCCGGATCAGCCGGATTGAAATCTGATTTTGTTGAAGAAACGTCAGGACGATCTCTCCAATTTTATCCCGCCCGGTTTCACTGATAAAACTTACCGGTAAACCCAACCGGGCAAGGGTGACGGAAGTGTTCAGCATCGCTCCTCCAGCTGTCCCCGATACAGGTTGGTTCTCTTTGAATATCAGATCGTATACTATTTCCCCTATGGTGTAAATGTGCGCCATTACTCTTCCTTCCGTGACTTCTTCCCCAGATAGCCTCCATGATGCCGTTTTGCATACGCCCCATTGGAAAAGTGTATCTTTTCCATCATCATTACCACCATCACATCTCCGATGACCGTCATCGTGGTGGTTGAAGTGGTTGGTGTCAAACCGAGGGGACATACCTCCGCCGGATTACCGGTATAAATGACCACATCGGCAAGTTCAGGCAGCGGGCTATCCGGATTCCCCGTGATGACAATCAATGGTAAATGAGTAAATAGTCCCTTTGCGAGCTCAACCAGCTCCAGAATCTCACGTGTTTTTCCTGAATTCGACACCAGGAGTAGAATATCGTTTTTTTGAATTACACCAAGGTCACCATGCTGAGCATCACAAGGGTGAAGAAAAACAGCAGGAGTTCCCGTTGAGCTGAACGTGGTTGCAATGTTGATCGCGATCTGTCCTGCCTTTCCCATACCACTTGCTACCAACTTGCCTCCTTCCTTATGAACACTGTTGTAAATGATTTCAATTGCATGTTCGAAACCATTCGGCAGGGGGATGTGTCTGATTGCATTGGCTTCTGTTTCCAGAATCCCGGAGATCTTATCCTTATTCATGTGCAGTATTTGTTAGCTGAGTGATAGACCAATTGTTTGTCTCCAAATTTATCAAAAAAAAAGGGATAAGGAGAAATCCCTTTTCATTTATCCTGTTTTTTTCGCTGCTTTTTATAATTTTAGGCTGGTCTTTTCAAAAGGGTTTTACACCTGGGAAATTGATTGTGCGTTACCAGGATACATTAATGGGATGAGTGTATGAAAGCGATGGTTCTTACCGGACTTAACCGAATGGAAATGAGGGAAGTTCTTGACCCTATTATGACATCCGGACATGATGTGATTATCCGGATGGGTGCTGTTGGGGTTTGTGGTTCTGATATCCATTACTATACAGAGGGTAAAATCGGTAAAAAAGTTGTACAGTACCCTTTCTGTGTTGGTCATGAGGGAGCCGGCACTGTTTATGAGACAGGAAAGGAGGTTACACGCGTAAAGCCGGGGGATCGTGTTGCTTTTGATCCGGCCATCTCATGTGGAAAGTGTGACCAATGCCTGGTAGGACGCCCGCATACCTGTCGAAATCTTGCCTTCCTTGGGTGTCCGGGGCAGGCAGAAGGGTGCTTATCTGAATTTATTGTCATTCCGGAATCCTGCCTCTATCCGATTCCGGAAACCATGAGTTTTGAAATGGCTGCTTTATCAGAACCGCTTTCTATTGGATTGTATGCTGCAGAAATGTCTATCCCCCTGAAAAATGCTAAAGTGGGTATCTTGGGTTCAGGTCCCATTGGAATAAGCGTTTTATTACCGGCTTTGACCATGGGGGCAGGTGATGTTTATATGACCGATAAAATTGATGAACGGGTGAATTTAGCCATGCAGTTTGGTGCTTCATGGAGTGGTAATCCATTAAAAACGGATGTGGTTTCGAAAATTCTCAAAAGGGAACCAGCCATGCTCGATGTGGTTTTCGAATGTTGTGGCCAGCAGGAAGCAATGGACCAGGCAGTTGAATTGCTAAAACCCGGGGGTAAAATCATGATCGTCGGGATTCCCTCTTTTGATACCTGGAGATTCCCCGTGGATCTCCTGCGTCACAAAGAACTATCCATTCAAAATGTCCGGAGGCAGGTTCACAGAGTAGTAAAAACCCTTACCCTGATCTCGGAGGGTGTTATTCTTCCTGAAGCCATGATAACCCATGAGTTCTCATTTCAGGATACAAAAAAAGCATTTGATCTAGTATCATCTTATGCAGACGGTGTGTTAAAAGCCATGATCCATTTTGATTAAGCCTTTGTTCAATCACGGATAAAAACTGATCATGGGTCATGTGAATTTTACCATATAAATGATTTATTTTGCACTATGGATTATAACTCAGACAACCGGATTGTTCTAACTCTGGATGCCGGTGGTACAAATTTTGTATTTTCAGCCATTCAGGCGAACAGGGAGATCGTCCAACCGGTGACGTTGCCTTCAGAGGCACATGACCTGGACCGCTCCCTTGAAAACATCATCCAGGGATTTACATCGGTTAGGGAATTGCTGGATAAGGATCCTGTAGCTATAAGTTTTGCTTTTCCTGGTCCTTCTGATTATCCAGGTGGTATTATTGGTGACCTGGGTAACCTGCCGGCCTATCAGGGCGGTATTGCCCTTGGACCACTGCTCGACAAAAAATTCAACATGCCGGTCTTTATAAATAACGATGGGGATCTATATGCTTATGGCGAAGCCATATCCGGATACCTTCCATACATCAACCGGTTACTGAAGAAAGCTGGGAGCAATAAGCGGTTCAGGAACCTCATTGGCTTTACACTCGGGACAGGTTTTGGAGCAGGCATTGTTCATGATGGGAAATTATTCATCGGAGATAATGCCTGTGCAGCAGAAGTATGGCTCTTACGCCATAAACTGATTCCTGATACCTTTGCCGAAGAGGGCGTTAGCATACGAGCCATTCAGCGTGTTTATGCAGGTAATGCTGGCATATCACTGCAGGAAGCGCCAACACCAAAAGATGTATTCGAAATTGGAATGGGACGGTTAAAGGGCGATCAGAAAGCCGCCGTTAAAGCGTACCATGAAATGGCAGAAGTACTTGGTGATGCTGTTTCCAATGTGCTTACCTTACTTGACGGGCTGGTGGTCATTGGCGGTGGACTTGCCGGGGCATACCCTCTCTTTCTGGATCAGATGGTGGCGGAGATGAATAGCAGTTTCCGGACGATGGACGGAAAAGAAGTACGCCGGCTGGCCCATCAGGTGTTTAACCTGGAGAATAATGAGAAACTGAATCTCTTTCTTAAGGGATCTGAAAGAGAAATTGATATTCCCGGAGGCCTGGGTAAAGTGAAGTATGATCCGGTTCCCAGGATAGGAGTTGGAATATCAAAAATCGGAACAAGCAGGGCAATAGCCCTCGGAGCTTATGCATTTGCTTTGCATAAACTCGATGAACGTTAAATGCTTTTATGAAAAAATGAATCGTAAGATCATGACAATTCAAAACCTGACCAGTGTTGAAAAGGAATTTTTGAAAGAGTCCCCCGTTAAAAACATCACCACAAAAATACCCTATATCCTGATTGACAATTTCCCCAAGCTGGGCAAATTTGTCGCCATGCGTTTCCTCGAATGGGTTGCCGGAAATCCCGAAGGAGTGATTAGCCTGCCCACCGGAAAAACCCCGGAATATTTTATAAAATGGACAGAGCACCTCCTGAAGAACTGGAATGACAAGAAAGTAGAAGCAGAACGGGAAAAATATGGACTTATCGGGAAAACACCACCCGACTTCAAAGGCCTTCAGTTCGTTCAGATTGATGAGTTTTATCCAATCGATCCCGCGCAACACAATAGCTTTTATCATTACGTCAATAAATTCTATATCGAAGGGTTTGGATTGGATAAGAGAAAAGCATTGCTGATAAACAGTGAAGAGATACCGCTTGAAGAAGGAAAGAACTTCAGGGAGGTGTTCCCCGACCTTACCATAGATACTTCCCTGCGATACAGGGAGAGTCGCTCAAACCTTGAACGACTTCAGCAACTGTCAATATATCATATCGATAACTGGTGCTCCCAGTATGAAGCAAAGATCCGGGATAAAGGGGGTATCGGTTTCTTCCTGGGTGGGATAGGCCCGGATGGACACATCGCCTTCAATACCCGTGGGTCAGACCCGAATTCAAATACCCGACTCACTCCAACAAACTTTGAAACCCAGGCTGTCGCTGCTGGTGATCTGGGTGGAATAGAAATATCAAGACACCGGCTGGTCATAACAATCGGACTGGAAACCATTACCCACAACCCCGAATCGGTTGCCATTATATTTGCTGCCGGTGAATCAAAAGCAGATATTGTTAAAAACTCCCTTGAGAGTGAACCTACCAACCTTTACCCCGCAACCGTATTGCAGAAGCTGAAAAATAGCAGATTCTACATCACTCTTGGAGCAGGGAAAAAACTGGAAGATGTACGGATAATGCATTATAAGGGGGGTGAATGGACGCATGCAAAGACGGAAAAAGCCGTGATCAATCTTTGCAGACACATCAATAAATATGGTGCTGATGTTACAGTTGATGATCTTACGGCAAGCCAGAAGTGCAGGATGATCCCAAACCTCGGAAAACAAACGGTGCAGTCGGTCATCGATTCCATTACTCAAAAACTGGAAAAGGGACTTGAAAATGAGAAAAATCAGGTCTACCTCCATACCGGTCCTCACCACGACGACATCATGCTGGGAATACTTCCTCATGTTGCACACCAGCTAAGGGAACCAACCAACGAATTCCATTTTGCCGTTTTAACATCCGGCTTTACAGCCGTTACCAATAATTTTATCAGGATTGCACTGAAAGAAACACGGGAATTTCTCAGACAGGAACGCATCGAAATGATCAAATATCCTGATTTCTTCAGTGGGGGATACAAGTTTAAATGGGATAAAGATGTCTATCATTATCTTAATAAAGTGGCTTCTCTCGATAGGGAAGGTCAGAAACGCGGGTTAAGCCATCGGCTGGTTAGAGCAATCGTTGATACCTATCGGGTTAGGAATGAGGAGGAATTGATGGATAAGATCTACGACATCCTGAATAAGATCAATCAAAGCTATGACGGAGAAAAAAATCCTCCCGAAATCCAGAAATTAAAAGGCATGCTTCGCGAATTTGAAGAGGAGCTGGTCTGGGCTCATTTTGGGGTACAGGTAAAGAACATCTCCCACCTGCGCCTGGGGTTCTATACCGGTGATATTTTTACAGAACAACCGACCAGATCAAGGGATGTTATACCAATCCTTGATCTACTTCGTAAAGTCAAACCAACGGTCTTAAGTCTTGCGCTCGACCCGGAAGGTAGTGGCCCCGATACCCACTACAAAGTGTTACAGGCTATAGCTGAAGCCATCAGGGAGTGGGGAAAGGAAAAAGATCTGAGGAACTTCAGGGTGTGGGGCTATCGGAATGTCTGGTATAAATTCCATCCATCTGAAGTGAATACAATCGTTCCGGTATCACTCAACTCAATGGCAGTCCTCACCGATTCATTTAAAAACTGCTACCTCAGCCAGGTGGATGCATCATTCCCCAGTTATGAACACGATGGACATTTTAGTACACTTGTTCAGAAAATATGGGTCGAACAACTTAAGGATCTGCAACTGCTCATGGGTAAGGAATATTTTTTCAATAACCCGCATCCACGAATCAGGTCAGCGCATGGATTGCTCTATTTCAGGGATATGAACGTTGATGAATTCCTGTCACAGGCAAGAGAACTGGAGAAAAGTACAGAAGGATAATCCCGCTCCCAAGACCACAATAAGAGTAAAATTACCGGTAAATACTTTCCGGAAAATGTAAAATGATTATTTTTGGCGGTAGTGAAATGATGAACCATTAATTGAAAAAAAATGCGAATAGTAATTAAGAAAGATGAAAAGAAAGTTGGGAAATGGGTGGCTAACTACGTTGCGGATAGGATCAATGCAGCCAATCCAACCAAAGATAAGCCTTTTGTCCTCGGACTTCCTACCGGTTCCTCACCCATTACTGCCTATAAACATTTGATTGAATTAAACAAGGAAGGGAAAATATCCTTCCAGAATGTGATTACATTCAATATGGATGAATATGTCGGTCTTCCGGAAAGCCACCCGGAAAGTTATCACTATTTCATGTATGAACATCTGTTTAATCACATTGATATTCCGAAA
>Ga0315553_10002782_pt1 | contig 13919 bp, 11 predicted proteins | sample SalMarSW160140MG_FD_203099 | JGI IMG/M metagenome (GOLD analysis project Ga0315553, IMG submission 203099) | Salt marsh sediment microbial communities from the Plum Island Ecosystem LTER, Massachusetts, United States - Salt Marsh Sediment SW1601-40 ... | reverse complement strand
ATGGGCACGCCGGTTACCTTGGAGATAAAAGGCACGGTTCGGCTGGCGCGGGGATTTACCTCAAAAACATATACCGTTGAGCGACCATTTTCCTTCATGATTACCATCTGGACGTTCATCAACCCTTTAATTCCCAGAGCCAGTCCGATTCTGGTGGTGTAATCCACCATGGCATTTACTTCGTCTTGAGTGAGATTGATTCCCGGGTAGATAGACAAGGCATCACCGCTATGTACGCCAGCCCTTTCAATATGCTCCATCACGCCAGGAATAAGAACCCTTTCCCCGTCGCAAATGGCATCTACCTCGACTTCTTTACCCTGGAAGTATTTATCAATAAGCACAGGATGCTGGCTGTCCATCTCAAGAGCCAGTGTCAGGTAGCGGATTAACTCAGGTTCGTTGTACACGATTTCCATAGCCCGGCCCCCCAGGACATAGCTAGGACGCACTAAGACCGGATAGCCCAGGTTCCTGGCTACATTTAGCGCCTCCTCCAAAGATCTCACTCCAGCCCCCGGCGGCTGAGGAATACCTAATCTGTCCATGAAATCTTCAAAGCGATGACGGTCTTCAGCGATGTCTATAGCTTCGGCACTCGAGCCGAGTATCGGCAAATTGTTGCGAGCTAAGAGCCCAACCAGATTAAGGGGTGTTTGTCCACCGAACTGGACGATAGATGCCGGAGCAGAGCCATTATTACTCTCATTCTCAAGTATATCTCGGATGCTTTCCTCGTCCAAAGCTTCGAAGTAGAGGCGATTGCTGGTGTCAAAATCGGTGGAAACTGTCTCGGGATTAGAATTGACCAAAATGCTCTTGATTCCTGCTTCTTGAAGCGCCCAGGCTGAATGGACGCAGCAGTAGTCGAACTCAATTCCTTGCCCGATGCGTATCGGCCCGCTGCTGATAACCACCGCTTTCTTTTCTGGCAACGGTTCGGCTTCATTTTCCTTCTCATAAGCGCTGTAGAAATAAGGGGTCTCAGCATCAAATTCGGCAGCACAGGTATCCACCATCTTGTACACCGGGCAGATTTGCCATTCATGGCGAATTTGCCTTACCTGCTCAGGCAACCTATCGGCCAAAGTGCCCACTTGCTCATCGGAAAAGCCGAGCCTCTTCGCCTCCCATAAAAGCTCCGGTTTCAACGGTTCGGAAAGAAGTCTCTTCTCCATGTCCACAATATTCTGGAACTTATAAATAAACCAGGGGTCTATCCCGGTGGCCTGAGATAACTCTTCGGGGGTGGTTTCCCTTCGCAGCGCCGCCATAACCGCCCATAGTCTTAAGTCGTTAGGGTGAAGCGGGTAGGAATTAAGCCCCTTCCCTTGACTCCAACCGGGGTCTTCCCAGAGCAGGGTGCGTTTGCCGAATTCCAGGGAGCGCACCGCCTTTTGTAGAGCAGCCTCAAAACACCTGTCAATAGCCATTACCTCACCGGTGGCTTTCATCTGGCTGCCAATTTTTCGGTCGCCCGAAGCAAATTTATCAAAAGGCCACCTGGGAATCTTGACTACGCAGTAATCCAGGGCTGGCTCAAAAGATGCCAACGTTTTGCCCGTGACCTTATTGGGTATTTCATCGAGCCTCTTGCCTATGGCTATTTTGGCAGCCACCCGGGCAATGGGATAGCCAGTGGCTTTACTGGCTAAAGCCGAGCTGCGGCTGACACGGGGGTTGACTTCAATTACATGATATTCGCTTTTGGCAACTCCCTTCTGGTCCGGTGCCCATTTTTCCGCCACTATTGGACTGGGTGTCAGGGCAAACTGTATATTACAGCCACCCTCGATTCCCAAAGCCCTTATGATTCTCAGGCTGGCCGACCTGAGCATCTGGTATTCTTTATCGGTGAGAGTCTGGCTGGGGGCTACCACAATGCTATCCCCGGTATGCACCCCCATAGGATCAATGTTTTCCATATTACACACGGTAATGCAGTTATCAGCAGCATCCCGCATAACTTCGTATTCTAGTTCCTTCCAGCCTAAGACACACTGCTCTACCAGGACTTCGTGGCTCATGCTGGAATCCAGGCCATTAGCAACAATCTGCTCAAGCTCTTTCATGGTGAGGGCGATGCCACCGCCGGTGCCGCCTAAAGTGTAGGAAGGACGCACAATAAGAGGTAAGCCAATGGAGTTTGCCAGTTCTTTCGCTTCCTTCACCGACCTTACTGTGGCGCTTGCGGGCACAGGCTCACCGATATCAACAAGGAGCTGCTTGAACAAAGACCTTTCCTCGGCCTTCTTTATCGTCTCTAAGGGTGTTCCCAGCATCCTCACGTTATATTTATCCAGTATGCCGGCATCGGCCAATTCCACCGCCAGGTTAAGCCCTGTTTGCCCCCCAAGGGTAGGCAATAAGCCATCAGGGCGCTCTCTTTCAATTATGCGGGCCAGGACTTCCACAGTGAGCGGCTCGATATAAACGATATCGGCAATGCCCTCGTCAGTCATGATGGTCGCCGGGTTCGAGTTCACCAGGACCGTGGTCACGCCTTCCTCCCGAAGCGACCGGCATGCCTGAGTCCCGGAATAATCGAACTCCGCCGCCTGCCCGATGATTATCGGCCCCGAGCCAATTACTAATACTTTAGATATTTCGGACATGTCTTCTCTTTTCTATTCTAGCCCCTCACCATCTCCAGAAATCGCTCAAACAGATACATGTTATCTAATGGGCCGGGGGAGGCCTCGGAGTGGTACTGGATGGACAGGATGGGCAGGTCTCGGTGGCGGAGTCCCTCCACCGTGCCGTCGTTTAAGTTTATGTGACTCACCTCCAGCCCCCCTTTCAATGTGTCTGCATCTACAGCATAGCCATGATTCTGAGCGGTGATATAGACCCTGCCGGTGGCTAAATCCCGCACAGGGTGGTTGCCGCCACGATGCCCGAACTTCAATTTGAATGTCTGTGCTCCTAAAGCCTTGCCTATAAGCTGATGCCCCAGGCAGATACCCATTATCGGCTTTCGTCCTATAAGCTCTTTTACCGTGTCCGTGATATCAGCAAGGAGGGCCGGGTCGCCCGGGCCAGGGGAGAGGACAATGCCATCGGGGTTTAAGGCTAAGACGTCTTCTGCTGAAGCAGTGCACGGGACAGCACTTGCCTGGCAGCCAAGGTGGCTCAAGATACGCAGTATGTTGTATTTCAAGCCGTAGTCGATAACCAGAATTTTAAGAGAGTGCTTTGTCGCTGACGCTCCTCGCAATGACTGAGAAAGCAGGGTTGCAGTGGCAGGGGTATTGGATTGCCACTCGTATGCCTTCTCGGTGCTAACCTGATGAACAAAATCAATGACATCGTATTTAGGCGAGCTCTTCAGTTCCTTCAAAGCCTCCTCAGTGGTCATCTCTGAACTGAGAATGCCCATCATCACCCCGCTTGACCTCAGGCGGCGAGTTAAAGCACGGGTATCTATGCTGCTGATGCCAGGAATGCCACCGGCCAGCAGAAACTCGTGCAAAGTGCGGCTGCTCTGCCAGTGACTGGGCTGGGAGCAGTATTCCCGAACGGCTAAGCCCCTCACCTGAATTTTCTTGGATTCAAAGTCGGATTCGTTGATGCCATAGTTGCCAATTAAGGGATAGGTAGGGACAAGAATTTGACCAGCATAAGAGGGGTCTGTGAGCATCTCCTGGTAGCCGGTCATGCTGGTGCTGAAGACTACTTCACCATGGGCAGTGGTCTCGGCACCGAAGGAATGGCCTTCATAAACCGACCCGTCCTCGAGAACTAAAATCGCTTCCTTAGCCATGAGATTGCTTCGTCACTTCGCTCCTCGCAATGACAAGGGAATCATCGGTGTAGACTAGCTTTCCCTGTGCTATGGTTGCCATCACCTTGCCCTTAAACTTATAGCCATCGTAAGGAGTATTCTTGCCCTTAGAGGCAAAATTGCGGCTATCCACTATCCATTCCCGGTCAGGGTCAAGTATGGTGATATTAGCCGGGGCGCCTGCCTTTAAGGTGCCTAGTTCACCATTTCTACCAATGACTTTCGCTGGCTCACAAGTCAACTTAAAAATCAACTGAGTAAGGCTTATTTCTCCTTCATGCACCAGGCTCATGAGACAACCGAAAGCGGTTTCAAAGCCACTGATGCCGAAAGCAGCCAGCTCCAGCCCGCACTTTTTGTCTGCCAGGGTATGGGGTGCATGGTCAGTGGCGATAGCATCGATTACCCCGTCTTTAACTCCCTCAATTAAGGCTTCGACATCCTCTTTGGTGCGCAGGGGTGGGTTCACTTTGGCATTGGTATCAAAGGGTCCGTTTGAAGCTTTACCCGTAATCCTTTCCTCGGTTAGGGTCAGGTGGTGGGGTGTGACCTCAGCGGTTACCGGAATCCCTTCTTCCTTGGCACGTCGAATAAGCTCCACGGAGCCTTTGGTGCTCGCATGGGCAATGTGAAGTCTGGCTTTTGTCAACTTTGCAAGAATCAGGTCACGGGCTACCATGACTTCCTCAGCAGCCGCTGGAATACCTTCTAGCCCCAACTTGGTGGATACTCGACCTTCGTTTATGATTCCCTTGCCACTTAGCGTCTTATCCTCACAATGGTCAATGACTGGCAATCCCAGGTCTCGACTATACTCCATAGCGCGACGCATAATCTGTGAGCTTGCCACAGGGTTGCCATCATCGCTGAAAGCAACTACTCCGGCTTCAGCCAGTCCGGCCATATCGTTTAATTCCTCGCCTTTTCTACCTTTAGTGATACAGCCTATGGGAAGAACGGCAACCAAGCTATCCCTGATTGCTTTTTGCTTCAACCAATTTACAGCAGCCGGAGCATCTAAAGGAGGCTCTGTATTTGCCATACAACATACAGTGGTGAAACCACCTATGGCGGCTGCTTTTGTCCCCGTGGCGATTGTTTCCTTATCCTCAAAACCTGGCTCTCTGAGATGACAATGAAGGTCTATGAAGCCGGGGCAGACGACCAGCCCTGGGACATCTAAATTATTCGCCTCGCCCGGAATAATATTGCCCCCTATCTGCACAATCTTGCCCTCAGTAATAAGCAGGTCACCAATCTGGTCTATGCCCTGGCTTGGGTCAATTATATGGCCGCCACGTATAAGCAGAGGGATAGCTTCCTTATTCATTGTCTGGCATAGCTGCTGGGCTTGAACCCCTGAGACTGGGCTCCCTTCTCCGAATCAAAAATAATCAGATTTTCTGGGTTAATCTTCCGAGCAAAGTGGCTATCAGCGCTGTGATATTTCTTGCTCTCCAACTTTCCCTCATGCCAATCTGAACTGGCGATGTATTGAGGATGAAGCTCATGGTCGCAATAGATACATCGCAATGTTAAAGGCTCGAGACTCACTATTTTGAACTCAGGCTTTATGTACCTTACTTCTGTTTCCTGGTTTGAGACACACTTTGTATTAGGGCACTTGACCCCGGAATCTCGCTTATAAACGGGATAATCTATCTTTTGGACAAAGGAATCCTCTCTTTCAGGAATTGTGACTTCCTTGGCGCCCAATAGGAGGGCCAGGAGCGCCATTCTGACGGGCATCCCGTAAGCTGCCTGCTTGAAATACATGCTCCTGGGGTCGGCATCTACATCATGGGTCAACTCATCAACACGGGGTAGCGGATGCATAACAAGTGTTTTCTTAAACTCCTTTCCTTTAAGGAGTTTTTTATCTACCACCGGGTAGCCTTTTTTCAATCCCTGTTCTTCCACCGAGGGCACTTGCCTTTCCTTTTGAAGCCTGGTGACATAAAGGGCGTCGACCCCCGCCTTCAGTTCCACCCGGGTACTTATGTCAGGCAGCATGGCAAGTTGATGTGGGCTACCCGGAGTCATGTATATGGCATCGATAGGGAAGAGCCCCCTTTCAAGTTCCTGGTTCAGATTCCCGCATCTTTTCAGCTCACCTTTATACTCTGTGCTCAGTCTCCTGAGGACATGCTCCGGCATCTCAAGCCCCAGGCCAGGGCAGAAAAGGATAGTGGCACCAAACCTGGCTAAAGCGTAGATCAGGGAATGAACTGTTCGCCCGTGTTTCAAGTCTCCCCACAGAGCAATTCTGAGTCCCTTAATGGTCTGTCGTTCTTTTCTAATGGTGTAGAGGTCGCACAAGGTCTGGGTGGGATGTTCATGGCCCCCGTCACCAGCATTTATCACGGGGACGCCAGCGTAGTCGGCAACCACCCTGGCTGCTCCTTCCCAGGGATGCCTGATAACAATTATATCGGCATAGCTTCCGAGTACTTTCGCCATATCAGCAATGCTTTCGCCTTTGGCCAGGGAACTTGCCCCTATGTCCACTGCACTTATGATGCGCCCTCCCAGCCTGAGCATCCCAGCTTCAAAAGACAGCCTCGTTCTGGTGCTTGGCTCAAAAAACAAACTGGCCATGATCTTCCCCTGGCATAGTCCGGACTGCTCATTGAGGGAGTTCGCCATCTCGTCTGCCAGGGAAAACAGCGCTTCGATTTCGCCGTTGGACAAGTCGTCTATGGTCACCAGATTTCTATTTGCTAGATTCACGACCTCTCCCCCCTTCAATTTCCTCTTAATAGTTCCCCCTTGGCCAGATTCCCGATTACCACCTCATCTACACCATCAATCTCTTCAAGTTGAACTTGTATCTCCTCATCTGTAGAGCTTGGTATATTTTTACCGACATAATCGGCCCGGATGGGAAGCTCTCGATGGCCACGGTCGATAAGTACAGCTAATTGAATAGAGCTCGGACGTCCCATGTCCATCAGGGCATCCATAGCAGCACGAATGCTCCGTCCAGTATAGAGAACATCATCAACCAGGATTACGCGCCTATCGGTGATGCTAGCGGGGATATCAGTGCGACTCTGGTTCGCCGACTTTAATTCCGCAGGTGAAATGTCATCGCGATAAAGGCCAATGTCCAGAGTACCCACGGGGATTGGGGTTCCTTCGAAGCCTTCGATTATTTCAGCTATGCGCTTGGCTAAAGGCACTCCCCGAGTTCGCATGCCTACAAGCACAACACCCTCCGCACCCTTATTCCTTTCTACAATCTCGTGAGCAATGCGAGCTAACGCCCGCCCCACCTCCCTTGAGGTCAGGAGAACCTTTTCAGGCATTAAAAAACCTCCTGCCTTCAAACTGGCAAGAGGTCTCAATTGGTGCTTCTATTGCGGTGTGCTTAAACATATTTCCCCTTACCAGCCTCACTGGACTGATTTAAAGGTCTAACTAGATATTATGCCACAATTGTAAAGATAATGCAACCCCGCACTCAGAATTCTGAGGGCTGGGGGAATTTGCTACAGTACTGGACGTTGGAGGGGAAAGGGGTAGCTCGCGCTACCCTTTTCCCCTAATCCTTAATGATGAGGTTTAGGTTTACTGTCGAGATATTTTGGTCGGCTCCGGGGTAACCTGTGCGGGAGTTTTGGAGCCACTCTCCAGATGGGAGGCAGGGAAATGCTGGGCACGGCGTAAGAAAGAGGGTACGTCAAGAACATCGCTGCTGCCTTTTATCAGGCGACGAAGCTCCTCGGCGCTGTATATTCCCTTGCCTTGTTGCTTAGCGAAGCCAGTAGCGATAACGGTAATTCGGACCTCGCTATCCATCTTGGGGTCAAAAACCACGCCAAAGACTATGTTGGCGTTGGGGTCCACTGCTTGGCTGATTACTTCGGCAGCTTCATTACACTCAAACAGAGTGAGACTTGGGCCACCAGTAATATTGAATAGCACCCCCGAAGCTCCGTCCACGGATACGTCGAGCAACGGGCTAGCCAGAGCAGCCTTAGCCGCTTCAGCAGCGCGACTTTGCCCGCTGGCTTTACCCACAGACATCCAGGCTGGGCCAGCGTCTCTCATTACCGATTTAATATCGGCGAAGTCCAGGTTGATCAGTCCCGGGACGGTAACTACTTCGGAGATAGCCTGAACTCCCAGCAGAAGAGCATCATCTGCTAGCCTGAAGGCGTTTTCCACACTCGTCTTGGCATCGCAGAGATGAAGAAGGCGGTTATTAGGTATGATGATAAGTGTATCAACCTTGTCCGAGAGGTCAACTAGCCCTTCCTCGGCTACTTGAGCTCTATGCGTTCCCTCGAAGGTGAAGGGCTTGGTCACAACTGCAATGGTGAGAGCGCCACTCTGCTTAGCCACCTCAGCCACTACAGGAATGCCACCTGTGCCTGTGCCACCGCCCATGCCAGCGGCAACAAACACCATATCAGCACCCTCAACGAGGTCTTCGATTGTGCCGCGGCTTTCTTCGGCTGCTTTGGTTCCAATCTTATGGTCGCCACCGGCACCCAAACCCCTGGTCATTTTCTCACCCAGTTGAATTCTGGTAGGAGCTTCAGCCAGAGCCAGCGCCTGGCCATCGGTATTCATGGCTATGAAGTCAACGCCCTTTATCTCCTCACGGACCATGCGAGTAATGGCATTGCAACCGCCGCCGCCAATGCCAATGGCTTTGATTTTTGCTGGAGTTGGAGTATAAATTTGCTTTGCCATTCTAACCTCCTTTCACAAGTTAGACACGAAACAGCTTTCTAACGAGACTCATAAAGCCGCTCCAAGTGCCAGCCCTTTTTTCTCTGTAAGTCGATCCTTCTTTGCCTCGCACCTGCCATAGGATCAGTCCCAGGGTGGTAGCATAAGAAGGGTCATGCAGGATATCGGAAATTCCATAGATGCCCATACTCAAAGGTCGGCCTTTGCGCACCGGAATTCGCAACAATGACTGCCCTAACTCGTCAAGCCCGGACAGATTGGATGTGCCACCGGTGAGCACTAAACCACAAGGCGCCAGAGTTTGATAATCGCTGGTGGGCATCTCCAGCAATGTGAGTTGTAGCAACTCCTCCATGCGGGCCCGGATAATATTGCATAGGTCCTTATAAGAGGCGCTATGACCATTCTCGATACCCACCTGGACCGTTTGGTCCATGTCTAAAGTAGGTGTGACGTTGCCATATCTCTTCTTCATCTTTTCCGCAATATTAAAAGGCAGGCCCAAGCCTATGGAGATGTCGCTGGTTACCTGGTAACCGGCTACTGGAAGGATACCGGTGTGATAGATGCTGCCATTCTTAAATACCGCTATATCCGTGGTCCCGCCCCCGATGTCAGCCATGATAACACCTGATTCTCTTTCCTCCGGAGTCAATACTGCTTCTCCACTGGCCAGAGGCTCGAGGATGAGGTCTTCAACATCAACGCCAACACTGCGGACGCATTTGGCCAGGTTTTGTATCGAAGTTACTGAAGCAGTGACGATATGGGTTTCTACATCTAACCTGGACCCATGCATGCCTACTGGCTGTCTCACTCCTTCCTGTCCATCTAGGGCGTAAGAGCGGGGAATAGCATGGAGCACCTTCTTTCCCTCAGCAACGGTAATATTACGAGCCGCAGATAGCACCCGTTTAAGGTCCTGAGTACGCACTAGTCGATCCTCTCGGGGAATAGCTACCACCCCCCGGTTATTCAGGCTGCTTACGTGCCTGCCGGTAACCCCAACATAGGCAGAATCTATACGTATGCCGCTAATTCTTTGAGCTTCCTTCACTGATGCGGCAATGGACTGTCTAGCTTCGTCCATATTGACAACGATGCCTTTATGTAGGCCGTGACAGGGAACGACTCCCACTCCTAAAACTTCAATGTCGTCTTCCGCTTTGACATTAGCCACGATGGTGGCTACTTTAGTTGTGCCCACATCGATAGCTGAAATAATTCTCTTTGTCATTTTCACCTCCTTTTTTACTGAGAGTGCTGCCTAGTTGAGTTGCTCAGCTATCCTTAATTTAGCACTACGGCTGCGTGGGTTGGATTCTATCTCCAACGAGGCAGGTTTAATAACCTTCCGTGAAATGAGTTGCAAGGTGGGCGTGTGCCCACAGCAACATATTACTGTTCCCGGGGGACATAGGCAGCTACTGGCAGCGTCTCGCATGAATTGCTTAACTATACGGTCTTCCAGAGAATGATAACTAATGACTGTTAATCTCCCCCCGGGACGAAGGAGGTTAATAGTTTGTTTGAGAGCCAGCTCCAGATTCTGCAGTTCATTGTTGACCGCGATGCGAAGCGCCATAAAGGTTCTTGTGGCAGGGTGAATTTTGGCACGCTTGCCGCCTAGAGCTTGCTCTACCAAGCGGGCAAGCTCCACGGTGGTAACGATAGGGCGATTTTGAACGATGTATCGCGCTATCCGTCGGCTGTGATGCTCTTCACCGTATTTTTCTATGAGCTTGGCCAACTCTTGCTCAGGGAAACTGTTAACGATATCCGATGCGGTTAACTCTTGCCCGGGATCGAACCTCATATTTAGGGAAGCATCGAGTCGGAAGCTGAAGCCACGTTCGGCTGTATCCAGTTGCAGAGAAGAAACACCAAGGTCGAAAAGAATACCATCAACTGGATGAAAATGGTACCTTCTGCATATAGCTTCAAGGTTAACGAAGTTGTCATTAACCAAAGTAACTGCTTCGCCATGGTCGCTAAGTTTATCTTGGCTTAATTTGATGGCTTCGGGATCGGCATCAATGCCTAAAAGTCTTCCCGAGGGTGAAATTTTTTCCAGTATCGCCGCCGCGTGTCCCCCCAGACCGACAGTGCAGTCGACGAAGTAACCTCCTCGCCGAGCCTGTAGCCCTGCTATAACTTCATCAAGCAGGACAGGCACGTGGACGGGCACGGACATGGCGACGATCATTCACTATGCTCCAAAATTCTCAATTATCTGTGATGCCTGTTCTTCGGCCGATGTTTTCTCAGCCTTCCATTCACCTTCGCACCAGAGTTCAACACAGTTATTAGCACCGACAACAATCACTGTGTCACCAATCCCGGCGTATTCGCGCAAGGTATACGGCAATGTTATCCTGCCTTGCCCATCAAGTGAGGCACCGAAGGCGGAGCCGAAGATAGCGCGATTCAACCTCCTTAAGTTAGCTGGAGTTACTGCCTTGGCAGCCAGGCTGTCGGACAACCTTTTCCACTCAGCTACGGGGTAAACAGCAATGCATGTCTCCCCCATCCCCTTGGCTAATATCACGCCCTCCTTCATCTGTCGCCTGAATTTTGGCGGCAGAGGCACCCTTCCCTTTTCATCAACTTTATAGGGATACTCACCAAAAAACATATTAATCTCCTCTGTTCTCCCCCAAGCCCCCCAATTTTGCCTTATTTAACTCACATGTCATTCCCCTGTTTACCCTCTTTCCCCACTTCTCCCCACTACTCTATTATAAACCTTATATTTATTTTGTCAATACCCTTTGGCGATTTTTTGAATTTTCGAACAAATTTCGCCTTGAGGATTGAGAACAGAGTGGTGCTAAATATAGCCCAATGCATACACTGCTCCCCGAAAACCAAAGTCACTGGAAGTACGAGACTTTCTTTTGTCGCCGTCTGCATGATAAGATATGCACTTTAAGGGTTTTTATTGGGGGAATCCATGCGTATTGATATCTTATGTCTCTTCCCCGAAGTGTTTGCCTCTCCACTCAACCAGAGCATCATCAACCGTGCTCGGGAGCAGGGATTGGTGAACATTGCGATTCATGATATTCGCGACCACACCCATGACAAACATCATACTGTGGATGACTATCCCTACGGCGGTGGACCTGGCATGGTGCTCAAGCCCGAGCCCATCTTTGAGGCGGTAGAGACGATAAAGCAGCAACTTGGTGTAAATGAGATGCCTATCATATTGCTCACCCCTCAGGGCAGGCTTTTTTCTCAATCTGTTGCTCGGGAACTAGCCCTCCGCCCTCATCTGATGTTAATTTGTGGCCATTACGAAGGTTTAGATGAGAGGGTGTGTGAATACTTAGCTACCGATGAAATCAGTATCGGGGATTATGTACTTAGTGGGGGAGAAGTAGCTGCCCTAGTTGTGGTGGATGCTGTCGTTAGACTTATACCGGGAGTGCTTGGCTCACAAGATTCCGCCGGCAGTGATTCTCATAGCAACGGGCTTTTAGAATATCCCCAATATACCAGACCTCAGATGTATCGGGGTTGGTCAGTACCCTCGGTTTTGCTTTCAGGAAATCACGGCGAAATTGCTCAATGGCGACGCCGTCAGGCTATCCTGCGAACGGCGAAACGACGCCCCGACCTCTTGGAAAAGGGCAATCTCTGCGATGAGGAAAGGAAATGGATGTCAGAGAATTTGTTAAACCCAAAATGAACCCCAATATTCCTCAAATTTCCCCTGGCGATACAGTCAAGGTTAGTTTGAAGACCAGGGAAGGGGATAAAGAGCGACTGCAACACTTCCAGGGAGTGGTGATTAAAATGAGGAAGGGCGTTGATGGCGGAAGCTTTACGGTGAGGAGGGTATCTTACGGTATTGGAGTAGAACGTACTTTCCCCTTTCAATCCCCTTCCGTGCAAAATGTGGAGGTGCTCAGGCATGGAAAGGTGCGCCGGGCCAAACTCTATTATATACGCAGGCTCAGCGTTAAGCAGGCTCGGCTTAAGGAGAGGCGAGAGAGGGCAATAGTGCAGGCCATACCTCAAGAAGAACAAGCCATGTCTCAAGAAGAGCAGGCTGTGTCTCAGAAAGAGCAAGCCGTGCCTCAAGAAGAAGAACAGACCTCTGAATGAACTACGCCGAGGTGGCGGTCAATTCCCCGGGGAGTCGGTCAACTTTCTGCTATGCCATACCGCCAGTGCTCAATATTAGTGTCGGGCAAGCAGTATGGGTACCCTTTGGCTCCAGGGTTATTCAGGGGATTGTGCTCCGATTATCAGACGAGCCATCGGTTGAAGAAACTAAGGAAATAGCCGGCATTGCTGGCGATTTTCCTTTGCTTTCCCCGATGCAAATAAAGCTTGCCCAGTGGATAAGCGAACACTATTTTGCCCCCCCTTTCGATGCCTTGGCTTTAATGCTGCCTCCGGGATTTGGGAGGCGGGCTAATGCTTGCTTTCAGCTAACTGATTCTCAAGTAGATTTGCCCCTAACACCGGAGCAAAGGCAAACCCTTCACATTATAAGAGGGAAAAAGAAGATAAGCCTGCCTGAGCTGGAAGAGGCAATCGGCAAAAGAAAAGCCAGGCAAATCACCGACCAGTTGCTAGACCGTCGGTTGATTACAAAAACTCTGGAATTGGAAAAGGCAAAGATAAAGCCCAAAACGCTTCCTTATATTAAGCTGATAGCTGACAGAGAAGAAGTCGAGGTGGCGAAGGTTCGCCTGGATAAGTCTAGAGCATATAGACAGGCAGAGCTCTTAGAATTTCTGACCGGGCAGACTCAACCTATTTCAATTAGCGAACTGAGGAAACGTCTCAATTGTTCTCCTGCCACTATCAAAGCCCTGGAGAGCCACCATTTGGTCTCAGTGGAAAGGCTCAGGGTAAGACGTGACCCCTTATCTCACCTCAGCTTTACAACTTCTCCGCCTCCGGTTCTCACTTCATCTCAGCAAGCTGCCTGGAAATCGATCCAGGATATTATTGTGGGGGAGGCAAGGCAATCCGGCAGTCCACCGGTTTTCCTCCTTTTCGGCGTTACCGGCAGCGGCAAGACTGAGATTTACCTGCGAACCTTAGCCCAGGTTATTGCCGCCGGTAAGCAAGGAATTTGCCTTATCCCTGAAATCTCTCTGACCCAACAAACAGTAGAGAGATTTGCTAATCGCTTTCCCGGGCGTGTGGCAGTACTGCATAGCGGCCTTTCTCCAGGAGAGCAGTTCGACGAATGGCAATGGATAATGGAGGGAAACTGCGATGTTGTCATCGGACCAAGGAGCGCCTTATTTGCGCCCCTGTCCAGCCTCGGTCTTATTATTATCGATGAAGAGCATGAATGGACATATAAACAAGAAGATAAGTCGCCTCGCTATCATGCCCGCGACGTGGCCATTAAATTGGCTCAACTCAGTGATGCTGTTGTCATCCTGGGCAGTGCTACCCCTGATAT
>Ga0315553_10002780_pt1 | contig 13925 bp, 12 predicted proteins | sample SalMarSW160140MG_FD_203099 | JGI IMG/M metagenome (GOLD analysis project Ga0315553, IMG submission 203099) | Salt marsh sediment microbial communities from the Plum Island Ecosystem LTER, Massachusetts, United States - Salt Marsh Sediment SW1601-40 ... | reverse complement strand
GGATTATCCACCGGTCCGCATCTTGATTTCCGGTTTTACCGGAACGGATCACCCATCGATCCCTTACGGGTTAAAGCTCCACCGGTCCAACCCATCAAAGAGGAAAACCTTGAAACATTCAACAAGGTCAAAGATGTAATTGTCGAGGTATTGGATACGTTTTAAATCCGACCATGTAACGTGTCAATCTGTCCGATCCTCTCGAATTCACGAGCAAAAAACCGGATAAATTGTCAAAAAATCTATAATTTCGCATTGGATTTGACTTCAGCAGAGCAACTATGGATAATGTACAAAAAATAAAGCAGCGTTTTGGTATTATTGGAAATTATATCGGATTAAACCGGGCTATTGACATTGCCGTCCAGGTTGCTCCTACCGATCTGTCGGTGCTCATTTCTGGTGACAGTGGTACCGGGAAAGAGGTGTTCCCACAGATCATTCATCAATACAGTGCACGAAAACACGGCCAGTATATCGCTGTCAATTGTGGAGCAATCCCCGAAGGGACCATCGATTCGGAATTGTTTGGCCATGAAAAAGGATCGTTTACAGGGGCTACCGACAGCCGAAAAGGATATTTTGAGGTGGCCAATGGAGGAACCATTTTTCTGGATGAAGTGGCTGAACTTCCACTGGCTACGCAGGTCAGGCTGCTGCGTGTTCTGGAAAGTGGGGAATTTATCAAGGTGGGATCTTCAAAAGTACTGAAAACGAATGTCCGGGTTATCGCGGCAACCAATGTTGATATTCTCATCCCCATTCAGGAAGGGAAATTCAGGGAAGATCTGTTTTACCGCCTGAATACCGTACCCATTATTATTCCTCGCCTGCGGCAACGTGGAGAAGATATTCATCTCCTTTTCAGGAAATTCGCTGTCGATTTTGCCGACAAATACCGGATGCCGGCAATCAGTCTCGACGGGGAGGCCCAACAGGTCCTGTTGAGCTACTCCTGGCCGGGAAATATCCGGCAGCTGAAGAATATTACAGAACAAATATCCGTTATCGAGCAAACAAGGCTCATCGGTGCCGATACCCTGAGGAGTTATTTGCCCGATTACCAGGTTGTGAAACTACCGGCTATCATACAGAAAGACGAAAGCCGGTCATTCTCTTCTGAACGTGAGATACTCTATAAGATCCTTTTCGATATGAAAAACGATATGAATGACCTGAAGAAACTGGTGTTTGAACTGATGGAGAAGGATTATGGTGATATTGAAATGAGTGATAGCAAAGAACAACTGATCCAGAAACTCTATAAGAGCGTGGAGACGCCAACCAAAGAAGCCCCTTCTCATTTTGAGGTCACTTCACCGGAAAACAATACCATTCAGGATACAGAAGAGATCGTGGAAGAATCCCTTTCACTGGTTGACAAGGAAATCGAACTGATAAAGAAAGCCCTGGAAAAACATCATGGCAAGCGAAAACATGCTGCCAAAGAGCTGGGTATATCAGAACGAACACTCTATCGAAAAATTAAAGAGTATAACATTGACTGAGAGTACAGGTCATGAAAAAACCGTTTCAGCTTCAACGATTATATCGGATTTTTATCCTGATTCTGTCTGGCACCATCCTGGTAACCACCCCGGGATGTAAGATAACCTATTCCTTTTCGGGTGCTTCTATCTCTCCGGATGTAAAAACCATCTCTGTTCAATTTTTCCCAAACAGGGCTGATCTGAACGGGGGAGTGATCCGCGCAGGCTTTGACCAGCAGTTAACCGATGCGTTGAAAGATAAATTCAGGGCACAAACCGGCCTTGAGTTTGTGAACGGTATCGGGGATGTTAATTTTGAAGGTGAAATAACCGGCTATAACACTGCACCAATGGCAATTACCGGAGATGAAGTGGCTGCATTGAACCGGTTTACGGTTTCAGTCAGGGTTAAATATACCAATGCCCTTCAGCCAGACCAGAACTTTGAGAATGTCTTTACCCGGTATGAAGATTATGAGAGCTCCCTGGATCTAAGTGACGTTGAAGATGAATTATTGGAAAAGATCCTGGAACAGATTACGGAAGATGTTTTTAACAAAGCATTTGTGAACTGGTAAATATACCCTCACATGAACAGGGAAGAATTCATACAATTCATGAATCATCCGGAGCTCCTGGATAAGAGTAGTGTTGATGAAATGCGTGAATTGGTCCATGAATTTCCTTATTTCCAGAGCGGACATCTTCTATACCTGAAAAATCTTCATCTACTGGATAATATCCGTTTCCCGAGCCAGCTCAAGGTCTCTGCCGCACACATCACCGACCGCGAAGTCCTGTACCACATGCTTCAGGAAAAGAGACCAATAACTACCCCGGCAGAACAAGAACCTGAACCGAAAACGGATACTCCTGACACTCCCCACGAGCCTTCCCCTGACGAGCCCATTATTTTGATCGATGAGGATGAGGAGATCATTCACCACGAAATAGAGGGTGTCGATCCGGAAAGAAAGGAGAAGGTGGTAGAAGGAGATACCAAACCATTACAAACCAGCAGCTCCGGCATGGTGAGTGACCTGCTGAACTTTGAATACTCCCGGGATTCCGAAGATCAGTCTCCATGGGAAGAGAAGGAACCAACCGAAGATCAGGAAGGGCCGGTAATCGGAAAAGAAGACTCCGGAGAGAAACCCGGTTTTACCGATATAACCACAACCGAACGGTTTTCGTTTGCTGTCTGGCTTGACCGCATGCATGAAAAAACCATCCATGATGAGGGGGAAACACCATCCGTTGCAACACCGCGAGACAAAATCAAGGATGAGTTGATCGATAAATTTCTTTCATCCGATCCGAGAATCATCTCTTCCGATGAACCGGATGAAGAGCAGGAAGATATCTCGGTCCCCAGTGTCACGGAAGATGAGGGACTGATCAGTGATACTCTTGCACGGATATACGTAAAACAGGGTTACTACTCCAAGGCGATTTTTACCTATGAAAAATTAAGTTTGAAATTTCCCGAAAAAAGTAGTTACTTTGCAAGTCAAATCGAGAAAATACAACAACTGATTAACAAACTATAAGTCAAAATAACATGGGAATTTATACATTGTTCTCAATTCTGGTGTTGATGGCCTGTATCCTGCTCATTCTTATCGTGCTGGTGCAGAATTCAAAAGGTGGAGGATTGGCCGCCAACTTCACCGGATCGACACAGGTTATGGGGGTCCGTAAAACCGCTGACTTCCTGGAAAAAGCTACATGGACCCTTGCCGGTTGCCTGCTCTTTTTCAGCCTGCTTGCCAGTGCCACCATTCCCAGGGGAGATGATGCTAACCGCTCAATCATTGAGGAACAAATCGACAATGCAATCGATCCGACAACCATACCCAATTTACCGACTGCAACTCCCGAACAGGATGAACCAACCGGGGGTGGTCAATAAGCGATTCTTCAACAGTAACAGAAAAAAACAGGGTGTCAGAGTGTCATTAAAGTGACACCTTTTTTATTCCTTCAGATTTTCAGGGGAATTTATATATTAAACTTATTACCAATTACATAACACAGTATTGCCGTTCGGTTTACAGAAAATATTACCCGATCAACTGTTATTCTGTCTTACTAAAAAGGCGAACTTACGGACGTTTATGATTTGGCACAATATGTGATAGTTGGATTGACGAATTTTACATGTTTAACACTAAAGAACAGATAAAAAATGGCTGACGTAAAAATCAAACCACTGGCCGACCGGGTTCTGGTTCAACCCATGGAGGCTGACACAAAAACCGCAAGCGGTATAATTATTCCCGACTCCGCTCAGGAAAAACCCCAGAAAGGTAAAGTAATAGCAGTAGGTTCCGGCACAAAAGATGTCGAGATGGAAGTCAAAAAAGGCGACACCGTCTTGTATGGAAAATATTCCGGAAGCGAAATAAATGTTGACGGAATGGAATATCTGATCATGCGTCAATCAGATATCCTGGCAATCTTGTAACTATTCAAACCAATCAAATAATCCAAAAAATGTAAGAAAAATGGCGAAAGAATTAAAATTTAACATAGAAGCCAGAGATCAATTGAAAAAAGGGATTGACATACTGGCAGAGGCAGTAAAAGTAACCTTAGGGCCAAAAGGACGCAATGTTGTCCTGGACAAAAAATTCGGTTCTCCCATAATCTCCAAGGATGGAGTTACGGTAGCCAAAGAGATAGAACTTCCCGATAATTTTGAGAACATGGGAGCACAAATGGTGAAAGAGGTCGCTTCAAAAACAGCTGATGATGCTGGTGATGGAACCACCACAGCCACGGTTCTGGCACAATCCATCATCAATGTGGGGTTGAAAAATGTCACCGCAGGTGCAAACCCGATGGATCTGAAACGCGGAATTGATAACGCCGTTGTTAAAGTGGTTGAGAGCCTGAAAGCCCAGACAAAGACCATTGGCGAAGACACGGAAAAGATTGAAGCGGTTGCCAAGATCGCTGCAAACAATGATTCCGCTATCGGAAAACTGATTGCCGAAGCAATGGAAAAAGTTCACAAAGAGGGCGTTATTACCGTTGAAGAAGCAAAAGGTACGGAAACCACCGTTGAACTGGTTGAGGGGATGCAATTCGACAGGGGCTACATTTCTGCCTATTTTATTACCGATCCGGATAAAATGGAAGCCGTTCTGGAATCACCCTATATCCTCCTGCACGACAAGAAGATATCCACCATGAAGGACCTTCTGCCAATCCTTGAAGCAACTTCACAGGCAGGGAAACCGTTATTGATCATCGCTGAGGATATTGACGGGGAAGCACTGGCTACGCTGGTGGTTAACAAACTACGTGGTGCTTTGAAAATTGCAGCAGTCAAAGCCCCCGGATTTGGTGACAGGAGAAAGGAGATGCTGGAAGACATCGCCATCCTGACCGGAGGAACCGTAATATCGGAAGAGAAAGGATTGAAACTGGAAAGCACCTCACTCGACATGCTTGGCGAAACCGAAAAGGTAGTCGTTGATAAGGAGAACACGACCATTGTCAATGGAGCCGGTGATCCGAAAAACATTTCTGCACGTGTAAACCAGATCAAGAAACAGATCGAGACCACCACCTCCGATTACGATAAGGAGAAGCTGCAGGAAAGGCTTGCCAAGCTTGCCGGTGGTGTAGCTGTCCTCTATATCGGCGCTGCTTCCGAGATGGAAATGAAAGAGAAGAAAGACCGTGTCGATGATGCATTGAATGCAACCCGTGCTGCTGTCGAAGAAGGGATAATTCCCGGCGGAGGTGTAGCATACCTGAGGGCAATCGATGCACTGAAGAACCTGAAAGGTGAAAACACGGATGAAAACACCGGAATAGCGATCATCAGACGTGCACTGGAAGAGCCCATTCGTCAGATTGTCGAGAATGCCGGGATCGAAGGTTCCATCGTAGTACAGAAAGTACGTGAAGGAAAAGAGGACTTTGGATTCAATGCCAGGACAGACAAGTATGAGAATCTTTATGAAACGGGTGTGATCGATCCCACCAAAGTGGCAAGAATTGCCCTGGAAAACGCTGCTTCTGTAGCCGGAATGTTCCTGACTACCGAATGTGTCGTGGCAGAAGAAAAGGAAGAAACACCGCCCATGCCACCCATGGGAGGAGGCCCGGGTATGGGAGGAATGATGTAATCAATACCCATATATAACCCATCAAAACCCCATCAGGTCTGGCACCGATGGGGTTTTTTATTGTCCATATCGGGTTTTTAAAATAATGCGTTATTCGGTAATCGCCTGCCAGCCGGGCAGGCTGGGTTACGATACCGGTATCGTAAAGCGGTTACGTTGTTCGGATTTCCATTTTGCATGTAATGAAGTGGCTGTCTCAAAAGTCCCAAAAATCGTCATTCTGAATTTATTTCAGAATCTTAATATGTTGTTAATCAGGATTATAAGATCCTGAAACAAGTTCAGGATGACCAGGAAATTGACTTTTGATACACCCCCATTATTGTAGGGAACAAAAAACCCGTAACAACTGCCACGGGCTAATTTTCTTAACGAGGATCGAGTACCAGTATCCTAACCTAACCAACCTGCCACTTTCTCTGGATTCAGCCCTCAGGGAATATCGAACAAGCCTGCCTGCTGCAGGAAGGGAATAACGAATGTCGAATGATGGAGTTGATTGGGATTAAAGGATCTTGACTCAACCTCCTTCAGGCTGCAGCCTGCTGCATTCCGCCTTCTACCGGCCGGCAGGCGCAGGACGGAGTACGTTATTCGATAACGATGAACGTATCATTGCACCAGCCTGTTCACCCTACTCTCCCTCCAGCTGGTAAAATAGTAAAAAAGCAGCAGAGCAATCAGGGCAAATCCAATACCAATGGGATACCCTATCTCCCCCGGTAGCTGGAAACCTTCGGGAGCAATCAGCAAATAGGTAGAGGTTACAGCTGTCATAAAAACAGCAGGGATCAGGGTGAGCCAGAAAAACTTCTTCTCCTGAATGAGAAAGACGGATATTGCCCAGAGGACAATGGTGGCAAGCGTCTGGTTCGACCAGGCAAAATACCTCCATACGATGCTGAAATCGATCCGTGTCAGGAGGTAGCCGATCACAAAGAGCGGAATACTTACCGATAACCGGTTGATAATCTTCACCTGCTTCACCTTCAGAAAATCCGATACGATCAGCCGGGCACTTCTGAAGGCAGTGTCGCCGGAGGTGATGGGTGCAGCAACCACTCCAAGAATGGCCAGCAGCCCCCCGATTTTCCCCAGCAACGAATTGGAGATCTCATTCACTGCCCAGGCTGCATTACCCCCCTGTTCCTTCATCACCCCATTCAACTCCTCCACTCCTCCAAAGAAACTCATTGCAGCAGCAGCCCATATCAGGGCAACAATACCCTCCGCAACCATGGCACCATAAAAAACCCTTCTTCCCTGTTTTTCATTCTTCAGGCACCTGGCCATCAGTGGTGCCTGGGTGGAATGAAAACCGGATATAGCCCCGCAGGCAATGGTAATAAACAACATGGGGAAAATGGGAAATTTATCCGCTTCTGCATTCATGTTTACCAGGTTCGCAGGCGTTAACTCAGGGATAGCATACCGGTTCAGGATCAGACTGACAGATATTCCCAGTGCCATGAAGAGGAGGGCTAAACCGAACAGCGGATAGACCCTTCCGATCAATTTATCGATGGGTAACAGGGTAGCAAGAAGGTAATAGGCAAAGATCACCCAGATCCAGAGTCCGTATCCGACATAACCGGTAGTGTAACCGCTCAGTATTCTCGCCGGGCCCATGATAAAAACCGCACCAACCAGCACCATCAGGATTACCGTAAAACCCCTCATAACCTGTTTAAAACCCAGTCCCAGATACTTCCCAACCACCTCGGGTATGCTGAGCCCGTTGTTTTTTATGGACAACATACCTGAAAAATAATCGTGCACTGCACCGGCAAAAATACACCCGAAAACGATCCATAGAAAAGCTACAGGGCCCCACATTGCTCCTGCAACAGCGCCAAAGATCGGACCGAGCCCGGCAATATTCAGAAACTGGATCAGGAAGATCTTTCCCCAACCCATCGGGACAAAATCGATCCCGTCACGGAGCCTGAAGGCAGGGGTTTCCCGCTGCGGATCCGCTCCGAAAATCTTTTCAACAAAACGACCGTAGATAAGATAACCGGCAATCAGGGCAACGATAGCCAGGAGAAACGTGATCATGATTCAACATCTTTCGGAAACAAACTCCAAGATAGCAATAATTGAAGATTCACCAGTATGATCTTCGCTATCTTTTCTTAATTTAGTCATCCGGTAAACATTGTTTAAATAACCAAATCGTTATGATCATGAAAAAAATGATATTCTCATTTATTCTTCTCATTCTCTCCGTCCATGTTTTTTCACAGGAGGCTGCCCCCAAGCCGGTTGCCCCTTACAGCCAGTCGGTTATGACGGGTGGCGGACTGCTGTTTGTCTCCGGCCAGATCCCGATGAACCCGGAAACAGGAAAACTGGTTGGAGGAGACATCAAAGAGGCTACAAAACAGGCAATGCAAAACATTGGCACCATCCTGAAAAGAAATGATCTTGATTTTTCCAACGTGGTGAAATGTACGGTCTTCCTGACCGATATCCGGGATTATGGTGCCATGAATGAGGTGTACAGAACCTTTTTCACGGAAGGCTTTCCGGCACGCGAAGCCATTGAAGTATCCAACCTCCCTGTCGGTGCCCGGATCGAAATTTCAGCCATTGCAGCAAAAAAGGTGGAATCAAGGTTTACGGGGAAAGAGTAAAGAAAATGCCTCAAATTCATTAAATGCCTAAATTGCCTTAAATTATTACGAAAATTAACTTGAAGCTCCGTAGGCCGTGCCTGCCGGTTTACCAGCCTGTGGCTGGCAGGCAGGAGCGAAATGTTGGTAGCCCAGGGTAACCCTGTGAAATAACCCTTCGCTTAAGCATTACGTCTTGTTAGTAGAATCATGTTTTACTTCAACAGTTCGACTGAGAATATATCTATTTCACAGGGGCAATCCTGGGTTTTGTGTGACCACAAAAAAACCGGTCCTGCATGGTTATTCAACTGGAAAGCCCTTCCTGGACCGAAACGTGCCAGACGGACATTACTCCTTATCTTTCTTTTCCACCCATGGCATTAACAAAATTAATCCAACAATCATAATTCCAATGCCTGCCCATTTCCATATTTTATTAGGTTCACTAAGGTTTTTATCGGTTAGGAAGTTTGTTATGACAATAACGATGGCACCGAGGAGAATAAAGAATACACTCAGAATTCGTAGATGTTTCTGTGTTATTTTCATGATTCGGGTTGTTTTAAATAATTATACTGTCATTGATTCAACGTCAGGTTCAAAAGCAGTCCGCCATACTGTTTCTCCACATCCTGTTGCCAAATCCGCCAATCCTTTGGATTTATAAAAACAAAAAGCCGAAGAATACCTTATGCACTTTCAGGCGTTATGTCCCTTCCCAGAGAATGATTAACATCATAAAGATCTTATTATTTCGTTAAAGATTTTATTCATCTTCTGGCTGTAATTTGCTTTGTCTGAAATTGAAAATCGCATCACTTTATTGCCGGTATCTGTATAATGCACAACGGCATTGCTATCGACACTTACACTCACTTGTTCAAAAGTAAAAGGGAAAGAGGATTTATCCTCTTCAACAAAATAGGGAAAAACAGAACAGCACCATAAATTTCTCAATGGTAAGGAAGAATCAAGTATTTGTGATTGTAAATTTTCTTTGTTCACGGGAAGATCTAACTTTTGAATGTAGTTAACAGAATCGGAAGATTTCGTTAGAGCATATATGAAATAGTTCAGGATTGGATCAGAAGCGCCTTCCAATAGATCGGAATGGTGTCCTTGCCAGAAAGAAGCATTCCCATTATTCTTCCATACTCCGCCATCGAAACAGGGAACCCACCATACATTCGGAATTCTATTCATAACATTAATATATGCATTCTTGTCAAGGGAAACATTATATTCAATGTTTCCCTTATTATTCGCTTCTCCGATAAAAATTACCAATTTATCAACTTTTTCTTCGAATAATCCGGAATTCCGGTTATAGGCTGCAGCAATATCCCTGAGACTGCCAACCGAAAAAATGGTTACCTTTTTATCGGATTCTTCCAGATAATTCAATATAGCACGACACCCTTCCTGGTTAACGGGTTGGTTTTCTCCTGTATCATCGGTTGATCTCAGTAGGTCCTTCAGGCCTACATAAACCGGGACTTTTCTATCTGTAATGTAGTTCAGTTGTTCAACCGGGATTTTACCTGGTGTTTTTTCATACGGTTTTGCATTATCAATTATTATCATCTTAATGTCAAATTGGGTTAATCCAAACAGTGCTGCTAAATCGAAATGATCATCCGGGTCCTCAAAAGGGTGATAGAGATCTGAAACATAAATAACGGGGATTTCCCCCTGGTTTATATCTGAGGAACAAGAGTTAACGATAAAAACTGCTATAAAAAAAACAATCACCATTCTCCTCTTCAAATAAAGATTGCAAGGTTGAGTGTATTTTATCTTTCCTGCCTGCCGCCTCATCCTTCCTGCCTGCCGCAGGCAAGGCATCCTTGTTCTACCCTGCAATTTCCCTCACGGCTTGCACGAACTGATCCAGGTCGGAGGTTGTGGTATAGATATTCGGCGTAACCCGCACACCAACGATGTTTTCCCAGTTGATTGCAACAGTGAATATCTTATATCGGTCAAAGAGGGCTTTTTGCAATTCTCCCGGTGTCATTCCCTCGATCCCAAAATTCCCCAGTCCGCAGGCATATTTCGGATCAAAGGAGGTAAAAAATTTGACTTTCGGGATATCCCGTATCCGCTCCATCCAGTAATTGCGCAGGTAGTTCAGCCGCTCCTTTTTTCTCTCCTGGCCGATCATATAGTGAAAATCGATGGCTTTTCCGATGGCCAGTTCTGCCGGGAACGAGCGGGTACCCATGGCTTCAAATTTCCGGATATTATCACTTTCCGGATCTCCGGGAGCAGTAAAGGGCCAGATCTCCTTGATCTTCTCTTTTTTAATCCAGAGCATGCCTGTGCCGAAGGGAGCATAGAGCCATTTGTGGAGTGAAGTGCCAAAGTATTCACAATCCAGGTCAGGTATTTGAAAGGGCAGGTGAGCGAAGGTATGGGCTCCATCGACCAGAACATCAATCCCATGGTCACGGGCGGCTTTTGCGATTTTTTTAACCGGAAGGATCTGTCCTGACCAGTTGATCATGTGCATGATCTCTATCACTTTGGTTTTGGAGGTAAAGGCATCCACATATGTTTTCACGATCAGGTCGTCATCTTCCACGGGTTGAGGAAGATAGATCCATTTCAGGACAACTCCGTCTCGTTTTTCTCTCTGTTTCCAGGCATTGATCATGTTCGGGTAATCCTGTTTGGTCAATACCACTTCATCACCTTTCTTCAGGTTCATTCCGAAGATTACCGTTTCCAGTGCTTCTGTGGTATTCCGCTGTATGGCAACCTCTTCCGGGGAGCAACCACCAAGACGGGCCAGATCTTTCCTTACTGCCTCTCTTCCTTCACCCACAACCTGCCACATGTAATAGGCTGGTCCCTCATTACTTACCCTGTTGTAGTGTTCGAATGCATCCTGGACAACCCTGGGTTGGGGACATACTCCGCCGTTATTCAGATTCATGATATTGGGAGAGGCGGTAAATGATTGCTGAACCCAAAACCAGAAATCCTCGTCTGATTCGATATCTGTCGGTGGTGTTAAAAACGCATCACCCATGGGGCTGGAATAATTCTTTCCAAAAGCAGTGTTCATAAAGGATCCCACAGCCACCGCTCCTGCTGCTGCAAATGAGCTGGTTAAAAACTGACGTCTGTTCGTTTTCATGATGAAATCTATTTTATGATCGGTATAGTTTAGGTAGTTATTGCACTTCAGTCTCTACATAAAATTACCATCTTTCGGGTTAAAAAAAAATGAAATTCAGGAATTATTGGTAATTTTGATAGACCAACCCAACAAAAATCAATCATGAAAAGAATTCAGGGAATTGTGCTTGTTTTCTTCATCCTGATAACAAAAGCTTACCCCGGATGGATACTCACGATTGAAAATTATGATACAGATAACCAGGAAATAAGGAGTCACCTCGTCTATTTTCAGGAGAACAGGATCAAAATAGTGGACCCGGATCTGACAACGATTTTTGACCTGAACCAGAATATGATTACGTTCCTGAAACCCCAGATTCACATGTACTGGAAAGGAACCCTGGAAGATTACCGGAAAGAGGTGAGAGAGACATTGGAATTGATGATCGATCTTGAGGTAAAGAAGCTACCGGAAGAAAAACAGGATGAAGCAAGGAAAACGTTTGAAACCATGATGCGGATCATGCAACATCCGGACACCACTTCCACATTGGATATTTTTATCCGTGAAACGGCTGAAAAAGATACCATACTGAAGTATGAAACCGCTAAATTTCAGGTTTTTTTAAATGGTGTGATCATGGAAGATCTTTGGATTCCTGAGAAGCTGGATGTGTCCAGTGATCTGGACCAGAGTAAATACCTGCACCTGCTTAACCAGTTGAGTACGGGCTTTGAAAACGAACTGGCGTACCAGACCTCGACTGAATACAACCGCTTGATACAGAACAAATACGTTCTGCGGACGAAAGAATACAAAATTGGCTACCAAACCGTGAATGAGGTAGTTGATATGCGTCAGGAATCCCTCGGTGAATCGGTGTTCCTTCCCCCCACGAATTACAAACCCGTTACCCTCACTGAGCTGGGAATCATTGCCATGGACGACAAAGAATAATTTGAGAGCGACCCTGCCCTTCCTCCTACTCACCCCAGTTTAATTATTGGTTTAAATAAATATCTTTGTAGTTCGTTTTGAACTGACGTTTTACCGGGATGGATCACATACGAAATTTTTGCATCATTGCCCATATTGATCATGGTAAAAGCACCCTGGCTGACCGGATGTTATTGAAAACCAACACTCTTTCAGAGCGGGACTTCAAAGACCAGGTACTTGACAGCATGGAACTGGAGAGGGAGAGAGGCATCACCATTAAGAGTCATGCCATCCAGATGCAGTATCTGCACGGGGGTTCAACCTACTATCTGAACCTGATCGATACCCCGGGACACGTTGATTTCTCATATGAAGTATCCCGGTCGATTGCCGCTTGTGAAGGGGCATTGCTGGTCATCGATGCCACCCAGGGGGTCCAGGCTCAGACCATTTCGAACCTTTACCTTGCCATTGAACATGACCTGGAAATTATTCCGGTGCTGAACAAGATGGATCTCGAGGCTGCCATGCCGGAGGAAGTGAAAGATCAGATTGTTGATCTGGTTGGCTGTCAACGGGACAATATCATCGAAGCGAGTGGGAAGACCGGGTATGGGGTTGACCGCATCCTGGAGGAGATCGTTTTACGAATCCCCCCGCCAAAAGGGGATCCGAATGCTCCGTTACAGGCATTAATCTTTGATTCGGTATTTAACTCCTTCCGGGGTATTCACGCCTATTTCAAGGTGATGAACGGTGAGATAAAAACCGGTGATCATGTAATGTTTGTGGCAACCCGGAAAAAATACCATGCCGATGAGGTGGGAGTACTGAAACTTAAGATGGAACCGCGCAATGTAATGAAAACCGGTGATGTGGGTTATATCATATCCGGGATTAAAACCTCCAGCGAAGTAAAAGTTGGAGACACCATTACACACGTTGAGAATCCCTGTGATAAAGCAATTGAAGGATTTGAAGATGTTAAACCCATGGTTTTTGCAGGGATCTATCCGGTGGACGCAGATGATTACGAAGAGCTGCGTGCATCAATAGAAAAACTGCACCTCAATGATGCATCCCTGACCTACGCCCCTGAATCATCTGCTGCCCTGGGTTTTGGTTTTCGATGTGGCTTCCTGGGACTTCTGCACATGGAAATTGTGCAGGAAAGACTGGACAGGGAATTTGATATGAATGTCATAACCACTGTTCCGAATGTGTCCTACAGGGTCCACACCAGGAAAGGTGAGGTCATCGAAGTTCACAACCCTTCCGGTCTGCCTGAACCCACTGTCATCGATTATATAGAGGAACCCTATATAACAGCGCAAATCATTTCCAAATCAGAATTTGTCGGCTCGGTCATGAAACTCTGCATCGACAAGAGGGGAACACTTAAAAACCAGGTTTATCTTACTTCCGATCGGGTAGAGGTCTCGTTTGAAATGCCCCTTTCCGAAATCGTCTTTGATTTCTACGATAAACTGAAAAGTATATCCAAAGGATACGCTTCATTCGATTACCACCAATCCAGCTTCCAAAAGGCAAGCCTGGTGCGTCTCGATGTGTTGCTGAACAGTGAAATGGTGGATGCACTATCCACCCT
>Ga0315553_10002778_pt1 | contig 13928 bp, 14 predicted proteins | sample SalMarSW160140MG_FD_203099 | JGI IMG/M metagenome (GOLD analysis project Ga0315553, IMG submission 203099) | Salt marsh sediment microbial communities from the Plum Island Ecosystem LTER, Massachusetts, United States - Salt Marsh Sediment SW1601-40 ... | reverse complement strand
CCTAGCCCTCCACGTACCCTCCGGTCGGCGTGCGGCGCAGCACCGCCGTCGGAGGCGGTGGCCGTGTCGACCGGGTCGTCTCCCGCGCGCGGTCCCGAGCTCGGAGCTCCTGGGCGAGCTTGTAGGTCACATACCCGGTGGACACCGGCCCGACGAACAGGAGCACCCGCAGGACGTAGGTGATCGCGTTGACGGAGACGTGGAACTGCGCGGCCAGCACGTCGTTCCCCCCGGCGATGAAGAGCAGCAGGTAGAAGGTGAGGATCCCGGTACCGATCGCGGTGCGCACGGGCCGGTCTCGGGGACGATCGAGGATGTGGTGCTCGGCGTGGTCGTGGGTGAAGCGCGCTTCGAGGAACGGCCACGCGTAGAGGATCCCGAACGTGATACCGGGCATGAGCACGCCGCCGTAGAACGGGTTCGGGATCTCGAAGCCGAAGGCGCGGATTTCCCACGGCGGCATCAGCCGCAACGCCCCTTCCAGCCAACCCACGTACCAATCCGGCTGCGAGGCGGCACTGACGGCCGCGGGTTGGAAGGGCCCCCAGATCCACACGGGGTTGATCTGGACCAGACCGCCCAGGGCCGCAACGACTGCGAACACGAGGAAGAACAGCCCCACGGTCTTCGCCATGAAGGTGGGCCAGAGCTTGGCGCCGACGACGTTGTCCTCCCGAGCACGCGCCGTTCGCCACTGGGTGTGCTTCTGGCGCACGAGGAGGGCGAGGTGCACCGTCAGCAGGATCGCGATGGCGGCGGGCACGATCAGGATGTGGATCACGAAGAACCGCGTGATCGCGTCGTTGCCCGGAAAGGCTCCGCCGAAGATCAGGAACGCCATCCATTCGCCGACGAGCGGGATCGAGAGCACGACCGAGTACGCGATGCGCAGGCCGGTTCCGGAGAGCTGGTCGTCGGGGAGCGAGTAGCCGGTGAAACCGTTCGCGACCGCGAGGAGCAGCAGGGTGATGCCGACCATCCAGTTGATCTCTCGTGGCCGGCGGAACGCGCCGGTGAAGAAGACCCGGGACATGTGGGCGATGATCGCGGCGACGAAGACGAGCGCCGCCCAGTGATGGATCTGGCGCATGACGAGACCCGCCCGGACGTCGAAGGAGATTCGCAGCGTCGACTCGTAGGCCTGGGACATCGTTGCACCGTGCAGCGGGGCGTAGCTGCCGTCGTAGACGACTTCCTTCGACCCCGGGACGAAGAAGAACGTGAGGTAGACGCCCGTCAGCAGCAGGATCACGAAGGCGTAGAGCGCGATCTCGCCCAACATGAAGGACCAGTGGTCCGGGAAGACCTTGTTGAGCGTGCTGCGGGCGACCCGCGAGGCGCCGAGTCTGTCGTCCAGCCAGCGCGCGAGCCGCGGGATGATCACCGGTCGCGGTCCCAGAACCCGGGGCCGACCGGCTCCGTGTAGTCGCTCTGCGAGCGAAGGAAGCCGCCGTCGTCGACGTAGAGCGGCAACTGCGGCAGGGAGCGCGTGGCGGGCCCGAAGACGGGCCGTGCACCGTCGAGCGCGTCGAAGGTCGACTGGTGGCACGGACAGAGCAGACGCTTGATGTCCTGCTGGTAGAGCCCCACCGGGCACCCGGCGTGCACGCAGACCTTCGAGTACGCCACGTAGCCCATCGGTGCCCAGTCGGCGCGGCCCTCCCGGGGTCGGAACTCGTCCTCGGGGACCCGGATCAGCACGGTCTGCGAGTCCTCGGCCTCGAGAGCGCCCTCCGGGAACACGGTGAGCGTCCCGCCGACCTCGAGGGCGTCGGTCGCGATCGGGTTGCCCTGCGCGTCGACGACGAGCGAATCCTTGCGCCACCGGGTCCGCTTCAGCTGGTTGCCCGGCGAGGGTCCGAGCGAGCGGATCGGGAACAGGGCCGCGAGGCCGAGCGCGCCGCCGGCGAGCGCCAGGAGCTTGAGGAGGAAGCCGCGGCGGTCGAGCCATCCCTCCCCTCGCTCAATGTCCTGCTCGATGCCCGCCACCGTCTCGTCGCTCGCTGGCAGGGGATCGCGTTCCTCTTCGTAGGGCCCCTGGGGCAGGAGCCGCTTCGCCACGACCACGAAGCCGTAGCCGAGCCCGCCGAGCGCGAGCGCGAGCAACACGCCCTCGAGTTGGGTCTGCCCGCCCTGCCAGTAGACGATCGCGAGCCCGATCGCGGCGAGCGTCGTGGCCGCGAAGCCGGTCGCCACGCGGTTGGTGGCCCGCCATTCGGCCTTGGTGAGCTCGTCGCGGTCCTTGTCCCTCACGCGATTGCTCCTCCGGTCACGCGCGGGCCTCGATCCACCGGACCACCAGGACGAGCACCCCGAGCCCGACGAAGATCCCGACCAGCCCTTCGGTCACCGGCCCGATCACTCCGAGGGAGATCCCGCCGGGTTCCTCCGGATCGCGGAGGTACGTGACGTACTCGACGATCGAGTTGACCTCCTCGTTGCTGAAGGTGTCGGGGCCGAACACCGGCATCGGTCCCGGCCCGATCCGCATCGCCTCCGCGACCTGCGTTCGGCCCACGGAGTGGAGCTCGGGCGCGTTGCGCCCGTAGCTCAGCGCACCTCCGTCACCGGCTGCGCTGTGGCAGGCCGCGCAGTTCAAGAGGAACAGCGACGCACCCTCCTGGAGGCTCCCTCGGGGGTCGTCGACGTTCGGGATGGGCGGGCCCGGACCCAGCGACGCCACGTACGCGACCAGAGCCTCGATCTGTCGGTCGTCGAAGGCAGGGCGCTTCGCGGTCGCCTGGCGGGAAGGGTTCGTGTCGGGCATGCGGCCCGTGCGCAACATGAAGTCGGCCGAGGCCGCGCCGACCCCGACGAGATCGGGGCCGAGATCGGTTCCCTCACCGGTCGCCCCGTGGCACGACGAACAGCTGATGTCGTAGAGCTCGCGGCCTTCGGCGACGAGCGCGGCATCGTCGGTGCCGTCCGTCGCCGTGGTGGTCGTCGTCGTGTCGGAGGAGGACCCGGCCCCGGCCGGGATCGCGGGTACCAGGGTCAGGGCCAGGACGCTTGCGGCCACGGCCGGGATCGCACCGACGAGCACCGCGCGGCGGCGAGTGAGATCCCGCTCGCTCACTGCAGGAGGAAGACGATCGCGAACACACACAGCCACGTCACGACGACGAAGTGCCAGTAGTAGGTGGTCACCTCGACGATCGGACCTCGACGCGCCCGGGGCGTGCTCCCGGCAGTCACTACGAGCACGATCCCGCCGAGCACGAGGCCCGCCGCGACATGCACCCCGTGGAGGCCGATGATCACGTAGTAGAGGGACCCGTAGGCATTCGTGGAGATCTCGAAGTCCGCGGCGACGAGATCGCGCAGGGTGCTGGCCAAGAAGAGCGCCCCGAGGGCGAGCGTCAGCACCAGCCAACGCCCGAACGCCGCGTGGTCGCCGCGCTCGTCGGCGCGGCGAGCCTGATCGATGGCCAGACTGGAGAGCACGAGCACGCCGGTCGCGATCGCCGCGGTCGCGGTCGGGACGTCGACCCCGGGCGGAGGCCAGGCGTCGCTCATCGAACGCAGGGTGAACCACGCCGCGAACAGGCCCCCGAAGAACATCAGCTCGGACGCCAGCCACACGACCATGCCCACGGCGAGCATCGATGGCTCCCGGCTCCGGGACCTGACCGCACCGCCCTCCGTCACGGGCGCGAGTTCTACTACAGCTCGCGTCGTGGGAGCCCGACTCGTAACCCCACGAGGACCCAGCGTGCGCCGCGGAGCTGGCCGGTAACCTCCTGGCAGTGGGGGGCCTTGCCTACGTCGCACCCGGACCGCCGACCTGGCGGTCGCTGCTCTTCGACTGGGAGCCCGACCTGCTCTTCTTGGCGGTCGTCGGCGCCATCGGGCTCTACGCGCTCGGGGTTCGGCGCCTGGCGGCTCGGGGTCGCCGCTGGCCCACCAGCCGCAGCCTCGCGTTCGCCGCCGGCATGGCCGTGATCGTCGTCGCCACGCAGTCCGGCTTCGCCGCCTACGACCGGACGCTGTTCAGCTTCCACGTCGTGCAGCACCTGATGCTGGCCGCGATCGCGCCGATCCTCCTCGCGCTCGGGGCGCCGATCACCCTCGCGCTCCAGGCAGGACGGCGCCGCACCCAGGAGCGGCTGCTCGCCGTGCTCCACCACCGCATCGTGCGGACCCTCACGCATCCCGTCGCGGCTTGGCTGCTCTACGGCGGTTTCCTCTTCGTCCTCTACTTCACCTCGCTCTACGAGCTGTCGCTGCGCAACGAGTGGGTGCACCTCGCGGTCCACGTCCACTTCGTGGTCGCGGGATCGCTCTTCTTCTGGTATGTCGTCGGCCTCGATCCCATCAGGCCGGCTCTCACGTACGGCGCGCGCCTCCTCTTCGTGATCGTCGTCCTCCCCTTCCACGCCTTCCTCGGGGTCGCCATCCTCGGCTCGCGGAGTGTCATCGCCGCCGACTGGTACGACGGGGTCGTACGGAACTGGGGCTCCGGTCCCCTCGCCGACCAGCGGACCGGCGCCGGGATCCTCTGGGCCTTCGGTGAACTGCTCGGCCTCATCGCCATCGCCGTCGTGCTCACGCAGTGGATGCGCCACGAAGAGCGCGTCGCGGCTCGCTCGGACCGGGCCCTCGACGCGGCCGCTCGTCCCGACGAACCCGTTGCCACGGTGGGGCGAGAGAATCTTCCGCGATTCTCGTAAGGGTCCCCACCCCCGAGCGCTCTCCCCCCGACGGCGGCGAACGACCGCCGGAGGAGGAACAACCCGATGCGCGCGATCCGTACGATCTTCCTGGTGTCCGTCGCCGCTGGCCTCGGCGTGTTCACGCTGGGCGCTCCCGCGGGGGCGGCTCCGGCCGACCACCCTGTCCCGAGCGCCGAGGACCTCGTGTCCCCGGAGGCGGTCCAGATCGACCCCCACGTCCAGCTCCCGGGCGACCTGGTCGCGCCCGCCGACCCCGGTGACGAGGGCGAGGACGGTCCGCCCGAGATCGGCGACGACGGCGAGGTCGACGAGGTGCCGCCCCCGGAGCTCGAGGACCCCTCGGCGGAGCCGCCCGCAGTTCCCTGCGAGCCCGGCTACTACTACGACGAGCAGTCCGCCTCCTGGATCTGGGTGGGTCCCGACGCGTTGCCCGAGGACTGCGACCCGCCCGAGTCCACCCCGCAGGACTGCGACGGGCCCGGGTACACGCCCGAGGAGTGCGACCAGCCCTCCGACCAGCCCTCCGACGAGCCCGAGACCGAGACCGAAGGTGGCTCGCTGCCCTTCACCGGCGGGGCCACGCTCCCGTTGGCGATCGGCGGGCTCGTCACCACCGGCTCGGGCGTGGCCCTCTGGCTGGCGTCCCGGCGCCGCTCGGTCGCCTGAGTCACCCGATCCCCTACCCCCACCGGGAGGCGCCGGTTCGCCGGCGCCTCCCGGCGCGCGCCCGTCGGCCGTCTACGCTTCCGCGCCGGGACCGACAGGAGGTAGTGGGTGGGCACGAACAGCGGCGTCTACAAGTTCGTACTGGTGCTCCACATCCTGAGCGCCATCATCGGCTTCGGAGCGGTGTTCCTGAACGGCCTGTACGCTGCGCAGGCCAAAGCCCGGAGAGGGCGCGAAGCGCTCGCCGTCGCCGAGTCGAACTGGCTCGTCTCGAGGATCGCGGAGTGGTTCATCTACGCCGTCTTCGTCTTCGGCGTGCTCCTCGTGCTGCTGAGCGACGAGACCTACGAGTTCGGCGACACCTGGATCTCCGCCTCGATGGGGCTCTACATCGTCGCCCTCGGCCTCGTCCACGGCCTCCTCCGCCCGAACATCCAGCGGGTCCTCAGCGCGATGCGGGAACTGGCCGAGGGAGCGCCCACCGAAGGGGCCGGGCCACCACCACAGCTCGCGATCCTGGAGCAGCGCGGCCGGATCGTCGGGGCGACGAGCGCCGCGCTCAACGCCCTGCTCGTCGTGATCCTCTTCCTGATGGTGTGGAAGCCGGGCTGAGCACGGCGCCGACCCCGTGACGAACGTCGGGCGGCGGGCCCTCCTCGCGCGCGGCGGCTGGGGTATCGCCGACCAGGCGCTCTCGTCGCTGACCAACTTCGCCCTGACGGTGTTGGTGGCGCGATCCGTCACGGAGTCGGAGTTCGGCGCCTTCGCGATCGCCGTGCTCGTGTACCTGACGGTGCTCGGGATCGTGCGCGGCCTGCTCGCCGAGCCCCTGGCGGTTCGCTTCAGCGCCGCGCCCCCCGCCGCCCGGAATCAGGCGAGCGCGGCCGCGACCGGCGCGTCGGTGTGGGCCGGAGCGCTCGTGGGCGCGGGATTGCTGGTCGTGGCCACGTTCTTCGGCGGAACGACGCGGTCCGTGCTGCTGGCGCTCGGCATCTCCATGCCGGGCCTCGCGCTCCAGGACGCATGGCGATTCGTCTTCGTCACCGAGGGCCGCCCCGCGCGGGCCGCGGCGAACGACCTGGTGTGGGCGCTCGCGCAGTTCGGCGCAGTGGGTGCGTTGCTCGCGTTCACCGATGCCGGCGCCGGCGCGTTCGTGCTGGCCTGGGGACTCGCCGCCAACGTCGCCGCCCTCGTCGGCTGCGCGCAGGCGGGCATGCTCCCCGCCCTCGGGGCCGGTCCCCGGTGGGCGCGAAGACACCTCGACCTGGGCGGCCCCTTCGCACTCGACTTCACCGCCCAGGTCGGCGGGTCCTACGTCTCGCTCTTCGTCGTCACCGCGATCGCGGGGCTGGACGCGGTCGCGGGTCTGCGCGGGGCGCAGGTCCTCCTCGGGCCCGTCAACGTCCTCTATCTCGGAGCGCGCCTGATCGCCGTACCCGAAGGGGCTCGCCTCGCAGCACGTGGTGGCCGCGCGGTGGTGCGACTCTCGGCGGTCGTGGCGCTCGCGCTCGGTGCCGCGGCGGCTGTCGTCGGGACGATCCTGTTGCTGCTCCCCGACTCGATCGGGACCGAGCTGTTGGGGGACACCTGGGACGCCGCCCGGCGCGTGCTCCTGCCCACGACCCTGCTGATGGCCGCGAACGGCATCGGCGTCGCGGCCGTCACCGGCCTGCGATCGCTCGCCGCGGCCCGGGAGAGCCTCCGCGCCCGATTGCTCGTCGCCCCGCTCCTGGTGGTCGGCGCAACGATCGGTGTCGTCGTGGCCGGCGAGGCCGGAGCGGCGTGGGGGCTCGCCGCCACCGGTGTGATCGGAGCGGCGATCTGGTGGTTCGGCTACCTCCGGATCGCCCGGGCCGCAGGCCCCGTCCGGGCCCCCACCGAGGGCCTCGCCGACGTCCTTGCCGAAGGGGTCACCGACACCGACCGGTGAGCGCCGCGACGTCGGTCGACACCGGAGCGGACCTCGCGAGGCCGTAGTGTTGAAGGCGTGGACAAGGTGCACTTCGATCGCCGGCCGGACTTGCGTGCACCGGTGCTCGTGGCCGCGTTCACCGGCTGGAACGACGCGGGCGACGCCGCCTCCGACGCCGTCACCCACCTGGTCGAGCGTCTGGGCGCGACACGGTTCGCGGCCGTCGACCCCGAGCCCTTCTACGACTTCCAGGCGGCTCGACCGACCGTCGAGCTGGTCGACGGGGTGATCGAGGACCTGACCTGGCCGACGACGGAGTGCTTCGCGGCCGAGGTCGACGACGGCGAGCACGACATGGTCGTCGTGCTCGGGCCCGAGCCCAACTACTCGTGGCCCTCCTTCGCCGCGATGCTGGTGGAGCTCGCCACCGCGCTCGACGTCGAGCTGGTCGTGCCGATGGGCGCGCTGCTGGCCGACGTCCCGCACACCCGCCCGACCCGGATCACCGGCGCGGTCTCCGATCCCGAGCTCGGCCGTCGAGTCGGGTTGGTCACGTCGCGCTACGAAGGGCCGACCGGGATCGTGGGAGTTCTCCACGACGCCTGCACCACCGCGGGGATCGCGAGCGCGTCGCTGTGGGCGCCGGTGCCCCACTATCTCGCGTCGCCGCCGAATCCCAAGGCGATGCGGGCGCTGCTCGGCGCGTGCACTTCGGTCGCCGGAGTGCCCCTCGACTTCGAGCAGCTCGACCGGACGGTCGGGAGCTGGGAGGCTCGTATCGACGTCGCGGCCGACACCGACCACGACGTCGAGGCCTACGTGCGTGAGCTCGAAGAGCGCTACGACGCCGAGATCGCGGACGCCGGGCTCCCCATCGACCCTTCCGCCCTCCCGACCGGCGAGGCCCTCGCCGCCGAGCTCGAGCGCTTCCTGCGCGACCAACGCTGAACAGCCCGCGCGGCGCGCGGTTGGACTGCTAGGTCAACGCCTCGGCCGCGATCGCCTCCCACAGCGCCGTCGTCAAACCGAGCGACTCCTGGTCGACGCGTTCGTTGTGGCCGTGGAACATCGTCGCGTAGTCCTCGAAGCTCAGCCGCTGCGAGAACAAGGCGAAGCCGTAGGCGACGCTGCCCGCGCGACGGAAGAAACGCGCGTCAGTGGCGCCGACCATCAACATCGGGACGAGGGCCGAGTCCGTCACGAGCCGGCACGCGACCGTCTCGAGCTGGTGCCACAACGGTGTGTCCTTCGGCGACGTCGTCGCCGGATCGGGGTGGTAGTCGAGGAGCTCGACGTCGCCGGCGAGATCGCCGAGCGCCTCGTCGAGCATCGCCCGCACCTCGGGCTCGTCGTGACCGGGCATGGTACGCACGTCCACCGAGATGTCGACCTGGTCCGGGATGACGTTCTGCTTGGTCCCACCGTGCACGACCGTGGGTGCGAACGTCGTGTGGGTCGACGCGTGCGCGAAGCGGGCGAGGCCGACGGGCAGGGCTTCGTCGTCGTGGAGCCGGGAAGGCTCGAGCAGCGACCGGGTGATCTCGTCGGGGAGGTCGAGCGCCTCGACGAAGGCCCGCCACGTCTCGTGCACGCGGGCTTCGGGCCGATAGTCGGACAGGCGCTGCACGACGTGCGCAGCCTTCACGAGCGCGTTGTCGGTACGGAAGGGCTGCGAGCCGTGTCCCGGTGTCCCCTTGACCCGCAGGGTGCACCAGAACGTGCCCTTCTCGCCGACGAGGATCGGGAGTCGCGGTCCCTCCGGCGTGGGGAACTGGAACCCCCCTGCCTCGGTGACGACGTAGTCGGCCGCGACCGCGTCCCACTCGTGCCGAACGAGGTGCTCGGCCCCGAACACGCCGCGCGATTCTTCGTCCGCCACCGCGAGGAACGTCAACGTGCCCCGCGGCCGGAACCCACGATCGGCGAGGCGGCGCATGGCCACGGCCATCGACGCGGTCATGTTGAGCATGTCGATCGCGCCCCGGCCCCACACCATGCCGTCGACCAGCTCGCCGCCGAACGGGTCACGCTCCCATCCCTCGGGGCTGACCGGTACGACGTCGGTGTGTCCCATGAGCAGGAGCGTCGGCGCCCCCGGATCGCTCCCCTCGATCCGGGACACGAGACTCTGACGACCGGGCAGGGTCTCGTAGGTCTCGGTGTCGAGCCCGCCCTCGCCGAGGTACTGCCGCAGCGTGTCGACGCTACGCGCCTCCTCACCGGACTCGGGCGTCCCGTCGTTCACGCACCGGTTCCGGATGAGTTGCTGGAGCAGGCCGGTGGTCTGCACGGTCGCGTCCCGGCCGTTCACGTCGCTCACCCTACCGACCGGATCGTCAGGCCGCGTCGGCACCCGCCAGGCGGAAGACGAACCGACCCTCGACGAGCGAACGTTCCGCCACTCCCTGGTGCACCAGGTGCTGGAGGTGGGCGAAGGTCTCGCTCTCGGCCATCATCCCCCAGTACTTCTCGGGGAAGATCTCACGCGAGAGCGTGCGGACCGTGGCGGGCCCTAGCGCCGCGGTCGCCGCGCGAAGCTTCGCCATCCGCTCGTCGTGATGGCGCTTGATCGTCGCCACTCGACCGGGCACGTCGTCGAACGGGTGCCCGTGCGCAGGGAGCGCGCGCGCCACGCCCGGTAGGTCGGCCACAAGATCGAGCGTCGCGAGGTACGCGTCGAGCGTGTCGAAGCCTTCGGCGAGTCCCGAGATGTGCGGGGTGATGGTCGGCAGCACGTGGTCGCCCGAGAGCAGCAGCCCGCTTCCCGGGTCGTACAAGCACAGGTGGTCGGCGGTGTGCCCGGGCGTGTACACGGCCCGCCACTCACGCCCGCCCAGCACGACGGGATCGTCGTGCCGAACGCGGTCGGTCGGCCGGGGCGGGGTGAAGAGGAGCCGCAAGCTCTTCAGGAGCATGCGGCGCACGAACGACGGGCCCGTGGGTTTCTCCCCCCACGGCGTCGGGTTGGACCAGGGAGCGTTCGCGCCTCCCGGGCTGGGCAGGAACCCTTCGGCGCCGTCGGGCAGGTCCTCGAACCGCACGTCGAGCAGCTGGGCGAGCGCGGCAGCCTCGCGTTCCGCCGCCTCGGCCTCGTCGGGCCCGACCGCTGGAGCCTTGGTCGACATCGTCTCGAACGCCCGGTGCGTGAGGAGGCGCGCGTCGGCGGCCTTGGCCAGCCGGCCCGCACCGCCGAAGTGGTCGGGATGCGAGTGGGTGACGACGATGGTGTGGACGTCGGAGACACGGAAGCCCGCGCGGGCGAGCCGGCCCTTGAGCACTCGCCATGAGCGAGGTCCGGGAAGTCCAGGGTCGACGACCGCGAGGCCGCGGTCGTCGAGCAACCCGTACATGTTCACGTGACCGAGACCCGGCATCCACACGGGCAGCTGCATGCGAACGACATCGGGCGCGACCTCCGTCACCGCGTCCGATGCGGGCTCCTGCTCCTGTCGTCGTCGCCTGGGCGCCGTCGCGCGGTCGCCCGGCCGGGTGTCGAACATGGCACCCTCGACCCTACGCCCCCGGGGCAGGTGGCGGCGCCCCGGGCGAGCGATCAGGGCTCGACCACGTGCTTGTGCAGCTCGGCGAAGCCGTCCTCGATGCCCGCGGCGAGGATCTTGATGTCGGGCACCGCGTCCCGGTCGCCGAAGACCCCGATGTCGAGGCGGCCGTCGTAGGAGAGGATCGCCACGCCGACGGCGAGATTGTGCACGAGTGGGACGATCGGGAAGGCTTCGAGCAGCTTCGCGCCCATCGAGTACAACGGTCGCTGGGGGCCAGGGACGTTCGTCACCACGAGGTTGACGAAGGGCTGGTGATGCACGGCCCGAGCCGCCAGGCTCAACAACGTGGGCGCGGCGAAGCGGGTGAGCCCGACGAGGAAGTCGGCGCCGACCGCCTGGTGGCGCTCTTTCAAGCCTTCCGTACCCAGGCGGACCTCCCGGAGGCGCTCGGCGGCGTCGACCCCCGCCACCGGGACCGTCAGGAACATCGCCGAAACGCGGTTACCGAGCGCCATGTGCTGGCTCTCGTCCCGCACCGAGACCGGGATCATCACGCGTACCCGATCCACGGTCTCGTCCCGCTCGTCGAAGAGCCGAGCCAACCCGCTTCCGACCGCGGCGAGCACGACGTCGTTCACCGTGCCACCGAGCGCACGGTGTATCTCCTTCGCGTCCTCGAGCGAGGCCCGCGCGACCTCGAGGCGACGGTGGCGGCCGACCTCGCAGTTCAGCGACGTACGCGGCGCGACGGTCTCACGTCCGAGCATGCTCCCCAGCGAGCGGGTGATGTCGAGACCCCGCTCGACGGCGTGTCGAGGCGCGCGCAAGACCGCGCCGACGTGCTCCACGATCGCCGCGGGCTCGGAGACCTGCTCCTCGAGCGTATCCAGGAAAAGACGCATCGAGCTCGGTGTCGGCTCCGGTTCCCACGCAGGTGCGTCGACCACCGTGGGCGTGCGATCGAAGTCGAGCAACACGGTCGCGACGTCGACACCGGAAGCGCCGTCCACGAGGGCGTGGTGCGTCTTCTGGACCAACGCGATGCAGTCGTCCTCGAGGCCCTCGACGAACCAGAGCTCCCAGAGCGGACGCGCTCGATCGAGAAGCTGGCTCTGCACCCGCGTGGTGAGTGTGGCGAGCTGCTCCCAGGTCCCGGGTCGCGGCAAGGCGGTGAGGCGCACGTGGTACGAGATGTCGAAGCGCTCGTCGTCGACCCAGATCGGACGGCCGATCCCGAACGGGACCTCCATCAGGCGCTTCCGGAAGCGGGGCACGAGGTGCAGTCGCGACTCCACCATGGCCCGAGCGTCCGCGAGGCGGAACCGCCGGTGTTCGTCGAGCAGCGGCTCGGCCTCGAAGATCGAGACCGCGCCCACGTGCAACGGTGTCTCGATGCTCTCGATCTCGAGGAAGCTGTCGTCGAGCGACGAGAGCCGGTCGTAGCCCACGGTCGAATCCCCCTTCACCGGCTGCCCGCCAGGGTACGGCCGGGGCGCGCCGACCGCTACGGACCGCTGGGTACCGTTGCCGCATGGCTCGGCTCGTGAGCACGGCCCTGTGGAGCGTCTCCGCCGACCTCCTCCTCGTACTGGACGAACGGCTGGGCGCGCCCGTCGACAGCTACGTCAACGGCTCCCAGACCTGGCTCGCGCCCGCCGAGCCCGATACCGACGAGCCCGTGCTCGAGTGGCGGCTCCACCCCGTGGTCTCGTACCGGCCGCCGGCCGGGATCTCGCACTACGAGATCTGGGAGACCGTGGTCGCCGAGCTCGCGGCCGGCTCCGATCCCGAAGCGCTGGTGCTCGGCGATGAGCGCCGATCGCTCACTTCGATCTGGGACGGCCTGGAGGTCTACGCCGCCTACGACGACGAGCTCGAACCCGCCACGCTCGCTCGGACCGCCTCCGAACGCCTGGGGATGGCGCCCGAGCGGGTCGGGCTCGTGGACCACGACACCATCGCCGACGCCTGGGAACGGGCACGGGGCGAGGTCTCGATCGTCGCGCTCCTGCGCCAGCAGCTCACGAGCTGACCTCTCCCCGCCACGGTGGCGTGCGGGGCGGGTCGAAGACCGGGCGGGGATCACGGCCCTCGATCGCGTCGAACGCGATCTCCACCCAGTGCGCGCCACCGGCGAGCGGCTGAGGAAGCGCGTCGCGGGCGAACCAGCCGACCGAGCGCGTCTCCAGAGGGTGACCGCGGAGCTCGCCGCCGATCTGCCGGCAGGCGAAGACGAGCGAGTACAGCGGCAGCCGGGCGAAGCCGAGGCGGAGCCCGTCGAAGACCGCGATGAGCGAGTCGACCTCGATCTCGATCCCCGTCTCCTCGTACACCTCCTTGACCGCGATCTCCGACGGTGAGTATCCGACGTCGGCCCACCCCACCGGGTAGAGCCAGACACCGAAGTCGGCCCGCTGCGTGAGGAGGATCTCGCCGACGTCGTTGCCGACGACCGCGGCCACGGCCACCTTCGGCGTGACGTATCCGGCCACGCCCTCACCGACGGTCGCGAGCCATTCCTCGAAGAGGGCGTCGGCCTCCGCCTCCTCGAGCGCAGCGGCCCGGATGTCGGCCGCGATCCGCAGGACCTCCTCGAATCGCTCGCGCTCGTAGAGGCTCTCGGTGAAGCCGAGGCCCGTACGCGCGATTCCACTCAGGGCCTCGGCCCATCGGAGCAGGTCCGCGGCGGAGACGGCCTCGACCAACGACGCCGGCTCGTGTTCCTGCCCGTCAGCCATCGGCACCGAACGCGGCCGACGCCGCCGCGCGTTCGAGCGTCTCGCGGATTCGGGCCAGTGCCTCGGAACTCGTCACCTTGCCGAACACCGGGTCGCGCACGTAGAAGCTGTCCACCACGTTGGCGCCGAGCGTCGCGACCTTCGCGACGGTCACGTCGAGTCCGAGGTCGTCGAGCGCGGCCGCGATCCGGTACAGCAATCCGATCTCGTCGGCTGCGTGCACCTCGACCACGGTCGCGAAGTCGGACGCCTCGAGGTCGATCTCCACTGTCACCTCGCCGCCGTCCTCGGGCCCGGGCCGCCGATAGCGCTCGACATGGTCGCCGACCCGATGCTCGAGGTCGATCTGGCCCGCGAGCGCCTGGACCAGGAGATGCCGGGCGTGCTCCACACCTTCGTGTGTCGCGAGGCGCCCGAAGTGGTCGACACCCCGGAA
>Ga0315553_10002777_pt1 | contig 13929 bp, 15 predicted proteins | sample SalMarSW160140MG_FD_203099 | JGI IMG/M metagenome (GOLD analysis project Ga0315553, IMG submission 203099) | Salt marsh sediment microbial communities from the Plum Island Ecosystem LTER, Massachusetts, United States - Salt Marsh Sediment SW1601-40 ... | reverse complement strand
CGGCTCATAACCGGTTATGGCAGTTATGGCCGCATTGACCGAGTTCGTGGTACCGTCTGGCTGAACACCGCAAATGATCACGGGAGCGCAGGTGACGATGTGCCGGCTGTACTCCGTTTCTTTCCGCAATGCCTGTTCGATCCGCTTCTTTTCCGTAATATCGGTGGCAATGGCCGTCACGCCCGTGATCCGATCTCCCTCGCGGAAAGGTCCGAGACGCACGGAATACCACGCCTTCGAGTTATCCGGTCCAATGCTTAAAGGTTCATAGCTATCCTGACAACCTGTGTCGAAAACTCGCTGGATGCACTCGGCCAGCTTGGAGTGATATTCGGGAGTAATAAAATCGTACCCACTTGCGCCGATGACATCCTCTGCAGCAAGACCCTCGACAGTGCGGTTTATATAGCGAATCGTGCCATCGCGATCGAAGATCAGGATATAGTCCGGGGCCGTCGTTACCAACGAGCGCCACTTCTCTTCGGCTTCGACCAGCGCCGCCGACTGCCCCCGTACACTCGCTATCAGATGATCACGAGCCTGGCAGAGCTCTTCTTCCGCCTGTTTCCGATCGCTGATGTCGACGCACGAACCGACGTAACCCAGGAATTCTCCCTCTTCCGACAGCGCGGGACTGGCTCGCGTCAAGATCCAACGGTACACGCCGTCGTGCCGCCGCACACGATGTTCCATTTCAAATTCGCGGCGCGACTCATAAGCGGGACTGTAGATGGCCCGAATCCTCTCCAGGTCCTCGGGGTGCACGCTCTCCAACCAGCCGGATCCCATGGACTGCTCAAAAGTCGTCCCGGTCAGGTCCAACCACGACTGGTTCACATAGCGACATCGTCTGTCAGCACCTGACTGCCAGACGATGGCCGGCGCCGCGTCAAGGATCAATCGGTAGGGCTGCTCGCTCTCCAAATCCGCCACCTGCCGGCGCAGCGACTCGTTCTCCGCCTGCAACTGTTCAATCGTTTTCATCGATTTTGTCGACATCGGACTCACCGCATCGCGTTTGATAAACTGTGAACTTTGGAGACAATGTTCCCGACCTCCGGTCCCTAACCCCTACTCGCTACTCACTTCACACCAGCGGCCGGCTCCGTTTACAAAGCTGCAACGGCACGCCCCACGGGTCGCGCAGCATCACCAAATGCGTGCCCTCGCTCGGACGCACTTCCTCAAACAACGTGGCCCCGGCCGCCACCAGCCGATCTCGCTCCGCATCCGGGTCCGCCACCATCAGCGCATGATGAAAGTTAAGGGGATGCTGAACCGGCCAATCGGGCAGCGGTGCTGCTTCGTTACGATATACCTCGAACACCACGCGGCCCGTGTCGTCGGCCAAAAACCGTGTATGCGGAGGCTCATCCAGCGCCAAAACAATCTTCATGCCACAGTGCTGCACGTACCAATCGGCCATCTCATGCGGCTGCTTTACGTTCAGAGCAAAGTGTTCAAACTGCATATTCGTCCTCTGGAGTCAAGTACTATGTGATTCCAATCAATTTCAACTCGCGACTCACAACTCGCTACTCGCGACTAACTACTCGCAACTAATTCCGCACTCGCTCCAACTCGCTGCCGAGCGACTTGATCCGGCGTATCGTCACACAGCGGCGCAAATCGGCGTCATAGATGTACAACATGCCCGCATCGTGAGTAAAAAACCCCGTCCGGCCGTCGGCATACGACACCACGCTCACATCACCGATGGCCAGCGGCTCTTCCTGGCCGCACGACTCCGTCTGGGACAAGTGCATCAAAACAAAACCGGCCACCAACAGGCACACCAGCACAATCCATCGATTCCAGGAAGACATCATGCGCCTCGCTTTCCAGTGGAGAGTGACAAAACCGTAGCTAAACCGGCAAGAATTCAGCCACGCCTGACAAGAATTTGGATTATAGCCGATTTCCGACGCCCGCTGAACTGTTCACCCTGCGTAGGTTCCGCTGGACGGACCATCTCGCTACAGGATGCGTCCTACCGCTACCCGCTCACCTTCGGCTCAGCGGCAGTTTTCCTTCGCCCCATGCCTGGCCGGCGCGGCGGTGCCAGCACGAACGTCGCCAACACCAGCAGCCCGAACAGGACGTAACAAAGTGTGAACACCCAGGGGGGACCTTGGAAGAACAACAGGTCGTGGGCCCAGTGAGCCAGAAAGTCGCCGGCGTACGGCTCTTCTCCACCAAGCGCGCGGAGCCGATTCTCCCAGACGGTCAGCGGGCAGGTGATGCCCCAGGCCGATTCGATCACCACGACGGCGATGCAGGCCAGATGCAGCGTGCGGAACCAGAAATTGCGCACCCACTGCCAGTGGCGCAAGATGCCCACCAGCGTGAGCAGTTGGCCGACGAGCACAAACGCCACGTAGGCGACGTGGGCAACGACCGTAACATCAGCGGCCAGGCGATACAGCGTGGGCATATCCACACGACGCACCGCCGCGGCAATTTATTCCCGCTTAGTTGTCGTTGGGGTTGTTTCCGACCGCGGCAAGACGATTGTGCCCGTGAGCCCGGCGCTGGACGACACCCCCACACCTCGCAACACCCGCGAGCTCTCACTCGTCGAGGATGGCTGCTTTCCCCTGTACACCGAGGCCTTGATAACAAAGAGCGTGCACTTCTTCATCGCGGCCTCGGCACTTTCGGGATCGGAATAGACTGCGCCTTTCACCGCTTCGGGCAAGACCATCACGACGGACTGACTGAGTTTCATCTTCAGATTGGTCTCCATCTGGCGAACTTTGAGAGCCGGAGCCTCTTGCCCCTGGACGATCGTCGTTCTCTTCGGATCGATCTCGCCCAGTCTGACCCGAATTAGCAAACGCAACAAATCGTCCCCGACCAACAGTGGAGTGAGCTTTAGCTGCGTGCCGAGAGGCCGGTACTCGATCGAGAACAAATCGTCCCCCTGGCTCTTTATCACGGGGACCTCCCCACCGCTTTGAATCGTGAACTCGTGGCCGTTGGCCAAGGCATGGATTGTCGGCGCGGTAATCATCCTGGCTGTCCCGTGTTGATCGAGATTCGCGCGTAGTTTCTGGACATCGATCTTCGCGCCAGCCAGCACACCCGACTCCAACATTCCCGGCAAGCACTCGCGCACCACGTCCATCGCGTGTCGCTTGCGAGACGTAAACTCAATCGCGTGGCACTGCGTGATTATTTCAGGTTCATCCCCTACGGCCAGCAAATTGACCACCCTCGGGGCATAGCCTTCAGCCATCGCCTGGATCATCGCGATATCTTGCGGTCGCTTTACTCTTCCCGTTATTTGAATCTTGTCGCCCACGAGGGACACGCTGATACCATCTGACTTGAACTTCCTCCTGATTTCATTTTGCAATTCGGCGACATCGCCCGTCACGACAACATTCACCGTATGCTGACCGTCTTCATCCGCGTACAACGTGACTTTCGTCACCCCCGCCGCCGTTCCCCGGATGCGCAGCTTCCTGGGTGCCAGGGGTTCCACCTTCACAATCTCGGGGTTTTCTGTCGTTACCCGCGAAATCTTCACGTCCGACTTGACCGTTTTCTCACTACCGACGGTCAGGACAATCTTCGGCGGCTGCAGCTTGAGCTCGATCGTATCGTTCTTAAATTCTGCTTCCGTTCCCGGCTCGACTTTGGCCGGCGCTGCGGCATAGTACTCACCAGGTAGTGGCGCAGGTACGGGCTGCTCCGTGCCCACAGGATGCGGCCGGTAATCGTCAGGCACCTCCACCGCAGCGGGCACTTCGGCGGCCTCTTCGGGCGCAGCGGGCGGTTCAGCCGGTTCTTGATACACTTCGACGGCCTCCTTCACAAACACGCGATCGCCCGGCAGCAGTTGATGGTTCGTCTGCGAGTCGCCGTTGATGATCCCCTGCCAGTCGACCGGCAGAATTCGGTCATGCTTTCCGCGGTGCGAGTCAGGGCGCGCGACCCACGCTGCGTACACGTCATGCGGCGAGACGATGCTTTTGGCTCCAGCCGTCGCGATGGCATCGAGCACTGTTTCGTTGCCCATACAAGGAACACGCAAAATTTCGTCACCGCTTCCATGACCATCCTTAATAACGTAAAAGCTCTTGCTGTTGTACTGATATACATGAAGACCGACGTCCGGCTTTTCGAACCAATTGGCCAACTGTTTCTCAACGGCGCTTTCTGCTTCGTCTTCGGTCATTCCTGCAACATTGACGTTGCCATATATACCAAACTTGATCGTCCCGTCAGGGTGAACAAGGAATCTTTCGCCAGCTTGCGACAGAATCGCTGATAATACCGAATCAATGGAGGCTTCTCCCGTGTGGCCTTTCTTCCGCAGAAGTGACTGAATCTCCTTCACAGCCTCCTCGATCGTCAGACCTTTTAGTGCCACCTTTCCAGCGTCCGATCCCAGGATCCGCGGCAGCTTGACCGTCCCGTCGTCAGTAACCCGGCAAAACTCTTTAAACTCCAAGCCGGTGTTGCTGTCCAGTTCCTCTCCGATGAAGAACTTGTCGCCTACGCTAATCTTATAGGACTTACCCGGCACCAATTTGACGGCCTTGATCGCCAGCACATCCGGCGCATCGATACGGTACGGCGCTAAACCTGCCTCCGCCAGCATGTCAGGGGTAACTTCTCCCGAATTATGCGGCTCTTTCTCATCCTGCTCGTCCTTCGTCGCGCTCGGAGGCTCCACCTTCTTCCTTGCTTCCTTCTTCCCTTCCGCTTTCTCGCCCTTTTCCTCGCCGGTCGGCCGAACAACCTTCGATCCGCTGCCGCCCGCCGCCTCGTCCGCCGGTTCTTTCGCCACCAATTCCACGCGCACCACGTGCGCCACGCACAACAGGGCCATCGAGACGATCGCGATCCATCGCTTCATCTTTCTTTCCTCCTTGAAAGCAGGGTTTACCAATCGTCGAACTCTCTCGGTCAACCGGCCGCCCCGCGCCGACACCGACGCGGCCGACCGGCCCACCATCATCTCGCTCAGGGCGACCAACGCCTTGGCGTACGAAATCCTCTCCTCCGTGCCGCCGCCGTGGGCCAGGTCGTCGGCCGCCCATTCACTGGCCTCCTCGAACCGCCGCACGGCATACCACACGGCCGGGTTGAACCACTGCGGCAGCGCCGCGGCCCGCACGGCCAGCGAACTCCACAGATCGCCTCGCACCAGGTGCGCCAGCTCATGCCGCAAGATCGCCCGCCGCTCCGCACCCGCTAGCGCCGTCCACAGCGCCTGCGGCACGAGCACGAAATAGCCAAACGGCACGTAGCACAACAGCGGCCCCAGCCGCCGATCAATCCGCAGCGCCACGCGGCCGCCCACTTGATGCCGCTCGACCAGTTGCCGCCACTCGCCCGCCCATTCGTCTGCCCGGTCGGCCCGCCCGGGCGGCTCGCCCAGCGGCACGTGCCGCACCAACTGCACGTACCACCGCGTAAAGCGAACCACAATCGCCACCAGCCCGACCGACCATAAAGCGATCAACGCCGTCACGTGCCACGTCACGTCCACCGGCTGCTCATTTGGCACGGCTCCGGCCTGCTGCAGAACACGTCGCTGCGGCGTCGCGTCGACCGCAACGTCCGGCTCGTCGGTTGCCCACTCGGCAGCAGACACTTCCAGCGGATCGACCGCTTCCTCCGCGGCCACCGTCGGACGTTGAACTTCAAACTCCAACGTCAGCGGCACGACCAGCCAACCTTGCGCGACGACCAGCGACCAGACCACGCGATGCGCACGCGGCGACGTGACACGGAGTCCACGCAACAGCAGCACCGCCAATACCGCCGCCCCGGCCGTGTAGAGCGTCGCCCAGCCGAGTGCCACGACGCACGTCTCCAGACCGGTAGTCGTCACGAGATCGTTCATCGGCTCGCTTTCCCGTCGGCTCCCCGGTTCGTCCGCCGCCCTTTCTTGGGTCTCGCTCGCAACTCGGCCTCGCTCACCAGTCGCTTGAGCTGGGTGATTTCACCCGCGCTGAGCGCACGGCGATTGACCAATTGGGCCACCAGCGGCACCACCTCGCCAGCCGCCACCCGTTCGACCAACAGGTCCAGGTCGTCGGCGCTCACCTGCTCGGCCGTCACCGCCGCCGTGTATTTGGCCGGCCGCGTGCGGCTTTTCTGCACCAGGCCCTTGCGCACCAGCCGATTGAGCCGCGTCTGCACGGTCGTGTAGCCGATCGGCAGGCCCAGCGCCTGCTGCGCTTCGAGGATCGTCACACCCCCCTCGCGCCACAACATGTGCAGCATTTCCAATTCACCGGCGGCCAGCCGGGCCGCGTCGCGTTTTGCCTTCTTGCCCATGAGATATCTCTTTTTGCGGAGTCGTAGCCGGACTCGCCGGACCGTGGCTGGATTCGCAAGAATTCAGCCGCAGCATAACCAACTCGGCCCGATTATTACGACCCAAGTCATAGTTGGCAAGAGCAGTTTCTCCCCGCGAAAAGCGGGCAATCAAGAGTGGCCGAGGGGGTGACCAACTCGGCCGCCAGAAGCTTCCGGCAGCCGGCCGCATGTAAATACTGCTGGCACGAGCATTACGCGGACGAGTAGTTGTGACATCGACTATGCACCCGCCAACGATTCAGTACAATGGCCAACATAGAATATTCCATGCGGGGGGGCGGTCCACGTGGAATCCGTCTTCCAACGAAAACGGAATGACATCGCCCACGGTGGTTCGTGAGTTGCTTTGATCAAAACGGCTTGTCACGTCCGTCCAAAAGGAACAATTCATGGACTCGTCAGCCGACCCCAATCCGTTTTCCAGTCCCGAAGTCGCTTACGAGCCGCCGCTCGCTGCCATTGAGGTGCCGCCCTACGCCTCGGGTCGACGGCGGGCAGTGTGGGCGTTGCTTTTCAAGGCCGCCCAGCTTGTGCTCTTGCCATTCACTATCGGACTGAGCATCGTCTACTTTCAGCAGCTAACCTGGCTCGACGAGCAGGCGCAAGTCACGCGGGAACAGCTTGCTCCCATACAGCGCGTCGAATTTATCCAGAGCGCGGTGGGACTCTTGCAGTTGGTATTGGCAATCGGCGGTACTGTCGCCTATTTGATGTGGGTTCATCGCACGTATCGCAATGTTCCGGCCCTCGGTGCGCGCGGCTTGCGGTTCGGTCCAGGATGGGCTGTCGGCTACTACTTCATACCCATCATGAATCTCTTCCGCCCATTCCAGGTGATGAAGGAAACCTGGCAGGCGAGCGACCCTGAGTGGGAAGACAACGAGGGCCTAGCTTGGAGTTCTACGCCTTCAAGTGGACTGCTTGCCGCATGGTGGTTCTTTTATCTGATTTCGGTGTTTGCGGGCCAATTCGCGATGCGCACGTCCTTCCAAACCAAAAACGTTTCCGATTTCATCCTCTCCGACGTGGCGATGATAATCTCCGATGCGGTTGATCTGGTGTCGATTCCGCTGATCATGCTTGTCATCTGGCGGGTCGATGCCCGCCAGACCCAACGCAGCCGCCGCCTGGGACTCGAGAATGATCCGAATAACCCACATTGGACGGCAGCCCCGCTGGACGATCCGACCACGTAGTTCCCTCGCTCTCGGCGGCGCTCGGCGAAACAGCCACGATCAACGACCACCACGGGTCATTTGTGGCGAAACGGCTGGCCGCGCTGCACCTGGTGGATGCCCTGTGTCCGGCGGACGTTTTCCATCCGCTTGACGCTTTCGAGCCTCTTGCGCAACTGGGCGAACTTGGTGGCCGGCTTGCGGGGCGTGTTCTGTTGTGAGCGAACCATGATTTGGGCACCTCCGGTGAATTATACGACCCGCCGCCTGAAAAGTGCGCCGCCGCCAAATCAAAAATCCGCCGGCTGTCTGCCGTCACTCAGAGCGGAGCCAGTCGAGGGCCGCCTGCCTCTGGTCGTGCGGGAAATGCCGAACCTCGGCGTTGATAAAGTGATCCATGATCCGCGGCATGATGGTCATGAAGCGGCTATCGGTCACCGCGGCCACGCGGCGAATCTTCCGGTGATGGTCCTTGATGAAGCGGAGATGGGCGATCATGCCGGCAAAGTTCTCCCATCCGGGAAACGATTCGGCGTAGAGCATCAGGCCCCGCAAACCGCCGTGCTCCTCGATGTACACGTCGACCTCGGCGGCGATCTCGTTGAAATCTGCCGCTTCCAACGGTTTCTGAGGCGTCAAAATGAGAATGCCGTCGTCACGCAATAGTTCGTGGGCAATCATCGTTCGCGCGGAAACTCCCTTTGTGGGGCCTGCCACCCGTGGCCCGATCGCCCCTTGTCCGGTCGACCGATCGGCGGGCACACTCAATTATATCCCACGTCATCCGGATCGACCACGACGTAGCCGCGCCGCCCACATCAGCCGCGAGATAATGCTTCACCAGCGCAGACGTTGCGTGCGTGACAGCCAGCGTCGCGTCGTTATCCTATTCCGCGGTCGTCGGATCGATGACCGTTTCGACCCGCGAAATGCGATTGGCCGGAAAACCACCCTGTTCGGCGTGCCGGCGGACGGTATCCTCATCGGGCGCGATGTACAAGCAGTACACCTTGTCGCCGGTCACGTAGCTTCGCAGCCACTGAATCTGCGGCCCCATCTCGCGGAGCACGCCGCACGACTTTTGGGAAATCGCGCGCAGCTCGTCGCTGGAAAGCTGGCCGGCCCCGGGAATCTCTCGTTCGATCACGTACTTGGGCATGTTCTGACTCCTCGCGTTCGGGTAACGTGGCTCGCCGCGCTTAGGACAGCCGGGAACGGCAAACAGCCGTTGCCGACCAGGCGATTCTACAGCATAACGGCGCCGGCCACGCGATGCGACCCGGTGCACACAACGTTACCGCAGCGCCCGCCAGCGGCTCGGAGGCCAGTAGATGTGCGTGACCACACCAACCAGATGGTCGGCTGGCACGGCGTAGGGGGAATGCCTGGGCGCCCCCCGCTCCCAAAAGCGCGAATCCATCGACCGCGCCGAGAAGTCGCCGAGCACAAAATACTCATCAGGACCCAGCTTTGCTGGATGCTCTTCATCGCCCCAGAGCCAGAGGACCTGACCGGGCGGCAAGTAATCAAACTCCGTTACGTACTTGAGCCCGCGCAGCTCGGGGGGCGGCTCGATCTTTTGTCCGTTGATGCACACGGCTCCGTCGCGGATCGTCACCTCTTCGCCCGGCAGTCCGACCAATCGCTTGACGTAGTTCGTTGTCGGGTCGCCGGGATAACGAAACACGACCAGGTCCCAGCGATGCGGCTTCGCCAGCTTGTTGACGAATATACGGTCGCCTGATCGCTCTGTGCGGTCGGGATTTCTTACCTTGCAGTCGCGCAGCTCCTGGCTGCAAATCATGTCGAAGCCGTCCGGTGGTTCGCCACGTGGATCGCCTGGATGATGTGGCGATCCGTAGGCGAGGCTCCCACACCGCGGGCATTTGCCCGTCCAATGAACTCCAACGAGCGTTGGCGCCATTCCATTCGTAGGAATTACGTATGTCTCGGTGGCCAAGAGCCTCAGTATGACCGGGCTGAGAATCAAAAAACCGAAGCTGGGTATGAGCGTCAACAACCAGGCTCGTATCGTGCGGAGACTTCGCGACGTGAACAGCCAGGCTATTGCCGCCCCGCTGAGCAATACCAGGACGGTCCAGGCAGTAATGCGCAGAGCGAGATCGTACTCGGGCATGCTTGTACGCAGCCATACCAAGCTGATCTGCATAGCTATGGTGACAGAGCCCAAGCCAATCGAGCCGACCAGCGCGCGTCGAAAGGTTATCTGGGGGATCTTGGCGCAGCGAACACCCCAGAAAAGAAACCCGGCCGTCAACAACAAGCTGCCCACCAGCAATGCGATCGCTACCACCACCAACGCCGCGAATCGCAATGCCGAATCCATTGGGCAGTTCTCCGTACCGCTAGCGCCGCGGCTTTCGAGGATAACCGACCCGCACACGCCAGGGCGCAGTCACGCTCCGTGCTTCCGCTACTTCCGCGAGAAGGCCCCCTCGAGCAGGTTCTTATCGAAATTGCTCGGTACGCTGCCCTCGGCGGCATACAGGTACAGCGCGGCCAGCAGAATCGCGTTGAGCGCCGTGGAAACCAGCGACATCAACAATACCGCCAGCACGCCCAGCACCAGCAGCGTCGCGCCCAGGGCGACCTGCTCCGCCGCGATGGCCATGCCGCCGAGCACGAGCAACGCGATGCCCGGCAGATTCAACAGGAACATGAACAACCCCAGACCCATGTTGCCCGTGAGCGCCTCGCCCCACGTCTTGCGGAGAATGGACATCGAACGCTTGACGGCCCCGACCGGTCCGACGCGTTCGACCACCAGCACTGGTACGACGAAATACGTGGTGACCGACCAGGCCATGCCCAACAAACCGGAGACGAGTTGACCCACTCTTTCCGAGCGCGACTCGATGGCGCGGAGGATGACGCCGACCGTGGCGCTGACCAGAGCCCAACCGGCGATCTGCGGGAGCCGATCGGCCGCGGCGCGAAAGCCGTCGCCCAGCGTCGGATCGCCCCCTTTGAAACGAATGATCGCGCAGGCGATCAGAGCGGCATTGAAGAACACGATCACAAAGTAGTTCACGAAATAGAAAGCGAACAACAAGATGTACGCCCACGGGTTTTGCAGCTTCTGCTGGTCGCCCATGATTTGCTCGCCCAACCCACTGGCCCACAGCGGAAGCGCGAAACTGGCCAGCACCACCAGGCAGGCCACGCCGCTGACCAGCGGAAAGACCAGCAATTCCTTGTCGAGCTTGAGCACCTGAAAACTCTGCTTGGCCAGGTCCCAACCGGTTGAGATGCGTTCGAACATCATGGATTCTCCGAATTACGGTTCTATTTACCTTTCACAAACGGACCGAGTCGCCAGCGATGCGGCCAATGTACTATTGCCCTAGTTCCCGTTTCCGGGCGGGTCGACGGATGAAGAAATACAACAAGGCACCCAACCCGTTAAGAAAAAAGATGACCAGCGCCCAGACAAGTTTGTCGTTCCCCGTGGACGATTCTTTCGTCAGGCAGTCAACCAACATCCAAATCCAGAAGACAAAAGCCAGGAAAGCGATCAGTAAGCTGGGCAGCGCGCACAGCAACCCTCCAATAGCATCAACGTTCATGCCATGAATCTCCTATTATTGGCACAACCGTACTGCGAGGAAGCGTCGTCGCGGGCCGCCTGGTCCCACGTCGGGCCGGCATCTCTATCACACTCTAATACACGAATCGCGCCCGGCGGGCTCAGGCGTCGCCCTCCGCATGGTCCTCGGCCGGCCGCTCGAAGATCAGCTCGAACGCGTTGGTCGTGCCGTAGGCCACGATCGGCGGGGCAAAGATCTGTACCAGTCGCCAGCCCTGCTCGGCACGCTCTTCGATTACACCGTGATAATCTTCGGCCGGCTGCGAGGACCACCAGCCGCTGCGTAACTCAATCTGCACGAAAGCGTATTCGTAGCGTGTTGAGGACATCTTGGGATTTCAACGGTACGGATTGGCCGAATATGCGAACTAGCGGAATTGTGTTTGGGAGCAGAAACCCTCCGATAAGATCGGTTGAATCGATTAGACGACCTGCGTCACACCGGGAATGGGGACCGGGTAGTATCCCTCAGCGTCCGGCACCACCGGCGGCGTGGAATCGAACGAATACTCCGGCAGCGAGAGATCTATGCTTGATGCCAGCGCCTCGTCCCAGCGAAGCTGCTTGCCGGAGTAAGTGGCCATGCGACCGAAAATGGCGGTCATGGTGCTTTTCGCGCCGTTCTCCGCTTCGTTGTAAGGTGTCGACGACCGAATCGCGGCGATCAGATCCTCGTGTTCGACCCGGTAGGGTGAGGGCGTCGGGCCTTCGTAGCGCCACGTGCTGTCCGACTCGATCCGCGACCAAGATGGGTCGTCGCCGGAAAGACGGGCCGTCCCCTTCGTTCCGTGGAAATGTTCGGATACGGAATTCCAGCAGCTGGGTATGTGTCGACACTGGCTCAACAGCTTAGAGCCGTCCTGAAAGGTGAACTCAACGTCGTGATGATCGAAAATCTGGCCGTACTCTTTGCCGGTCCGCACCTGGCGACCGCCCATGCCGACCGCTTCGACCGGGTAACCGCCTTTGACCCAGTTGGCCACGTCGAGATTATGAATGTGTTGTTCGACAATGTGATCGCCGCACAACCAGGTAAAGTAATACCAGTTGCGCATCTGGTATTCCATTTCCGTCAGCTTACGACCGTACTCTTTCTCCAGTTCTTCCCGCGGATGTACCCACACGCCGCCGCTGTTCCAGTAAACACGCGAGAGGATGATCTCGCCGATGGCACCGTCCTGCAACCGCTTGACGGCCTCGCGATAGTGGTGCTGGTGATGGCGCTGCAGCCCGACCCCCACGCAGAGGCCGCGCTCGCGAGCCTGCTCGCCGGCGGCCAACACCTTTCGCACGCCGGGCGCGTCGACCGCCACCGGTTTTTCCATGAACACGTGCTTGCCCGCTTCAACGGCGGCCTGAAAATGCTGCGGTCGAAAATGCGGTGGCGTCGCCAGGATCACGACGTCGATGTCCGCGGCGAGCACCTTCTCAAAGGCATCGAAACCGACGAAGCACATGTCGTCGGGAACCTCCATGTGCGACCCTACCTTGGCAAACCTATTTCGCGCAGACTGCAGGCGATCATCAAACACGTCGGCCAGCGCCACCAACTGCAAGTTCGGTTCCGCTCTGGAGGCGTCGATCACTGCGCCGCTTCCGCGACCGCCGCAACCGATCAAACCCAATCGAATCGTCTCGCCGCCGTCCCCGTCGCCGTGAGCGAGCCGAGGCACGGTCAATCCGGCAGCCAGACCGAGCCCAGTGGCCGCCGTCGTGGTGGTCTTGAGAAACTCGCGCCTCGTGCGGTCGGTCGGTTGAGACGGTTTGACTTCGATCGTCTTGGTCATCATGGGTTCCTCGATACATTCCAAAGCTATCGGCTGTCAGCTTGTGGCAGACACATCTTCTACTGGCCGATACCAAGTTTTCCAATGATCGATTATAGGGCATCTCGAAGCAACAAGAAAGTATCGGGATCACCGAATGTTTCCCGCCTCGCAGGCCTCAAACGGGGAGCCGCCAGCGGAAATAGCGGCCTGCTCGCCCACAGTAATCGCGGTAGGCCTGGCCGTAGAGTGCAGACAAAAAGCGCTCCTCGCGACGCATCTGTTCGTCCAGCAACAACAACACCACGATGACGACCAGCATCACGATCGGACGAGCTTGAATCACGGCCGTGCCCACGGCAAGCAGATCGAAGGACACGTAGATCGGGTTGCGCGACCACCCATAGATGCCGGTGGTCACCAGGCCGGCCGGCGCGGCGCGATCGATGCCGATCCGCCACGCATCGCCGAACGACCACAACGCCCAGGCGTATACCAACAAGCCCAGCGCCGCCGTCACGCTGCCGACAATTCTTAAGCCCACGCTCTCGTAAAGCGGCTCGCCGAGCCACTGCGGCGTGGGCGGCACGGGCCACGAGTGGGCATAGGCCAACACGAGATACAACCAGCCGCCGAAAGCAACAAGCAACAGTGTATCGCGGAGGACTTGCCCGACTGTCCGCTGCCGATCGATTACCACAATCGACTTGCCACGTGCCACTTGAATCGCCGCCCTGATACAGAACAGCACGCCCAACCCGGCGAGCACGGCAATCTGCACGATGTCAAAGAATCGCGGGGAAAAGGACATGGCAGCACGTTGTACGTTCAAGCCGTAAGGAAAAGGACAACATTGACAGTGTTTGACTCCATCCAGGGGAAAAATCACTCCTCTTCTTCGTCCTCCAGTTGCCTCGCTTTGGCAAGCGCCGAGGACACCAAACCCGCTGGCACAGAGATCACGCCAAGACCAATGAGCAGAATAAGGAATGTAAATATTTTCCCACCCACCGTGACCGGATAAACATCACCATATCCCACC
>Ga0315553_10002776_pt1 | contig 13931 bp, 11 predicted proteins | sample SalMarSW160140MG_FD_203099 | JGI IMG/M metagenome (GOLD analysis project Ga0315553, IMG submission 203099) | Salt marsh sediment microbial communities from the Plum Island Ecosystem LTER, Massachusetts, United States - Salt Marsh Sediment SW1601-40 ... | reverse complement strand
TCGGCGGCTACGTGCAGGCTATCGATCTTGAATCAGGAGAGGTCGCGTGGAACTTCACTCGCGGAAGCGCTGGATACGACACACCCTATGGTACATACACTATCTTTGGTTATAGCGCGCATAGTATTGCTGATGGAAAACTGTACCTTTCAGAAGGAGTTACGTACACTCCGCCACTGTCTCCATCTCGGCGACTTGCCATAAACTGCACTGACGGAAGTCTAGTGTGGAGCACATTGAATTTCAACAGTAAAGCTGTTGGTGCTATTGCAGACGGCTACTTGGTGACATGGAACTGCTTTGACAACCAGCTATACAGCTTCGGCAAGGGACCAACCGAAACCACAGTCTCGATAAAAAGCAATGTTATATCGCAAGGAAGTAGTGTACTGATAGACGGAACGGTAATGGATATCTCTGCAGGCACAGAACAAGAGGGCATGATTGAACGCTTCCCGCATGGGCTCCCAGCAGTAGCTGATGAATGCATGAGCGAGTGGATGGAATACGTCTATATGCAGCAGATAAAGCCTGAAGATGTTGAAGGCGTCAAAGTATTCTTGAAGATCCTTGATCCTAATGGCGACTGGTACTCGGCCACTGTTACAACCGATAGAAATGGCAGGTTCAGCCATATGTGGGATCCCGCCATTGTCGGCGAATACCAGGTCACTGCGATGTTCGAAGGCTCCGAATCCTACTACGCCTCACAGGAAACAGCCACCTTCGGTGTAGACGAAGCGACAGAAACAGCAGGTGTTCCCAGCGCAGCAGAGATTGCTCAGACAACCGTAAACCAGATGCCAGCATACCCAGCAATTCCAGAAATACCCGCATACCTGACAATCGACCTGGTCATACTGATAATCGCAGCTGTCGGCGTGGTCATAGGCTTAATAGCCTACATGGCACTCAAAAAACAGAAATAAACCAAAAATTTTCCCTCCCTTTTTTTGTGGGAGTAAAGCATCAGAAGAAGATGGGGGCTGAAAGGACTCAGGCACGATACAGGGTTGAAGCAATAGTAGATATGTTAGGAGGTTTTTGTTCATTTTTCCTCCCATATTCCCCAAACTCAACGCCGTGCAGGAGCCGCAGCAAACCCTATTCTTCTAAATAGTAAAGCAGACGAAAAATAAAGAGGTTATGGTGAAAGGCTGAGAGGGCTTTGAAGAGTGCCCACATTCGGCGACGGTGCGGTGGGAGCTTCATGTTTTGCTTCTCCCTTCATTGCACTTTCCAGAGTCCCAGCAAACATTCGCAGTAATGCTAGACATATCTCCCATAAGAGCTAGGTATCCACCCTAGTGACTAGTGACGTTTAATATACCTTTTATTTTTTCTTTGGTCACGTGCGCAAACTAGTCGACCATTTGATAAGCCCTAAACGCTCTAGATATGAAGATTCTTAATTTTCACAGTTTTCTATATGTTTAAATTTATTTATATTCATTGTAGTATAGATAAAAAAAAGCTGGTTTTGGTTCCTTGTTGTTTATTTAAATGTTCATGTTAAATCGGTAAACACATATTTATTCCTGTTTGAACATTAATTGTTATGCCGGATGACGAAAAGGCATTAGCTTGACGTTTCAGGATGAAATCTCAGAGTTACTCTGACGGCACATCTGCATGTTTTCAGCTCTCTCTATACAGCAGCATTGTCCACATCAGAACTACGCCTGTCAATGATTGCAATCCGACAAAACCGAAGTTTAAAGGAAATTGGGTTACTGCAAATACCCAGATGGAAAAGACTGCCCACATAATTGCGAGCCACATAAGCAAGATTTTGTTTGAAAGCCTCATTTTTCATCTTTTGTCACCTTGTCTTCGTTGAATACAAAAAGACTATGAACAGAAAATACTGACCCTGAATATTGATTGCAAAAAAGGCTATTACGGAAACAAAAAAAACAGGTTTCCATAGTACGTTTATGGTTTTAGGCTAGTTTTTTTGCTATTTCATAGGCGACCTTGTAATCTACTATGCCTCTTGAAGACTCCACTGCCTGCTTGAACATCTCGCCTTCAATCTGGATTTTAAGTGGGCCTATCGCTAGGGCGCCTATCCCAAATTTGCCAGGCAAAAATTCTTTATCTTTATGCGTGGATTTCAACCCTTCAATACCTAAAGGCGGCACAGCATTGATGTCTCCAAGCACCTTACATTTCTTTCCATAATCCATAAGCACATTCAGAGGCAAAAGTTGAATCCCCGCGGCACCAGCAGCCAAAATCACATCAGCATCTTTTATGGCTTCACCTATCTCGTCAGGAGCAGCTGCCTGCGCACCACAAACATTTTTTGTACCCAGCTCCGCGTTGATCTTGCTGGCAACAGATCTTGCCCTCTGCAATTTCCGTGACGTGAGAACAACATCTCCTCCTTCCATAGCAAATAAACGAGCAGCAACTTGTCCAACGGGTCCAGTGCCTGCTAGAACTGTTGCACTTTTTCCTTCGAAATCGCCGAATCCTTTTTCTTTGAACAGTTTTAGCATTTTCGCTACTGCAGCTGACGCGGTTGTGTATGCTCCTCTGGGGTCTATTATAACGGACAGTTCGAAAGGTGGGAACAGCGATTTCTTTGCGACATCTAGAATTCCAAGGGCTTTTTCAACATCTTGACCCCCTATGAAAATTTTAGTGTGTTTGGCTCCGGCGGGTCCTCTGGGGAACATGGCGTCTTGGATTATTCGTTTTGCGTCGCGGATGGTTACGTCGCTGTATTGGATGATTTGTGCTTCTGGAAATAGGTCGATGGCGATCAGGATGTCGAACGGGCTTGCATGTTTGTCGGTGTCCAGAAAGATTATCACATTTTTTCGATTCGTTTTGGATGGAGAGTTATTCGACACGGTTCATTACCTCATAAAGTTTTGTCAATGATAATTTGTAAGTGCGATTTATGTCTTTTGTATTTACGAGTATAGATAAAATAAATACATATTTATTGATATTTATGTGTTATTACTACGATATATGATATAACGTAAAAGTATATACTAACCGCTGGTTAACACTATTTCAGGTGAGAATATTGAAAGAACTACTATTCATGTTTGACACCAGCAGAAGAGCAAGCCCCTTCGACCTAACAATGGCACACGACGCTGGATTCGACGCAGTCATACCCTACGACAACGTAACCCCACGAGACGCTACAAGTCTCACGCAAGACGCAATGTTCTCTAGAAGCCCCAAAGCCTTCAAACACACCTGCATCTTCATCAACGGCAGAGACGTCAAAAAAGCCGAAGAATCATTAAAGGCTGTCAAGAAAGCAATGTTTCCTCCTTTCGAAACAAATATAGTCATCGATCCAAGCGGAGCCTACACCACAGCTGTTGCATTGGTAGCAAAAGTTGAAGACGCAATGAACACACAGGGACTCGGCGGTTTAACTGGCAAAAAGTATGCCGTATTCGGAACTGGACCTGTAGGAATCACAGTGGCAGAGATCCTGACCAGCCTTGACTGCGTTGTAACTGTTGCAGAACCAAATCCCATGCTGAATTCAGACTATTTGCTACAACACGAGGCTTTCAGAGGAGTCCTAGAGAGACACGGTGCTTACCTACACGGTGTTTCTGCACCGACACAAGCTGAAAAAACAAAAATCTTGAAGCAAGCCGACGTGATATTCACTGTTGCAGCTCGAGGAGTAAGGATAATCGAGAAAGACCTAATCGGCAAATTGAACAAAACCAAAGTGCTGATTGACACCAACGCTGTTGCACCGCTTGGCATAGAAGGACTGGGACTCAACGACTACATGAAGGAACTAGCACCTGGTATTTACGGAATCGGAGCCCTCGTAATCGGCGATCTGAAATATAAACTGCAGAAAGCGATCCTCAAGGAAGCCTACGAAACCCAAACCAAAAAAGTGTACGACTACAAATACGCCCTATTCAAGGCTAGAGACATGCTTCGAGAAACTGCTGTGCCAACAATAGTTCAGAAACAACGCTAGGCGATAAGCCATTCAAAAATGGTGTGCTCAATTGGGCACACATTCTCGTTCTCTTTTTTTATCTTTCGAATCTCTACTTTTTAGGTAGTGACTGCTGGTTTTGGTTTGTATGCATGATTAATCGTAATCTCAGCTATGTCTGTAGCGTATTCAGCGATCCTTTTTATGCTATCTCGTATTATACACAGCATACACACTGTCAAAGCCTCGTTAACGCTGATGGTGCTGAGGGCAAGTTTCTGATTAAGCATCTCCATTTCCTCTAGCCGTTCTATTACCTCATTCGAAGCGCCTATGTCCCTTGCAAAGAAGGCTCTAATAGCTTCGTTGTACATGTCAAAGGCTTGATTGCCAAAATTCATAAGGGATTCCACCACAGATTGCGATAACCATAACCCTCTCCCAGACGAAATTATCACATTTTTTGCAATGGTTACTGCATGGTCGGCAACATATTCGATTCTGTGAACCAGCGTTTGGTAATCCAGACAGTCAATAGGCTCAAGACCTAACTTAATTGCTAGGCTTGGATGGAGAACTGCACCACGAAGTAGCCGCAGGATGAAAAAGTTGAGATTGTCAACATCGTCGTCAAGTCCATGCACTACCCTTGCCAATTCCACATCTTGATTTAATAGAGACTTTAAAGCATCTTGAAACATAGAACTTGTTATTACATGCATTCTGCGAATAGCCGTCTCGATTGGCGCCTTGGATTCGTCGATAAAGATTCTGGCATAGATTCTTCTAGAATCAGACTCTAATATTCTCATATACAACATTCCAACAATATTGCGAACCGCTTTCTGTTGAGAAACCGTGAATATATCTGTGGAAAGCAAATTGATTCCAAAGTAACCGTTCAAGTAGCAAGCAATTATTTTTCTAGCCAGAAGGTCTTTGTTTTCGGAGGGATCAACCCTCAGAGTAATCTCTCGGTCCTCTCTTTCTTTTCTTACTCCCGGAAAAACTATTAAGGAATTGTCCTTCTGAATGTTCAAAGTAACAAAATCGCCGCGTTCCAACTCGGTTAGGTTTATCCAATGCTTAGGCAAGGAAATAACTAACGATGAACGTCCAAGTGACATAATTTTGCGTCGATCCAAACACAACCCTCACAGTTAACAGATAACACTGCGTACATGTGGAGACCCTCAAATATATATTTCCAATTTTTTGGTAAAGAAAACTTTCCGTTTACATAAAATCCCAAGCCAGATTACGTTTGCTCAGACTCTTCTTTACTTTAATCAGAAATAGTCAAACCAAACAAAATATAACAGAATTAAAACCTTGTACTCCTCAAAGAACGGTGACATCTTTGCTCAAACTCTACAACACCTTAACCCGAAAACTTGAGACTTTCAAGCCCCTAGAAAAAGGAAAAGTGAAGATGGTCACCTGTGGGCCGTCTATCTACCAGTTGCCACACATCGGTAACTACCGTACTTTTGTCTTTGAGGACGTTCTTCAACGTTACCTTGAATATCTCGGCTACAAAGTGGAGCGCGTTTTGAACATCACTGACGTGGAGGACAAAGCCTTAGCTGAGGCTGAGAAACAAAACATAAACCTAAAGGACCTAACAGACAGCAACATCGAAACCTTCATCAGCGAACTGAAGCACCTGAACGTCAAGATTCCCGACTATTTGCCTCGGTCTTCAACCAGCGTTGACCAAGTTGTCCATCTTGTAGAGATTCTGCTGGAGAAGGGTTACGCCTACTGGCATACGCATAAGGGTCGAAAAAACATCTACTATGACCCCTTGAAGTTTGATGGGTTCGGCAAACTCTTCGGATTAGACATGAGTAAGTGGCCTAAGAAGAAACGGCGCTTCCACAGAGACACCTACACTGGCAACAGGTGGAACAGAGGGGATTTCATCTTATGGCACGGCTACAAAGAGGGCGACAAAGTTTACTGGGACACAAGAATAGGCAAGGGCAGACCCTCATGGAACATCCAAGACCCCGCTATGGTGCCAAAAAGTTTTGACTTCAAGGCAGACATCTGGTGCAGCGGAATCGACAGCACTTACCGTCATCATGACTACATAATCGCCGTGGTTGAGGCAGTAACAGGTGAACCCTTTGTTTGCTGCTGGCTTCATGCAGCCCACCTCTTGTTAGAGGGAGAAAAGATGTCTAAGCGTAAAGGCAACATAGAATATCCGAGGACCCTCTTGGAAACCGAGTGCATATGGGACCATATTCGGTTCTTCTTCATCTATGGTCACTATAGATGGAAACTGAACTTCACATTCAAAAAGTACAGCCAAGTCTGTCGTCTACTCAAGAGTTTCCGAGATATGGTGAATGAGTTAAGTGCTACTGAAGGCGGTGAACAAAAATCTAGCCTCAAAGCAAAGAAATTGGTTGAACAGATAAAAACCGACTTTGAGGAGAAGATGAACAACGATCTTCAGGTTAAGGCTGCATTCGATTCGGTGTATACGACAGTTTCAAGATTGGTTAAACTTAAAGAAAAGCAAATGTTAAGCGCCGAGGATTCGAAGAAGGCTTTAGCGAAACTCAAAGACATTGATTATGTTTTGCAAGCCATTTTCTAAAAGGGGGGAGTCCTTGAAGGTGGCTAAAAAGAGGAAACGGATAATCTTTCACGTTGATATGGACCAATTTTTTGCTGCCGTAGAAGAGAGAGAACGCCCTGAAATTCGAGGCAAACCAGTTGTTGTAGGAGCCGACCCAAAAGAAGGCACAGGAAGAGGCGTAGTCAGCACCTGCAACTATGAGGCACGAAAGTACGGCGTCAAATCAGGTATACCCATAGCAAGAGCATGGCGATTATGTCCCAACGCCGTTTACCTCCCCGTTAACTACAGTCTATACCAGAAAGTTTCTGCTCAAATCATGGCGATTCTGAGGAGTTACACGGACAAGTTTGAGCGCTGGGGATTAGATGAAGCCTTCTTGGATTTGACTTCTCAGGTCAAAAACTTTGAGGAAGCAGAGAAACTGGCGCAGAAAATCAAAAAAGAGATTTACGAAAAGGAAAGGCTGACCTGTTCCATAGGTGTTGGACCGAACAAGCTTGTGGCTAAGATAGGCAGCGACTTCGAGAAGCCGGGCGGCTTAACAGTTGTCAGAGAAGAGGATGCAAAAGCGTTTCTGTCGCCTCTGCGGGTGCGTAGGCTTTTGTGGGTTGGCAGAAAAACTGAGGGCAGACTCAACAAGATGGGAATCAAAACTATAGGCGATCTGGCAAACTATGATGCATTTGTTTTGGCGGAAAAGTTTGGTGCTGCGGGCACTCAGTTGTATCTTTCAGCGCAGGGAATCGACAACAGCGAGATTCAGGAACGGTGGGAACGCAAGTCTATGAGCAGAGAAACAACTTTTGAGGAGGACACATCCGATTATGCCATTATTTTTGATACTTTGGATGTCATCTCAGAAGATTTGCATCAAGAACTTACGGCTTCCAAATTCGCTTTCAAGACAACCACAGTGAAGATAAGATACGAAAACTTTGAAACCCACACCCACGGCAAGACTCTGCCCTTCTTCACAGACCGACTGAAAGACATAACGAGGAGCGCCAGAGACCTTGTGCAAGATTATTTGCGTCCTGACAGAAAAATCCGTTTGATAGGCGTTAAACTCTCAAATCTGCTCTCAACAGAGAAGCAGAAGAGGTTAATTGATTAGCATTTTTTTCTCAAGTTTTATATCACATGACCTTCCTATTTAATGAATAACAGGGAGGAGCAAGGTTTTGAGTGAAAGATGGATTCAAGTTTCTGAGAAAATTATTGAACAGTTAAACAGTCTTGAGGATGTTAAAGACAAAGACCGTTTAGAGCTAGTTAGGTCCCTTCGTTTTGTATTGGGCGTATTACAGAGAAGCTTGCTCGGCTGGACGCAGTGGGTGAGCAACCCGGACATAATGACTATTTTCTCGCAAAAGGACTTGGAGAAGATGACAAAAAAGCTAGCCGAGTACACCAGTTCCTTCGTAAAATACGATCTGGAGATGACCAGCCTAGGAGTCAAGAAGGGATTAAAAGCTTCGAAAAAAGTCGAGAAGAAAAAGAAGGAAGAGCGAACAGAAAGATTCTACGTGTGAAACTAACATAGCGCTTGCTTTTGATGCTACCGTCCTGATTTTTTGGTAATAACGGGGAAAAACCAGTAACGTTAATAGGACGCTACAAGCAGTAACTTTTTCAAAGTGAGGACGATGCCAAAGTTGAATGTCCTAGTTTTAACCGGTCGCACCATTGACCAAGGCAGAGGAAAAGAAATGGGAAAACTTTCAGACGTATACTTGAAAGATGTGACCCAATGCCAAATCGACCCAGAGGATATGAAGGCTCTCAAACTGAGGCAAAACGCCAACGTTAAAGTCACCACAAAGTTCGGTAGTGTTGTCCTGAGAGCCATCAAATCCCTTAGAGGTCCCCACCCCAAAATGGTTTTTATCAGCTACGGTCCATGGGCAAGCGTAATCTCAGACCCAGAGACCCACGGATCAGGTATGCCCTCATTAAAAGGGATGTCCGGAGAACTTGAGCCTGCACCTAAAGAAAAAGTATTAACTTTACAGGAGCTAGTATACCAACTTAAGGAGGCATAAACATGAAAGTTATCACTGGTGTAACCTGTCCGGTCTGCGGAACTTTTTGTGACGACCTCGAAATAGTTTTAGATGACAAAAACAAGATTATTGAAGCCCGAAATGCGTGCGCTATGGGTGCAGCAAAATTTCTGAACTATTCTACTCATCGCACTAAAACTCCTCTTATCAGAAAAAACGGTGAATTAGTCGAAGCCACAATGGATGAGGCTATCGAAAAAGCAGCCCAGATTCTAGTTGACGCCCATTATCCAATACTGTATGGCTGGAGCAACACTTGCTGTGAAGCCCAACGAGTGGGCGTAGAATTGGTGGAAGAAGTTGGAGGAGTCATGGATAACACCGCAACTGTCTGTCATGGTCCCTCTATCTTGGGTGTTCAAGCTGCTGGTATACCCAGCGCTACTCTAGGACAGATGAGGCATCGTGCAGATCTGATTATCTATTGGGCCAGCAACCCTTGGGATGCTCATCCGCGGCATCCAGAACGATACAGCATGTTCTCGGATGGCAGATTTGAAAAGAGCAGCTGGATAAAATATCTTTCCAAATTAAGAGGCGAAATGTCCAAGAAAAAGATTCAGAGAGCCTCTAACCTAGTTTTGAAAAAGGATTTCTGTTTTGCTCCTTGTCATGAGGAAGGCTTGCCCTGTAGTATGTATACGAAGAATCGGAGAACCATAGTTGTGGATGTTCGCAAAACCCGATCAGCAGATGCAGCTGACTGTTTCCTTCAGGTAGAACCAGGCAAAGACTATGAACTTCTGCAAGCTTTACGTGTACTCGTCAATGACGGAGAATTGGATGTTGATGAGGTTGCGGGGATTCCCGTTGAAACCCTTGAGGATCTCGCTGATGTGTTGATCGGATGCAAACTAGGAATCCTCTTCTTCGGATTAGGCTTAACTATGACCAAAGGAAAACACCGCAACATAGACGCGGCAATCAACCTCACCCGTGACTTGAACAACAGAACAAAATTCCTCATCATGCCCATGCGAGGACACTACAACGTAACTGGAGTAAACATAGTTACCACCTGGCAAACCGGATACCCTTTTGCGGTTGACCTGTCTAACGGGTACCCCAGATACAATCCGGGAGAAACCTCGGCAGTGGACATTCTTTGCCGTGACGAATCCGATGCGATGATGGTGATTGCTTCAGATCCGGTTGCTCACTTTCCAAGAGCCGCCTCCAAGAATATAGCAAAGCATCCGCTCATAGCCATAGACCCAGAGGTTACTCCAACCACGATGTTGGCGGATGTGATTTTGCCTCCTGCTTTCGTGGGAATCGAGGCTGAGGGAACAGCCTACCGCATGGATCATGTTCCATTGCCTCTGAAGAAGGTTGTAGAACCTCCAGAAGGCTTCATTTCCGATCAAGAAATTTTGCGTAGGATTCTGCAGAAAGTTCGTGAACTAAAAAAGAGGGATATGGATTGACAGAACTCATCGTAAAAAACGGATTCGTTTACGACCCCCTGAACCGCATCGACGGCGAAAGAATGGACATCTGCATCAGGGATGGAAAGATTGTAAAGTCAGTTAAGGACAAGGCAAAGGTTGTTGACGCTTCAGGCATGGTTGTTATGCCCGGGGGAGTTGACATCCACAGCCACATAGCTGGCGGTGAAGTGGATACTGGGCGTCTGCTAAGACCTGAAGATCATGTTAAGGATGTTGAAGTTAAAACAGCCGTGACCAGGTCTGGAGTTGGCTTTTCGATTCCTTCCACATTTACTACGGGTTACCGTTACTCCAAGATGGGTTACACAACTGTAATGAATCCGTCCATGGCGCCTCTTCAGGCACGTCACACTCATGAGGAACTAAGCGACACGCCCATGATTGACAAGGGAACATATCCTCTGCTGGGAGACTGGTGGATCAGTTTAGAGCACATAAGAGACGGCTTACTGGAAGAGAATGCTGCGCACATAGCGTGGATGCTTAAAGCTACAAGAGGGTATGCCATAAAAATCGTTAATCCGGGAGGGTTAGAGGCATGGGGCTTCGGACGGAATGTTCACAGTCTCGACGATCAGGTGCCAAACTTCGGCATAACTCCCCGTGAAATCATCCGTGGATTATGCAAAGTCAATACCATGCTTAATCTTCCTCACACAATTCACCTTCACACCAACAATCTTGGGCAGCCTGGAAACTATGTTACAGCTTTAGAGAGCATGAAATGCGTAGAAGATTTGGCTAGAAAAGACAAACCAGTACTGCACATCACTCATATTCAGTTCTGCGCCTTCAAGGGTGAAGATTGGGGAAGATTAAAGTCTGGAGCAGAAGAAATCGCCAATTACGTTAACAATCACAGTCACGTGACCCTTGACATGGGACAGGTGGTATTCTCGGACACAACCACTATGACCGCTGATGGACCCTTCCAGTTTGGTCTCTATCACCTTACTGGAAACAAGTGGGTTAACCACGATGTGGAAACGGAGACAAGCGGAGGAATAGTGCCCTTCACATATAAGCGGTCAAGCGCTGTCCACGCCACACAGTGGTCAATCGCACTGGAGATTATGCTTCTGGTTAAGGACCCGTGGAAAGTCTTCATGACAACGGATCATCCTAATGCTGGTCCCTTCTTTTATTACCCCAAGATCTTTGCATGGTACATAAGCAAAAAGGCAAGAGAGGATATGCTGAAAAAGATCAACAAGCGGGCAAGAAAGAGAAGTTTGCTGCCCACCATCGACAGGGAACTCAGCCTCTATGAGCTGGCGATCGTCACTAGGGCAGGTCAAGCTAAGGCTCTCGGCTTGAAAGACAAGGGACACTTGGGAGTTGGCGCTGACGCCGACATCGCAGTCTATAACATAAACCCTGAACGCGCTGATCCAGCCAAAAAATTTGTATCTGCAAGAAAAGCCTTCGACCGAGCGGCTTACACGATTAAAGACGGGGAAGTAGTGGTGAAGGATGGGAAGATTGTGAAACAGGTATTCGGAAAGACGTACTGGGTCGATGTGGAATGCGCACGCAATCACTGCCGCACAACGCGGGCGCGCGCAGATGCTAAGATTAAAAAGAAATTCAAGGATTACTGGACTGTGGAATACGAGAATTATCCTATTCGCGAAGGATTCTTGCATTCTTCTGCTCCTGTAGCTGTCAAGGCGGAGATCTAAAATGGCGATAACTCTTATCCCAAAACGTGTGTTCAAGTTTCCGATAGAAGGAAAAAATATATCTCCTGACGTTTTCGGCAAGAAGTCGGAGAAAGAGATAGCGGCTTTGGAAATGTGGGAGGGCAACCGGAAAGTTTCCATCGGAGACCTTTTTGACATCAAAGTGGACCGTTCGTCCTCAGAAGATGTGACGATAAAGATTGAGGGCAATGTGGGGACGGTGCGGAACGTTGGTTTTCGGATGTCCATGGGCGAAGTAATTGTTGATGGCGATGTTGGTATGCATGTTGGCGAAGAGATGAGTGGCGGCAGCATAACGGTATCTGGTAACGCAGGCTCATGGGCTGGGTCACAAATGAAGGATGGAACCATAGAGATCAAAGGCAACGCAGGCAATTATATTGGTGCAGCGTATCGTGGAAGCACCAAGGGGATGAGCGGAGGAAAAATCGTTATTCACGGAAATGCTGGTCACGAAGTCGGTTGCTTCATGAGAAATGGGGTCATCAAAATATTGGGTGACGTGGGCATATTCGCGGGCATCCACATGAATAATGGAACAATCTTTGTTCAAGGCACTTCGCAGGGAAGAGCTGGCGCACAAATGACTAACGGAAAAATAGTTTTAGCTGGTCATTCAGAAGATGTAATGCCAACTTTCACCATCGAAGACATCAAAGCCAAGGTCAAGGTTGACGACGAAAAGATTGAGGGACCTTTTTACAGATTCACCGGCGATCTGGCGGATGATGGTAAAGGAAAACTGTACGTTTCCAAATCGGAAAACCCGTATCTAAAATCCTACGACAAATACCTAGAATAAGCTCTTTCAGAGTTAATCTAAAAAGGGGAAAAAGAAATGCAAGCACCGAAATTGAGTGTTAACAGATTAGCCCTTAATCTTGTTAAGAGGCTCTGTGACCACGCTGACGAATTCGGAGTCCTCGTTAAAAAGATGACTTCAGGGGCAACTTTGATCGACGCCGGAATCAAAGCGCAGGGCGGTTACGTTGCAGGGCAGACAATAACAGAAATCTGTCTCGGAGGTCTCGGCAAAGCGGAGATCGGCTATAAACGATGCGGTGACCTTGAGCTTCCCTCAATCTTCGTTTACACTGATTATCCGGTTATTTCGACTTTGGGGTCCCAGTTTGCAGGCTGGCAAATCAAATCAGGAAAATATGTTGCTATGGGTTCTGGTCCAGCTCGTGCCTTATCCTTGAAGCCCAAAGAACTCTACGAAAAGATCAGTTACAAGGACATTTCAGATGTGGCTGTGCTGGTTCTTGAGACTTCCAATGAGCCTCCAGAAGAGGCGGTTGCAAAGATTGGTGATGAATGTAACGTTGATTCCGAGAATCTGTTTTTGGTTTTGGTGCCCACTTCATCTGTTGCTGGTTCAGTTCAGATTTCGGGAAGGATTGTTGAGACGGGCTTGCATAAGTTGACGGAGTTGGGGTTTGATCCGAAACTGGTTACTCATGCTTGTGGGTACGCGCCATTAGCTCCGGTGCACCCTAAACTGGCTCAGGCGATGGGAAGAACCAACGATGCGATAATTTACGGTGGCACTGCATACTATACGGTAAGCTGCGATGACGACGAGGAGTTGAAGAGGTTGCTGGAGAAGGCGCCGGCTTCAGCATCCAAGAGCTATGGGAAACCCTTCATGGAAATCTTCAAGGAAGCAGGCTACGATTTCTACAAGATTGACCCCGGATTATTTGCCCCGGCGGTCTTCGTGGTTAACAACTCTAAAACAGGCAAAACATTCAGAACCGGAAAAATCGACATGGAAGTCTTCAAGAAGTCAATAAAGCTCCAAGCTTAACTTGTCTTCTGGATATCTTGCCATCTCTGGTATAGGTTATGCTCAATCCCTAGAACATCCAAGATTCTTCCAACAACAAAATCCACCAAAGCTTCAATGCTCTTTGGCTTATGATAGTAGGCTGGCATCGCCGGAACAATTATGACGCCCTGATTTGCGAGCTCTAACATGTTCCTGAGGTGAATAGTATTCAAGGGAGTTTCTCTGGGCATAAGAACCAGTTTCCTTTTTTCTTTAAGTGCCACGTCTGCTGCTCTCAAGATCACGTTTTCTGCGAATCCGTTAGCGATTCCTGCTAGGGTTTTCATGCTGCAAGGAACGATCACCATGCCATCCGTTTTGAATGAGCCGCTCACGATGGGGGAACT
>Ga0315553_10002774_pt1 | contig 13936 bp, 9 predicted proteins | sample SalMarSW160140MG_FD_203099 | JGI IMG/M metagenome (GOLD analysis project Ga0315553, IMG submission 203099) | Salt marsh sediment microbial communities from the Plum Island Ecosystem LTER, Massachusetts, United States - Salt Marsh Sediment SW1601-40 ... | reverse complement strand
TCTTGATTCTCGGGTTGGTCTTGAGAATAACGTGTATCTAGGGATTCAATATATGCTAGTAAAATCTGGAGGTCGTTTCCAATATCATGTCTTAGTAATGATGCATACAATTCCATCTCTCTGTTCTGACGGTTTCTCTCCATCTCTGCATTCTTTGATTCAGTGATGTCAATTGATGATGCCATGATAGATTTTATACTTCCATCAGAGGTCATAATAGGTCCTGCTGAAATTTGAACCATGAACGTGGTTCCGTCATCTCGCTTAGCAACAAGCTCCCCGATTCTGCCTATGCCTTGTAATACTTCATCCAAGGCTTTCTGGGCTTCTTGTTTATTTTTCCAAAAATCGACAACCGATCTTCCTATGACGTCAGCTGCATCTTCAATTCTCCACATTTTCAAGAATGCATCATTTACGTAAGTCACCTTGCCTTCAGTATCTGCAAAGGTTATTGCATTTATAGACGATTTAATGGCAAATTCCTTTTCCCTCAGTTCTTGTTCGATGTAACTTCTCGTGGTTATATCTTCAAATGTTGTATACACCTGATAGGGGCGAGATTCTCCAGGATTGAATAACGGAATCGCGCTTACATGTATCCAACGATAATCATTCTGCTTTGGATTGAAAATTCCCATAACAACTCTCTCTACAGTTTTTCCTGACTTGAGTGCAACCATCGCAGGATGTTCATCACTTGGAAAATCTGTCCCATCTTCCCGGACTGCTCTCCATCTGGGGTCAACTGATTTCCTACCAACCATCTGTTCAAAAGAAAGACCTAAAATCCTTTCAGCCGCAGGATTTGCAGAAATAATATTTCCCTCAGCGTCCTGATAGACAACTCCATGTTTCATTGTTTCAAAAAGAGTGGTATATCTTTCCTCGCACGCTATTAGCTCGTCTTGCTTATCTTGATTGGACTTATTGGAATTTCTATCATTCTTTTTTCTGTATTTTGAACTCGTGAGAGAGCCCTTGTCCTCATCACCCATTGATGCTTGGTGCCTCCTCCAGGTTTCGTTGATTTATTGAAGCGTGCTAATTTAGGATGATATTGAGAATATTTTAATATACACGATATAAATCTTTATTATTCTACCAATATATGGTATTATTACTAGAAAACATGATGATGTTTTTACAAAACTCTCTGAAACGGGGTGCACAACCTGAAGAAGAAGATAAACATAGTGTTTCTTTTCCTCATCGCGGTATATTTGATGTCATTTCTACCAACGAATGTCATAGCATATGATGAAGATGATGACGACAATCACTACGGTTATCTGAATGTCGATATTCTTGAAGCCTACTATACCGATTATGACCTGGACGGTTATGAAGACGATATTATTACTGTTTTTCAAATCGAGGTTAAAGGTCTGAGATTCGAATGGTATGGTACAATAAAGGTCTATACAGCACTTTATCCTCTTACGCAACAAGGAACAACCTACATTTTCAAACAAAATATGTGTAACGGGTTTATTGTAACGGAAGTTTGGTACAATGGTGTTGTTGAAGAGGGCTGGTTCGACTTCTCCGTATATGCTAAGGCATATGGAGATCCTTGTCCATCATCTGGCTATGATAAAGTCATATTTGATCCACCCGGTGGTGATCCAGGACGACCTACCATAGATATCGTCGAAATAGATCAACTTTGAAAATATTGAGGGATGTAATGGATTGACACACGGGCTCTCTCGAGAGTATCTGTCTCTTCTAATTGCTCTCCAAGAGAAACCACTTGGAACAATAGAGGAATTAGCAGAGAAAACAGATGCTTCTAACCCAACAGTAGCAAAACGACTGAGAGAGCTTGAGGCAAAACTGTTTTTCTATGTGAAACCTATTCTTAAAGAACAGAGTCTTGGGTTAGAGTTGATTGAAGTGATGGTTGAGCCATCTGACTATCAATCCCTGAAATTCCTGGAGAAACTTGGTGATGACCATCCGTACACAGCATATCGTGGCCGATGCTTTGGGAAGATGAATGGATTACACATGCAATTTCGGATTCCTTATGGAACAAAAGCACTGATTGACGAATTATTCAATTCCCTCGTTACTGAGAGTAAAGTAATTCAATATACTATCTTACCTACTGAGAACTGCTACTCCACCTATACTTCGATGAGGATAAAAGGATGGGATTCGGAAGCAATGACCTGGAAGTTTGACTGGAATGATTGGTTCAAGAAGAAAGTGTCTATAACTTCACCACAGGATTCCAATCAGAGTACAACAAAATCCCCTGATTGGTTCGACAAGAAGGATGCTTACATTCTTCATGAACTAATGAGAAACTCGCGTCGAAAAAACCTGGATATCATTGAAAGAATTCAAAGGCAGGGAGTTGAAATAACTCCTCAGACATTTAGTCGAAGAATCCAACGAATGAAAGATGAATGCATTCAGACATTCGTAATGGATTGCGACCCAGGGATTTTTGATATATACAATACCGTTCTGATTCGTGGTCAGGCAGATGATGGCCATATCAATGAACTCTGGTCGCGTCTGAAAAAAGTGCAAATTCCTTTCGCATCTACATTCAAAATATGTGGGAATGAACTATCTTGGTGGATACGTCTTCAGTCTAGTCACTTGTCAACATTAATTTCCAATATCTATGCGAAATTTCAATCTATGTCAGTATGCCTTGTTGACTATAGCCATACCAAGGTGTATTACCTCTGGCCTGAAACATATGATGAAGATAATAATCAGTGGCGCACTGACCGTGAATTTATGATTGACTCACTCCTGAAATAATTCCTCAATCATTGGTCAAGTACACCATTATATAGCATAGTTTATTAACAATATTTAACATATAATGCTATACTGCTTTGGTGGTAATAATATGTCAGAGAAAGTAAAGAAATTTGTGAGTGTGATTGGTGGAAAATTGGATGTTACCTGTGACGAATGTAAAGGAAAAATGCGTCCAGGTGGACACTACCAGATGGATATTGGAGATAAAAAATACCAATTCTGTTCTGAGAAGTGCATGGAAGCATACGAAGCTAAAAAATAATCAATCTATCAGGACCTTTTGGTCCTGATCCTATCCTTTTTTTGGAATGAGTTTTCTATTTCTATTGATGATGACTATGGTCTTCTCCATCCAACGGTTTCATTCTACCGACTACCCTTTGAACAACTTCAGGTAGTGATGGATGGATGTGCATCGACTGAAGTAGCGGATAATAACTTCTATCCTGAGTGTACAATAGATTGATTACTTCGTGAATCAGAATGGGTGAATATGGACCTATTATTGATGCTCCTAAGATTTCTCTTGTTTCCGCATCTGCTATGATTCTTGCAAGACTCGGTGGATTTCCCATTGCCATTCCCTTTGCAGCAATACTGTAATCCCCTTCACCTACCATGAGCTTTCTTCCTGATTTTTTAGCTTCTTGCAGTGTCATACCTACTGTAGCAATTGGTGGATATGAAAACACAGCTCTAGGTACAGCATGATAGTCCATTGAGTATAGGTCCGGTTCCTCCCGTCCGCTATGTTGTTGTGCGATTAAGAAATTATACCACACAATCTGAGACTCGTCATTTGCCACATGGCGGAATTGGTATCCTCCTCGGGCATCACCAAACGCCCATATTCCCTTCTTATTAGTGCGTAAATGTTGATCCACAATGATGTACCCCTTCTTGTCAGTTTTTACTCCAGTCTTCTCTGGTTTTAAAAGGTCAGAGTTTGGAATCCGTCCTGAAGCGACAAGCACAACTTCTCCCTTAAATTCACGTTCTTCTCCGGAACTCTTGTCCTTTGTTACTACAAATTTCATGCCATCTTTTTCATAGACGCGGATAGCTTCCTTGTTTGTATGAACACTCATTCGTTTACTCAGTTCCTGTTTGAGTAATTCGGATATGTCATGGTCTTCTTGCTTAACCAAATACTGATTTCTTCCCACAATTGTCACATCTACACCAACTGCTGAGAAAAAGTGTCCATATTCAGCCGCTATGAAACCACCCCCAATGATGACCATGGACTTAGGTTTCTCAGTCAGGTCTAGTGCAGTTTTACTGTCTAGAAAACTGATTTCTTCAATTCCCTCGATTGGAGGAATGAATGGTCTCTCCCCAGATACGATGAATATATTTGGCGCAGTGATTTCCTCATTGCCGACTCTAAGTGTGTAGTCCTTTACAAACTCCCCAGTTTCTTTATACCAATCCAAACCCACGGCCGCATCAACAGAGTCCCCCTGCATTTTACTATCTCCTTGAACCTCATGCCGCATTCGGTCCATAATCCGCCCGAAATCGATTTCCTCGATTCTTGCCTTAACACCCAACTTCTCCATATGTTCTGTTTGTACAATTAGGTCCGCGACATATGTCAGTATCTTTGTAGGGATACAACCTCTGTTGAGACATGTACCTCCCATGGGTCCATGTTCTACTACGGCGACTTTCATCCCCCGTTCATAGGCAGCTGATGCGATACTCATCCCTGCTCCAGAACCGACAACAATAACATCATATTTCTTCATCTATCATCTACTCTACCAGATATTAATTAACTATTGTAAATTACCGTGATAAGGCTTCCTACAATGACATGATTTTTGGTTACCATCATTATAGAGTGTTTCAGGTTTCTTCTGGGATGAGAAAAATACAGATTATGTATACTAACAAGCCTGCTCCGTATACTAGAGAAAACAGAATCCAGAGAATTCTAACTAGGAGCGGATCTATTCCTAGGTGTTCTCCAATTCCCCCACATACTCCTGCAATCCATCTATCACGTGTTGAACGGTACAGGTTTCCACCTGTTGATGCTCCTCCTGGTCCTGGTGTCGGTATCTCAGACATATTATCCACACTATTTACTGAGTATCATGTGCCATATATTTCCTGTGTATAAACGCAGATCTACGTAATGATGTACATTCGATTTTTTTGCATAACAGCAAAGATTAATGCTTTCTGCTTTCACTTACATAATTTCCCATGAAGTTGCTATGCTAACACCTCCACCACCACAAAGTGTCGCCATTCCCTTCTTGAGACCTCGCTTCTTGAGAGCATGAATGAGAGTGATAACAATTCTTGCTCCCGTCGCTCCAACTGGATGCCCAAGCCCTATTCCTGAGCCATTGACATTGGTTTTTTCTCGGTCAAATCCTAGTGGTTTGAGTCCTTTCTCTACAGCCAGGTACTGACTGGCAAATGCCTCGTTTAACTCGATAAGGTCCCAATCCTTGAAGGTTTCACTAATTCTCTCTATAAGTTGTTTTACTGCTGTAATTGGGGACTCACCCATGAGATGAGGTTCGCTACATCCCATTCCGTATCCAACAAACCTTGCTATAGGGTCGAATCCTAACTCATTGGCTTTATCAGCTGACATTAAAATCATTGCAGCAGCTCCATCATTTATTCCGCTTGAGTTCCCAGCTGTGACTGTTCCATCTTTCCTAAAAGCTGGTTTGAGTTTCGCAAGATCTTCCATTTTAAGCCCTGGCCTGAAGTGTTCGTCACGTTCAACTAGTCTGATTTCTTTTCTATCTTTGACTTCTATTGGAACCATCTCATCCTTGAAGTCACCATTATTTGTGGCACGTTCAGCATTGTTCTGTGACCTTAATGCCACGATGTCTTGTTCCTCTCTTGTGAATCCATACTTATCATTTAGGAACTCAGCAGTTTCTCCCATAATGTAATGTTTGCCAGATTCAGGGTGTGGGTAAAAGTGACTCCCTGCATGTAGACCTGTTGTTAAGGCGTCTACCAGTACTCCATCGAATAGACGTTGTCCCCATCGGACATCTTCTAGACAATACGGAACATTCGACATTGATTCCACTCCTCCAGCGAGTACAACATCGGTATAGCCTGTTTGAATCTGAAGTACTCCGCTTACGATTGCTTCCATAGCTGATGTGCAGACGCGATTGATTGTTACTGCAGGTACGGTAAATGGAATCCCCGCTAGAAGTGCAGATACTCTCGCAATATTGAGAGCTTTTGGAGGCTCGAGACAGTTACCAAATCTGACATCCCCAATTAATGATGCATCTATACCAGCTCTTTCAACAGAGGCTTTCATTACCTGAGCTGCGAGTTCAGGCGCTTGCAATGGTTTTAAAGAACCTCCGAAAGCCCCTATCGGGCTCCTACATGCTGATATTACAACAATGTCTTTCATGAAATCCGTATCTGTAAGACTACCTTAAATCAAACTTGGTTATCACATGTATCATCTATTTAGTAATTCACAAATTTGACAAACTTCTATTAGACGAAACAATACCAATTCTCTATCTATCCGGAAACTTGGTTGATTCTGTAAAAATCTTTGAAAATTCAGGTTGGTTTGCGAGTTCAACGTATCTTGTATTTTCAGAAATGGTAGTCATGAGTTTCTTCTGAGAGGTTGATATTAAGGCAAGTTTAGCCCCCTCTCCTGCCGCATTTCCAACTGGAACAATGTTCTCAATCCCAATATTTGGTAACAATCCTATACCAATGCAACTCTCCGGACGCAGGTAAGTTCCGAAAGCACCAGCGAGGTAGATCCCATCGAGCTGTGATAGTGAAACATCTGCGATATCCATCAGAATTGTAAATCCTGCCTGGATTGCTCCTTTAGCGAGCTGAACTTGACGCAAATCTCCTTGTGTGAATAGAATATCTCTTTCTCCACCAAACTCATCTCTCTTTAGGACAATGTACGCCTTCTCATTATTCTCCAATGTAATTATTCTCTCGGATTCCCCCATTCTTCCTCGCTGATCGATTAGCCCAACTTTCCATAGCTGATAAGTTAAATCGACTATCGCTGTACCACAGAGCCCTTCGGGTTTGGTATGGCCAATCGTTGCAATCTTGGGTCTCTTATCTCTGTCAATTATTGAAATGTATTCAATCGCTCCTATCTGAGCACGCATCCCATTCGTTATTGCTGCTCCCTCAAAAGCAGGACCTGCGGCTGCTGAACAGCAAGAGAGATTACCATTCTTGGCTAGTATTATCTCTCCATTAGTCCCAACATCTATACCCAAGGCAACTCCTTCATATTCGTCCAATCTTTGAGCTAATATGAATGCAACTGCATCGCCCCCAATGAAACCGGAGATATTTGGAGCTACAAAAAATTGCGTCCGGTCAAGAGAATTCAGTTTCAGAGCATTCGCGTCTGTAATATGTGATTCCCTCATCTTTGGTGTATAGGGGTATCTTGATAATGAATATACATTAAGCCCGAGTAAGAGATGATGCATTACAGTATTTCCTACAACAGTTGCTCTTACTACGCTCTTGGGGCTAATGTCATATTTGTCTAGTAGAGCTGTTATCATTTGATCAAGCTTGGTTAATAGTGAATCCTGTAATTCGCTGACGCTCTCTGGTCCTCCCAGCGCATATGCAATCCTCGAAACGACATCTCCACCAAACGACATTTGAGGATTCAAAGCGGATTCAACTCCAACCTGACTGCCAGTTTCAAGTTCTACAAGGTAACAGACTATAGTTGTAGTTCCGATATCAATAGCGATGCCATATTGATTTTCGGGAGTTTCATCGATTTGAACCTCTGATGCAACTATTGCTCCATGTGTTAAAATCTTTGAATGTCCGAATGGCATGAGAATCTGTATGTGCCCGTCAGACTCCACCTTGTGCTCGCACGCAAGTCTGATTCCCTCTTCAATTTCCTCAGATGTGAGGTACTCCATCTCTATGGATGTCGGACTTGGGTTTGTTTCGAAGATTACCCGACATTTGCCACAATTCCCCATTCCTCCGCAATCAGAAGGTAGGTAGATGCCTGCTTGTCTAATCACCTCGAGACATGTTGAATCTGGTTCTGATTGCACCTTTTTGTCCATAGGTAATAATGTGACCTTAAACCGATGCAGACTGTCAGGGTCTGTCACAGTAATGCACATCCAATGACTACGATATATTGAATATCTGACTGAACCATGGATGATTTCATGTAAAAAGGTATCCGTGGATTTTCTCATTTAATTACAAGAAAGTATATCTGACTTCAGAATATCTTGAGTGGGAACTAATTAGATTCTTTTGGAGGCGAAATAATATTGCACAAGCGGCAGGCAACGCTGTTAGTGGTGTTATTCATAACACCGCTTCTTATGTCAGCTATGATGACGCCGACTGGGAATATCGAAACACCATTAGTGTCATCTCCCGATGTGGACCTGAAGATTTCATATGTGGAATTTCCAGGTCCACTTTCAATTGGTGGCGATGAGATGTTCCATGAAATGGCTGAGAATGAGTCATGGGTTGGAGATGGATCTGAGTTTACTCCCTATGTTATTGAAGGATATAGTTTTGCAGTTGATGGAATCTGTATTTCCTTTACGGACATATCTGTCTATTTCGAGATTCGTAACTGCTACATAACCAATAACGGTACTCCATACCCTAATTCAGCAATAGTAATGTGGAATGTAACTCATGGTGCGATAATAGATACTGGTATCTACCAGATGGCTTATGGTCTTGATATTGCTAAGGGCCCAAACCTACTCATTCAGAATGTAACAGTATCTGACATGTCTAATGTGGGAATGACACTGATAGAGAGCCCCGGTTTGACAATCACTGACTGTGAAGTATATGATATAGGTATGAATGGCATTGCTGTCCACCTCAGCAATGATTCAATCATAGTTAATAACCATGTTTATAATTGTGACAATTATGGGATTTCTGTTTATCACTCATCCTTTTGCTACGTTGAGAATAATGATGTGTATTCAAATCTGGGGAGTGGTGTGTATCTCGATAATGCACACAACTGCACAATAGAAGGCAATACGATTTATGACAACTGGTACTTCACTGCACCTACATGCGGTGTTCATCTATGGTTATCAGACTATTGCTCAATTGTTGGAAATGACATCTTTGACAATGCAAGAAACGGAATCGCTGTCTATGGATCTCAATATGCCAATATCTTTGACAATGCTATTTACAATAATTCCGACCATGGAATTGATGCAGCTACCTCACATAATGGGACTATCAGTCAGAATGATATTCATTCCAACGGTTGGTGGCCTATCATCTTGAATTCATTATGTGGTATCCACCTAGGACCCTCAACCGGTTGGGTCATTGAAAATAACCAGATTCACAATAACACACCATCCGGTATCACGATGTATGATGATGACCATATCGTCATTGGCAATGATATCTACGATAACACCGATTTTGGAATACTTGCTTCAAACGCAGATGGTGTCCAGGTCTTGGAAAATAGAATCTGGGGTAATGGCTGGCTAGGAGAGGCAATGGATCGTGGTGGAATGTCTTTTCAGAGCTGCTACAAATGGTGGGTTGAGGGTAACACTGTATTCAACAATAGTGAGAATGGAATATCCTGGTATGGTGATTATAACACTGTCATTGGCAACAAAATCTTCAACAACGTTGTATTAGGTATTAGCACATTTGAATGCTATAACAACACCATAGCTAATAATATCGTCTACGGCAATACGGTTGGAATCTTTGTTGTAAATGTCGGTACGAATGTCACTGGCAACATCGCGTTTGATAACGAGTACGGTATTATTATGGAAAATAGTGGTAGTTGCTGGATATATGGCAATGACTTTGCATGGAATGATCAGAACGCTATGGAGACCCTCACCTTCCCTGATATGCCACTAATGTGGTATGAGAATGAAACTCAAATTGGGAATCACTGGGGTGATTGGTCTGGGATTGGGATTTACGATATCTATAATGAATCCGCTATTGTCAATGCTGATATCTACCCATTAAGGAGTCTATATCTTCTTCCAGCGTTGCCGATCTCCTATGAAGTGAGTGAGGATTGGACTTCAAAACAGATGACATGGCAAGCTTATGCTTTACACCCAACCTACTTCGTGGTCTACGTAGATGACGAACTATATTTCGATGGGGAATGGGATGGTGAGGTAATCACAATCGTTGTAGACGACCTAGCAGGTGGTATGCATACCGTATATATGGAGGTCTATCATATCTCAGGACATTCTATGAACGCAACCTCATTCCTCGAAATCTATGACCTGACTCCACCCGAGTGGGAGACCACGCCATCCGATCAAGAGACCTACGAGGGTCTACCATTCAGTTATCAGCTTGGAGCATTTGATCTATCTGGAATTGGTGGATGGGGCATAAATGGAACTGCTTTCGACATCGATGATACAGGTCTGATAACGAATATTATTAGCCTGGTTGTGGGGGACTATACTCTCAATATCAGTGTGTGGGACCCATTCGGAAACACGAGGTCTCATATAATTAAGGTCCACGTTCTTCCAGAACCAACCTCACCAACAACATGTTGTTTAACTTCAACAATCACAACATCTACAACAACAACTACGACTACAGTTTCACCAACGACATCAACTACTTCCTCTATACCATCTCCGGGAGATGGTTTTGTCACTATGATGTTGATTATTGGAGTTGGAGGTGGAATTGTCGTAATTGTTGTGATAATCGTTCTCTATAAAACCCGAGGTAGATAAAATAACTATAGGAGCCTATATGGCTCCTTTACCTCTATTTTTGGTTATATTTCCTTTGAACCATCTTTAAGAAGATTGCCAATAGAATCCAACGCTGCAAAATTCCCTCCTTTCTTTTTATTCTGACTTTTGTTTCATCTCAAATCTATTTCTTTAGAAAGGAATATGAAAATAAGAAAGCATATCTTAGTATTCCACTATTTTAGGGAAATTATCGCGTTGGAATCCGAGGGATAAATGTGTTCAAAATAAGATACCTGCCCCTTTTTTTCATATTACTTACGGGTTTTATCTGGCTACCTAACGGGATTAACTCTCTGCTAATTGAGGAAGTTCGTAGTGATCTCCAGCCTTCAATGAGTAATAGAATGACGCCTTCCTATGAAATTCATTCAACAATATCGATTTTGAATGATACTGATTTCTATATAAAATCTCAAGCAGAGAATTGGGACGGAGATGGAAGTAGTGATACTCCGTATATCATAGAGGGTTACAACATCACAGCAGATGTTACGTGCATTTCCATGTACGACATATCGGTGTATTTTATCATCAGAGATTGCTATCTGTCCTCAGGCTTTGATATGGGGATGAGGGGAATTGCGTTTGACAATGTCACAAATGGAAGAGTGGAACAATGTGTTATCGAGAGTTCCTTCATAGGCATCAGCCTCTATGAATCCCCAGGGAACTTCATAACCAATTGCAATGTGAATTATGGCTCGGAGGCTGGCATCCAACTCTCCAATTCAGACTATGTCACAATCACTGATTGCTATGTCTTCCATAGTGGTGATGGATTCAACATTGGTTCATCGGACTTTGTCACCATTCAAACCTGTACAGTTTGGGACAGCTATGCCCGTGGAATATATGTCAGTAACTGTGAGAACACAATGGTCGATGGTTGTGATGTTTATGACAATGGTGAGTATAGTACTAGCGGTGTCGAGTTCAGAAACTCTAGCAACTCATCTGTTAAGAACAACAATATCTTCGACAACTACCATACCGGTCTATACCTATACAATGCTTTTCTCTACAATATAACGGGGAACAACGTATACAACAATTCAGAGACCGGAATCAAGATGGACTCATCATGCAATATGATTAACATCACTGAAAATGCCGTCTACGAAAATGGCTGGTGGGATTCAATTCTACTTTCTCCTGGTGGTATTCTTTCGGGAGTAATGATCAACCTCACAATTCACAAGAATACGATTTTCAATAACTCGCAAAATGGAATTCTCATGAATGGAACTTACAAGCCAATAGTCACTGAGAATGAGATCTACGATAATCCGCAATGTGGGATACTTGCTGACCACGTTGATAATGCACATGTTGAGATGAATCATATCTATGGCAATGGTTGGAATTCTAGCATGCCAATTGATAATGGCATCTACGCCACTTTCAGTAACGAGTGGGGCGTCTTCGGGAATGAGATTGTCGACAATAGTCATTCAGGAATGATCTTCTATGATTCATATGGCCATCTCATTGAGAATAACTTTGTTAACTGGAGTGTTGGTTATGGTATCGCACTGGTCTGGACAACAGATACAGTCATCACAGGAAACCATCTGATTGGCCATCTCAGTAATTGCATTAGATTAACACAATCTCACCGAAGTAATATCACCAACAACATAATTCAGGGTGGTAATAGCAGTATCCGGATTCTGTGGTCTGAAAATGTACTCATCTCATACAACATCATTTGGGATGCATTGACATATGGTATCTGGTTGGATACTACTGACAATAGCACGGTCTTCTACAATGATATCGGTTGGAACGGAATTGCCAATGCAATTGATGACCAAGGTTCGGGTAACGTATGGGATGATGGGGATAGCGTTGGAAATTGGTGGAACAATTGGCAAGTAGGTTCCGGCCCTTACAATATCACTGACCTCTCTAATGTTCTCCAGAACCAGGACAATCATCCAAACCGTAGCATTGAGATTCTGTCAGCTCCCACTCCGATTGCGTATGAGATCTCGTCTACTGGTAACACAATGGAATTTGCAGCTCAGGCTCTGAATCCTCTGGTCTATGAAGTGTATGCTAATGGTACATTGATTGATGAGGGTGATTGGATTGGAGGACTCATTGTTGCTGATGTCGATGGACTCGGTGCCGGATATAGCGTCATGGAGTTCCGAGCTATCCATATCTCCGGTCATTACCGGTCAGCATACTCATCCGCAACGGTGACAGATCTTACCCCACCAGAATGGATAATCGGACCACATGATGAACTACTTCGTCCTTATCAATCTCTAAGTCAGCAACTAGAAGCTTTCGATCATTCGTCTCTGATATGGTATGTGAATGACACAACTAATTTTGCTATTTCTGCAACGGGGCTTCTTACAAACAACACAATACTCGAGATGGGTGATTATGGTCTGCGTGTGTGCGTCGAGGATGTTTACGGAAATCTTCAAGACTGGGAGGTTAGGATTCGTGTCTATCCATCAACCACAACTGCGACTTCGACTACCCCTACAACGATAACTTCGATATCGTCGACAACACAATGGAGTACCGAATCAAGTAGCACTCCATCGCCATCAACTTCAACGACTCCTGGTGATCTGACTCTAATTATAATCATTATCGGAGCAGGTGGTGTTATTGTCGTTATTGTCATTATTGTAATCTTTTCGAAAAAACGTTGATAGAAAGATTCTGGAGCCATCTTGGCTCCTCACTTTTTTCTTTTTGAAACCAAATATAACAAGACATATCTGTTCATGTTTCTTCTTGATGGAGGTACTCGCTATGCACCGAGGGAGAAATTTGATACGAAAAGCCAGAATAATTCTAATCTTGAGTGTATGTCTAATTCTAACTCTTTCATCAACTGCTACAGAAGATACGTCTGTCGTCGATGAGAGCTTGAAAGTCACCCCCACAATGAACTTCCAAAAGTCCTGGGAGACACATGGCAGAATCGAGATTCTTAATGATACACATTTCGATGATGTGGCTGCAGCAGAAGGCTGGGCTGGAGGTGGTAATTCTACTCATCCGTATATCATTGAGAATTATGATGTCTCATCTGATAATATTAACATCCGCATCTGGACAACATCACGTCATTTCATTATTCGTAACTGCTACTTACAACCGAACCTTTCACCGTTCAGTAATTTTGGGGTATACCTCTATCTAACTCCTAATGCTGTGATAGAAAATGTCACTGTATTTCAGAAAATGGTTGGGTTTTACATGTATGATACTGATAATATCATCGTGACAGAGAGTAAAGCAGACTCCTGTGATAATGGATTCTTTATGTTATACTCAAACAATGTAGATTTCTCTGAAATAGAGGCCACCGACTGCAG
>Ga0315553_10002771_pt1 | contig 13937 bp, 7 predicted proteins | sample SalMarSW160140MG_FD_203099 | JGI IMG/M metagenome (GOLD analysis project Ga0315553, IMG submission 203099) | Salt marsh sediment microbial communities from the Plum Island Ecosystem LTER, Massachusetts, United States - Salt Marsh Sediment SW1601-40 ... | reverse complement strand
CTGCAATCGCGGCTGGCGCCACGAGACGGACGAGACCATCGAGATCACCCGTCTGGCGGTGGAGACCTGCTACTGGCCCCTCTACGAGGTGGAGGACGGCGAGTGGAAGCTGACCTATCGTCCCAAGGAGAAGCTGCCCATCGAGGAGTTCCTCAAGCCCCAAGGGCGCTTCCGGCACCTCTTCAGTCCAGAGAATACCCACATCATCGAGGAGTTGCAGGCGGGGATAGACCGCAAGTGGAGGCAACTGCTCGAGAGGTGCAGCGAGGAAGAGTAGCCGCTGTTCTCAACAACGTGAGGGCAGCATCGCCAGCAGGTGGTGCTGCCCTTTTCTGTTGCCCACAGATTCCTAACTCTCCCTTTCACCGAGGTCGCTGGCGCCCTCCAGGGGCCTGGCTACATCTCACGGGCGGAGAGTATTTTCACCGTACGGTGAAAATCGGCTTCTGAGTGAAAGAACGCACTGGCAGGTCGGAGTCTGAAACGGCCTGTTGCGAAGAACACGACGATATGGTACAATAGTTATGGAGGCTCACTGCTCAGAACTTCACCGAGAGGAGGAGCGAAGTGTCAGATACACGTGCAAATGAGCTATCGGAAGACATATGCGGAACGAGAACGATCCTGTTCCTCGGGGCGGGAGCATCTGCAGCTTTGGGACTCGATCTCATGGATTCTTTCATGGACCGACTCGAGCGCAGGATCCCTCAGCACAAGGCGGTCCTCCAGCAAATGTACAATGCGCGCGGTGGGAAGCGAGACCTGGAAATCCTCTTCGAGAGACTCGATGACTATGACACGGTTGAAGACTACTGCCAGAATGACCCCAACTGGACTCATACGGTTACGCCGAACAGAGTGGTGGCGCTCATGACTCACGTGCGGGCCATCAGGGAGAGCACGGAGGGCCTCGTGGTCAGGCACTACGCGGAGGTAGACCGTGCAAAGGTGGTCGGCCACTACAGCTACTTATTCAGTGGCTTGCTGGAGGCGAACGTGCCGCGCCATCTCCCCGTTTTCACAACCAACTATGATACGGCGGTGGAGACTCTTGTTGACGCCTCACTCCAGGACTACGAACTCGTTGACGGGTTCACAGGTGGACAGGTGCACCGCTGGTCACCTGAGCAGGAGTTGCACCGGTACCAACACAGCGCAGCAGGGGCTGCTAGCAGGACCGTACTGCTTTTCAAGCTTCACGGGTCGTCGAGTTGGTATCGGCAACGGGGTAGCGACATAGTGATCAAAGCGGGCGGGATGGCTGCACGAATGAACCAAGACCCGAATCTTGAGAATGCTCTCGTGTGGCCAAGACAAACCAAACATGTACCACAGGGGCCATACGCGGTCAACTACCGATACCTTCGAGAGTGCCTGGGGCTAGCGAGCTGGTGCATTGTAATAGGGTTCTCGTTTCGCGATGAGGAGATTAGGCGCTATTTCAAAAATGCGGTCGCCGCCAATCGTGAGCTGCGCCTGGTGCTCGTTGACCCCCGTGCTGAGACGGTCATCGGCGAGACGCTACAACTCACAGATGGCGACCGGGTGAACCCAATATCGAGCGAGTTCAGCCTTGAGCACCTCCCCGCAGTTGGTGCTGAACTGACAAAGTTGGGGGTCCCGTTTCAGGACAAACCCACTGGAGGAGCGGCAGCGACGGCACAGGCCGACTAGGGGGCGATCACTTCCCGTGCGGCCCGGAGGCCAAACTCGCGAGACCTGCGTGGTCGTCAACTACCCAAGCCTAGCTGGTCACGGACAGCCACTGTAGGACTAGAGACTTCCGACCGGTCAGCAGGCCATCAACCTGTAGGAGGACACCGTATCTACCCGGCGATGGATCGGTGGACAGCAGCAGGTTCTGCTGATCACGGACCATCTCCCCCTGGCCCCAGTTACTCGGCGGATAGGACCCTCCGGCCGGCTTGACCTCCCGTGAGAGCACCAGGTTTCCAGCTTGGTCCTGCAACTGGAGCGTGAGGGTGAAGTCCACGTCGATCTCTCCCGTGGCCTCCCAGAAGAACGTGAGATGAAGCGTGTCCCCAGGGGCCACAGGCTCCTCGGGCAGGTGCTCGAACCCCAGTTTGGAGAGGTTGTACCCCATCAGACGCACGGGTCCTAAGTCCACCTCATGCTCGACCTGCATGTCCAGGGCCTCGACGGGCGGAGGCGCTTCAGGTTGGAGGACCTGTATCGGCTCCAACAGGACGCGGTCGCCGAGCACCTCGCCGTCCTGTGACACGGGCAGCCTCTCGCCCGTCTCCAGGCTGTACATGCCGATCTCCAACAAGTGCTCTCCCGGCGGAGTCCCCGGCAGCACCAGCACGCCATAGTTGTCTGTGACCACCTCCCCCTCCTGCCAGGTCGTAGTGGGCTTGGTCCCGCCCACCGGCTCGGCGTCTCTTTGCCCCACGATCTGCGACCGGCCGTCCAGTACGTGGGTGAAGACCTTGTACCGTTGCTCGATGGTCTTGGACGCCTGCCAGAACAGGGTCAACTGGAGGATGTCACCGGCCTCTACCTCAGAGCTGGAGATGCTGTAGCCCAGCAGGGCTATCTCGTCGCCAAGCAAGAGATCGAGGGGATGCTGGATCTCTGCACTGACCTCGGCCTCAGGCACAGCATAGACGTCCAGACGCACGTTGCCGAACCACGAATCCATAGCCTTGAAGGTCCGCTCATCCAGCCAACCCTCGATGAAGCGGCCGGGGTCGCTCTCCTCGGTGCCCCAGAAGAGCACGTAGAGGTGACGGTGCTGGGCCACGATCCGCCCCAGGGTCTCCTCGGTCTTGGCCTGGTCCAGGGGGCGCTGGCCCGGCAGAGGATAGACGGGCAGGTCTCCCTCGTAGTAATAGGAGAAGATGTCCATCTGGCCCGGGGCGTTCAGGATGATGGCATCACCCTCTCGTCCTGCGGCGGTGATGTAGGAGATCATGCCCCGGTAGTCGTCGCGGGCGTACCGCTCGTCGAAGTAGTAGTTCTTCAGCGCCGGAACGCTCGCGGCGATGACGGACAACAGGAGAGCAGCGGTGAGGGCGTAGCGGATGATGGTGGCGACCTGGAGTCCCGGCGGGGCCCCGGCTTCGTCCGCCAGCCACTCTGCGCCTACTCCCCTGGCCAGCAAGAGATAGAAAGCGGGCGTGACCAGGAGCAGGAACTTGGGATCGTATGCCGGGCGGCTGAGAGACAGGACGTACATCGTCAGAATAGGTAGACAGAGGTACAGCAGAGTGAAGGCCAGAGCGGCTAGGCGCGGTCGCGAGAGGAGGTGGGGTAGACCTGGTCGGTTCTGTCCTGGAGCCCAGAAGACGAAGGGTAGAGCACCCACCAGCAGCAACAGGCCGAAGGCGAGCACGACGGGGGTGGTCCCCTGGTCCACCGAAAGGCCTAGACTGAAGATGCGGAGCAGTTCCTGCACCAGGAAGGAGAGGCTGAAGGACTCGCTGACGGCGGGCCAGGTGGTCAACTGCCCGCCTGCCAGGTTGAGCCAGGGCAGGTAGAGGGCCACGATGGTTAGCTGGGCGCCAACCCAGACGGCCAGGGTTCGTAGACGGCGAAGGGGTGGATAGACGATCATCGCCAGTGCGTAAGAGAGGTTCGTCACCAGGGGCACGGTGAAGGCGAAGTAGTGGGTGTGCAGCGCAGCCGTGGTGAAGCAGACGTACAAGCCGGGGAACAAGAGAAGCCTTGACCGGTCACGCCCGGTTTGGACCCACGTCCTCAGTGCTTTCACGAAGAACAGGACGGCCAGGGCCGCCCACAGGGAGACCAGGATGTACATCCTGGTCTCCTGGGAGTAGTAGATCTGGAAGGACGACGAGGCAGCCAGGAGCGCGGCTATGGATGCCGTGCGGCGAGAGAACAGATCCCGTCCCAGCAGGTAGGTGGCGAGAACGAGCGCTGTGCCGGCCAGTGCGGACAAGGATCGCAGGGCCAGCTCGGTGTTGCCGAAGAGGCCCACCCAGAAGTGCAGGAGATAGTAGTACAGTGGAGGGTGGATGTCGTGGGAGGCGTCCCGGGTGATGGTGGACAGGCTCCGCAAGGCCAGAGCGGCGCTGTTCCCCTCATCCGCCCAGAGGCTCTGTCCATCGAGGCGGTAGAAGCGCAGAACCAGCGCCAGGAGCAGGATCAGGCCCAGGATCAGCCACTCAACCCAGGCTTGCCTTTGCTTCATCCTGGAGATCCTCTATGCGCCCAGTGCTGCCACAGTATATAGAGGATGGAGACTACCAGGCAAGCGAGGACTGAGCACGAGAGGCCGCGCCGGACCAGAAAAAGAGGACTATGGCGCACGATCAGACCGTCGATGGCGACCTGGCCACCGCCTTGTGTCGAGTCCGCTACGGTCAGGCGCGCCTCGTGGGTGCCCTCGGGGAGGCCGCCGACCAGGAGCATCTCGGTGGCGCACGAGGTCTCAAGAGCGCTGAGGTCCAACTGTGTGCGCTGCCCGTCGACGACCACCTCCAACTGGCCCGAGGTGACACGGCACACCGGCACCAGACTCAGATCGGTGCCCCAGAAGACGAAACTCAGGCTGTCGCCTGGATTTGCACTGGCCCGGTAAGCGCCCAGCACCGCATCGGCGTCTGCCACGTCCTCCCAGGCCCCCTCGTAGCGCAAGGCCCAGTGATCCTCTTGATGGTAGCCCAGCCCCAGGACGGGCTGTGCCGTGGCCTGTTCCTTCAAGGCATAGTACACCGGATGAGGGGAGAAGTCGGGCTCCATCATGCGGAAGTAGTAGAAGGCCTGGTCCTTCTCGTAATCGCCCGGCCTCTTGAAGAACCAGTAGCTCATCACGCCCATCCACGGCCACTCCATTTGGGCCCGCTGGTAGGCCCCGGCCGAATACGCGGCCTGGAGCTCCTCGCTGACCCGGCCGTAGTAGGGAAAGCCATCGAAATCACGAGGTAGCGCGTTCCAGCCGACCTCGGAGGCCCAGATGGCCTTGTTCGCGTCGCCATTCTGGACCATCAACTCGCGGATCAGCAGCACCCGGGAGAAGTTAGCGCGGTCCGGACTTGCGCGCCGGTCGGTAGGCCCGTTCCAGAGGCCGTAGCCCTGGACCGACAAGATGTCAAAGTAGTCCCTAGCCCCGGCGTCGTACATCCGTTGCAGGAAGATCAAGTCCTCCAGGTTGCTCTCCGTCCTCTCCGTGGTGGGCGCCAGTCCTGCGGACAGGATGACGGCTTCGCTGTCCGCCTCCTTGGCCCGCTGGTATGCCACCTTGAGCAGCTCGGTGTACGCTTCAGGATCGACGGCAGCCTCGCCCCATTCGGGATAGATGTTGGGTTCGTTCCAGATCTGGTAGTACTTGATCCGCCCCTTGTAGCGGCTGACCACCGCGTAGACGAAGTCGCCGTAGTCCGCATAGTTGTCGGGGGGTGCCAGTGTCCCCAGCTCGTTTCCGGCCGCCCGAGTCCACGCCGGTGGATTGTCGAGGCGGGCGATGATGCCCATCCCGTACTCCTCAGCCAGGTCCACTATGTGATCATACTTCTCCCACGAGGAGACGTCGCGACCTTCGCGGTGATCCTGAAACACACCCTTGCCCTCGATCTCGATGTCCTCCCAAGGGAACTCTTGCCTGATCCACTTGAATCCGGCCTCGCTGATCAGCCGGAGAGTACGGTGGATCTTCCAGTCGTCCACCTCTTGCTCGAGGAAGGTGTTGATGCCATAGGGGTTCATCCCTGTGTAGGCAACCGGTGCGTAGGGCTCGACGTCCAATGTGGGTGTCTCTATCTTGATCAGCAGCAGAGCGCCCAGCCCTTTGATCTGCTCCACCAGCTTCTGCTCGCCCGTCCAGTAACGCAGAGCGCTGGGGAGCGCACCCCACAAGTAGGCCCCAACGACGCAGGCGAGGAGGAAGAACAGGAGCACCATATAGAGGAGACGTCTCTTGTGAGACACGACCAAACATCCTTTCGCCAAATGATGCGACCATTATACCCTTCCGGCTCGCGGAGTCGCAAGCAGTCGTGCCGCGCAGGCAGTATTCCTCAACGAGACGCACCCGCTCGGGGGAATCCGCGCATTTGCCGGCCGCGCAACCTTAAACTTCTGTGCTTGCAGCGTGGGACACGCCCGGCTCGGCGCCCGGACTCCGCAGGCCGTACGGCGGTCGAGGGCATCTTGGATTCGAGATGTAGTGGTATCGTGCAGGCTGACGGTACTACATATCGGGCGGTAGATAGAGGTGAGCGGTGGCGATGGTGGGAGATGGTGTATGGAATGCCGTGGGGGGAACTTGACGGGAATGGCCATATTGTGGTATAATGTTTATTTGGCATTGCGAGATCGCTCGCAAATATCACTTGAGGGGGTGTATCGCTCCATGGCTGAAGACAGAGAGCCTTCATCTGCCGGCCGCAATCCCGGAGACCCGAGAGGGACAGCTCCAAGCGCGCAGAGAACTCTATTCGATCTTGAGTCTACGACGATCGCTGACTCCCAGCATTCCGGGGATAGGCGCAAGAGCTATGCCCGCATAACCGAAATCCATCCCCTTCCTCGGCTCATCGACGTTCAGGTACGCTCCTTCGACTGGTTCAAAGAGGATGGGCTGCGCGAGCTATTCGAAGAGACCTTCCCCATCAAGAGCTATAATGGCAAGATGAAGCTCGAGCTCCTCGACTATCGGTTCGAGGAGGCCCCCTACAGCGAGCAGGAATGCCGGGTCATGGACATGACGTATTCGGCTCCTCTCCACATTAGGGCCGCGCTGGTCAATGAGCAAGGCGAGCGACTCGAGCAGGACGTGTACATGGGGAATTTCCCCTTGATGACCAACAACGCCACCTTCATCATCAATGGAGCCGAGCGAGTGGTCGTCAGCCAGTTGATACGTTCGTCGGGCATCTATTTTACCGTTGAAGAGGATCGTAAGAGCGGCAGACAGCTCTGTATGGCCAAACTCATCCCTTCCAGGGGGGCCTGGCTGGAGTTCGAGACCACCAAGAAGAACGTGATATCGGTCAAGGTAGACCGCAAGCGTAAGATTCCGGTCACGGTGCTCTTGCGGGCCCTGGCCGCCGTCTCGGCAGGGGATGAGGATACGCTCGAGGGAAGGCTTAGCGAGGGCAGCGACGAGGAGCTTCATGCGCTTTTCGAGCACTGTGACAACATGCCCGAGCGGGGCTACCTGGAGGCCACCATCGACAAGGATCCCACCAAGAACGCAGAAGACGCGGTGGTGGAGTTCTTCCGGAGAATGCGGCCCGGAGATCCTCCCAACCTGGACAACGCCAAGAGGTATCTGGAGTCCCTCCTGTTCAACGCTCGCCGCTACGATCTGGCCAAGGTGGGGCGGTACAAGCTGAACAAGAGACTGGAACTGTCCTTCCCACTCGACCAGTTGACTTTGACCAAGATGGATCTGGTCAAGGTGGTGGAGCGGATCATTCTCATCAACAACGGCGTTGACGGTGCGGACGACATAGACGACCTGGGCAACAGAAGGGTGAAAACCGTCGGCGAACTGATCCAGAATCAGTTGCGCATCGGATTCCTGCGTATGGAACGTGTGGTCAAAGAGCGCATGAGCACCAAGGACCCATCGCAGATCACCCCTCTGACCCTGATCAACATCAGACCCGTCGTGGCGGCGGTCAGGGAGTTCTTCGGGGGCAGCCAACTCTCCCAGTTTATGGACCAGACCAATCCGTTGGCCGAGCTTACCCACAAGCGGCGTCTCTCGGCTCTGGGTCCCGGGGGCTTGCGACGAGAGCGGGCTGGGTTCGATGTGCGTGACGTGCACGACAGCCACTACGGGCGCATCTGCCCCATAGAGACGCCTGAGGGCCCGAACATTGGGCTCATTGGTTCACTGGCCACGTATGCCGAGATCAACGAGTATGGCTTCATCGAGACGCCCTACCGCAAGGTGATCAACGTCATTCCCAACGACTTCCACACTCTGGTGGGCAAGACTCTGCGCGAGGATGTTACCGACCCTGAGTCGGGGGAGCTCGTGGCCACGGCCGGGACCTTGATCAGTCCTGCGGTGGCGGAGTTGATAGTTGAGCTTCCTCTGGATCAGGTGGCTATTCGCCCCATCGCCACGCGCGACATCGTGTACATGCCGGCCGACGAGGAAGAGAAACACGTCATCGCTCAGGCCAACGCCAAGCTGGATGACAATGGCTCGCTGGTAGAGGATCGGATCTCGACACGGAGCCGGCGGGAGTACCTGATAGAGCCCGCGGACCAGGTGGACTACATGGACGTGTCGCCCAAGCAGATCGTGAGCGTGTCCGCCGCGCTGATCCCGTTCCTGGAGCATGACGACGCCAACCGTGCCCTGATGGGCTCCAACATGCAGCGGCAGGCAGTGCCGCTCATCGTGCCAGAATCTCCCTCCGTCGGCACCGGCATAGAGCGCCAGGCCGCACTGGACTCCGGTCAGGTCGTGATTGCGCTGGAGGCTGGCCAGGTAGCCAGTTCCACGTCGACCGAGATCGTGGTCGAAGGCAAGAGTGGATCCCGGACGTACCCGCTACGTCGTTACAACCGTTCCAACCAGGGCACCTGCATCGACCAACGGCCCATAGTTCGCAAGGGAGACTACGTACAGAGGGGAGATGTTCTGGCCGACAGCTCTTCCACGGAGAGCGGAGAACTGGCGCTGGGTCAGAACGTGCTCGTAGCCTTTCTGTCCTGGGAGGGACACAACTTCGAAGATGCGGTGGTCATCAGCGAGAGTCTGGTGCGCCAGGACAAGTTCTCTTCGGTGCACATCGAGAAGCACGAGATACAGGCGCGAAGCACCAAGCTGGGGCCCGAGGAGATCACTCGTGACATACCGAACGTGGGTGAGGAGGCCCTGAAGAATCTCGACGAAGAGGGGATCGTTTGCATTGGCGCTGAGGTCAATCCTGGGGACGTACTGGTAGGCAAGATAACCCCCAAGGGCGAGACAGATCTGACCCCGGAGGAGAAGCTGCTGCGGGCCATTTTCGGAGAGAAGGCCCGGGAGGTCAGAGACTCGTCTCTACGCCTGCCTCATGGCGAGCGGGGCAAGGTCGTGGACGTCAGAACCTTCACGCGGGACGACAGTCACGACCTGCCTGCTGGCGTCGAGAAGCTGGTGCGGGTGAGCACCGCGCACCTGTCCAAGGTGACTGAGGGCGACAAGATGGCCGGGCGCCACGGCAACAAGGGCGTAATCTCCAAGGTTGTGCCCATCGAGGATATGCCTTTCATGGCGGACGGAACTCCCATCGAGATCATTCTCAACCCTCTGGGTGTCCCTAGCCGCATGAATATCGGACAGATCCTGGAGACCCACCTGGGTTGGGCTGCGGATCGCCTGGGCTTCAGGGCCATGTCCCCTGTCTTCGACGGCGCGGATGAGGAAGAGATCACCGCCGAACTGGCTCGCGCCTGGCTGATCGATTGGGCCTGGAAGAAAGCGTCCGAGCAGGCCTGGGAATGGTTGAGAGACCAGGAGTACGAGTTCGAGCAGTTGAGCGACGACCGGGAAGCTCGTTCCCTCTACTTGACCCACTGGCTGGGAGAGAGTGGATACGATCTCGAACGGTTGCTATCCGACGACATGTATGCCCGGCGCAGCGTCTTGGCTCAGACACTGACGGAATTGGGGTACGACCCGCAGCAAGTGCTCGTTTTCGAGGACGACACGAGCGCCTACGCGGACAAGCAGGAGGCCGACAACCTCGCTCACCGCACGTGTCTGCGCCTGTGGATGCAGGAGCTCGGCTTCCCGACGGACGAGCTTGAGGACCACGAACTGGGGGAGGCAGCAGGGAAAGTCAGCCTGGAGACGGGCCAGCCTATTCCGACGTGGGGCAAGATGGTTCTCCACGACGGGAAGACCGGCGAGCCTTTCGATCAGCCGGTGACGGTGGGGATCATCAGCATGATGAAGCTGGCCCATTTGGTGGAGGACAAAGTCCACGCCCGATCCACAGGCCCCTATTCCCTCGTTACTCAGCAACCGCTGGGTGGTAAGGCTCAGTTTGGCGGGCAGCGCTTCGGCGAGATGGAGGTCTGGGCTCTGGAAGCGTACGGTGCGGCTCACACGCTACAGGAAATGCTCACTGTGAAGTCCGACGACGTGACAGGTAGAGTCCAAACCTACCAGGCGATAGTCAAGGGCCAGAAGCACGGTCCACCCGGAATACCCGAGTCCTTCCGCGTACTGGTCAAGGAGTTCCAGAGTCTAGGGCTTGCTGTCGAGGTCATCGACAAGGCTGGCAAGCGGTATGAATTCGGCAAGGATGACGGAGTGGACAGGGATTCGCGGCTGCGTCTGGAGCCGGGCTTTCCAAGCGAGTTACGTGTTTGACGTACAGAAAGAAAAGTGATATAATTAGAATTTGCACATCAGAATCCACTACTGAACGGTCGTCCGTCGAGAACATTGTTGATCGATAACGGAACGGGAGAAGCAAATTGCCGACCGTAAACCAACTGGTCAAGAGAGGTAGAAAGCAGAGAGCCAAGAGAAGCTCAGCGCCGGCGCTGCGCTATCGACATAATGCCCTTCGCCAAAGAACGATGAAGGATGACAAGGGGTCTCCTCAGAAGAGAGGCGTCTGTACCCTGGTCAGGACAATGACGCCGAAGAAACCCAATTCGGCCCTGCGCAAGATAGCAAGGGTCAGGCTAACCAACGGCATAGAGGTAACGGCATACATCCCCGGTGAGGGTCATGGTCTTCAAGAGCACTCCGTGGTCTTGGTCCGCGGAGGGCGTGTGAAGGATCTGCCTGGGGTGCGCTACCACATTGTCCGTGGTGCCTTGGATGCCTCTGGCGTAGAAGGACGAATGCGTGGTCGGTCCAAGTACGGCACCAGGCGTCCGAAGAAGAGGATCTGAACCTTCCCGTTGAGATGCACTTGAGCTGTCTCAACTAGTAGGGATTAAGGTACGATGCAAGTCTGGAATCGTACCTGCCGAGGAGGCTTTCAAAGAGACTAGAGGCCGGAAAAGGCTAGTCTCTTTGAATGTGTGGGGACTAAGTGCCCGTTTTCAAGTCATCTTCTGAACAGAAGGGTCAAATACTCGCGAAACGCGGTCCCCCTGGATAGCCCAGGGCCAGCCCAGGGCTGTACGCAGGGGGCGAGGGCTTTGCAGGCACGCTGTTGCATAGGCCCTCGGCCCCGTTTTTATTGGGTGAATGGAGGGAACAGATGCCGAGGCGCTACAGACCGCCACGTAGAGAGGTGCAACCAGATCCGAAGTACAACAGTGAGTTGGTGGCCAGATTCATCAACCGCTTGATGAACCGGGGCAAGAAGAGCCTGGCTACGAGGATCATGTATGACGCCTTCGACATAATGGAGGAGCGGACTCACAGGAACCCGTTGGAGGTCTTTAACCAAGCGGTGGAGAACGCCACTCCCATACTGGAGGTCAAGCCTCGACGCGTTGGGGGGGCGACCTATCAGATACCGGTCGAGGTGAGACCAGAGCGTCGCACCTCCTTGGCCATAAGGTGGCTGATTCGATCGGCGCAGAGTCGGAAGGGTCGACCTCTCGCCGAGCGGCTGGCCGACGAACTCATGGATGCTGCCCGTAGCACAGGCTCGACTGTGAAGAAGAAGGAAGATACCCACAAGATGGCGGAAGCCAACAGGGCTTTTGCCCACTATCGCTGGTAGCTGGAGTGGAAGATGCCTCGCGAGTATCCCCTGGCGAGGACGCGGAACATCGGAATAATCGCTCATATCGACGCCGGGAAGACGACGATCACCGAGCGCATCTTGTTCTACACCCAGAGGATCCATCGCATGGGGGAAGTCCATGACGGCACCACCACCATGGACTGGATGGCCCAGGAGCGAGAGCGAGGTATCACCATCACGGCAGCCGCTACCAGTTGCTATTGGCTGGGTCACCAAGTCAATATCATTGATACCCCGGGTCACATAGATTTTACAGTAGAAGTACAGCGTTCCCTCCGGGTCTTGGACGGAGGGATCGTTGTGTTGGATGGAGTGGCCGGGGTGGAGCCACAGTCCGAGACGGTGTGGCACCAAGCCGATCGGTACGGCGTGCCCCGTATCTGTTTCATCAACAAGATGGATCGGCCCGGTGCCGACTTTGGGCACGCGGTAGAGACGATCAGAGACCGTCTGGGAGCCGAGCCGGTGGCAGTCCAGATCCCCTTGGGCAGCGAGGAGAAGTTTGAAGGGACCGTGGATCTGATCACCGGCAAGGCACTGGTATGGGCTGACGAAATGGGAACTCGCCAGGAGGAGGTGGACGTACCTCCCTACATGGAGGAGGAAATAGCGCGGTATCGGGACGTGCTCCTGGAGAGCTTGGGTGAAGTGGACGATGCCATGGCCACGGACTACCTGGAGGGAACGAATGTCCCCGTCGAGGAGATACGGCGGGCCCTGAGAGAGGCGACGCTCCACTCCAAGTTGGTACCGGTGTTCTGTGGCTCTGCCCTCCGCAACAAGGGCATCCAGCCTCTCTTGGATGCAGTAGTCCACTATCTACCCTCGCCTCTGGATGTACCGCCCATGGAAGGGGTCAACCCGGAGACAGGAGAGACGGAGATACGCCACGTAGATGAGGAAGGGCCCTTCTCTGCCTTGGCCTTCAAGATCGCCTCCGACCCATACGTGGGCCGATTGGCTTATGTGAGAGTGTACTCGGGGACGCTGAAGACGGGTTCACGGGTCTTCAACTCCACCAAGGAGCGCAAAGAGCGAGCGGGCCGTCTCTTGCGTATGCACGCCAATCGTCAGGAGGATATCGATGCGGTCTACGCCGGAGACATCGCTGCCGTCATCGGCCTGAAGCAGACGTTCACAGGCGACACCCTGTGCGACGGCGATGCTCCCATCATTCTGGAAGCTATCAAGTTTCCCGAGCCGGTCATCTCCGTGGCCATCGAACCTCGCACTCAGGCAGATCAGGAGAAGATGCACGAAGTTCTAGACCGGCTGGCGGAGGAGGATCCTACCTTCCAGGTACGCGTGGACAGAGATACGGGTCAGACCCTGATCTCCGGCATGGGGGAGCTGCACCTGGAAGTTCTGGTGGATCGGATGCTGCGGGAGTTCCACGTCTCGGCGAATGTGGGAAAACCGCAAGTGTCGTACCGAGAGACGATCACCATACCTGTTCGGGCGGAGGGCCGCTATATCCGCCAGACGGGTGGTCACGGCCAGTATGGGCACGTCTGGCTGGAGATGGAACCCCTCACCAAAGGGTCTGGTTACGTGTTCGAGAACGAGATATCGAACGGCAAGGTTCCCAAGGAGTTCATTCCCGCCGTCGATCAGGGTATTCAAGAGGCCATGGAGAGCGGGGTGTTGGCAGGTTACCCCGTTGTGGACATCAAAGTGAAGTTGGTGGATGGTTCGTTCCACGAGGAGGATTCGTCCCCGCTCGCATTCAAGATAGCAGGGTCGATGGCCTTGAAGAACGGAGTCCAGCGAGCCAAACCGATTCTGCTGGAACCGATCATGAACGTGGAGGCGGTTGTATCTGAAGATTTCGTGGGCGAAGTGATGGGGGATCTCAACTCCAGAAGGGCCCAGATAGAGGGGCTGGAGGCCCGAGGCAGCCTGCAGGCTGTGAGGGCTCACGCTCCTCTGGCCGAGATGTTCGGCTACGCCACTGCTCTGCGTTCGCTGACGCAGGGCCGTGGGACGTTCACCATGGAATTCGACTACTACGCTGAGGTACCGAAGCCGTAGTCCGAGCGCGGGCGCGGATTTTCGGTCGCGGGCGAGAGAGTGTGTGTTGTGGCTAGCGCCTCTTGGCCCCAGTAGGTTCGGTCCGGCTGTCGGAAGCGGACAACCGTTTCAGGAAATAAGGAGGTCTGACAGTATGTCGAAGGAGAAGTTTGTAAGGGACAAGCCGCACGTGAATGTGGGGACGATCGGGCACGTAGATCATGGGAAGACCACATTGACGGCAGCGATGACGAAGGTTTTGAGTTTGAAGGGATTAGC
>Ga0315553_10002770_pt1 | contig 13940 bp, 9 predicted proteins | sample SalMarSW160140MG_FD_203099 | JGI IMG/M metagenome (GOLD analysis project Ga0315553, IMG submission 203099) | Salt marsh sediment microbial communities from the Plum Island Ecosystem LTER, Massachusetts, United States - Salt Marsh Sediment SW1601-40 ... | reverse complement strand
AATCTCGGCCTGCACGTCTTGGTTCGTGATCGTGATGTTTCGCTTCTTGCAGGCGTCGAGAATGAGGTGCTTGTTGAGGATTGTCTCCAGCACTTCCTGTCCGAAGCGGCGCATGCACTCGTGGGCCAGCTCCTGGCGCGAAATCTGCTCGCCGTTGACGACCGCCATGACGGTCAGCTTCTTGGTGTCGCGTGCCGCGGGGATGCCGGAAGTGGCGCCACGTGCCGACGACGATGCCTCATCGGCAGCCGATCGGGACGCCGCCCTAGGTGCCGACGAGTCGGCGGCGCGGTAGCCGCTGTTCGACCGCTGCACCGGCGTGTCGGCGCTGGCTGAGCCGGCTCCCCAGAAGTGCCGCACGGTAAGAAAGAGAGCGGCCGAGACGAGCACGCCTCCCAGAACCCACAGCGTGAGCAACCCGGGGCGGGGGCGTGGCTGGCGGCGGCGAGCGTCCTTGCTGGCCATCGCGGTTTCTCCTTAAACCGAGGTCGAATCGAGCTCCAACGCCGGAACCGTGTCCGGCGTCGCGCACAGCCTGGGCGCATGGAAGCGCGCAAGATCTCCCCCAGGCGCCAAGCGGGGCGGGGAGTATAGGAGGGCCGCTCTACGCGGTCAAGAGAAACTGAAGTCGTTGCGAATCTTGTGCTTAGCCACCACTTCCATGCGACAGCGCCGGCGGCCGCTCACGGGCGCAGCAGCTTGCCTATCTCCCCGGCATCGTTGGTGATGATCCCGTCGATGCCGGCCTCGGCCAGCTCCTCGGCGCGCCGCGGGTCGTCGACCGTGTAGACCCACGCTTTGAGTCCGCGGCGGTGAACGGCCTCGATTTGCGCAGGGCCGATCAGGTCCTCTTTCCAGCCGACGCCGGCCGCGCCGAGCGCCTGGGCGCTGTCGAGCAGCCCATCGGTCAGCTCCTTGTCGCCCAGCGCGACAATCGTGAGATTGGGTGCCAGCCGATGGCAATCGCGCAAAAAGCCCCAATCGAACGACTGCACGACCACCTCGTTCAGACACTTCTTGCGGCGCAGCAGGTCGATGCACGTTCGCGCGTCGCCCGACTTGTGCTCGATCAGCGTAGTCGAGCCGACTTGAATGGCGTCGATCGCTTCGGCCAGCGTGGGAATGCGCGTCCCGGCGAAGCGGGCGTCGAACCAGGTGCCGGCATCGAGCTTTTTCAGCTCGGCAAGCGTGAGCGCCCCCACGGGCGTCTTTTCCCGGCCCAACAGGGCGACGGCGTCGGTGCAGCGATCCAGGTCTTTGTCGTGAAAAACGACAGGCACGCCGTCGGCCGAGTGCCAGTAGTCGAGCTCGACCAGGTCGGTGCGGAGTTCGAGCGCCGCCTGGAACGCGGGGATCGTATTCTCTGGCGCCTGACGGTTGGCGCCGCGATGCGCGATGATGAGCACGTTGCGCGAGGCGACCAATCGAGCCGCACGCGTGAGTTCCATGTCATCCGCCCCCCGGCAAGGACTCGTGGGCCAGGCGCCAAGACACGCCGTCAGGGCCCACAACATAAAACCTGGAGAATTCCCGCGCACAGTACCCATTCTCGCCAGACGGGTCAGGTGATACCGAACGACAATTATAAGCCGGTCTGGATGATTTCGCACGGCTGCCGCGGCGCACGCCGCCGCGAAATCCGGCGTCGGGCGGTTTACGCCGACGGTCGTTTGCGCAGATAATGGGGCGGCCAGTCTTTGCCGAATCAGCCGTCGCGCATTTGAGGGTCGCGAGTGCGGCCTTGGCGTAGCGGCGTTGCTCGCCCTGTTGTTCTCCCTTTCGCGTAATCAGGAATCGTCATCCCCGAATGGATACACAGTCCACTCCCAGCAGCGGCACAGCCACAACTTCTCTGACCGAGCGGCCCGACGCCGCCGACGAGAAGACCCTGCAAACGGTAATCGACAAGGTGCGCGACATCGCGCGGGAACGGGCCAAGCAGCTTACTCCCGACACCAATGTGGTCGGGCTGGGCCTCGACTCGCTGGAGCGGATGGAGATCGCCGCCTCGCTCGAAGAAACGTTCGGCGGGCGATTCCCCGACGACGTGCTGTTGGAGATCGAAACCTGCCGCGAAATCGCCGATGCCGTGACCCGGTATCTCGGCCCCGCCGCGGCGCCCACCAACGTGCCACGCACCCTGGAGGACATCCCCCCCGAGCATTACCGCTTCGACAGCATGCCCGAGATTGTCGGCATGAAGAAGACGATAGATCTTCTGGTGGCCAGCGGCGCGACCAACCCCTACTTTCGCGTTCACGAGCGCGTGGCCGGCGACACCACCGTGATCGAAGGACGCGAGCTGATCAACTTCTCGAGCTTCAACTACCTGGGGCTGGCGGGGGAGCCATCGATCGTGCAGGCGGCCAAAGACGCGATCGACCGCTATGGCGCGAGTTGCTCGGCCAGCCGGCTGGTATCGGGCGAGAAGGCCGTCCACGGCGAGCTGGAGAGAGCGGTGTCGGATTTCCTGGGCACCGAGGATGTGATCACGTTCGTCAGCGGGCACTCCACCAATGAGACGACGATCGGCCACCTGCTGGGGCCCGGCGACCTGATCGTGCACGATGCGCTGGCGCACAACAGCATCATCCAGGGGGCGATTCTGTCGGGCGCGCGGCGGCGGCCGTTCCCCCACAACGACGCGCGGGCCCTCGACGAGCTGCTCCGTGACATCCGCCACAACTATCGCCGCGTGCTGATCGCCATCGAGGGCGTTTACAGCATGGACGGCGATTTTCCCGACCTGCCCCGCTTTATCGAAATCAAAAAGCGCCACCAGGCTTTGCTCTTCATCGACGAAGCCCACTCCCTGGGCACGATGGGCATCACGGGGCGCGGGCTGGGAGAGCATTTCGAGGTGAATCGCAACGACGTGGACCTGTGGATGGGCACGCTCAGTAAGGCGCTCGGCTCCTGCGGCGGCTACATCGCCGGCTGCAAGGAGGTGATCGAGTATCTCAAGTACACGGCGCCGGGATTCGTATTCAGCGTCGGCTTGCCGCCGGCCAACGCAGCCGCCGCTCTGGCTGCCATCCGGTTTCTCGAGAACGACCCCGAACGCGTGGCCACCGTTCAGGCCCGCGCCGGCCTGTTCCTGCGGCTGGCCAAGCAGCGCGGCCTGAACACGGGCTTGAGCGATTCGACTCCCGTGGTGCCGGTGATCCTGGGTAACTCGCTCCATGCGCTGCAAGCGGCGGAGAAGATGTTCGAGCGGGGGGTGAACGTGCAGCCGATTCTCCACCCGGCCGTGGAAGAGTCGGCGGCACGATTGCGGTATTTCATATCCGCATTGCACAGCGAGGAGCAGATTCGCCGCACCGTCGCCGCCACGGCCGAGGTGTTGGCCGAGATCGATCCGAAGTATGCCCGCAAAGGTCGCTGACGGCCGCCGCTCATCGTGGGGCAGACATTCCTGTCTGCCAGTTAGTCGTGGGGTAAACGTTCCTGTCTGCGAGTAGACTAGTGGGGCAGACATTCTTGACTGCCCATAAGCCGAGGGGCAGACATTTCTGTCTGCCAATTGCGCAAAGGCGATGCACAGGACCGCAGGCTCGAAAGCCCGCCCCCACGGCCCGGGAGGAGAGGTATTTCCGAGCTAGACATGTCCATCATGCAAAGGGGGGGTGCCGCGTGACTCATTTGATTCGATGTGGCGGCGTGTTGCTGGCCGCCGTTCTTGTTGCCGGCCTTCTGGGCAGCCGCGAAGGCAACGTGTGCCGGGCCGCCGAACCGGTCGATGGCGCACTGGCCAAGTACGTGGCGAAGGAGGACGCCAGCTACGGCTGGGTCGTGAAGCAGCGCGGCGAATGGGAGAAAACTTCATTCGTCGAGCTGATCCTTACGTCGCAGACCTGGCGCGACATCGTGTGGAAGCACCAATTGTTCGTCATCCGTCCCTCCACCGCGGGTGACGACACCACGCACGCTCTGCTCTTCATCACGGGGGGCAATTGGAAAGACGAACTGGAAAACGGGGTGACGAAGAATCTGCCCCGCGACGCCGCCCTGTTCGCGGCCATCGCCGAGCAGATCAAGACCCCCGTGGCCGTGCTGCTGCAAGTGCCCGAGCAGCCCATCTTCGACGGCAAGGTCGAGGACCAGATCATCGCCATGACGTTCGACGAGTACCTCAAATCGGGCGACGCGGATTGGCCTCTTCTGTTCCCCATGGTCAAGAGCGCCGTGCGGGCCATGGACGCCGTGCAGGAGGCGTCGGAGAAAGAGTGGGGGCTGAAGCTGAAAACGTTCACTGTCACCGGCGCGTCGAAGCGCGGCTGGACCACCTGGCTTACCGGCGCCGTCGACCGCCGGTCCACCGCCATCGCGCCCATGGTCATCGACGTATTGAACATGGGCCCGCAGATGAAGCACCAGCGGGAAGCCTTCGGCGACTACTCCCACAAGATCGACGAATACACGCGTCTGCACATCCAGGAGCGGATGGAGACCGACGCCGGCGCGCAGTTGCGCCGCATGGTCGATCCGTTCGCCTATCGGGACCAGCTCACGCAGCCCAAGCTCATCATGCTGGGCACCAACGACGAATACTGGCCGCTGGATGCGCTCAACCTGTACTGGTCCGAGCTCCAGGGGCCCAAGTACGTGCTTTACATCCCCAATAACGGCCATGGGCTCAAGGACTACGGCCGCATCGTGGGGAGCCTGTGCGCCTTCCACCGGCAGGCTTGCAGTGACTTCACGCTCCCCAAGCTGGATTGGAAGTTTGAGAACAGCGGCGGGACAGTTAAGCTGCGTGTGACCAGCGACGTGCGGCCCAGCCAGGTCGACACCTGGTTTGCCGCCTCCGACTCGCGCGACTTCCGCAAGAGCCAGTGGCGCTCACGCCCCGCCACCTCAGAAGGGAATGGCTACCTGTGCGAGTTGGAGATACCCGAGTCGGGCTACGCGGCCATGTACGGCGAAGTCGTGTTCGCCGACGGCGAGCTGCCGTACTTTCTATCGACCAACGTGCAAATCGTGCAGGGCGGCGGGAAGTGAGGGCCCGCGCAAACAGCACCGGTACCGCGTATTCGCTCCGCGCTTAACCAGCTGTGGGAAGAGTCGAACGACCTCTCGTGCGATCGCCAAGCCCGAATTTGATGGTCAATTTCTGTGGGCTGGAAGGGGTCAGTCGCCGAACATCTCGGTGAAGTAGCCGCCGGTGCGGCCCATGCCCACACGGTCGTGAGATGCGAGCATGTTCTTGTGGTGGCCGGGGCTGTGGAACCACATCAGGTTCGCCGCGCGGCCGTCGCTGGTCCCGGCGGCGATATTCTCTGCCGAGGCCGACGTGCCCATGCGCGCGGCGCGTTCCCCGAAAGTCTTCTTGCCCACCAATGGCGATTCATGGGAGAAGAACTTGTAGGTGAGCATGTCGTTGGAGTGGTCGCGGGCAGCCGCGCAGAGGCGGAGGTCAATGAGCACGGGGCTGAGGCCCAGGAGGTTTCGCATCAGGTTCAGGGCCAGGATCGCCCGACCCTCCTCGGGATCGAGCCTGGAGGCCAGCCGGGCGTTGGTAGCCAGAACCTCGCGGGTCTTGGGGGCCATGGGCGCGGCCAGCTCGGCACTCATCGTCTCTTCGCCCTGAAGGTACTGTTCGAAGCTCGGCTTGTCCTTGGGCTTGTTGCCGTCGTCTGGGAGCTGCTCCCAGAGAAACACAGCGCACCGCTCCCACAAGGCGCCCAGCTCATGGAGCCGGTCGCGGTCCGCGCGGAGCGACTCCGACTGCTTGATGACTTGTTCGCGGTTGACGACGAAGATCTCTTCGAGCCGCCTGATGGCCGGGTCGCCCTCGCGCTCGATCAACTCGTGGGAGAAGTCCTCCCGCTTCTCGAGCCCCAGGACCTTCTGACGCAGGGTCTGGACCTCCTGCAGATCGGCGTTATTGATTTGGCCCCCGGCCACGGCCGCCGCCTGCTTGAAGAACTGCGCCCCGTAGCGCTGGAGCTGAGGATAGAGCTCGCTGCCGATGGCGTCGAACATCGGACCCGCGGCGAGCGGGCCGTACTCGATTGCCTTTTGCACCGCCGCCTGGCGCTGGTCCGGATCTCGCTTGGAGGTGCGGAACTGGCTGACGATCTTGTTGATCTCCCGCTTCTGCTCGGCAGTGAGCCGAGTCGCCTCGGCAGGCGGTTTGGCGGGGTTTTGCTCCTGGGCCAGGTCCTGGGCCGCCACAGGCGACACGGCCAGAATCGCCGGCAGAAGCGAAAGTAGTATTGCGCGGTGGAGCATAGGTGTTCCGTGGATCGCTCTGTAGGACCTCAAATATCTTGGGCAAGTGGAACCGGCGAATCAATAGTGCTGTCCCAGAGCCAAACAGGAGACATTCGGTCAGCCGTTTCGGCGGGGTCGCAGACCCGAACCGAATGAACCCCTCACGCGGAGCGTGAGGTCTACGGTGGGGGCACAAGAAGGTGCCGGGAAGCGCTTCGCGACTGCGAACGGGTCGCTGGTGTGCAATCACCCCGCCGGCCGTTGCGGCGCTATGCCGTACTCTCAATAATTCAGCGTGGGCGGGCGGTAGTGGCCCGGGTTGATCGAGCGGAACCACTCGATCGTCGGCACCACGTCGTCGCGATAGTGCGGAACCCCGACTTGTTACGCGAGCAGGTCCTTGATGGGCTTTCCACCGCCGGCGATTTTCATGGGCCGACCGTTGGGGCTGGTGAAATTCGTTTCCAGCGAGATGCCCAGCGCGCGCAGGACCGTGGCCATCAATTCCTCGGCGGCGTAGGTCTGGCTTGTCGCCTCGATCCCGTCGGCGCTGGTGCTGCCGACGGTGATCCCGCTCTTGAGTCCGGCGCCGCCTAACAGCACACTCCAGCAGCGGGCCCAGTGGTCGCGACCCGTGCTGCCGTTGATGGTGGGCGTGCGACCGAACTCGCCCATGCAAAGGATCGCAACCTGTTTCTGCATGCCGCGATCCACCAGGTCCGCCACCAGGGCGCTCAGCGCCTCGTCGAGCTCTGGCAGTAGGCGGGTCTCCATCGTCTCGAAGTTTTTGCTGTGGGTGTCCCACCCGCCGGTGTCGACTTCGACAAACGGTACACCCGCCTCGACCAATCTTCGCGCCAGCAGGCATCCGCGTCCCACGCGGGAATCGCCGTACCGCTCGCGCATCGCGGCCGGCTCTTGCTCCACCTTGAAAGCGTCCATCTGCTTGCTGCTGAGCAAGCCATGGGTCTTCTCGAGGATGCGGGCGTGTTCCTGGGATGCCAGCGACTGCGATTCTTCGATAAACCCGCGTTCGAGCATCGACAGCAATCTCATGCGATCGTGGACGCGGATCGCCTCGACGGCCATATCCATGTTCGCAATTTTGCCTTGATCGTTGACCACAAACGGTGCATACGACATGCCGAGGAAGCCCGACCCAATGCTGCTGCCCCCCACGGCGACGAACGGAGGAATCCCCAACGACTCCCGCGCCGGGGCCAGCTCGTGGGCGATGACGGCGCCGTAACTGGGGTACTCGATCGACGGGTTGGGCACGTAGCCGGTGTGCAGGTAGTACCGGCCTCGCGTGTGGTCGGCTTCGCGCGTGCTCATCGACCGCACCAGCGACAGATGCTCCATCTGCTGGGCGATTTTCGGCAGGTGCTCGCAGATTTGCATATCGCCGGTGGTGGCAATGGGCCGAAACGGGCCGCCCGTGCGGGCACCGGGTTTCAAGTCCCACATGTCGATGGTGGCGGCGCCCCCGGCCAGCCAGATCAAAATGGTCGCCTTGCCGTCCTTGGCGAGTTGCGAGGCGTTGGCCGCCAGAGCATGGGTAAAGTACGTCGCCGGCCCGGCCATCGCCGCGACCGACGCCGCGTGCGTCAGAAAGTGACGACGCGTCATGCCGACGGGAACTTGCAAGCGGGCCATGAGCAAAGCTCCTTATGTCAAGCGGCTAGTGATTCAGAATGAACGCATTGGCGTTCAACAGGCTCCACCACACGTCTTGGAGACCGTCCAACCGATCTCTGCCACGGGTTTGGAACAACTCGCGGATCGCGACCTGCTCCTCGCGGGTCGACTTGCGGGCCAAGGCCGACATGAACAGGTAGTCGATTTTCTCCTGGTCGCTGAGCCGGCCGTCCTCCGCCAGGCGGTGCAGGAAACCGCTTGGTTCCGTGCTGGTCGCCTGCCGGGTCAACTCGCCGTTGAACATCATCAACGTCTGCGGAATCGAACCGTCGAAAGTGGTGGACTCCTTGTTCTCGGTCACGTAAAGCTGCGCCAGCACGAGGTTGGCGACCCAGGCGTCACGATCCGCTTCGCGTTTCACGACCTCCTCGCGAGTGCGCGCCGGGCCTTCAGTGACGGCGAGCAGCGACTCGTAAAGTTCCTCGGGCTGCATTTGGCGAACGTAGAAATAAGTGAACAGTGCGGGCGTGCCCTGCTTCGGATCGTCGGCGGGGGAAGTGGGCAGATTGTCGAGCGAGTACGGCAACGACAGCACGATCCATGAAACCAACCGCTTCACGTTGTAGCCCGACTCCTTGAACTCGCGCGACAGATGGTCGAGCAGTTCCGGATTCGTCGGCAGATTGTGCGGCCCCATGTCGTCCAGGGGCTTGCTGAATCCGTGGCCGAGAAACCGCGCCCAGGTGGTGTTGACCATCGCATCGGGCAAATAGCCGGAGTAGACGATCAGCTTGGCCAATTCGTTCCGCCGATTGACTTCGTCCACGTAACCACTTCGGGGAATCTCCGTACGTTTGCCGTCTTTGTCCGTGAACACCGGGTAGGCGACTCGCATGATGCGATTGGAGCCTTCGTAGAAAACCTCGGCCTCGGCGGGGTCGCCGCCTTCGTCCGCGAAATCTTGATCGGCCAGTTCGATGTAAGCCGGATCCTGACCACCTTCGAAGCGTCGCAGCGCGACAGCTTGTCGGAGGAACGCATTCAGTTCCCAGTACTGGCTCTGCTTCCAGTTGTTAAAGGGATGGTCGTGGCACTGCACGCATTGCAGGCGAACGCCCATGAAAATCTCCGACGTGCGGGCCGTAGCCAGGGAGGCTGCGGTGATACCCGCGCCGCCCAGCTTATCGCCTAAGAAGTTCACGGCGCCGTTGAAATCGGGATGCCCCGGACGGCTGGCACCCGTGGCGCTGATCAGCTCGTACACCATTTGATCGTAGGGCTTGTTTTGCAGGAACACTTCCCGCAGATACTGCTGCAACCCCTGCCGATTGACGAACGAGCCCGGTCGAATCCCACCGCTGCGACCGATCAAGGTGTTCATCCACAGCAAGGTGCTGTTCCGCGCGTACTCCTCGACGTAGTCTTCCGACAGCAGCCGATCGACCAGATCGGCTCTCTTGCTTTGGCTGCGGTCTTTGACAAACGCCTCCAGTTCGGCGACCGTGGGAACGCGTCCCAACAAGTCGAGATACACGCGGCGGCACCATTTTCCATCGTCGGCCGGCTTGCCGCCTTGCACCTCGTGCGCGCTCCAGTTGCTGCGGACGAGCTCGTCGATCTTGGCGACAATCTCCTTGTCGGTCGACTGCGAATAGGTGCCGTCGCTGGGCAATCGGAACTTGTCGGCAGCTTGCGCTACGCCGTCGGTCGGAGCAGCCGAACGAGGCGGCGTGTCGGCTTGCGCCTGCAGCCGCCCAGTTTGGCACGCCAGAAGCAGTAACACCGCCAAAGAACCCATGGGGCAGAGTCGCCCGCGGAGAGTTGCTGTCCCAGGGCGAGTTGACGTGAACATCGTTCGCCTCCTTCGGCCGGGCCGTCATTATGTTGTGCGCTACATGCAAGTTACAGCACGTTGTCGCGCGCGGTCAAATTAGTTCAGCCATCCAAACGCGACTCGTTGTTGCTATCGTGACACGACTGACAACTTCGGATACTGAGCGCGCTCCCTGGCGCGCGCCACATTGCAACAGCGCGCTGTTTCGACCGCGCGCTCGAATCTTTTCGTTGCACAACTCAAATGGCTCTTGGAAGACCCAAAACGGTCGCCCGCGTTATTTGTGTCCGCTCGTCCACGTGGAGTAGGATCCGGATAGGCGTCCGCGGGCCCGCCTTTGCCAGCGACTCGATCTCGTAGCGGGGAGGCAAATCCATGTCCGCAACCAACGCGTCGATTCCAGCAAACCGTGGGCCATTGGCGCCCGCCTCGCACGCAAAGAGAGCGGCTTGGGGTGCCGGTCGCGTCGTCGTGCTGCTGGCCACCGTGGCGATTCTGTTGGGCCTGTTGCGCTGGCCGGAAACCACGCTTGCTCTGCTTTGGAATCTCCTGATTCCCATCCTGCCGGCGTCGTTTTTCATCACGCCGCAGTTCTGGCGGGGGATTTGCCCGTTGGCGACGGTCAATCAGTGGTGCGGCGGCCGGTTTCGCAATGCGCACGCGGGTGGAAAGCTGCTGTCCGCCTTCAATCTGCTGGGTATCGTTCTGTTGCTCGTGATGGTTGCCACGCGGCGACTGGTTTTCAACGAAAACGGACCCGTCCTGGCGATCACGATCCTGCTGGTGATTGCCGCGGCCGCGTTGCTCGGCGCTTTGTTCAGCGTGCGGGCGGGCTTTTGCAATGCCCTTTGCCCGATCCTGCCCGTCGAGCGGCTATACGGCCAGCACCCGCTGGTGCGCCTGGACAATCGGCGGTGCCATCCCTGCACCCATTGTGTTCCCAAAGGATGCCTCGAGGTCGATCAGCCAAAATCCATCCTGCACGCCATTCGCACTTCGGGTGGCAAGTATGCCTGGCTGGGAACGGGATACGGGATTCTCGCGGCCAGTCTGCCGGGCTTCATCGTGGGTTACTTTACCCAGGAGAACGTATCTTGGGCCGCCACAGGCGCGGCCTGGGCCGCCGTCAGCGTGTATCTCTGGATTGCCGCTTGTTCGCTGGTGAGTTGCCTGGCCGCGCTCGTCATCGTTCGCGCCCTGAGACTCAACGCCGTCGTCAGCTTGACGCTGCTGGCTGTCAGCGCGGGCGCCCTCTATTATTGGTGGGCTGCGCCCCTGATCGTTGGGGCGCTGCAACTGCCGCCGATCGCCGCCTGGCCCCTTCGCGGACTGATTTATCTGCTTTTGATCGTTTGGCTCATTCGCGCGACGGCCAACCTCCCCCATCGCGCCCTGGCCGACAACCACAACGGCCGTTCGTGCGAAGGCGCGGTACCGCCAGCGGGCGAGGTCTAACAGTCGACGAATTCGCCTCTCACTGTCAGGTAGTCAATGCAAACCAGGCACGTTTTACAAAGGAGCAAGCGATGAATCTCAAACAACTACTTACCGCCGGTCTTGCAGCGGGCGTGTTGGTCATGGGAACCGCACCTGCCCGGGGCGAAATCAGGCTGCAGTCCCCGCTGGAACAGTGGCGAGTGACCAGCAGCTACGGGGAGCGCGTTCATCCCACCACCGGTGAGCGGCATTTCCACAACGGCCTCGATTTGGCCGCTAGCGAAGGAACGCCCGTCTACACAATCGCCGACGGCGTCGTCCACGCGGTGGGAGAAGGTGGCAACGAAGGGAAGTACATCGTGCTGTCTCACGAGGATGAATACGAAAGCCACTACTACCACCTGAGCGAGATCAACGTGGCAGAGGGTGATAGCGTGACGCTCGGCACGGCCATCGGCAAGAGCGGCCAAACCGGACGCGTCAGCGGCCCGCATTTGCACTTCGGCCTCAAGAAGACGGGAATGTGGGTCAACCCCGAGTCGCACCTCAAGACGAACATGTCGGGACGATGGTCGCTATCGCTGCGTACGATCAAGTCCGGATCCGAGTTCCAGCTCAACGGCGACGGCCTCTTCGACGCCAGGGGCGACATGAAAAACTCGCTCATCCACATGATCATGCTCGATCCGGAGACAAAACAACCGCTTTTCGAGGCGAGCCCCAAACCCGTGGCATTCGCCGTCAAAGAGGAGACGCGCGAAAAAATCGTGATCGTCCCCGCGGACCTTGGGAAGAACGTTGAGCAGTGCGACGTCGTCATTACCCGCGACGGTTCGATCAGAGCGACGATCACCGGCACCGACTCGGACGGGCCGTTCGAGCTCCGCCTGACGGGTTCGAAGAACGGAAACCGCGAGTATTGATCGGCGTCAATAATTCGGCGTGGGCGGGCGGTAGTGGCCCAAGTCGATCGAGCGGAACCACTCGATCGTGGGAACCAGCCCTTCGCGCAGCGGCACTTCCGGCCGCCAGCCGAGTTCTTCGCTGGCCAATGTGATATCGGGCTTGCGCCGCGTGGGGTCGTCGGCCGGCAGCGGCTGATAAACCACCTTCGATTTCGAGCCGCACATCTCGACGATCAGCTCGGCCAGCTCCGCGATCGTCACCTCGTTGGGGTTGCCCAGGTTCACCGGCCCGATGAACCCCTCGGAGTTCTCCATCATGCGGATCATGCCCTCGACCAGGTCGTCGCGGTAGCAGAACGACCGCGTCTGGCTGCCATCGCCGAAGATGGTGATGTCTTCGCCGGCCAATGCCTGGCGAATGAAGTTCGACACCACCCGCCCGTCGAACGGGTGCATTCGCGGTCCGTACGTGTTGAAAATCCGCACGATGCGAATGTCGACGCGGTTCATGCGGTGGTAATCCATGAACAGCGTTTCGGCCGCGCGCTTGCCTTCGTCATAGCACGCCCGCGGTCCGATCGGGTTCACGCTGCCGCGATACGACTCGGTTTGTGGGTGCACCTCGGGGTCGCCGTACACCTCGCTGGTCGAAGCTTGCAGCACGCGAGCCGTGCACCGTTTGGCCATGCCCAGCACGTTGATCGATCCCATAACCGAGGTTTTGATGGTCTTGATCGGGTTGAACTGATAGTGGCCGGGGGCGGCGGGACAGGCCAAGTTGTAAATCTGGTCGACTTCCAGCCACAGCGGCGTCGTGACGTCGTGACGGATGAGCTCGAAGTTGGGCCGCGGCAGCAGATGGGCCACGTTCGACTTCTGACTGGTGAAGAAGTTGTCGAGGCAGATCACGTCGTGACCCGCGTCGACCAGCCGTTCGCACAGATGCGAGCCGAGAAACCCGGCTCCACCCGTGACCAGGATGCGATTCAGATTCGACACGGCAGGCTTGCTCTTTCAGCGTGAATCAGCATAACGCGACGCGGTGACCTCGTTCTGACGCGCCGTTGTTCCCGAATGACCAATTACGCAATGACTCAATGACCAATTTCGCCACTTCGGTGGTTCGACATTGGTCATTTGGATTTGGTCATTGGCCATTCTTCCCCAGGCCGTTTTCGATAAGCATAGTCGTGCGCAAAACCCTCGTCGCCGCCGTGCTTTGCGCGGTATCGAATTATACGCCATCCGGGGGGTGTGCTTGGCCGGGTCAATTCGCGGGAAAACTGGTAGGATTTCAATTGACGAGCGACTGACGACACCCCTAGAATACAACCGATAAACAACCTTGGATACGTCGTCCAGTGGTTGCGCAGGCGCCGCGCCTGCTCGTTCCCTCCTGGTTCCCGTTTTCCACCCGCCCGGGGAGCCCCGACATGCTTCGCATCGAAGCCGGCAAGACCGCCCGCTATTGCGACGGATTCAGCCGCCGCAGCTTTCTGCAAATCGGCCTGACTGGTTTGGCGTCGCTCACGTTGCCGCAGATTCTGCGGGCCAAGGCGTCTGCCGCTGGGTCGGGTCAGCCCAAGAAAGATACCAGCCTGATTCTGTTGTGGCTCGACGGCGGTCCCGGCCACATGGACATGTACGACATGAAGCCGGAAGCGCCGGCCGAATACCGCGGCATTTGGAGACCCATCGCCACCAACGTGCCCGGCTTCGAGATCAGCGAGCTATTCCCCTTGCAGGCCCAAGTCGCCGACAAGTTCTCGATCGTGCGTTCGCTGCACCACGACTCGGGCGATCACTTCACCGGCGGGCACTGGATGCTTACCGGACACGGCGGCGTCAGCGGCGCCAATACGACGCCCCGCTTCCCGTTCTTCGGCTCGATCGCCACCAAGGCGCTCGGC
>Ga0315553_10002767_pt1 | contig 13955 bp, 10 predicted proteins | sample SalMarSW160140MG_FD_203099 | JGI IMG/M metagenome (GOLD analysis project Ga0315553, IMG submission 203099) | Salt marsh sediment microbial communities from the Plum Island Ecosystem LTER, Massachusetts, United States - Salt Marsh Sediment SW1601-40 ... | reverse complement strand
CGTGCTCGATACGCGCCAGGACGGTAGGATTGCTGATCTTGTAGCCATTGAGGTGCAGGATCGGCAGCACGGCCCCGTCGGTAATGGGGTTGAGTAACTTATTGGACTGCCATGCGGTCGCCAAGGGCCCAGTTTCTGCTTCACCGTCGCCGATGACGCAGGCGACGATCAGATCGGGATTATCGAAAGCCGCTCCGAAGGCATGGCTGAGCGAGTAACCTAGCTCGCCACCCTCATGGATCGACCCCGGCGTCGTCGGCGCGACATGGCTGGAAATTCCACCGGGAAACGAGAATTGTTTGAACAGCTTTTTCAAGCCAGCCTCATCCTGGGTGACGTTCGGATAGACTTCGCTCCATGTGCCTTCGAGGTAAACGTTGCCCACAATCGCCGGGCCGCCGTGACCTGGACCAGCGATGTAGAACATATCCAGGTCATACTTCTTGATGACCCGGTTCAAATGCACGTAGATAAAGTTCTGACCCGGCGTTGTGCCCCAGTGTCCGACTACCAGCGGCTTCACGTGCGACAGTTTCAACGGCTCCCTCAGCAGTGGATTGTCGTAGAGATAAATCTGGCCGACCGAGAGGTAGTTCGCGGCACGCCAATATGCGTTCATCTTTCGCAGCAGATCAGGCGATAACGGCTTTTCAGATTTCTTCATTTTCTTCATATCAGCGATCTTTTTCGACACTTTTTTTGCCTTCACGGCCATATTCCTTTCCTGTTGTCAGCCCTAGAACGCTGCAGACCGTCTTTGCGATCATCCATTCCTCGTCCGTATGCATGACACGGACGGCGACCCGGCTGGCTTCCGCGGATATCACGGCGGCGTTGGCCACGTTCTGTTTTTCTTCGAGCTCGATGCCAAGAAATCCCAGCCCGTCGCAGACCCGGGCCCGGATGACGGGTGCATTCTCCCCGATGCCGCCGGCAAACACCAGTGTATCCAATCCACCCAGCGCGGCGGTGAAGGCGCCGATCCATTTTTTCACCTGGTAGCAAAACAGGGCAACCGCCTCGGCTGCCCGCACATCTTCAGTTTCGCGTTCAAGTAAGTCCTGCATGTCAGAACTGGTTTCAGAAATGCCGAGCAACCCTGACTCGAAGTTAACCATTTCGTTGAATTTTCTCGGGGTGATATCTTCGGTTCGCGCCAGGTACCAGACCAAGCCGGGATCGAGATCTCCGGAGCGGGTGCTCATTGGCACGCCGCCGGTCGGCGTGAAGCCCATGCTGGTATCCATAGATTTGCCTTTGTAGACTGCCGCCAGGCTCGCGCCGTTGCCGAGGTGAGCGAGAATGACGCGACCTCGCGCCGCTTGCGGTCCAGCCAGGCGCTCCAGTTCCTCGATCAGAAACGCATACGATAATCCATGAAACCCGTAGCGGCGCACACCCAGCGCCTCGAACCGGCGCGGAATCGGCAACTGCTGTGCTACGCGTGGCATATCGTGGTGAAAGGCTGTATCGAAACACGCCACTTGGGGCAGGTCAGGAAACCGGCGGTGAAAGGCCTCGGTCAGCAGGATCTCTTCCGGCAGATGTTCGGGATCGAAAGGTTGAAGCTGCTGTAACTCCTCGACCATTTCTGTTGTGATGCGTTGTGGTTCGTTGTACTTCGGTCCCCCATGAACCACGCGATGCCCCACCGCGGTCAACTCCCCACGCCGGATGCGTTCATCAATCCAATCCATCAGCACCTCAACCGCCGCCGTGTAGTTCTCCGCAGTCACTGAGCGGGTGAAACTGTCGGCCTTGTTCAAGCCTTTCACCACGAACATAGCTTCCGGCAACCCAATCCGCTCAATACTGCCCTCCATAACTCGTTGCAGCGAGGCTCCTACCTGGAATAGCGCGAACTTGATACTCGACGAGCCGCCGTTAACAGTCAGGATGCGTTGGTTAGTTGACTTCATAATGCTCGTGGATGCTTTCCCGACCGCCAATGGGCTTCAATCTGTTCAAGAGTTTTCCCCTTGGTCTCCGGCACCAGCAGATAGAAAAAGACCCAGGCACCGGCAGCGATTACGCCGTATAACCAGAAAGTGACCGCGTGTCCCAGAACTCCAACCAAGGTCAGGAAGGTCAAGGCCACCGCCAGATTCAATGCCCAGTTGGTAACCGTCACCGCGCTCATGGCCGCACCGCGGACCTTTAGAGGATAGATCTCGGAAATCAGCAACCAGAAGATCGGGCCGAGGCCAAAAGCGAAACAAGAGACATAGATCACCAGGCCGCCAATGGCGACATAGCTTTTGAAACTCGCCAACTGCGGGAACTGGAAGGCAGCACCCAGAATGGCCAGGCCGACAATCTGACCGGCCACGCCGATCAATAACAAAGGTCTCCGGCCGACACGGTCCAGCATGAAGATGGCCAGCACATGGAAAATCAACATCACCATGGTCAATCCTGCCCCGGCCAGGATTGCTGGTCCGGCAGCCTCAATGCCAACGAACTTGAAAATAGTCGGCGCGTAATAGATAACCGTGTTAATGCCGGTTATCTGTTGAAATACCGCCAGCCCCAAGCCGACAATCATAGGCATCCTAAGCAAAGGCTGGAATAGTCCTCTCAATCCACCGACACCCTGTTTTTCCATGCTTTTCTGTATGTCCGTGATTTCCGGGCTAACGTCCGATGAAGTCCGTGCGCGCTGTAAAATCTGCCGCGCCTGTTCTACCTTTGACTTGCTGATGAGCCAGCGCGGGCTGTCGGGCAACCGCCACATGCCAAAGACCAGGGCGATAGATGGTAGTGCCGCCAGGGCAAACATATATCGCCATCCGTGAATGCCGGAAAACGCATAGTCCACCAGATAGGCAACCACAATGCCTGTGGTGATCGCCAGCATGTTGACCGCCACCAATGAACCGCGGACTTTTGACGGCACCAGTTCGGCGATATACATCGGGGAGATAAATGAAGCGAGGCCGATGGCGATTCCGCTCACTATCCTGGCAGCAATCAGCCAGGCAACCATTGGTGCCAGAGCCGTGCCAATGGCACTGGCCGTAAAGATAATACCGGCCACAATAATCATCTTGCGCCGCCCGAAGCGGCCAGTCAGAGCACCCCCCATAATCGCACCCGTGACGGCGCCAACTAGCACGGAACTGACGGCGATTTCCTCCATGGTTGCTGACAGAGAAAACTGATCTTTGATAAACAGGATTGCCCCGGAAATAACCCCCGTATCATAGCCGAAGAGCAGGCCGCCGAGTGCCGCAACCCCCACAGCGAAATACACAAAACCGTTCACTTCCGATTTGGCCTCATTTTTCATTCGTCTCACGCCTTTCCGGCGGGACAGTGTCATCTCTGCGCCAAGCAGCGATGCGAACCATGAAGTCCACGCCTTCCCAATGACCGGCGTCCTCCCAGTAGAAAGTGAATCTAACCTGCTTTCCTTCGGGCAGCGCCTTGGTCGGAAGATCGGCCATGTGAATCCCCAGCCCGGCGTCGTGGGTCCTTAGGTCGTAGCAAGTTTTCCAATCATCGGCAGACCAATGAATGCTGGCTGGAGCCATCAACTCGATGCGCAGGATTTTGCCGGGGGGCAGTGTACGAAGCTTGTGGTTGAACCGCCACACCAGGCGCGGGGAAACGGTTTTTTCTTTGAGATAGCGTTGCACTGTTTGCGACGGCTGATCGAAGAGCAGCTCGTCGTGCAATGAGCGCTGCAGCTTGAGATACTCCGCGTGCGCCCAAACGAGCGGCATGGCCGAACCGGAAGGAAGGCCAAAATAAAGGTCGCGGTCCACAATGTCGGGAGAATCCCAGACTTGCTCTGGGATCAGGCCCCCTTCGTTCGTGAAGGATTCTAGTGAGGCTAGGAGCCGTTTTGCGTTTTCGACCCGTCCTGCTGCCAGTTCGTAGTGGGCCCGCTCGCCAGTTAGCAGTGGCCATCCACGGCCAATCCCCGTTCCATCGAAAGGCGAACCATCCTGATGCTCGCCATAGCCATCGCCATTGTAACGATGCCAGACAGAGCCGGACGGTGTCTCCACTTTGAGCAATGCGTCGATAACCTCTGCCGTGTCGCGAATGCGCGGATCGTCGGCCGCACGCAGGCCAAAACGCACCAGGGCCAGCGCGTCGGGACTGATCAGATGACTGGCCGCGCGGGTGTCTTCGGATGCCGTGACATTTTTGACGTGAACATTCTGTTGGAAACTCGATCCATCCACACCCGTCTGGTTCGGGGCGATTCTGACATAGTAGCCCTCGACGTTGAATCTCCGGCACCAATCCGTGGCAGACATATACATCCAACGTTCGATGGAAGTACTCCAGACATCGGCGATCTCGCGAAGATGTGTGGCAATGGATGCTTCGTCATTCAAACCGGCCAGCTCCGCTGCCACAAGCAGCGCGGCGATTTCCGCCGCGACCGTGAACGGTGTATAGCCGGGATCTTCCTCCCAGCGATCCTCCGGGCTGACCGGGCCGTTGCGCGCCAAATAACCGGCAGCCTCTTTCACCATCGGCCAAAACGTGGCAACATCGCCCCCGGCCAATGCTTTCTCGCGACGGGCCAGATCCACCAGCAGAATCGGCAACGCCGTCTCGTCCAGTTGGATTCCGTTCCAATAGGGCGAGCCATCCAACCACATATTTTGTGACCAGTGACCATCCGTTTGCTGGGTTCTCTGCAAAAAGGAGAGCACACGGCGTACTTCTTCATGTGCGCCGGCAGCCAGCAAACCGCCCGCCGCCTCCACCAAGTCGCGGGCCCAGACGAGATGGTAGCCACCCTGATCACTGTCACCCTTGCTAAATCCCCAAGGAATGGCGAGGCTGGCGATGATGGCGCCGGGCGCGGTCTTGGATTCGTGCGTGCGCAGGACGGCAAGGCTTTTTCGAGCAAGATCGCCCCGAGCGGCCTCTCCGTTTTCCTGCGATAGATGCGTCTTCATCCATTCCTGCCAACCGGCGACATAGTCGTGCTTCGCTTTGTCAAAACCGTCGCGCAGGCTGGCGATGGCATTCCGGGCCGCTTCATCCGGGTCTTTGCCAAAACCAAGTGCCAGCACAAAATTCCCCTGTGACATCGAAAGATCAATTTCCGCTGTCAGAGCCACGTTGCCGTTTTCCGCCCGCGTGTATTCCCAGGTCATCTGTTTGTGCGCCTTCAGGTCCTGCCAACCGTCAGACGAACCAACATAACCAACCGATCGCTTTGTCCACGGCGCGGAACAGGCCAGCGCCAGGGCATAATCGTTCCGCTGGGCCAATAACAGTTGCGTGCCCTCAAATTCCCCCACCCAGGCGGTATTGCCGCTGCCGTGGTTTCCCAGATGGGGTGCGAGCAGGACGTGCAGGTAATAGTCGGACAATGCGCCTTGCTGTGCGATAAACCGGACCTGCTGCAGAACCGTATCCCGCTGGGGATCGGTCACAACCTGCTTTTCGATGCGGTAGCGGTCGGCGCGGCAGCTATTGATCAGTCGGAAAGCCGGCACACCGCCGTCCAGCCATTCCACTGTGTGTCCGGCATCGCGTTTCTCCTCGGAGAAGAACTTCGCTCCGTCCGTGACGATTAGCCCCATATCGCGGACGCAGGCCTGGTCAATGCGGGGGTAATAGATCTCGTTGAAGATGCCGTGGCTCAGTGTAAACCAGACCCGGCTCTTGTCACTGAGAGCGGTGCCCACTCCGACCTTTGCGCTGGAAGTCCACCGCGCCGAAATGCCGGGCCCGCCCGGCGCGATTTGATTCTCTTGAGTATCATTCATGGGATGCTCCTGAGTCCGAGTGCGGGTAGTTCCGCACACGTGGAGTAGTGATCGGAATCTCTCTTGTCATTTGATCTCCGTGAACATTATCCTCCGTCATTGCCATTTCGTTCCTCGGGCCAGAAGTATGAGACTCGACCGAGGGCCCAGCCGCCCGCCCGTCCTGCGTTTCACGGTCGAGCAAGTCGCGCCTGTAAGAAAGCCCTTTCTCGTGCTTGCTTCAATGGGAATGCTCCTTGGCAGCCGATTCATCGACCCAGTATCCTTGGCGATTGTAATGTCCATGCAGTGCGGTCTCATAATCCCGAGTTAGCAGAGACTCCTCTGTGTATTCCGGTGACTGCTTGATGGTCTTTCGGGGAATATTGACGAAGACTTTCGACTCACTCCAACTAACGCGTTCGATCCATTGCGGTGAAATCAGGACTTTTTTTCCCGGCCACCAGTTTTTTGTATCGATGATTAGATAGCGAATCGCCCACTGCTCGTCATCGATGACAAAATCCTCGACGTGGCCAATCTCGCCGTCGGCGGCTTGAATGTGATGGCCACTCACATCGTGAGTGCTGCGCAAATGCGGATCCCATGACGCTTTCTCAGCCCGGGCGGATTCTCTCCACTTTTCAGGGTCACGCACAATGTAGGGATAGGCTCCCCACATGTACGGGCCGCCCCAATACATCGGATATCCATAATAGCCATAGTAGGACTCCTCGAATTGTCGCGAGACGGGCTTGTCACTCTCCAAGGATGGACTGTCCTCAATCTGCTTCTTGGTCAAATCGATGGAGATGTGTTGCTCTTCTCTGCTCACGGCGACCAGCGCATACGGGGAGATCAACACCTGCCTGCCCGTAAGCCAGTTTCCTGCGTCGGCGACCAGATAGCGAATCGCCCAGTGCTGATCATCGAAGTAGAATTCTTTGACCCTCCCTATTTCCCCGTCGAGGCTGTTCAATTTGTAACCCTTTAGTGTGTTGGCTTTGTCTAGCATAGCGGTAATCCTTTCTTTCTTTGAGTTATGTTTCTGTCCGCTGTTGTCGCCCGGTCGCCGATGAGCAGGACTGGCGAGCAGTTCGAGATCCGTTATTTCTGGTGCAGGTTTCCGTCTGCGTCCAGGATCTCGATGCCGAAGAGATCCTCTTCCATGGACATGGCGTGGGTTGCGCACGATATACATGGATCGTACGCGCGGATCATGATCCCAACCTCGTGCTCCAGCTTTTCGCGATCCACCTGCCCGCTGCGAATGGACCTGGCTGCCACCTGTTTGAGCGAGAAATCGATGGCACTGGCGTTGGCATTCGTCGGCGTAATAATGTTGGCTGCACGGATGTAGCCGTCGTCATCCCACCGGAAATGATGGATCAACAAGCCCCGAGGTGCTTCCACGATACCCACCCCTTCCCCGGCCTTGTACTCCACGGGAGCGGCCGGTTCCCATTCGGTGATCCCTCGATCCGCCAGGATCTGCTCTGCGCGCTCGATGGCATAGACCGCCGAGATATAACGGGCAAAGTTCTGCGCCAGCGTCTCCTGGGCTACCTGGCCAAACCCGGAGCGAAATTCCTCCATCAGCCGGCCAGCCTGCTCTGTGCCGGCAACCCTGGCAACGTTGACCCGCGCTATGGGTCCGGCCCGATACATGCCTTCCGAAGACCCCGGCGACGGCAGGTAGGCCGCTTTGGCATAGCTGTAGCTTATGTCTTTTTCCCCGATATGATCGAGGTACGCGCTGGCCGGGAAATCGGCCACCACCGCGCCACCGGGGTCGATGATGCGCACCGTTCCATCGTACAATGCCATCTGGTCGTCGCGGACGAGGGCGACGAAATGCGTGTCCAGCCGGCCAAGGCCGGCGTAATCTTGCATCGCTTTCTGGAGCCGGGGAACCCACAATTCGTCGCAGAGCTTTAGGATCGTTTCCTTCACCTGCCGCACGCCTTCCAGAAACCGTCTTCGCTCCGCTTCAGTCAGGTGTTTGTTAAGCCCGTCCAGTACAGCGGCGTCGGGGTGCACGGCCTGGACCCCGAGCGTGGAGATGATGGTTTGCGTCACGTTGCGCATCGACACGACTTGCCGCAGGACCTGGGGATATGTTGCGTAGAGCGTCGGAAGCCCTCTCTGCGCTAGCGGCAGATCCGGCAGAAGCAAGTCCGCCCCCGCCATAACAAACATATGCAGCAGATGGTCGCTCACGTGCTCGCAGGCCAGCATCAGTTCCCTCAACATTGCCACCGGGCGCGGCGGCTCCAGTCCCAGCCCGCTCTCCAGGGCCTTGATTGAGGCCAGGTGATGGGGTACGGGGCAGACACCACAGATGCGCGGGGTGACCAACGGTGCTTTTGAAACGTGCCGGCCGCACAAAAAAGCCTCAAAGCCCCGAAACTCGAGGACGTGGGCGTGCGCCTGGGCGACGTTTCCCCCTTCGTCCAGGTTGATCGACACACTCATGGTCCCTTCGATGCGCGTAACTGGTGCCACGTTGATCTTTTCTGTTCTCATGACCGTTCCCCCTGGAGAGGCAACTGTTTTAGCACCCGCTCCAAAAAATCCGCCAGCAAGCGAGGGGGCGGCGGGCAGCCCGGCAGGGAGAAATCCACGTCGACATAGGCGCCGATGGGCCGGATTTCGCCAGTCAGGGCTGGTAGCAATTCACTCGGTATGGTTCCCTCACCCACCCGAAGAGAGGGCGCGTTCTGATAGGCGGTTTCTAACAAGGTGGCTCGCTCATATAGATTGGCCAGACCGGGGATGCCGCCAAAGGTGGCACAGGACCCGAAAGATACAATGTACCGCGCCCGCTGCCGGGCCTGCCGCAGGTGCGCAATGTCGTCCTCGGTGCGGGCCACGCCGGTCAGCATCAGGATATCCACCTCGCCATAATCATGGGCGCTCATGAAAAGCGGCGCATAGACCAGGTCCACCTTATCGTCGAGGAGATCCAGCAGTACGTGCCCCATGTCGGCCAATGCCACCTCGCAGCCGTCACAGGCACAAAGGTCCTGTATGGCCAGGGTTGCCTTTCTCTTCATGCGCGCACCTCTTCCCCTTCCTGCGTCCGGTTCACCTGCCGCAGCAGGCCCATGTACAGATCATAATGCCGGAATGCATAGGGGCACACGCCCACGCACAGGCCGCACAACGCACAGGCATAAACATGCTCGACGATGGCTTTGCGTTCCGCGGGCGACGCGCTGTCCTGGAACTGTTTCAGATAGCGGCGCACTTTCAGCGCCGGCGCCTGCTCGGGCAAGCCGTTACTGGCTTCGTATTCGGGACACACCTCAACACACTTTCCGCACCGGCTGCACGCACTGCTAAAGATCTGTAAGGCGACTGGTGAGTGCCCGTCGGTAAAGCTGTATGCCACAGTGCCCACTGCGTGCGATACGAGTCCACCGCCGAAAAGGGACACCAACAGCCAGACCATGGTGGCAGCGACGTGAATGGTGGATTCCCAGCCCGAGGCGGCAGGCAGGATCCCGAGGATCCGCAGCAGCAGGATGAGCCCGCTGACCACGATCACGCCGATCAAGACGGCGTCAATGTAGAACCCGCGGCCGGAAGCTACTCGGAATGACTTGCTGCTGGCAAACCGGGCGAGCACTCCCATAAATCCGACGGCCGTCAGCAACCCCAGCCCGCCGTGCACCCAGGTAATTACCCAGCCGCCGCCATTCAAGATTGACCCCCAACTGCTAAAGTACAGGATCTCCATGATGATACCGGTGATCAATGCCCCGACCATTCCCACGTGGAACAGAGCCGATAAGGGATTGACCAGGAATGTCTTTTGAACCAACAACGAGGCCAAACCCGGCTTTTTCAGGTTAAGTGACGACAGTTTCGGTTTTGCTCCAAACCAGTAACTCACTCTACTGCTCCTTCCGTGGTCTTTCTGGCGGTTGCTCTATTCGATTCTTGCGCCATTTAAGGCCATAATAGATCAATCCGCCGAGCACGGGGATCCAGCCAAAGTGTGCGACCTGGGTGACGTCTGCCTTCAGTATCGTCTCGACCGAATATTCGCGGGTGAAGCCGAAAAGACGGGACATCATCGTTGTATTCAATGCTTCAGGCGCGAACAGGATGAGCGTGTGCGTCTGCCCGGGATAGAGAAGGACGCCGTTGATCTCTCGTGCCTTCTGCATCCCTAATTCTCGCATTTCGTCAAAAGGTCCAAAGGACAGCGAGTCGTAGCCATAGGCATGGCAAATGTCCACGCAGGCCGGGTTGGCGCCGGCGACGATCCGGTCGTAGCACATATCACATTTATAAACTTTGCCTTGAGAGGGTTCATAGTGCAACGACTTTGGGAAGGGACAGACACTGACGCAAGATAGACAGCCGATGCAGCGGTCCTCATCCCAGGTCACAGCACCCAGGACAGTCTTTGTCAGCGCTTTACCTTCGCATACTCGTGTGCAAGGGGAATCGAAGCAGTGCATGCAGCGCGTCGACACCGGCAAGGGTCTGGCCTCTTTGCCTTGCGGATAGGTAAGGGTAACCTGGGTATAGAAGGTACCAGGATGCTCCCCACCGTGCCGCTTCTCGCACGCACCGACGCATTTTTCGCAGAAGGAGCATCGAGTTGTATCCTGAAGGATGGCAAATTCCTTACTATGGTCGGCCATCGGCTGGCTTACACCGCCCAACAATGCCGTGACCAGCCCGGCAGCGCCGCCTTTCAGGAAATCTCGCCTTGACCGTTCGCTCCGGTTTTCCATGTCTTTACCCTTTCCCAGTTTCTGGCCCTTCTCGGGTCTGGCGCAACTCCTTCTGCTCTCTATGGTGTTCGACCATCAGAACCCTCCTTGAAGGCGATCGCTTTCCCCGTTCGTGGCGCAGTGGCTCCTTGTCATCCTTAAGCCAGTTTCCCCTCGCGCGCCAACTCATCGGCCACATCATCCAGGCCCAATCCATGCAGTTTGGCCCGGGTCGGGAAGCCACTTTCGGTACTCCAACCCCTGCGGTCGTAGTAGCGGTCCATCATCTGGCGGTAGAGATCAGGATTGAGCGTTTGCGGCTCGTCCGGATACATGGACGGCTGCTCCTCAAAGTAACGGATGATACTGTCGTCCTCGAGACGGGTTCTGCCCTGCCGGATGTGCAGCGCCCGTAAGACGTTATAGCAACGTTCTGTGGCCTTGTGCATGTCGTCAAGGGACCAATCGGTACCCACCACGGCGTTAAACAGCCGTACCTCAGCCGTGAAATCTCCCACCATGTCTGACGTCGCGGTGGAATAGGTCATAGGGAACGACTGGTCACACACCGGAAGGCTGCATTTCATAACGTGGCGGTTTTCATGCCAGATGACCACGATCTCTTTGTCCCGGTAGCCCATCTCCTCGTCGTCTGGCCAGCCGGCAAAGGCATATTCGGTGCCATAGACCTTGCGACCGATGACTTTGAGCTGCTCGTAAGGGATCGGGCCGTCGTCCGTCCATTCCTTTACGGCGCGGTGATAATTCTGCACGGCGCCGTGTGTCGAGTTCATCGGGTCGCGACCGCGCGTTCCCCACAGCGCAGCACTGATCACCCACATGGGAAAGTGTACAAAGTGCAAATACCGGCCGTCCCAGTGGGGGCCGTAGCCATGCTTATGCGTCTGCCACACCAGATCCTGCAATCCCAGCTTTTCAGCGGCCCGTGGGGTTCCCTCGGCAAAGATATCCCCGTCCCCTTTGCGATAGGCCATGGCCTGGATGAACTGCACGGCCTGTTCCGGCGTAAACCCAAGATAGGCCTCAGCCTCCTCCTTGGGATACACCGCCGGGCCATTCTGGTTCAAAGACAGATCTTGGCCCATAAGAGTCTGTAACCCGCCAGCGTTGTAGCAGTTCTGGATAAACCAGTTCATGCCTTCGAACATTTCCCATTCATTCAAGCCCAGCCAGTCGCACAGCTTGGCTATTTCAAAACCACCGGCTTCGATGTCAGTATTTCCCTTCAGCAGTGCTGGAGCAGCAGCGGCTACACAGTGGTAGACGCCGGAAAGCATTCCGGTGCCTATGTAGTGCATCGGTACGTTCTCGTAGTAGTCCTGGAATGGCATCGTGCACTCGCCACAAGAGGTGCACCCAGACTGCTTGCGCACGCAATACCTGGGGTACTGGGTCAACAGCTTCCGGGGTAACCCGATGCCGGCGGTGCTCCCTTGGGGAAGCTCGTCGGCGATCTTGCGCGTCTCGTATAACAGCACGTCCGGCCTGGCAACTTGTATGGCACACCGGCCCCCATTCACCACGATAGCCTTGAGCTTTTTCGAGCCCATGACGGCGCCAAAGCCGCCCTGTCCGGCGGCGTTCTCTGTTTTCGCTTCAATGATGGCCAGGCGCACGAGGTTTTCCCCGGCCGGCCCGATGCTGGCGATGGCCGCTTCTCGGCCGTGCGCCTGCATCAGCATTTCCTGCGTGTCGAGGGTCGTCAATCCCTGGAGACTGGATGCATCTCGCAGTTCGGCGTTCCCGTCTTCAATGTATAGATAGGTCAGGGAGGGGGCCTGCCCCACCAGCAGGATGGCGTCGTATCCTGCGAATTTGAGCTGCTTGGCAAAGTCGCCGCCGAAACCGGAATCGGCCACCCAGGGCTGCGGATATCCTTGCGGAGCGATGCCCACGACCTCGCTGCGCCCCGAGGTTGGGGCCGGCGTACCGGCGCACGGTCCCGTGGCAATGACCAGCGGAGCGTCAGGGCTGTACTCCGAAGGGAAGGGCTTGCCGACGGTCTCATCCCAGATCAGCTTGAGCGCAATGCCATAACCACCGATGAAATCGGGGACGTATTGACTTGTATCCAGCGTCTGGATCACATTGGTCGTCAAATTCACTTTCAGAATTTCGCCCGCGTAGCCGTTCATGCTTTTCGCTCCTCCCTCGATATATAACTCAGGGCGCGTCCGCCGCCCGCCTCTGAACAGACGTAAATGCAGGCCGGTCCACCCTCTCGATCCTTGCACAGGTCGCACTTGATGGCTACCTTATCCGCTGTTTCAAAGCTGATGCGAGGTGGTGTGTAGGTGCACGCCTCGATGCACTTGCGACAGCCAATGCACTTTGTCCGATCGATCCATCTTGCGCCGGTCCCTTTATCAATGACCAGGGCTCCTTCGACAGGACAAGCCATGTAGCAGTCAGGCGCAGCGCACTGCTGGCAAAACATGGGCTCGCGTAAGTAATGCCCTACAAAGTCTGCTTTCCACATGACGCTGGAAAACTGGGGGTTGGTGACTCCACCGTGCGCCAGTGCACATGCCAAAATGCACCTCTCGCACCCGACGCACTTGTCCGAATCCCACCGGATGTAGCCGGAGGGGGGCACGGCTGTTCCAATCCTGGTTACCGCAGGCTCAGCTTCCGGCTGGGATTCCCGCCATATGACAAAGCCGCCCGCGGAAATGATCACGACACCAGCTACACCTGAAGCCACACCCCTGAGAAAATCCCGCCGCGATATCTCTTTTTCAGGTTCTCTTTTCAAGCCAAAGTCATCCATGTTCTCCTCCTCAGATGTGCGTTTACTTGTGCCAGATCCTTCAGGACAAACATGCCCTTTGGGCATCTTTTGCATTTTGGCTCTTACCGGGTTTCAGGGAAGTCGGTCAAAGTGCGCCAACTGATGCTTGGTCAAACTGCTGAAAGCCTTGAAGAATCAGGGTTTTGCATCGCTGGAAATAGCGGTTCTTGGCATGAATGGCGCACCTCCTCGAAACCGATCAAGAGCCCACATTCTAGTGTGTTTTTGTCAACCGAAAACAGTGAGCGAGAATGACGCGACCTCGCGCCGCTTGCGGTCCAGCTAGGCGCTCCAGTTCCTCGATCAGAAACGCATACGATAATCCATGAAACCCGTACCGCCGCACCCCCTGCGCTTCGTAGCGGCGCGGGATCGGCAACAACCGGGCCACGCGCGGCAGGTCATGGTGAAAAGCCGTGTCGAAACACGCTACTTGGGGCAGGTTAGGAAACCGCCGGTGAAATGCCTCGGTCAGCAGGATCTCTTCCGACAGATGTTCGGGATCGAAAGGCTGAAGCTGATATAATTCTTCGACCATTTCCGTTGTGATGCGCTGTGGTTCGCTGTACTTTGGTCTGCCATGCACCACGCGATGCCCCACCGCAGTCAACTCCCCACGCCGGATGCGCTGCTCCCGCAAAACACCATCCCTACTGCGTCGCATAGCGTGAGACGTCGTATCCCACTCATTGA
>Ga0315553_10002766_pt1 | contig 13960 bp, 18 predicted proteins | sample SalMarSW160140MG_FD_203099 | JGI IMG/M metagenome (GOLD analysis project Ga0315553, IMG submission 203099) | Salt marsh sediment microbial communities from the Plum Island Ecosystem LTER, Massachusetts, United States - Salt Marsh Sediment SW1601-40 ... | reverse complement strand
ATTGTAAAAATCAGGTCCTTCTCATTGGGTCTTTTTGTAGATTGTTTATTCAATGTAGCGTATACTCTGAGGTTCAGCGCTCTTTCAAGTGAATCAAGTCCACCCTTTTCAGGAATACCAAATTCTTTCATAATTCTTTTTGCCTCTATTGGAGAAAAGAGCCTCCATGCTTCTTTATCCATTTCAATGGCAGCCTCCATACCATACTTCTTCTCTATTGCGAGAAAATATGCGCCATCCATTGCCTGCCATGCCTTCGCATATGCATCTATTATTTTTAGGAGCATTTCCTTTGATAAGTCCTCAAACATTTCTGTCACACAAACTCATTTTGACCAAGCTCAATATGAGTGATTGGGTATTCGGAAGCTTTTTGACAAGAACTAATAGCTGAATATCTTGGGATTGGTTTTACCATGAGCGATGCGGAGATTCAATCTACTACTTCCAGAAAAACAGATCCTAAAGCTTTCATTTCTATATTGCGCCCTCAGAATTGTGTCATTGGTGGATTAACAGTTATTTCAGGTATCGCTCTAGCCTATGGTGAGCTATACAGACAGTTACTAGAACTAGCGCCTCTATCTACCTACCTGTCTCTTTTCATCATCGGTTATGCTATCTATTTCCTTATAGCAGCGGGATCAAATATTGTAAATGACATCTATGATATAGAGATTGACAAAATCAATCGTCCTCATAGAGCACTTCCTAGTGGGAGAATGACTATTCGTCAAGCATGGATATACACAGGTGTTCTAAGTCTAATCGCAGTTCTCCTATCATTCTTAATCGGGTTGATTTCTGTGGTCATTGTTATCGCCTTTGCAATAATCGGGTATAGTTACGCTGCGAAGGTAAAAACTCTTGGACTTGCGGGAAATTTCATGGTTGCGTTCTCATTTGCTTTTGGAGAGATATTTGGCTCATTCATTTACAGTGAAACATTCGGAGTACTAGTCATCCCTGTACCTACATGGTTATTCTTCGTAACTGCCTTCATGATTCTTCAAGCACGTGAAACCATAAAGGGTGCAGAGGATGTCGAAGGTGATGCTTTACGAGATGTAAGAACTATTGCTCGAATTTATGGTTATAGGGCTGCAGCTGGAGTTGCTGCTGTTTTGAATTTCATTGGGGTCATCTGTTATGTACTGGTTTGGATTCTTAGCTATGCTGACTGGATACTGTGGCCTTTACTTCTCCTGGGGGCTATAGTTGTATCTGGAGCTGGATTGGCTCCTCTTTTAGGTCCAGATAAACCGAAAAATCTACTCCTTGGAAGTACTCTAGACAAGATTGGGGCTTTAGTAGGATTAATCGCATTTGTGGTTGTGCCATTGTATGGCGTAGTTTGGTTCTGACCGTCAATGAGCCTGCCAGAATGTCCATGTCAGGACAATCATTACTGCTAAAGATACCATAAACGCCCATAATGTGGATGTGTCATGTGCTTCCCGTATTCCAAAAATCAGTAAAAATCCTACCCATAAGAACGAAGCAACTGTCATGTAATCAAGCGTAGTCCAAATCTCAGCTGCCCAAATAGTGTCGATTACTACTAACCAATCCCCTTGATTATTCACATCCATTGTAGGAAACGTAAAAAGAACCATCAGAATTGCAATAAGTCGGAACAAAATCAAGGGTATCATACTATATCCGACTATGGACATTGTCTGGTTCTTGTTACCTGTGCCACCTGTAATTTTGAATGCAATGTGCGCAAACGCACTTCCAACAATCAGGAAAATCATACCTATTAGTAGATTGGGTAGCATACTGATGAATCCAACCATGAAAAACGAAGCACTTGCATCTGTTGTGAGTATACTAACATCTGCAGTAGTACCTAGCGTGCGATTAACTATAACTGTAACAGTATATTTAGACGAGATTGATAGGAAAAATCCCATCATGATAAGCGCATTGATGATGATAATTATGAATGGCCCTGCTTGATCAGGTCTCTGACCTATATCTCGATAAGTTGATGCAGGTCTTCGGATAACCCCCCACATTCTTTCACCTACTCCCATATGCCGGACATCCGGGGCGTCAGGTCTCTTTAGCATTGGAAGTATTCGTTCAAGAGTTTCCTCTGCAATTTCTTCTCTGCAGATGGGACAGATTGTTGCATCTGCTGGTACCGGTGAATCACAAAACTCACATCGACGCACGGTTATTACTATCCTCAGAGCTGCTTGTCAGAAATTAAACCCCCAAGCATATAGCGATTTCTCTGATTTCTAATATGGGGTCTCCCCCCTTTAAGTCCAACCGCAAGATACCTAGTTACCACATACCAAATTGTTCGAAAACACGTGTTGAATGAACCACAGTATAGGATAACTCAGCTTCCAGAGCACTTTGTAATGCATTGAGTACAACTGTAACAAGGAAAATATCCATGAATGTTGCACTTGGAAAGAATAACGGTACAAGCATTAGATTGACTGGGACCATAATGCAGATTCTGATTATGTAACCAATCACTATCAATACAAAGTATGATGTCGGGTTTTCAAGATATACGCCGCCCAATCCCTGACTTCGTATTTTAGTACCGACCCATAGCATCACTATCATTGGAAGTGTTGCAAGGATTTTGAACATGGGTCCAATTCCAGTTGGGTCAAACGGAAGCAGTGCAATTGTGCCTATAACTGTGCTGAGAAGTCCTACCTCAAGTCCACCAAGCAGGAATGCAATAATCCAAAAAACAGAAACCGGATCGAAGATAGCGATTCCCCATGAATGTCTAGGCAAGAAAGATACGATGGGTGAAACTGCTACTGACAAAGCTGCCATTAATGCAGCAGTAGTGATTTTCTTTGCTAATACACCTGATTTGGACTCACCCAATAGTTCTAAGTCCGAATCCATTGAATGAGTATATTTACCTTCAATTACGCTCGCTGAATTTGAGGTACGTGACTTCCGCATGATTCAAGAGCCAACCAAGCTCCCTTATGAATATTATGATAATGAGTAATTACTCATCCGTGAGTAATCGCTGAACTGTTTCTGAAATCTGTGTAAGCCTGCTAGTCGTTCTATCTTCAAACATCCTCGGTCTATTTAGCATCTGGATTAACTTTCTAAGAGGGTCTATCAAATCAGGATTCAGGCGCCACTCTGCCCAATCCAATCCGGAAGCTAGTGAGGTTCGACTTAAAATGAGTCTGGTCGAAACCAGTTCATTGAGCCCGTTAAGAATGGTGCCTATAGTAACTGCTCCAACTATTTCTCTAACCTGACGTACACTTTTGAGAAGGTCTGCTGTAGTAACCCAACCTCCGTCCTCTATTAGGATTCGAAGTACTTTGGCTCGCACCGGATCTGATTCGATAATACCTTTTAGAGGTGCAAGATTCACTTGATTGAGTCTTCGTTTGTTAAGATGTTCATCTTGCCATGGTATTGTATCTGAACTACCTCGCAGTGCACTGAAATCCATTTTCTACTGACACCATGAAATTGTGTGGATTGTTTTCTTTTGAAAGGGAGTATTATCTCGTCTGTGCAACATTATGCACAACCATTATATTCTAGTAGTTCGCATGATAATCTATGAACGCACGAAATGCTTTGGAAAATCTTTTCAACAAGACATTTGAACGTCCATCAGATCTTCTTTGTTGTGCGTTCGGTCTGAAGAATCATGAAATCGATGCCTATTTCTCACTATTGCCTGGTCCAAGATCTGTTGAGGAGATAACTTCCATTGTAGGAGCTGATAGAAGCACAGTTCAACGTGCTTTGAAGAAACTTTTAGATCTCAATCTTGTTATTAGGAAACGAAAGGAAATAGACAGAGGGGGATATTATTTCGAATACAGCGCGATCTCCGATGTAGCAATTCGGGATCAGATTCTTGAACAGCTTGATCTCTGGTATAAACGAACAAGAAGCTTTTTGTTGGAGAATTGGACGGCCGAAGTTGAATAATCGGGGTCAATTACGTGAGTCGTATACCATTAAAACTCAACAGTGTGACAATAACAACCCTTGCCATGATTGCCGCACTTGGTATTATAATCAGAATGACCGTTAGAATCCCTCTTGTGCCGGAAGTAGTGGAAATAACTCCTGCATTCATGTTTTCTGAGCTCGGTGGTATTATCGGAGGTATTCCTGGGGGCCTTCTTGTTGGATTTATTGTCGGGTTTGGTGGAGCTATGGCAGGTGGCGAAGCATGGTTGCTTCCCCTGATTGGTAATGTTGCACTAGGAGTAGGAACCGGATTTGTTATCCATATAATATCAAATCGCGATTCCATTAAATACGCATTACTCACAATAATCGGTGGTGGGATAATTGGAGGTTTCCTAGCAACTCTTGGCATCATGGTCTTTCTACTTGGTATCGAGTTCAACCTATCAGTTATACCCGCTCTAATCGATATGTATCAAGCACTTGCTTGGGCTGCCGTAGCACTTCTCGTAGACTCCTTCATCATTAGACCTATTATGGGGCAGTATCTTTATCCGAGTGAAGATGAACTTCTACTATATACAGAGGGAGAATAAAACAGAATGAATGAAGGTCGAAAGACCGTAACCATTGACATCCGAAGAGACCTCTTTGGTGCCAATGAAGAGGTGGCTACTCTCAATGCTGAGATGTTTGCTAAGCATGGCGTCAAGGCTTTTGACATCATGGGGTCCGTAGGTACTGGAAAGACTCAGTTGATTGAGGTAATCTGTGAAAAAATCTCTCAGAAATATCGTGTACTGATGCTAGCAGGGGATTTGGTAACTACCATTGATGCTGATCGCGTTGCATCTCATGATGTTGATACAATTCAGATCAATACTAGTACTGCCTGTCATCTTGATGCGAGGATGATCAGAGTTGCTTTGAGAGACGTGAATCTTTTCGATTATCAAGTTGTCTTCATTGAAAATGTTGGTAATCTAATATGTCCTGCTGGATACAATCTTGGTGTGGAGAAGAAAATTGTAGTTGTTAGTATCACTGAGGGGCCATATATGGTGAAGAAACATCCTCTCACAATCAAACATTCTGATTTAGTCGTGATTAACAAAATTGACCTCGCTGATGTGATTGGATTTGACATTGAAGCGCTTGTCAATGATGTAAAAGAAGTTGATGCTGAACTCCCTGTATTCAAAGTGAGTGCTAAGACAGGAGAGGGTGTTGATGATCTTATCGTAGGTCTTTCTCTCTAGTTTGTCAGTTTCTCCTTCAAAATGCTGACAACTCCCTCTATGTGACCTGCACCTAATATTGCAACAATCTTACCTTCAACATCTCCCAATATGAAATATAGGGCTTCTGCGACATACACATCTCTTTGATGTATTAGAACATCGAATAGGCTTGGAAACTCTCTTTCGAATTCATCAATTATTTCGTCAATTGATCCTTCTTCCTTCAAGAAGCCCAATATATCAAATGACTCATCTTCAATATCACTACTTGTACTTGTAATCATTGATGTCAACTTGTATATTTCGTCGAGTGGAACCTTTGTCATCGCCTGAATAGTTGCCGAGATTGGTCTATCTATGAGAGCAATCTTCGCACCAATCTCTCGACCTTCTTCTATGGCTGCTAACATTTCAGAACCGATGGCTGAGCCATGAATATTTCCTAGAGACCTCTCTAGAAGAGCAAGCTGTTGCATTAACCCCTGAACCGAATCCAACGGTTGCTTGGGTTCAACGTCATGTTCTGGTGACATTAGTTCCTCATATCTTTGATGATCTAATTCCACTGCAACAACATCTGGTCTGATTTGTCTTACTGTTTTTCTCGCGTTTTCCACACTCTCGTTATCTGTATGAATCACAGGTACGAATATAATACGATTAAGGTCTTCTTCCAACAATATCAAACCTGAAACAAGTATCTATTTCACTCTTTTTTCTCTTTTGTAAACGCTGCTATCTTTCCGCACTACTTCAGATATGTGTAAACTCAAGTTTCTGGCAGATGAGAAGCTTTTTCACTCTCCTAACGTGTACTACTATCAAGTATTCTCAGGATGTGGCAGTATATTGTCAGATGATGACCTTGAAACCACCTTATCCAAGCTTAAGAATCCCCGAATGATTGCTGGTCGTGTTGTTCTTTATAGTCTCCTTGATGCCTTGCAGGGTCCCCCTACATCTCCGAGTGCTGTTAGGGATAAGGTTGATTCTCGTTTCAAAGAACGTGATGTATCGAAACAATCTATAACAAACGCTGCTCGTCGTCTTGAAGAAGCTGGTATTATTGAACGCACAGATGGATACTCGGTAAACTATGGATATCTCATCTCTCTGCTACTGCATACTGTTATGGAATTGACTGATTGTATCAGAGATATGGAAGATGATATTGCGGAATTGAAGGACGCTCTTAAATCCGGAACTTTGCATTGATTTCAAACAGAGATCCTACCCAAGATAGACCAATGAGTTGTTTAGTTTTCAGATGGTGTACGTGGAAACACAGCAAAGGTAATTACGAAAAAGTGTAATAATATACTCTGGAGTGATGGAGATGTCTTCAAGCAACACAGGGAAGTTTGTTGTAGTATTTATCATAATCATTAGTTTAGCATCTGCGACATTTCTGATTATTGGACTGCAATCAATCCTTCCGTCTGGACCTTCAAATTCAACAACAACTGGTACTTCTACAACCCCTACGACACAATCGACATCATCACCAGAACCAACGCTACCAACAGAACCGACAACAACCCCTACCTTTACAGAACCTGTGATTAATGGGACGGAATTCGAAGCAATACAGATTACTGGTGATGCAGATTTTGCTTCAAAAGCAGATCAATATGGTTGGGTTGGTACAGGAAGTTCTTCAAGTCCATTCATAATTGAAGGGTTGGAGATTTCGATTAGTACATCTTCACCTTACATATGCATTAGCATCACAGATGTGACATCACATTTCATAATCCGGGAGTGTTTTCTTCAATCAACAACTAATTGGATTGGTACAGGTGTCGAGCTCTGGAATACAACTAATGGAATAGTTGATTCCTGCTATATTAGCAATTCATCGATGGGCGTCAATATGGTCTTCTGTAAGAATATTCAGGTTATAGACTGTGCTATATGGAATAGTGAATATGCATTGAATGTCAGTTTTTCAGAATCCGTAAAAATCATGGGGAATCAAGTTGTTTTTGCAGAAGCTTGGAACATATTGGTGGATAATACCGATTATGTTGATATTCTGTACAATGATTTTCAATATGGCGGATTTGGAATCATGTACTGGTATTCCAACCATGGAGGCATCATTGGTAATAATGTGACCAACAATGATGATGGTATACAAATCGGTGGACCTTGTACGAATGTGACCATATTGATGAACCGGATTACAGAGAATAATGGTCTCGGGATAAAACTATACGAAAGTACAAGTGGCTGTCATGTCGTAAATAATGAGATTGGTTGGAATACAGGCAACAATGGAGAAGACGATGGTACGGCAAATATGTGGGATGACGGAATAAGTATGGGTAATGCATGGAGTGATTATGGCGGTGCCGGTGATTATAATATTCCTGGTTCTGCAGGAAGTGCGGATCACTACCCCACGCTTTTAGAATCTTGAATCACTTTGCTAATCTCTTACCAATCCATACAAACAGCAGCAAAAGCACAATACCAAACCCAAATCCTAGAAGTACCCATTTTGTAATTGTCACAAGACTAGCAATAGCAACAATTGCTGGTGACAAATTTGGGTACACTGCAATCTGCGAAGCAATGATCGCATTTTCTAAATAGTCAGCCATTGCTGCAAAGAGTGGAACAATTGAAATGACTCTTAATCGTTTATCATCGGGATAGAGTGAGTTTAATTCCATAGTGATACCAATAACCAACGCAAATGAATATCCGAGTGGAAACAATAGGTCTAGTAAATGAACTTGGGACCAAACTTGAAGACCCTCCATGCCCAGTGTGTCGAAAGCATCCTTTAGATCATCATATCCATATCCAAAATTGGTGTCTGGCATATTTGCTTCTCCGTAGACATCATAAACGAGTGTCTGAGTCAAGTATCCCATCACTGCAACTACCAGAACACTCGTGATGATTGTTAGAATCAAATTGCGTGTGTTGGAAATTTTATCTAAACGATTCGCTAATCGCTCCAAAGTTCATTATCACCTCTGAGAGAATGTACAATCGACAAGAAAATTCCTTCGATATCATGATATTGAGCACCTCCATTCTAGAGCACGTTTCTCTATGTCCTGTATAAACTCAGATTTTCCTTCTGTATAACTCTCAATATCCTCAGGATACTGTTTAGCCAAATCTCTCTTGATTCTACAGTATTCCTTAGCTAACTTGGTATTACATCTTAGATAATCCCTGAAGTTAAGATGGCGGGTGATATGTGGACTGCCTTTTTGGAAGATATGTATATGATGAGATCTATTTTCATTCTCTCCCTTACTGAAATATCTGCGTCCAGAGATTCCAAGTTCCCCACGAGGTTCATATCCTAGCTCAACCATTATCGAATTTCTCTCATCAACCTTCCCAATATCTGTGACCTCGACAAGAATGTCGATAATGGGTTTGGCACAGATATCTGGAATTGATGTACTTCCTATGTGATGAATACTAACGAAGAGATCTCCAATCGCTTTCTCAATTAGCTTCGCTTCGCAAATATATTCTGTCACCCATTTTGGATTATAGTTTTCAAGGATTATCTTTCGTGCCATTTCTAATTCATTGTGGAATGATACCATGCGAATCATATACCTTATCGTTCTTATAGTGCATTTTGTTGCGATCCTTGATAAGATATTGAATATTAATACTTGAAACTATGGTTGCAATTCCTAAATAATTGAACTTCTAATTTGATATTCCAAAGACAAATTAATAAGACAATGGATATCAAATTCTCTCGCCACACTTCATAGCAAAAATCATTTCCTTTTTTGCCTGTGATGACTTAGAAATGGCCTAAGTGGTGTAACGGTAGCATAAGGGATTGTGGCTCCCTTGACGGGGGTTCGATTCCCCCCTTGGGCCCCATTTATTCAATTATTCAGGATGCCAACTAGAACTCCTCGTCTTCCTCAATCCAGACATCCAAGTCGTGGATTTCATCTATTCCAAGTTCTGATAGCTTTGTATGAATCTCCTCAATCTCGTCGTTTCTTTCCATCTTCCGCCAATCTCGTCCAGTTTCTCGAGCTGGTTCCACTCCTTTTATGAACCGTTGGCGTATATGCCATAGTATATCGAATCGACGGAGCGTGACTCCTAGACGCACTGCCCTCTTTGCTAATGCATCAAGCCGATCAAAAAAGTCCATTGCTCTGTCACAGTCAAGAATGGTACTGTTACCGACGCTCTCATTCCAATGTTCTAAGAGTGAACTCTTACCAATACCCCCGATTCCCCCAAGATGTAGAACTACACTTTTTTCTCTACAACGCTTGATTGCTTCATCCATCCAAGTTAGATAGGTGTCCCTATTAACGAACACTCGTTCTACAGGTTTATAGTGTTCATACATCCATTCGACCTCAGCTAGTCACTTTATACAGAGATGGGTCTTAAGAATGTCGTTGAGAGTCCTAACTACCAAGTTCTCACCTTCTCTGAGAACGCACTGGTTCCAGCATGATGAGAGTAACATATATTTCCCCTGAAATTTCTGAATGAGGGTTCTATTCATTTCTGTCTGTTTATCCAGAGTTTCAATGCTTTTTTAGCAAATTTACCCGTTAATTTTTCATAGGCTTGTCTTGGAGCTAATAACAGTACTTCATCAACATCATCACCTGCTACCGGTTCTCCACCATGCGCCTGTGAAACAAACACAATGAAAATGAACTGCTTTTCTTTTTTAGAAAATGGATACGATATCAAATACTCACTTATTCTGACTTTGAGATCTGTTTCCTCCAATACCTCTCGAATTGCTGCCTCCTCAAGACTCTCTCCAACTTCTACAAATCCCCCAGGCAGACCCCATAGGTCCTTGTTCTTTGAACTAACGATTACAATCTTTTCCCCCATCAAGACCAACGATGCAACCACTGGAGTTGGATTAATATAATCACTCATGATAATTTATGAACAACTGACACTCTTTAGTCATTCTCTGAAAAGGATCTTGACGTAAACCTTCCACAATCATCACAGATGATTTCATAATCCCAATATGCGTCGCCGCTATGAGGACTAACACACCAATGAGCATAGATGACCTTCACACTCTCACCTTCACAGTTACCGCACCCCTTCATCCAGATTTTACCATTTAACGGATGTGCTTCTATGGACACACCTGATCCTGTGAAGATCATAGTTATCCAATCATTATCCTCACTTGGTGAGATAGGTTCTTTATACCGCAACTTCCAGTCCTCAGCAGCTATTCTTGGGGTGTCAGTTATCTGTTCGTAGAGCATGTCATTCCACCTGAACTCGATTCTCATGGATGCAATGATTCTTGTGTGTTTACATTTTCTATGAGATTAGTCCTTATGAAGTGCAATCCAACAACCCTTCCACCATGATTGAAAATCACCCTCTGCGGAAATTGAGATACCTGAGTCTATTCCAATCTTCATTGGCAAATCATTCTTCACTTCTTCGATGTCTATTTCTACAATAGCATACCTTTCATCAAATTTCCAAGGTTCTGCTACAACACGAGCTTGTCCTTTAACACTAACAGCAATATCTGGAGGACTTACCAAGCATATCATGACTCGTTTGTTTCTCTTCAGATTTGCCAATGTATCATGATAACGATGAATTACAACACGTAATAATCTGGGTGTGACAGCGTGTAAGCTACCGAAAGGTGCTGTGTGTGGTGTATTATTCTCATCAACTGTCGCTATCACCGAGCTTGGATTAAGTACGCCACTAGGTTTCTTCCAAACCTGAAACGCATCATCTCTCAATTCTGACAATCTTCTCCAGCGTGATTCTCCGCCGTTTTCTTCTGAACCTGTCATTATAATTTCCCCTGAACCTATTTCGAAATGCTTTCAAATAATATTTATTTATCAGTCAACATCAACAAAACTTGGATTTCTGGCCATTAGAGCACATCTCTTCCCTATTTTATTCTTTCAATTCCTTGAAAGATTCGTTATATAATATGCTCCCCCTTCTCAACTTGGTGATGCGAATGAAACGGTTATGGTTTCTAACTCTAGCCATTATTTGTGGAGCGATGTTGTATAGTGTACCAATACAATCGAATTCACTAGAAAGGAGCATTGACATTGGTGCAATAGATGGCGAGGATATTTCCTTTCCTGTCGCGATCAATTCTCCAATTCAGACACAAGAAAACAAACCAACACACTGGGCAGTCATAGTTGGAATTAGCGATTACAATGTTATATCTGATCTCCACTTCTGTGATGATGATGCAAACGATTGGTATTATTATCTCTTGGATATGGGGTATGAGAATATACTCGTTCTCGGAGATGACACAAGTACCTATGCACAATATGATGGCTTAGCTACAGAGTATAACGCGAAACAGGCTCTACTATATATGGTGAGCAATGCTGGTGAAAAAGACACAATCTCTTTCATAACCTCTGGTCATGGTGCAGGTGATAGTAGAGGTGCTAGTTTCTTATGTATGTGGGATACCAATGCAGGGGAAAATGGTGAGGATGGACGGTTTTGGGATTATGAAGTCGCCTCCATACTCGAACTAGCTGTTGCTTCAAATATATTCGTCTTCATAGATCATTGTTTCGCTGGTGGATTTGGCGACGATTTAATGTCGATGTCAAATTCAGAGCATGTATACCTAGCTGCAACCTGTGATATAATGGGTATGGGCTGGGATGCTGGAGAATTTAGCAATGGACTTTGGACCTATTTCTTCTTGGAATATACTCTGATTGGAGCTTTTGACTCCGACCCTGGAACCGAGATGGAAGTGGCATTTGAGTATGCTGCAGATGCGTATCCCTATCCAAGAGGCGCACACCATCCACAAGAGTATGATGGGAATCTTGCTGAGGCGTTTATTCTGTGGTAGAATATTCGATATCTTCTAAAGCGAACGGGTTGGAAGGAGTGATGAAGACTTACATTCCGACCCAATTTTTATTTCATTCCATCCAACAAATTAGATATACTAATTTCATGGAAATTAATGGTTTGTTGCTACAGACGCATTTCTGATTCTGGGTCGATATGAATTGTTAAGACTATATTGGGTGATATTTTCTCAAGTTCATTTTCAATTTCATCAATAATATCATGGGCTTTTCTCACACTCATTGAATCCTCGACTGTTAGATGAACCTCAGCAAGTATCCTACTCCCTTGTTTCCGAGTTTTTAAGTCATGAAACTCTATCACTTTGGTTTGGTACTTTGAAAGTACTTCTTCTATTACCTGTTCCTCATCAGGACAAGAGTGGTCCATAAGACGTTTTGTGGACCGTAGAACCAATCCAATTCCCATCTTCAGAATTATTGCTGATACAATGAATGCAAGAAATGAATCCATAAATTGCCAACTGGTTACTTGAGCGATAAGGAGTCCAATCCATACGCCTACTGTTGAAATCACGTCCGATAATAGGTGCTTTGCATCACCCTCTAATGCTACAGACTCATTATGTTTAGCTGTACGCATCAAGAGAACTGAAATTCCTGCATTGAGAAAAGTAGCTATAATAGATATACCAATCGCAAGATTCAGTTCAAGAAGCCCTGCAGATTCAAAAAGACGTCCTATTGCTGTGTTTATTATTAGAAGGGCTGCAGCGATTATGAAAATACCTTCAAGCCCACTTGATATATCCTCAATCTTTTGGTGACCATAGTTATGAGTTTCATCAGGTGGTTTCTCTGAAATGAGTATTGAGAATAACATCATGACTGAAGCTAGAATGTTCACAACTGATTCTAAAGCATCGGATAGTAAAGCTACTGAATTTGAAACTAAATATGACCAGTATTTCAAACAAAATACAATTATTCCCACCATAATTACAATCAATGCTACTTCTTTCTTTTTCATGAGTGTGAACCAATCATGACTTTTGATTGCATCTTTTAGGTCTTGTTTTCTGAACGTAAGCTATCAACTTTGATATAGCTTATTTTTCTCCATTCAATCAGAATTGATCTCATCACTAGAGATTCATTGTGGTATTGTTATAGTATAGAGAAAATGGGTGGTATGAGGGAAGACAAAGCCCTCCCTCATTTTATGCAGTTATGCGGTTGCGCCATCGGCTTGTATGAATCCTGCACCTTGAGTGGTCGCATCATAACCAAGATCCACTGCAGTTGCTTGCAGGTGGCCCTCAAGCCATGCAACACTCTGTGCTCCAAATGCTTCAAACATCAGCGCATAGACTCCAGAGGTCTGCGGACAGCTGAAGCTTGTCCCACTGATGTAATAGTATCCACCATAATAGGGCAAAACCAAGTTCTCACCTATACCGGTGACATCGACTTTACCTCGAGATGAGAAGTCAGATACGAAGACACCAGAGAAGTCGTTCTCTGGAATATCAGTCCAGATTCCTGTCGGACCATAAGCACCGGTGAGCCCGACATATCCTGCTGCTGCAACCGATGTTGTATCATCAAGATTGGCTGGGTATGCCGTAGTGTCCGCTGCTGGACCATCATTTCCTGCAGAGGTGCAAACTACTATACCATCGTTTTCTGCATTTGCAACTGCGTTGTTCAATGCAGTGTTGGTATAGTCATATCCGAGCGACATTGACACAACCATGTTGTAACTGCTGAGTGGTCCAGCTTTTAGAGTCCGTGCATAGTTGATACAATCAGCCCAGTTGTTTAACATCTCTGTTGAAGTGACTCCTCCACCAATCCAATAGAAACATCTGAGCATGACGATTTTAGCATCCTCTGCAACACCCCTAATCCAGTAATCAGTGGTACTATCAAGTCTATATCCAATTATTGTTCCTG
>Ga0315553_10002764_pt1 | contig 13961 bp, 10 predicted proteins | sample SalMarSW160140MG_FD_203099 | JGI IMG/M metagenome (GOLD analysis project Ga0315553, IMG submission 203099) | Salt marsh sediment microbial communities from the Plum Island Ecosystem LTER, Massachusetts, United States - Salt Marsh Sediment SW1601-40 ... | reverse complement strand
GGGTGGCTCCATTTTCGATTGCCACATCGCGACTCAAAAGCCCGAGGTGGTCTCAGTTTCGATTGCCAAATGGGTTCATTTTAGATTGCCAAAAACACCGAATACAATCATACGAGAATAATTCGTATCTGGACATCTGAAAGTGATTGCATTTCCGGTATTACAGAATTCATAGAAAGCGAGGGTGATGCAGGTGGCCGGCGATTCTGTAACTCTCTTTGTGGCTTTTCTAAATACTGACCTGTCGAACAGAGCATGAGGACTCATGTGCCGCTGCATTTTCAGAAGACTCGATAGTCATTGAGCCAATGGGTCTTAACCAGTAAATATGTTGTCGAATTCCAAATAAGTCTCAAATGGGTCAATGGTTACAGAGTACAGTAATTTGACCCACCCGCGGGCTATTCACAGGGGATAGCGCAAAGCTGAGCCCGCATCGGTCTGTGTAACCACCTTGTCCTCAATCACCCCCATCCGATCCTGCCAGCAATGCTGGCTATTTCACTAAGGAGTATCCAAAAAGTTCACCCCCCGGAACAATTGTCTGTCGAACACTTCCTGACCCAGCAATATCTTTTGTGCAAAAGTAGCGTATATATTTTGATCAGTGAATTTCGCTTGAATATCTCCCGCGGATTAAGACCGCGCTCAGTGCATTGACATTTGAGATCCCCCACCGACAACCCCCCGCGTAATGACACAAATCTCGCGACCTCATACTTCAAGGATCTTTTATTTTGGGGTCACTCTTTCCCAAACATCTTGATTTCTTTATATCCGAGTGACTACAAACGTTAGGAAATTAAGTGTAAAATGACAGGAATTCTTTTTCCGGTTTCGGCATATAAGTCGAGATTGGTTTGCATAGCTTCTTTTGGACTTTAACTTTCTGGCAGCCCCAGGCGTCAAGACTGACGCATCACCTTCCCATTCGTTGGTCAATCAGCGTGGGTTGAAAACGAGATTGGAGAAAGATGATCAAGGCAAATTCCTCTCCACGAGAAGAGATCAAGATACTCCCAGTTGCACTTCTCCACGAACATGCTGAGCTTGTTTCTCGCCTGAGAGCGCTGGGGAGATCACTTGCGCTAAGCAGTGGATGGCACTACCCGCTGGACCGGGTGTGGATTGCGGCAAAGATGCCTCACCTTCCCGGTGCCAAGCTTCTGGACGCCGGTGCCGGAATCGGACTCATGCAATGGTACTTTGCAGGAGAAGGCGCCTCTGTGACGAGTGTCGATCGCTCGAGCAGGGTGGCGTTACCGATGCAATTCAGGGCACGGTATAGGATTCATAGCATTCGGTCAAACGAATTAGCTCCTGTTCGCCAGCTACTGAACCCAATCGACCACATAGTCTCTAACTCGGTTAGAGCCCGATGGCTTATCAATTCAATCCGCGGTTGTACTCATCGACAGGTCGGTCCGTTTTCAGGCGGCAAAATTATGCTCTATACATCCGACCTATTCTCCTTGCCCGAAATCGAGAATGATACTATTGATGCTGTTTACTCCATGTCTTCGTTAGAGCACAATCCCCCCGGTAAGTTGAAGAAGATCGTCCCTGAATTGCTGAGAGTATTGAAACCAGGAGGGGTCCTAGCTGCAACGCTTTCCGCCTCGCGGGATAATGACTGGTTCCATGAACCCTCAAGTGGATGGTGTTATACGGAAGCGACAATTCGCGAGGTCTTCCAACTCGAGCCCGATGTGCCGTCGAACTACGGTGAATATGATGACCTTTTCGATGCGTTGCGCAATTGCGACGAGCTCAAGAAGGATCTCTCGATATCATACTTTCTCTCTGGAAGCAATGGAATGCCCTGGGGGAGATGGGATCCGAAATACCAACCGGTTGGTGTCGTCAAGGTGAAGAGATAGTGGCCGGCTGTCGAAATCAAATACCTGTCAACCTTTCCACGAGGTTTGTATGGCTGACCTAGTCGTTGGCGCCGAAGATGTAAAGCGCTTCGGCACGGGAGCGGGAACGTCGATTGCCGGCAGGTTGGCTGGGAGAGGCTTGAACTTTATTACTCAGGCGTTTCTAGCTCGACAGCTCGGTCCTGGGTCCTATGGGTTGTATTCGATCGGTTGGGCCTTGCTGCGGGCGATCGCTCTTCTCGGGCCCGTTGGAATGGACAGTGCCATTATTCGATATGGTACAAAGTACTGGCAGCGTGAAGAGCAGTCTTTCAAAGGTATCATCTACTTGACAACCGGGATTTCCATCCTGACCGGTTTACTTTCTGCAGCAGTTTTCTACTTCGGTGCGACATGGATCTCGAGCCATTTCTTTAAGAAAGATGGTCTAGAGCAAGTAATAAGGGCGATCGCCATCGCTGCCCCTTTTGTAGTTGTCCTCAGACAACTTGCATCGACCACTACCGTCTCTCGTCAAATCAAGTATGCAATGATTTCAGAGGAGATCACTCCTCCGGTAACTCAACTAGCCCTTCTCTTCGGACTTAGCGCGTTGGTCGGATGGACTATTGGGTCATCGATGCTGGCTTTGGTCTTGTCATTCGTGCTTTCTTGCATATTTGCTGCCTGGTTCGTAGTCAGGTTGTTCCCAGAGGCCTTACAACCTTCATCGATTTCATTTTCGATGGCACCTGAAGTTTTCGCCTTTTCAGCTCCAACGGCCCTCGCGGGTTTCTTCGGTTCATTTGCGCTCTGGGCCGACCGGCTAGTTGTTGGCTATTTCTTGGTCGAGTCGGATATGGGTATCTACGCAACTCTCTCACTCATCACCGGCCTATTCGTTATCATTCTGAGTGGAATCAAGGTTATCTACTCACCCATGATTGCACAATATGTTGCGCATGGCGAATACCGTCAAATTGAAGCTCTTTACAGACTGGGGACCAGATGGGGGCTTTACGCAAGCATACCGCTTTTCATAATCATCTCCCTATCATCAAAAACGATCCTAGGACTTGCATTTGGGGCGGGTTATGTGCAAGGTTCCAGTGCACTTGTCATTCTCTCGATTGCTCAAATGGTCAACGTTTGCACAGGTCCATTTGACATCCTGCTGGTTATGACGGGACACCAGAAGTTGTGGCTCAACCTGTCGGCGTTGATGCTCATTGGCAATGTTGTGCTTGTATCTATCCTAGCACCACTCCTCGGGCTGCACGGGGCGGCGCTAGGAATGGCAGCCAGTGTGATCCTGATCTCGTTACTCGGCATCATTATGGTATACCGTGTATTTAAGATGAGTCCCTACGACCGCAAGTATTGGAAAGGCCTCGTAGCAGCAATGGCAACATTTATAATCTTCCTGGGAATCCTCGTGCACTATCAGCCATCAGGCTTGATCGAACTTTGCATTGCCTTAATAGGATGTTATGCTATTTTCGCCCTGTGTCTCTACCTGCTCGGTTTCGAAAAAGAAGACCTTGACATGCTGCGGGTTTTGAAGGCACGTTTAGTCCAGGATTGATTGGAAATTCAGACAAGGTGTTGCTTTGATTGCTAACGGTAAAATCGGGATTTTCACCTTTGGAAGTAGGGGAGGGTTGACCATTGGACCTTGGTGGAAGCTCGCATAAGCCCACAGCAGCGCAAAGCGTTACGATGCTTGATGGACTACTTTTAGCCTCTTGCCTGTTATTGCTCCGTCTTCCCGTTGCGTTTGGTTACCGGCAATCTATAGCTATCCGGGCTTTGTTTCTTGCCCCCCTTGTGCCCTTATTATGGAAGACTACAATTCGGGTCCTTCATAGAAAACGCCTCAGTTTACACCCTCGCATCTCTGTTCTTCTTTATCTCTATACCGGGGTGGTGTCCATTTCCTTCCTAAGAACTTTCCTCGATGGATCCGTCTCGCGCTCAGTTGTACTGGGAAATTTCTCGGCATGGTTCATCATAGCCTTTTTAGCTCCAGCATTGTTCGGTTTATCCCAGAATAAAATCGCAATTCTCTTGAAGGCGGTTTTTCTAGCATTGTGGAGTTATGTTACATTGAATGTGATTCTCTACCTGATTGGTATAACATCACCCGAACAACTCTACTTTAAACCCTACTCCGCTGTAATGCTTTCAGCGATGGGTCTAAACACAAATAGAGTCCTTTTTCCAACCGCTAGTGGAATAAACGCTTTTGGTGCAATCGGTGGTGCGCTGCTCTGCGCTTCGATGGCGATTGTAATGCGCAAGTCATCCGGCTCCCTTTGGAAACTACTTGGGGCTCTCGGGGTTTTGATTGGATTGTTCACCGTGCTTGCAACTGATTCAAGAGCTGCTTTGTTCTTTAGCGTCCTTACGGGCCTTGTTATTGGCATCGTCCCGCGTCGGGCACTACCTGCTTTCCGCTTCTTACCCTACTTGACACCACTCCTCCCTATACTTTTTTTCGTTACACTCACAATGACCCAGTCTGTGCTGCCGGAAAGGCTAGCTCGTGGCAACAATAGCCTTGCAAACATGTCGAATCGGGTCGAAATCTGGAGGCTTGTGACCGCTGAGTTGCAGGAAATCAACCCCATACATTTCATCGGTTATGGTTACCGAGGCCAAGTTGTATCGGGATTGTCTATGAGGTATATCCATTTTTTTGAGTCATATGCGCGTGCGGAGACCGCGAGTGCTCACAACATCGTTCTTCAGAGCGTTCTTGAGATAGGATATCTAGGCACTCTGACCTTGCTTGTCCTACTTTCATTAGTTATCGGCACGCTTGTAAGGACTACTTATCTACCTCACATAGGCCATTTCATGTGGCCAATTCTAGCAATCCTAGTCTATATGATCTTACTGGGAACGACTGGCCCCTCATTTTCCCCTGACTATCAGGAGCTTCAGATCGTGTTCCTCCTCTGCGTCTCGGCCACAGCCGCTCTAGGGCGGCACTGCCGTACCTTACGAACAGCATACCCCCAGTGAAAGATCGGCAAGCCGACAAATTAATTCCAAGCCGAAAGTAGCTTGAGTTGGATGTAAAGTAATGAGAAGTAGATGGATCCTCGATCTCATTCTGGTTTCAATACGCTGTTCTTTGCCTCCACACGACTCGATCCCTTTCGCCTTGGTTCAGCTATCACCAAAACTCTTGAGTTTTTCGTTGCCTGGCGTACAGCTCCCTGATGCCGATCACATTCAATGGATCATTGCATCAAGTGTCTACTTAAGCCGGGACTAATCACCTTGAGAAATGGATATTCAACCCCTGGCTTTGTCATCAACATGGGGCGCACAAATTTGAATTCTCCAGATGTGCCCTCAATGAACACCCGATGTTGTGAACGTCTGTGGATCAGACCCCAGCAACCACGGTCTCTTGAAATCATTCCTTCGACGGAATGAGAGTCTACTCCAAAATACTGTAGTGCCTCTGCCGGCTTCCTTTCAGAAGGATCGGAGCAAAGCGTTCCAAAAAACTATGGTTTACTGGCCTGCAGCTGTTCCGGGGTTGGCGAAAGATCTGGGATTATTATGGGGAGTAAGCTAGTCAGGGGATGTTTCAGCCCTCTCGTAATGGCGAGCGATTCTCGCTCGCAATCCTAGCAATTGGAGACCGAAATTCCAGATGAACTTTATATTCATGATCGTATAACGCTTGAATAATCTTTTAAAGTCTGGTCCGATCAGACGATATAACCATTCGAAACCCGAACGTTGGATAATCTTCGGTGCGATCCGGACCCTGCCTCCAAAGAAATCAAATGTTGCGCCAGCTGACACCATGACGGAACCTCTAATCCTGTAGAGATGAGAGTCAATCCAGAAGTCCTGCTTCGGCGTTCCCAACCCTACACAAATGATATCAGGTTTTAGATCATTGATCTCCATGCAAATCTCAATGTCTTCCCTCTCGGTGAGCTCACGGAAGGGTGGAGAGTGACAACCTATGATTCTCAGGTATGGAAAACGTTGTTCGAGGTATGCTTTCATACCCAAGACTACTTCGGGTGACCCGCCATAGAGGTAGAAGGAGTAACCCGTCGTTCGAGCTCGTTCCGCAAGCTGGAGGACAACATCGGGGGCATAGAATCGGTCGCATCTAAGGCGATTAATCCACCGAATCCAGTATACGAAAGGCATACCGTCTGGACCGGCTATGTCGGCGCTGCTGTAGATACCTGCCAAGTGTGGATCGTCCGCAGCCAATGTGATGCAATATGCATTGAGACAAGCGATATGGTGGGATCTGCTGGTTTTGTCATGCAGCCATTTATCGACGAGAGAGAACATATCATCGTAGGAAAGTGCATGCACAGGGATTCCAAGGAAATTGTTTGTGTTCATGTGTGCGTTCTTCTCTTCATGTGTCACATTACTAATGCGTTGCTATAAGAGAGCGAAACATCTCTGCTAAATTGACGAGATATCGCTGATAACATGCAGATTTATCCTCCCCTGGAAGCCTAACACCCAAGGTAATTGTTCAAAGACTATGTAAGATGATAGCCTTTAAATAGGATTGTGCACTCAGCCAGCCTGCATGTCGCTCTGCACCCACGAATACAACTGCTCGATGCCATTAAGTAAACTGACCTTGGGGCGCCAGCCTAACTGCTTTAGGGCTTTTGAGCAGTCAGCGGCCCTCGCATGATCTCCTTCCGGCTTGGATGGATCAAACTTTATGTCGATTTTCTTGCCAGAGACCTGAACTACAAGATTGGCAATCTCTCTAATGCTTGTACAGACATTTGTCCCGATCTGAATTACTCCCTTGCCAAGCCCTTTATCCATTGCTACTACAAGGGCATCCACAACGTCATCAACATGGACAAATGCTCTACCTTGTTGCCCACTTCCCCACACGACAAAAGATTCTTCGGGGTATTGAATTACTTTCCGAATCAGGGATGGGATGACTTGTGAGCGTATGGGATCATAATCACAAGGTGCTCCGTAAACATTGTGAAGTCTGAGGATCGAGACCGGTATTCCCGTCTCATCACCCATGAGAGCAGTTTCATACTCGCCCATAAGCTTGCTCCAGCCATACGCCGACTCGGGCCAAGCAGGATAGGCATCTTCTTCCCGAAGAAGCGGGGCGTTATGTGATTGCTGCATGCTTGCAGGATAGCTACAGGCTGTGCCGACGTAAATGAATCCTTTTAGTGCTTGGCCGCGAACAGCTGAAACCACATTCGAGTTGATTAAAAGGTTCTCACGAAAAAGGGTGCCCTGATTATTGAATACATAGTCAATACCGGCGACAACATCTGCGAGATGGAAGACGATATCTATTCCTTCGAAAAAAGTCTCGAATGTACCTGGGCGCGCAAGATCCTTCTTGAAGAATCGGGTTGCCAAGTCAATTACGGGTGCTCCGTCGTTGGATTGAAGATTTCTTAGTTTCCCCCGCCATAGATTGTCTATGACAAAGACATCATAGCCAAGGTCAACGAGGCGTTTTACAAGATTCGAACCTATCATACCTGCCCCACCTGTTACCATAACCTTGTCTTTTTGCATCTAGCCTCCTACTGCACCGATTATGAAAATAAGGAACTATAGCTGACCTTTGTGAAGACCGGGCACTGCCCTGCTAGCGTTGCGTCGACTATTTGCCGAGAATCTTTCTCGAAGACTAAACGAGCAATTCGATAGGCAATCTCTGACCTCAGCAAGTCAGGCGGCTGCCATTTACTGCCCTTTGGGAAATACTCCGGATGGAAATGATCTGAATCCCGCTCCTGTTGGCGGATTGCTACAGTGTTTGGCACACCCCGATCCCTATAATAGTGATCGACACCAATCAGCACTACTTGGCGGAACCCCATGTGGAACGCAAGTTGAATAGCGACGTAGGTAACTGTTCCTCCGGTATATATCGCCTTCCCTGGGTCCTTCTCGAAATCATCTGTCAGTCCCAGCCTTGCGCGCAAGAACATTGTAGACTCATCACGAAGGTTAAATAGACCACGGCGATTCCAGTTTAGGAACTTCGGCATAGATAACGAGTGGATCTCGTCAGCGAACTGCTCAAGAACCAGTTCGTTAATACAAACGTAGTAGGTTGGCTCTAAGCCTACTTGATCAAACATCATGTAGATCCTATTCAAGCCGAATGTGACCTCTCCTTTGAGACAAGAAAGATCCATTTTCGAAAGGCTTGGGCCATTACCCAGAATGAAGCATCGTTCTCCCTGGTGAAGATCGTGAAAGGCCGCGAGTCGGGCTCGGTTCTCATGTGCATACCCAAATTGACTTTTCCATACCAAAAGGTGAGGGATCTCAGCAATCCGCCGCCACACGGCTTCGCTTGCACGCCTGGGGGTGATTTCGGAAAGCTTGAATCTGCTTTGTCGAGGACTCATTTAAAAATCTCCTTAGGGCGGTAGATCAACAAGTCTATTTAAGTTAAGACATCCAAGATTATTAGATGCGAACACTGTGTCTTTCTTCCCACGCGAAGCAAGGGAGATTGCACCAATATACTCAAGGATGTTTCCAAACGCCTGAACCAATCTGAGCCTGTTATTGTCCTTGATACCACGATTCGGCGTTGATGAGGGACAACAAACTTGTTGGGTTCTAGTATTGACATTTCGAATGCAAAGAATGCGTAAGTGTTTGTGCTCCTAATCATCCGTAAACCATGATGATTCTCATCTTCTTCACGATCAATACTCCACAAGACCTTTAGGATCGACCCCTGGATCCCTATATGATTACGATAGCTTTCGCATCCGTTATTTCGTTGACCATCCGCGCAGGCTATGACTAATATGAGCAGAGTTAATTTAACGATTCATATCTTAAGATTTCTTTAGAACAACCTCCATCATCCGGCAGCGGAATTCCCGCTTATCAGGATATTTTCGCTGAAGAGCATCATGAACCCGTCCATCGATTTGTTCCATCACGGGTTTCAACGAAACGAGTGTGAACGGTGATTCCTCGAAGGTTCTGATGTAATCTTCATAGAATAATCGATTAATATCCTCTTTGGAATAAATCCATTCCACTATAGCTTCGAGCAATCTAGGCGACACTCGCTTTTTAAGGATCTCCCGCATCTCTTGGGGTGTGTACAACAGATGCGCGTAGTTTGGTACTGGATTCTTTCCGGGTTTCCAATGCCTGGCTTCTTCTCCGTCAACCTCAGCGTAGACGTGGTGACCCACGCTGCAAGACCAAATCGGTCCAAAATCAGCGTAGAATACACCCCCACTTTTTAGGACTCGAAACGATTCTTGGAGAGCCAGATCTAGGTTGTTGATGTGTTCTAGTGTGGCGACACTGAATACAGATGAAAAAGTTCCTTGCTCAAAAGGCAGGCATCTTGCGTCAGACTTGGCTAATCTTATAGGATCTTTTCGTGAGATCATTGAAGTTTCATCCCCTGCACGATCCACGATTGGGTTAATGCCCACTGCTATGATGTTAAGTGATGTAGAAAGCTCTTTCAGAACAAGTCCGGTCGAATCGCTTCCAAGCTCTAGTACCCAACCTGATAGGTCCTGTTGACGAATTATGGAATTGTAACGTTGAATCGCACGATGTTGATAACGTGTAACTCCAGGAATGGAAGAGTACGGGACCAAAAAATCGCGAGCTGACAGAAGGATCCTGTGCAGACGCGGGAACCGCTCGCGGAGGAATGGGAGATACCCAGCAAGCCTAGAATGCCTAAGTGTCGATTCGGCATGATGCAATATAGAAGATATCCTGTGCTTCATCATTTCATTCCATAACTAATACGTTGAGTGGATTTATGGTATATGTATACCGTGAGATGGCGAACATGTCTTAAGTCATGATATTACTTAATTAAATCTCGCCGCGAATCTCAAAGGAAAGTCGATCCATAAAAACCAATTGCCCTAGCGATTATTAATAGTGAATCCCCCCTCTTCATAAAGATATATGTCTGAGATCGTTTTTCTTGAGCATGCTGTATGTATATTCTCTCTCGGATTAGCCGGAAAAGACTAATTAACTGATTGGATAAGGATATACATATAGGAAAGACCCCTCCCCATTTATCCAACCCCTAAAGGTACAAATTTGACTTGAAACTCCACAAACAAGATTGATTTGTTGAAATGTGTACGGAGTTCTTGAAACAGTCATCTATTAAGAAAATGCTTGTCGGGCAAATTCAACTATGCTTAGGTGTTTTACTAAGCAAACTACCCGGCAGCAAGCTGCGGATCATTCAAGATGGCTGTATTGTTATGGTATCTGACGCCCCCATTCCCTGAGGGTTGCCCATACATCCCACCAACAATTTAGCAGGTACTCAGGTAAAGCTAATAACCTTTCAGCTCATCTATTAAATAGAATCCGAATCCATTAATTATTGTTAACCAGATACAACCACACTCCATTGTTAACTGACATTTCGTCTGCAGCTTCTAACTCACCAATATACTCAAGGACCGCAGTGCACTCCCCATCACAATGAGAGAAGAATATCCAATAACGACCGGGCTGGGATACTAACTTATTGATTTCACGTATTGAAACATCTGCAGTTGAATGCAGGTAGTTTAAGGAGCTTATATTAATATCCTGGGTGTCACGTAGATAATATCTAAGCGCGTATCCCGCAAAATAATTTGAGAAAATCTCATCACCTGGTTGATATAAATTCTTCAAAACATTTATGACCGGCCGTGAGTGTTCAGGGGTTGTGCTTCTCAGATACCATGTCACACCTGTGGGTCGTGCAAATAGTCCGGAAACCCCAAGAATCAAAATGATGAGACAGACAATGATTCGCTTACGATCAACCATCAAAAGGTAGTCGATACCGAGCCCCGATGCCATATAGATCATTGGAGTTAGAAATATGTCATGGCGCCCCCCGTGATAGGGGAACATTCGCCTGCTCGCAAGTGCAAATGTAATTGAGATTGGGATTACAATCAACAGAAAAGCTAACGAACGTCGATCTTTCGCAAGAGATATGATTAAGCCAATACCAACGAGGAGGGGAAATAGCTCTACAGAATGATATGCAAAATCAATTAGATCTCTCGTGTTATCTATACCAAAAGCTAAAAACGATCGAAGCGTTTCCCCCTGCCAGTAAGCTTTACCTAGATAGCTGGCCGCGGCAAATCCTTCAGGTTGATATTGCGCCTTTAATGAGACATTATATACAATGACAACTGCCATTAAAACAATCAATTGAGCAAGGATCCATTTGGAAATCATATTTAATTTATCGTGACTTGGCAATATTGAAATCAAAAAGACAACGTTGAGAGCTGCTATCAAAATCGCTAATCCGTAATAAGTAAAAATGCAGAGCGTGAACGTTGATACAACTACAAACCAACTTCCCCACGAATGGCTCCGCAGGAAGTAACATAAAGATAATAGCGCCAGAATCGCGAAGCAAAATGTCAACGAATATTCTCTAAGTTGCTGAGAATATCTCACCTGAGTTGTTGAGGTAGATACTAATAAAGTTGTGACAAATGCCGCGTTGCGAGACATTACTTCTTTATTCATCAAATAGAACATCGGAACAGCAATAATCCCTGCCATAGCTGGAATTAGTCTCAAGAGAGCTTCCGAATCCCCAATTCGTGATGTTATGTTGATCAAAAGTGGGAAAAGAGGTGGTGCACTATTATGCTGTGAATTCTCGAGCAGGGTTTCATGAATTGACCCCTGAGAGATTTGGAAGATAACCGCTTCATCCAGCCATAGGGATTTATACCCCAAATTATATAGGCGAAGGATTGCGCCGAACAACGTAATTGACAGCAGAAGCAGGATTTCATAATTATTGAGCAGCAAAACCTGGAGTCGCTTCATCTTATTATAAGCAATTGGGGTAATCACCATCTATCTACAGCCCCTTGAGTTGTCGCTACTAGCTGCAAGAATTAATCTTTGCATAGCCGTCAAGCTTTCATTAGAAGATGTATTCAAGAAGCCGTATACGGCATAGCAAAGTGAGGGCTCGACGGCTATCTGAAAATCATGTGAGGACAAACACATCATAAAGCATCCATCATTACGGCACGATCTGTACCGTAATTACATCGCGATTATTTACAACCTCGGTCCATGTAGCCTAAAGATCAAGCTTACAGCCGATAGGGAATTCGAGAATATCGCTACATGTATTTATCTACAAAGTATGTCCATTCTTGGAAGATAGGGAATAAATTTATGCATGGAAGCCGAAAGTCCAGGTACTAACCAATGAGGAAAATCCCAAAACTGTTAATTCGCCAACGTTTAGGATGATCCTCGAGGAGGTAGGTTCATCAGACGCTATGGTCTCGGCTCTTGACTTTACGACCGCATTGAATGTTTGGGCAGCCAAATAACTTTCTTGCGTCTCTCTTCGCAAAGTGCCATATGCCTCCCGGGCAATGTTTAGCGCCTCTTCAAGCGTGAGTCAGCTTCCCGATAAATTGCCAATTTGGCTTGGAGATGTACGACCGTTCATCCAATCTTCTTTGCTGTTTTGGAGTATGGGCAAGTATTGCATCGTCTCATCAAATTGGCCCAGGAAGTGTCTTAATTCCAATTCACACGTTCAGGTCTTTTTCAATCATCGACTTAATGTTGCACTTCGTAGATGTATCCGAGGATTCAAAAATCCGTGTTATTTAAGACAAAGTCGGATCAACCTTCCACCATTCAATAATCACTACGCCAATAACACTAAGTATAAAAACAAAAGCAGTTGCCGTGATTGTTATAAGGGTTGTTCTTGGGCTGATCTTTTCAGTAGGCACGGACGCCTGACTTGCCACACGCGCCACTGAAGTCTGGTCTTGAACCGAAAGGTTTATCTCCTGATATTTCCGGGACAGCAATTCGAAGGTATCCTGAGCAAGGTCCTTTTCAAGCTTGATACGTTCTCCCTCCTCTTGGATCTGTGCCAATTCCCCTTGCAAAGTTAAAAATTCGCTTTCCAACTCGGCTGCCTTTTGTTGAAGGAAAGTCCGTTGAAAATCAAGAGAATTCATAATTTCATCAAGATACTTTGCTTGTTCGAAAGATGTTTCATTAAGAATCGTGTCTGCCTGTGCTACTATCTGTATCTCAATTGGAGTAGGTGCGTCGCTGATAAGCGAGCGAGTCGCAAGAAGTAATGAGATAATATCATCTCGAAGATCGGCCCCCTCTTCACTCTCTCTAGATTCAAGCCGTAATTGCAAGGTCTCTGCGTCTAAAAACAAAATTTCCAATAAACGGTTTGATTCAAGGTAAGCGCTATAGGCCTTACTTTTATCATTCAATTGCTGCTCAAGGATCAATTCGGGATTGGTTTCCTGGAACTCGATCCAAGCCCGTTGGAATTTGGACCATTGTGCTAAGGCATCCTCAACTTGGCCTTTGAAAGTTTCAGTGGTACGTAATGAAGGTGAATATATTTCGTTCAGTTGATCCGAAACTGCATCAGCCCAAATATTGGCACATGTAGAAGCTCTCTCGGGATCACTGTCCTTGATTGCCAACCTCAACACGGAATCTGTTAGGCTTACGTCTAGACGTTCACGAAACTTGTCAACAGACCATTCACCCGGTTCCAGGTCCGTTACTCTATCGTCGTTGAGAATCTCCTGGACCACATCGTCACTCATGGCTAAATCAACAATTCCCTTTCCAAGGGGAGCTTCTACCTCAGTAGTGATACGTGGATCAAATCTAAAAACAGTATCGGGGTTTGTTAGTGTTACGTACGCCCACGTTTGATATTCCTTGGGTAGAATGAAGCTGACAATTACTGCCATGACCGCGGCAAGTATCGTCGCAGCAGCGATCCAGCGCCAGCGACGGATTAGGAGGTTAAAGATCTCACGCAGATCTATCTCGTCTTCGTAAACTTTATAATTGTCGATATTCTTCATGTGATTTCTCCCCTCTGACATGCCGAGATCGTCGTCAACATGGTACCATAACCAGCGATCTCGAGAAACCATTTGTATTCGTTCAGGACATATGAGACGGTTTTGGAATTGGAGCCAAATCTGAGTGATATTCATAAAGATACTCTGCCGGTGTCCTCAAATCAAGTGAATGATGCGG
>Ga0315553_10002763_pt1 | contig 13964 bp, 13 predicted proteins | sample SalMarSW160140MG_FD_203099 | JGI IMG/M metagenome (GOLD analysis project Ga0315553, IMG submission 203099) | Salt marsh sediment microbial communities from the Plum Island Ecosystem LTER, Massachusetts, United States - Salt Marsh Sediment SW1601-40 ... | reverse complement strand
CAAGGGGGCGTTCAATGATGAGAATGCCATTGATGACCTGATTCGCCCGGCTTACTTTACCCCCGAGACCAAGCGGGTCAGCGAGCTCTTTGCCGAGATGAGGGATAAGAACTTCCGGATAACGGTGGTCATCGATGAGTTCGGCGGCACCGCCGGTATCGTTTCCTTAAGCGGGCTGATGGAGGAAATCGTCGGTCCGGTGGGTGACGAGCTGGCGGCGATAGAAAAGGACTACGAGACCATTAACGAGTACACCTTCGATATTGACGGCGGCATGCGGGTTGAGGAAGCCAACGACGAGATGAAACTGAACATACCCGAAGGCGACGACTACGAAACGGTAGCCGGCTTTGTCCTTGACCTCCTGGGGCATATACCTAAACAGGGTGAACAGCTGAAGTACAAGAACTTCAAGATGGTTATAACCGAGATGCGGGGAATGAAAATCGAGAATATACGCCTGATCAAGGAAAAACATGCAGAGAATTCGGATTAGATTCAGCCGGGGAGAAGAGCTAAAATTCATTTCCCATCTGGATATAATGCGCCTGTGGCAGAGAGCCCTGCACCGGGCCGGCATACCCCTGGCCTACACCGAAGGATTTAGCCCCCACCCCCGGATATCGTTAGCCGCCCCACTGGCCGTGGGGGTGACCAGCGAAGCTGAGCTCATGGACGTCTTCTGCAGTAAATGGGTCTCCCCGCACTCCTTCACTGCCGCCGTAAGCCAGCAGCTACCGCCCGGCATAGAGATATCGCAGGTACATATGGTAGCCCCGACCCTGCCCTCGCTGCAATCGCAGGTAAGCCACACCGAGTATGAGGTCGAAACGGAAACGGACAAAGACCAGGCAGCGATAAAGGCGGCGCTGGATTCCCTGCTGGCGCTGGAGGAATTGCCCTGGCACCACCAGCGGGATACCGGCACCCGCAATTACGACCTGCGGGCTTTAATTGACGACCTGTGGCTCGTGGGCTGGCGCCGCGGTCACTGTACCATCGGCATGAAACTGCGCTGTGACAGCAGCGGCTCGGGTAGACCGGAGCAGGTGGCGGCCGCACTGGAATTTAGCCACCCCACCTCTATCCGCCGCACCAAACTCATCCTGAAAACAAGCTAAGGGATAAGACGTATGAGGGGAGAAAGCCAGCTGCCGGCACTGGAACAACAGGTGCTGAGCTTCATTGAGCAAAATCATCTGGTATCCGGCGGCGAGAAGCTGGTGGTAGCGGTATCCGGCGGGGCGGACTCGGTATGCCTGCTCCATATCCTGGTCGGGCTGCAGGAAAAGTTAAAGGTAAAGCTGCACCTGGCTCACCTCAACCACCAACTGCGGGATGCTGAGTCCGAGGCCGATGCCGACTATGTCTCCGATTTAGCCCGAAAGCTGGGTATTACCGCTACCGTAGAACGGCGGGATGTAAAGGTATATCAGAAGCAGAAGCGCCTGTCGCCGGAAGAAGCCGCCCGAGAAGTGAGATACCGCTTCCTGACCGAGGTGGCCGGGGCCACCGGCGCTAAGCGGGTAGCGGTGGGGCACACCCGTGACGACCACATCGAGACCATCCTGATGCACCTCATCCGGGGAGCCGGCACCAGGGGGATGCGGGGACTGCAACCGTATACCGAGTGGCCATCAAAAACCGGCGGCCTGATTGTTATAAGACCCCTGCTTGAAGTAAGCCACCAGGACACGGAGGGCTACTGCCGTCAGCACCGGCTTGCCCCCCGGCTGGACGCTTCCAACCTCTCCCTTTCGCCGCTCCGAAACCGTATCCGCCAGCAGCTTTTGCCTTTACTCCAGAGCTATAACCCCGGTATTACCGAAGCCCTTTTGCGGACGGGGCGTATTGCCGGCGATGACATTGACTTTCTGGACAAAGAGACCGCCCGGTTATGGAATAAAATTGCCCGGCAGGAGGGTGAGGCTATTACCCTGGACAAGCCAAAGTTTGACCGGTTGCCCCCAACGTTGCAGCGATACCTGCTCCGGGCCTCGGCGGAGAGGCTGCTGGGCAGTGCCAAGGATATCGAAATGAGGCATATCGAGGAGATGATGGCGGCGCTGGGCAAGCCGGCGGGGAAGAGGCTTAGCCTGCCCGGGGACTTAAGCTTTGCCACCGGATATGATAAATATCAACTAACTACGGATTTGACCGGCTTATCCCCCTTCCCCAAACTGGAAGGCGAGATTCGGCTGAATATCCCCGGCCAGACCCGGCTTTCCGGCTGGCGCATAGAGGCGACTATCATAAAACCATCCGCAATAAAAGGGAAGCCCGAAGGGGCGTCAGCCCCTTTGGAAACTAAAAATGACTTCACCGCCTATTTTGATTTATCAAAGACCGGCGACAAGCTGATTGTGCGATCTCGTAAGCGGGGGGACAGGTTTCAGCCACTGGGCTTGAGTCTGCCCAAGAAGGTAGGGGAGTTTATGATAGACGCCAAAATCCCTCAAGCCTGGCGCCGGCAAGTCCCCATAGTCTGCTCACCGAGCCAAATCGTTTGGGTGGTCGGCTGGCGAATAGACGACAGAGTGAAGGTCAGCGACAATACCAGACAGGTTCTGCGCCTGGAATTCGAGCAGGGTTAGGTTTCAGATACGGCCGGCACTGAAGGCTCTCCCCACCGCAGCCAGAGAGCCGCAGCGGTCACCACCGCCGCTATCACCGCCAGCTGGATTTCCAGGGCAGTGGCGGTAAAATAGCCCGCATACAGCAAAACCACGCTGTAGTTCAAGAAGGCGTGCATGACAGCGGCTATAAGGTAGAACTGCCATCCCCAGCCCTTGGCCAGACCCCAGCCGGCTATCGCCGAAAAAGCGATATGAGCGGCTACGGTAAAGAACCTCTCCCAGAAGGGGGCCAGTGCCATCAGCCCACTGCTCTGCACCACATCCCAGCCCCAGCCCGAAAGAAATACGGCATTATGCGCCCACACCGCCTCAAGAAGACCCAGGCCAAGCCCGGCAACGGCCCCGATAGCCAACCCGAACTTTGGGTCGATTTTCCTGCCCTTGCGCCACCAGCAGACAACCACCGGCACCAGCTTTGCCCCCTCCTGAACCAGACCGGTGAGGAGTATGCCCGGGATACCTACAAGCAGAATCAAACTCTGGTAGGTTTCCATGCCAAGCCGGTCAAATAAAAAATTACCGGTTACCTGCTGCAGGGGAATTTGAATGAAGGCAACCGCCGCCCAGGTCAGGAAGGCACTGCCTGCCAGAACCGCCCAGGCCCAGGGTTTCCAGAGGATTGGTGTCCAGTAAGGAGCAAACCAGACGGCGCCAAAGGCCAGACCCAGACCAATGCTCAAAAGCACCTGGTTCCACAGGATACCGGGGTAGACAAACCCGGAGAGGAAGAAGTTGACCGCTAAATCCAGCATAAATCCCTCCTTTAAGAATCAGCTCAAAGTATCCGCTTGAGCCTGGGGTTGGGGGTAATGCCCGGAATCCTGCCCCGCTTGGCTATAGGCTTGCCGTCTATCTCGTGCAGGTCGGCGGTAATATCAAGGGGCTTAGCCCCGGTGATGTAGCTGCCGACACCAAAACCGTCAACCGGTGCCCCCGACTCAATAAATTGCCTGATTCTGTCCACGCTTATGCCGCCGCTGACGAATATCTTGACCTTCTTGAAACCGGCCAGGTCCAGCCGGGCTCTGACTTCCCTGACCAGAGCCGGGGTAACCCGGCCCCGCTCCGAAGGGGTATCAAGACGCACGCTATCCAGCTTATTACCCAAGGCTTCAGCCACCAGCACCGACTCCTCCGCCTCATCCTTGAAGGTATCAACCAGGGAAACGCGGGGAATGCTATCCGGCATATGCTTATCAAAGATAAGGGTGGCCTTAACCGTATCCCCTATGACTAAAATAAGAGCGTGGGGTATAGTCCCGGCAGGCTCTATACCAGCCAGCTTAGCCCCGGCCACGCTGGAGCAGCCGGCACAACCACCGACGATAGCCGAGTAATCCATTATCCCCGCTACCAGCGGATAGACATGGCGGGCGCCAAAGCTGACCACGGGTATGCCCCGGGCAGCTTCCACACACTCACGGGCAGCCGTTGCCCAGCCGCTGCAGTGGGCGAGAATGCCGTCTATCGCCGTTTCATAAAGACCGTAGCTCTGATAAGGGGCGGTGACGCGCAGTACCACCTCCTTCGGCTTGATTGCATCGCCATCAGCCAGAGCCCATACCTCACTGTCATCTTTAGGCAAAACCCGGGCCAGCAGCGCCTTGACCTCCTCCATACCACAGAGCACCCCGGCCCGGCTGGCAAAGAACTCCATAATCGCCACCGGGTTAAGTCCCTCAAGTTGTAATATCTCCAGGGTGCGGGCGAAATAGATATCAGCTGTCTCGCCGGAGAGGACGGCCTGGGAAGGTTCGAACTTAGCCGGCTGAGCCCGGCTGGCTACCAGGTTGGTCAGCTTAGCCCCCAATACCCTTTCCATATGCCCCAGGGCAAAGTGGTGCGCCGCCTCATCGAAAGAGGCAACACAGTCAACCGGCACCTCTACCTTGTAATCACGGTTCCGGGCATCGGAAACGGTATGGAAAATGCAGATATCGGTACACACACCGCAGACAATCAGCTTCTCCGGCTTGAGCTTCTTAAGCTTCTCGTCAACGGGAGTATCAAAAAAGGCGCTGAAACGCTTCTTGGGTATCACCTCGCCCTTATAGTTGGCCAGCTCAGGGATAACCTCGGTTTCGGCAGTGCCCTCAATACAGTGGGGAGGAAATACGCTGAACTCGTTATCATCGGGGGCATGATGGTCACAGATAAAGAATACCTTGGAGCCCCGGCTAATCTCCCCCTCCAGCAGACGCTGAACACTGGGGATTATACGCCGGGCCCTCTCCCCGCAGTACAGGGGATAGCCCTCCTCCATGAAACCCCTGACCATATCTATCACTAAAACCGCGTTAGCCATCGCCTCCTCACCTCCTGGCCCGGTTACTGCTCCAGCAGCTCCATATATCTTATATAGTCCCTGAGCAGGGATGATGTCTTGTCAATGTCTTCTTTATTCATGGCATCAAGCGCCTCCTGCAAAACCTGAACCTCCGAGTCAAGGCAGGTTTTGATTTCGCAAAAAGTGCCGCAACAGGGCTGAATGCCGTCGGCGGCTCTCGACAGTAAGGCTGATTTTATCTCCAGCATCTTCTCCAGTTCATCGCGAGACTCGTCGAACCTGGCCGGGTCATTCAACCTGTCTATCAGATTCTCCACCTGCTGTCTAGAGATTATTAACATCTTAAACCCCCCGCTTAATGCCTGAAGTGCCTCTCGCCGGTAAAAACCATAGCCATATTATGAGCGTCAGCCGCCTTGATTGAGTCTTCGTCCCTTATCGAGCCGCCGGGCTGGATAATAGCCGTTACCCCGGCTTTGGCAGCCGCCTCGACGACATCGGAGAAGGGGAACATGGCGTCTGAAGCCAGAACGCTGCCAGCGACCTTATCCCCGGCTTTCTCAATAGCTATCTGGGCACTAATAATGCGGCTGGGCTGTCCGGCACCCATCCCCAAAAGAGTTTTATCCTTAGCTAGCCCAATGGCGTTGGACTTTATGTGCTTGACCGCTCTCCAGGCAAAGAGCAGGTCTTTGATTTCTTCGGGGGTGGGCTGGCGTTTGGTGACTTTTTTCAGGTTGACGCTGGTCTCCGGCACGGAATCTGAGTTCTGGACGAGGAAGCCGCCCTTAACCCGGCGGAAATCGAGATAACCCGCCGGCGCTTTGCCATAGCCCGGTGGCAACTGGGCCACCAGAATGCGTAAATCCTTTTTGCGCTGTAATAGTTTAAGCGCTTCTTCTTCATACCCCGGGGCGATAACTATTTCATAAAATACCGGCCTCATTTCTTGAGCCATCGCCAGCGTAACCGGCCGGTTGGAAGCCACAATACCACCGAAGGCGGCTACCGAGTCTCCGGTAAAGGCACGCCGGTAGGCTTCGGCAATATCATCGTGACTGGCCAGCCCACAGGGATTGGTATGCTTGATAACGGCTACAGTGGGTGCGGCATAATCAGTCGCCGCTCCCCAGGCGGCGTCGGCATCCAGGATGTTGTTAAAGGAAAGCTCCTTGCCTCCCATCTGTTCCGCCCAGGTGATGCCGGTATCCACCGCACCACCCACCACCGGTTCGGCATAGAAAGCGGCCGGTTGATGGGGGTTCTCACCATAGCGCAGCCCGTAGCGTTTCTTGAGGGCGATGGTCATATCCTCGGGGAAGCCTTCCATATCCCGCCTGAGGTACTGTGAGATGGCGGTGTCATAGATAGCCACGTGCTGGAAGGCCTTCTGAGCTAATCGCTTGCGTTCAGCTAAGTCTAGGCCTTTCCCTTTTAGTTTCTCCAGAACCAGCGGATAGTCGGCGGGGTCAACCACCACGATGACGCTGGGGAAATTCTTGGCGGAAGCTCGAATCATAGTCGGGCCGCCGATATCAATATTCTCCAGTGCATCGTCAAGGGTAACCCCCTCCCTGGAAACAGTCTGGACGAAGGGGTAAAGATTGACCGCCACCAGATTAATTTCGCCGATATTATGCTTGGCCAGTTCTTCCATGTGGGCGGCTACCTTGCGGTTGGCCAGAATGCCGCCGTGAACCATGGGGTGCAGGGTCTTTACCCTGCCGTCCAAAATTTCGGGGAAGCCGGTGATATCGGAGACGCTCTTCACCGGCACTTTGGCTTCGGCCAGCGCCTTCTTGGTACCGCCGGTGGAGAATACATCAAAGCCGAGCTGGCTTAACCCTTTGGCAAAATCGGTTACCCCCGTTTTATCCGATACACTGATAATGGCTCTCATAAATACCCTCCTTCACTTTCTATTTCTTAGTAGTCTTACTATACCCAGTATAAAATTCATCCCGGGCACCCTCTGCATATATTCTTTATAGTCATCGCCGAACTGCTCTATGAGATACTTGTCTTCCTCCCGGCAACTCAGGTAGACAACCACCGTGCCGAGCACCCCCAGCACCCCGAACAGCCAGTGCGGGTACCACAACAGGGTGGTGAGAAAGATGGCCAAAACCCCGCCCGTGTACTGCGGGTGCCGGACAACAGCGTAAATCCCGGTATCAACCAGGCGGGTGGTGCTGGCAAACGATTTCCCCTTGGGAACCCCACCCCGCCGCGGGAACAGAATTATCGGCGCCATGACCAGCACCATGCCCGCCGCCCAGACAAACCAGCCGATGATGAACAGCGGCAGGTATGATTCCACCTTGATAACGCCGGTCAGGACAAGGGGATTGGCCGGGAAACAGGCGATAGACAGAACAGCCAACAGCGTTGTCCAGAGAGCGTCCTTTTTAGTCCTTTTCGCAGTTGCCAAATTCCTGTCCCCCTCCCCTACGCGATGACCACCCTCGCCTCTCCCTCCTGCTTTGTCACCTCACCGATAACCTTAGCTTCAGGCAGCATCTTAATAAAATGGTCAACATTGCTGCTTGAGCAGATAACTACCATTCCGATGCCCATGTTAAATACATGATACATCTCGCCCCGGTCAACGTTTCCCCGCTTTTGGATAAGATTAAAGATGGGGGGCACCGACCAGGTCCGGGTATCGAACCTAGCCGTCAAACCATCAGGCAAAACCCTGGGCACATTGCCAATAAGACCGCCGCCGGTGATATGGGCCAGCCCCTTAATAAGCGGCAGCAGCGGCTTTAGCTGGTGGTAGTAGCTGCGGTGGGGCTCCAGAAGCGCCTCCCCCACGGTGCGACCTAATTCAGTATATTGGGTATCTAACGCCGACCTGGTTTCGCCGAAAATCTTCCTGGCCAGTGAGTAGCCGTTAGTGTGAAGCCCGCTGGAAGGCAAGCCCATAATAGTATCACCGGCGGCTATCTTCTTGCCCTGGATAATCCTGGATTTCTCCACCACGCCGACGATAAAGCCAGCCAGGTCATAGTCCTCACCGGTATATAGACCCGGCATCTCCGCCGTCTCACCGCCGATAAGTGCGCAGCCGACCTCGCGGCAGGCTGAAGCCAGCCCTTTAGCCACTTCCCCCACCTGCTCTGGATTCAGCTTGCCGGCGGCAATATAGTCCAGAAAGAACAGCGGCTCAGCGCCGCAGGTGAGAATATCGTTAACGCAGTGATTGACGATGTCAATGCCAACAGTGTCATGCTTGCCCAGGGCCAGCGCGATTTTCAGCTTGGTGCCCACCCCGTCAACGCTGGACACCAGAACCGGCTGCTGGTAGCCCTTGAATTCAAAAAGCCCGCCGAAAAAGCCCATCCCGGAAAGGACCTCGGGGCGGTGGGTGGAACGGGCATGCCAGGCAATCAGCTCTTTAGCCCTGGCGGCAACCTCGATATCTACCCCACTGGAAGCATAGGTTTCTTTAATCGGCTCTGCCCTCCTAACGGTGAAATAATCATAGCACTTGAGACAACCCAGTTGCAATCATAAGAATGGGTAGAAGGGCCAAGTATTTCAGCTTAACGCTACTTTATGCCAAAACGGCTGTATTCCTCAGCGGGCGTGGACTCCAGTGCCAGCTTATCCATCTCAAGCTGAACCGGAATGGGGTAATCGCCGGTGAAACAGGCCAGACAGAAGGTATCCTTGGGCAAACCCACCGCCTTAACTAGCCCGTCGATGCTCAAGTATCCCAGGGAATCAGCTCCGATAAAATCCCTGACCTCGGGCACCGTCTTTTGCGCCGCAATCAGCTCCCAGCGGGTAGCCATATCAACGCCGAAGAAGCAGGGGTAGCGGAGGGGTGGGGCACAGATGCGTATATGCACCTCTTTAGCCCCCGCTCTCCTCAAAAGCTCAACTATTTTGGGGGTGGTGGTACCCCGGACAATACTATCGTCAACCACCACCAATCGCTTACCCTCCAGCATCTGGGGGAGGGGATTAAATTTCAGCTTAACGCCGAGGTCCCTGATGCGCTGGTCAGGCTCAATGAAAGTTCGCCCGACATAGCGGTTCTTAAGCAAACCTTCACAAAGTGGTATGCCCGACCAGCGGGAATAGCCGATGGCGGCAGCCGTAGCTGAATCAGGCACTCCCATAACCAGGTCAGCCTCTACAGGATGCTCCTGAGCCAGAATTTCACCCATAGCCTGCCGTGCCGGGTAGAGCAGGCGGCCGTTAATCACCGAATCGGGGCGGGCGAAGTAGATATACTCAAAGATACATATCGCTTTTCTCTCTATCTCTTCCCGGTCACTCTCAACGCCATTCTTCGAGATAGAGACTATCTCGCCGGGCTCAATCTCCCTGATGAAATTAGCGCCGATATGGTCGAGAGCACAGCTTTCCGAAGCAATAACCCAGCCGCCGTTAAGCTTGCCCAGGCACAGCGGGCGGACACCCAAGGGGTCACGAACACCATACAGGGTATCCTCGGTCAGCAGGGTCAGAGAGTAGGCCCCCTGAAGCCGATGCATGGCATAGCGTATCCTGTCTTCCCAGCGCTTCTCCGGTGAGGAGATGATAAGGTTAGCGATAACCTCGGTATCGGTGGAGGTTTGGAAGGTATAGCCCTGGTCGGAGAGCTCCTGCTGCAGGTGCTCGGCATTAACTATATTGCCGTTGTGGGCAATGGCAATGGTATTGGAATTCGCACCCACCAAAAGTGGCTGGGCGTTAGCCTTCCGGCTGGAACCCCTGGTGGAATAGCGATTGTGACCGATGGCAATATCACCGCTAAGCCGGCTTAAGGCGGCCTCATCGAACGCCTGGGAGACCAGCCCCATCCTGGCGTCAACCTGTAGCCTTTTGCCATCACTGGTGGCAATACCAGCGCTCTCCTGGCCGCGGTGCTGGAGGGCAAATAAAGCAAAAAAGGTAAGCCGAGCTACATCTTCGCCGGGGGCATAAACGCCAAAAACGCCGCAACTTTCGTGCAACTCTGCTTGCCTCTCAATCTAATTATAGCCTAATAGCTAGCCATAGGTCAATTTACTTCAGGCGTGCTGAACTATTGGGGGAAAGAGCGTTTTAAAGAGGCGGAGCCTTTTTTAGGGGGGGGCGACGAAAACAGCACTAAAAATGGGGGAAACAATTCAGGCGTGGTTCAAGCGTGGGAATTGTTTTTAGCGTTATGTTAAGCGGAGGCTAAGGGGGCGGGGTCTGGTTTTTAAAGAGTGTTTAGTTTCCCACCCTAACCCACCCTCAAAGGCTATGCCTTTAAAATTCCCTTTAAAGGAAGGAGAGGAAAAAACGAACGAACTCCCCTCAACAGGGGGGTGGGACAAGAAAGTGCCAGAAGCGGAGCTTATGCGGGCGGGCGGGTATGGGAAATAAAACACCAGTTAAGAACGGGGAGCGGTATGGGCTTTGAGCCAGTCTATGACTATAGCCATCGCTTCTTCACTGTGCCTCAGGCGGTGTCCGGCCCCCTCGACGATAGCAAGCTGTTTTGGCTGTCCGGCCTTAGCGTAAAGCCTGCGGGCGTGGCTGATATCAACGGTCTCATCCTGGCTACCGTGCACCAGCAATAAGGGGCGGGGGGCAATCCTGTTTATATAGTCGATGGGTTTAACTATTTCAAAGCCCCTTATCCATTCCTGAGCAGAAGTGGGGAAAGCGTCATCCCGGATAGCACCGATTTCACGGAAATGGTCGATAAGAGACTGCGGGTTGTCATCTCCGGTAAACAGGTCGAACTCAGCCGGGCAGGCGCAGGCCACCACCGAGGATACCCGCTTGTCCTCCGCCGCCAGATACACCGATACCGCCGCCCCGCCGCTGAAGCCGAGCAGTGATAGATAAGTATTATCCAGCTGGGGCAAAGCATATAGATAATCAATCACCGCCTTAAGGTCTCGGGTCCAGCCCGGCATATCCAGGTTACCGCCGCTGGCCCCAGTTCCCCGGAAGTTAAAAATCAGGACGGCAAAGCCGTGAGGAGAAATCTTCTCCGCCAGCGAGGCATAACCTCTATCAGCAGGGTCGGGAATTCCGGCAGGGATACCGTGACAGGTGCAGATCGTCGGATAGGGCCCATCGCCCCCGGGCAGATAAAGCTGACCGGCAATATTTATGCCATCCACTTCCAGGGTCACCGGCTTTAATTCCACTATGCTAACCTCAAGAGGAGGAAGAACTCCATATTCCCCTCGGCGCCCAGTATGGGCGAAGCCACCAGCCCCCCCAGCCTGAAGCCGTGGCCCACCATCCAGGCAATAAACCGCCCCAGAACCCTGGCGTGCACCACCGGCTTTTTGACTATCCCCCCCTTACCCACTTCACTGCGCCCAGCTTCAAACTGCGGCTTGAGCAGCACCACTAAATAGCCGTCATCTTTCAGCAGCCGGGCTACCGAGGGTATCACCTTCTCCACCGATATAAAGGACAGGTCCATGGTAGCCAGGTCCACCTTCTCCGGCAGGGCGATGGGATAGCGGGCATTTACCCGTTCCAGAACCACCACCCGTTTCTCCTGTCTCAAACGGTAGTCCAGCTGACCATAGCCCACATCTACGGCGTAAACCCGGCTTGCCCCTTTTGTGAGCAGGCAATCGGTAAAGCCGCCGGTTGAGGCGCCAATATCAACCGCTACCTTAGAAGAGACATCAAGCTTAAAGCGGTCAAGGGCGTAGTCGAGCTTGATGCCGCCGCGGCTGACAAAAGGAGGCGGCTGGAGAATATCTATTGCCGCCTCTTCAGCTACCAGAGTGCCCGCCTTGATAACGGGCTTTCCCCCCACCGATACCTCACCGGCCATGATTAAAGCCTGAGCCTTGGCCCGGCTCTCCACCAGCCCCCTGTCTACCAGTAAGCTATCAATTCTCTGCTTGGCCACCGCTGGTTATAATAGCAATCCCACTCCCTGAAAGCAAGAAAACCCCTCCCCCTGTTCTACAGTTGTTCTTCTTCCCACCCTCCCACCCTACAGAAGTGATACTTCTATCAGTTTCTTCTCGGGGGGTGAGGGAAAATCCCCCTAGTCCCCCTTTATGAAAGGTAATTATCCCTTGACTGTATAAGCATTTTGTGCTATACTCATTATAGAGGTGAGAGAAATGGGACAGGTTAAGAGGAACAACCCAGTTAGAGCAAAATCTTCGGAGTCGCAATACTCCCTTATGGAGTTTATGCGTGAATTCCCCGATGATGCCACCTGCCTTGAATGGCTGTGGCGTAACCGTTATTCTGCCGATGGTGTTAATGCGTATTGCCCGAAGTGCGAGCAAGAACGCCCATTTAAGCGTTATGAAACTACTCAGCAACGCCAATCGTGGACTTGCACAGCTTGTGGTAACCACATTCACCCTACCGCCGGAACTATCTTTCACAAGTCCTCTACTTCCCTTCACCTCTGGTTCTATGCTATGTATCTTATGACTAGCACTCGTTGCGGTATATCCGCTAAACAGCTTGAGCGTGAATTGGGAGTTACCTATAAGACAGCTTGGCGAATGGCTAAGGAAATTCGCCAGACCCTTATGGCTCAAACCGATGAGCAACTTGGTGAGAACGCAGGGGTTGAGTTGGACGAGACCTATATCGGGGGGAAGGCCAATAATATGCACAAAGCCAAGCGTGCCCGTCTCGGTGGGCGTGGAACGGCTGGGAAAATTGCTGTATGGGGAGCAGTAGAACGAAAAGGCCAAGTAGTGGCTGTAACTGTCCCTAACGTGGATAGGGTTACACTTCTGCCCCAAGTGAGAAAGCACGTCATTCCTGCTGCTACCGTCTACACTGACGAAATGGGTGCTTACGACCCGCTTACCGAGAATGGATACAACCATCAAAGAATTAATCATATGGAGAGGGTCTATGTAAGCGGGAATGTTCACACAAACACGATTGAAGGCTTCTGGTCGCTCGTTAAGCGGGGTATCGGTGGTGTATACCATGCAGTCTCGGCTAAGCATCTTCAGGGCTACCTGAACGAGTATTCTTGGCGGTATAACCACCGGAACGGGGGGAAGATAATGTTTGAGGCTCTACTTCTTCGGGCTGTGAGGCGTTGACTTGGCAACCTTCTTGAGATTGTCTAGAAACTCTTTCTTTCGGGGCACGGGTATCTCGTGCCCCTTTGGAGTCTTTTGTTTCTTTTCCACTTTCTTCTCCACTTTCTTCTCCACTTTCTTCTCCATAAGGATAGTATAGCATATGCAACCTCTCAATGGCGCTTATCAGAGGGTTAAACGGGCAAGCATACACTTGGCGAATCTCAATCGGCGATGTCGCACTGCTTGCCAAGTTAAGCGTGATAGCGTTTTGATTGAGCGCAAGGCACAAGACTTCACTTTGCCAGATGGTAGGATTATTAAGGGCGTTCTCGGAACCGCAAATATAACCCTCATCCCCATTCCGCCGATTATTAGTATTCTCATCGGCGAAGTAGTCTACAATCTCCGCTCCGCCCTGGATTACCTTGTTTACGACTTGGCTCAATTTGATTCCCAACAAGTTATTCAAAACACGCAATTTCCCATCGAGGATACTCCAGAGGGATTCAACGGGCGGCGAAAGAGCTACCTCAGGGGAGTCAGCGACAAGCATGTTGCAATGATTAAGCGGTTGCAACCTTGCGATGGATGCCAATGGACGAAGACACTCCGAACCCTCTCCAATCTTGACAAACACAGGCATCTTACAAGGGTTCAAAGCCCTGTTATCATCTCCCCTTCGCACGGTAGCACAGAAGCGATTATTGCCGGCAATACCGTGGACGTGTATAATGATGTCTCCGTTGATGTAGCGTTCAGCGATGGGGCGCACGTCATAAAAACTTTGAATCAACTGAAGGCTGATGTTACTGAAACACTTCATTTGTTCAAACCTGAATTCATCTGATTCTTCCATTATTTCCCCCTTATACAGTAATGGTATACGTACCTTTATGAAAGGGGGAGACCGGGCGGTTTTTAGCGTTTGTTCTGCTTCCCACCCTCCCACCCTACAGAGGTGATACTTCTATCAATTTCTCTTTGGGGAGTGATGATAATTTCCCCCCAAAAGAGGGA
>Ga0315553_10002760_pt1 | contig 13975 bp, 10 predicted proteins | sample SalMarSW160140MG_FD_203099 | JGI IMG/M metagenome (GOLD analysis project Ga0315553, IMG submission 203099) | Salt marsh sediment microbial communities from the Plum Island Ecosystem LTER, Massachusetts, United States - Salt Marsh Sediment SW1601-40 ... | reverse complement strand
ACAACCTGCTCGGCAAGTCTCAATGGGCTGACCCGAACTATCCGGGTGCGCTGGATGACTTCCGGATCTACGACCGTGCTTTAAGTGCGGGTGAGGTGGCCAGTGTTGCCGGCAGAACCGAGCCGTTCAGTGTGGTGTATGACCTGAATGTTGATGGTTCGGCTGACTTTGTAGACTATGCAATTTTAGCTGATGGCTGGCTCGATGAGCAACTGTGGCCGTTACCGTGAGTGTGTTGTGTGCTTAAATAGTTAGTGAAAGTATAGTATTAATTCGGGGCCTATGCTGAAAATCAGCATAGGCCCCGTTTGTTTTGTGCATTTTGTGTTGCGGAACTGTAATTGTAAATTGTTGGTTTAACGATAGTTGCTGACTCAAAAGAACTTAAAAATAGGTCTTAGACCACCTATAACCCTGAGGTCACAGGTTCAAGTCCTTCATCACCCAGTTTTGCACGAGGTTACAATACATAGGTCTGCCGGCAAGCCCAGGCTTAATTGTTTGCTTTACACAGTGGTTTGTCTTTATTAAGATAACGTCCTTGGCGATTGTATCTCTGCCGGGATTTTTTGCAATCTGTCTAAATCAGGTAAGTTATGGGAACACAACTGGCAAAAGTCTATGACCCAAAAGCAATAGAAAGCCAGGTAAATGAGCTTTGGTTTTCGCATTCATACTTTCACGCTGAAGCACCCAGCAAAAACCAGGAACAAAAGACTTATACTATCGTTATCCCGCCACCTAACGTAACAGCACCGCTACATCTTGGCCACGCACTGAATAACACATTGCAGGATGTTCTTATTCGACTCCGCCGGATGCAGCAATACGACACGCTGTGGATGCCGGGAACCGACCACGCCGGCATCGCCACGCAGACAGTCGTTGAGAAGCGAATACTATCAGAAGAAGGAAAACGGCGTACCGACTTCGAGAGAGATGAATTCGTCGGGCGTGTACAAGCCTGGAAAGATGAATACGAGGCCCGAATCATAAGCCAATTGAAAGCGATGGGCTGCTCGTGTGACTGGGAACGAACGCGCTTTACGATGGATGATGTGTGCGCTAAAGCTGTTCGCGCTGCGTTTTTTAAGCTATTCACTGATGGGCTTATTTACCGTGGTAAAAGGCTGGTCAACTGGGACCCTGCTACGCAGACAGTCTTGGCAGATGACGAAGTAGAACACGAGTTGGTACAGGGGCACTTCTGGTATATGCGGTACCCGCTCAAAGAACCGGTCGAAATAGAGGGCAAACGAGTAGAGCATGTTACCGTAGCCACTACCCGGCCGGAGACAATGCTTGGTGATACAGCTGTCGCGATGAATCCAACCGACCATCGAGCTGAGTATCTGGTCGGCAAAAAAGTCCTGCTTCCGATTGTAGGTCGCGTCATCCCTATTATCGCCGATGAGCACGTTGTTCTTCCCGATGCTGACAGTGAAGATGAAAAAGCGCGATTCTCTACCGGCTTCTTGAAGGTAACGCCGGCTCACGACCCGGATGACTGGGGAATAGGTCAGAGACACAATCTGGAAGTCATCAATGTGATGGCACCAGATGGCTCTATTAGCGACAAATTCGGCTGGGAAGATGCTGATGAGCCGGAAGCACAATCCCTGCTCGGTATGGACCGTTTCGAGGCGCGTGAGGCTATCGTTGAGTGGTTCCGAAAAGAGAATCTTCTCGAGGATGTTCGAGAATATGCCCACGAAGTCGGACACAGCTATCGCAGCCATGTGCCTATTGAGCCATATCTATCCGACCAGTGGTATATCGCCGTCAAAAAACCTATCGAACACCTTTCAGAGAAATTTGGCCAGGGCCTTATTGAAGGAACCGATGTGCCGGTAAATTCTTTAGCAGGTCTGGCCCTCAAGCCATTACTTGATGGCCGACTGCGATTTATCCCTGAACGCTACGCAAAGACCTATCAAAGCTGGCTGGAAAACCTGCGAGACTGGCCAATCAGCCGACAACTCTGGTGGGGACACAGAATACCCATCTGGTACAGAGTGATATTACTAAATGACCTAACACCACCAGAGTTATTTAGTTTATTAAAAGAATTTCAAAACAATAACAAAGTAGAGATAAAAGCAAAGAACTTGAACACTGAGCAAGAAATACCTATTTCGCAACTGGATGAACACACACAACAAATGTACCCATATTCAATATATATTTGCCCTCTTGAAGACGATCCAGCAATTATAAAAAAGCTTGAAGCAGAAGGATTCAAACATGACCCTGATGTACTCGACACATGGTTTTCATCGGCATTGTGGCCATTTAGTACTATGGGTTGGCCGGATGAAACTCCTGATTTGAAAACATTTTATCCGGGTGATGTGCTTTGCACCGCGAGAGAAATAATAACCCTATGGGTTTCACGTATGTTGATGATGGGGCAATACTGCGCCGGAGACATTCCTTTTAGCGATGTATACATTCACGCGATGATACAGGATGGCGAAGGACGAAAAATGTCCAAGAGTCTGGGCAACGGTATTGACCCGCTTGTAGCTATCGACAGTCATGGGGCCGACGCTATGCGCTTTACACTGGCCAGTATGACAACCGATACGCAGGACATTCGAATGCCGGTAGTCCGGATGACACTGCCCGATGGGCGAGAGGCTAATACATCGCCCAAGTTTGATATCGGCCGAAACTTCTGCAACAAGCTCTGGAACGCCTCGCGCTTTGCGATGATGAACCTTGAGGAAATAGACCCGGCTAAATTTGACGCCGGCAAAATGAATATTACCGACAAATGGATTCTTTCCCGCCTGGCTAAGACTATCTCGGAGGTTACAGAGTCGTTAGATAAGTTTAAGTACAGCGAGCCATTGTCGGAGCTCTACAGATTTTTCTGGAATGATTTTTGCGACTGGTATCTGGAGTGGGTCAAATCCAGAATGCAGGACCAGCAGAAAAAACCGATTGCTCAAAACGTTTTAGCTTTTGTGCTGGACCAAACGCTGCGTCTGCTACATCCGTTTGTGCCGTTCATAACCGAAGGGATATTCCAAAAGCTAAACGACATCACGCCGGTCCGACAATTGAAGGGTCTGGTGGAGATAAAGAAATCCGATGCGTTGGTAGTTGCCGAATGGCCGGATAGACTGGATTCATTTATTGACGAGGACGCCGAAGAAAAAATCTCGATTATCCAAAGTTCGATTCGGGCCATAAGAGATATCAAGAATAATTATAACATCCCTCCCGCGACGATGCTGACAAGCTCGGCGAACACTACTGCAAGAGTTGCAGAAATATTAAATGATAATTCCGAACTTATCTGTCAAATGGCGGGTACTAAGGTATTTATGGCAGGTAGTGACATAGAAAAGCCAAAAGATGCTGCTACTGCAATAGTCGACGATATGCAAATCTACGTCCATGGCGCGATTGACCCTGTAGCAGAGCGAGCCAAACTCGAAAAGCAAAAAGAGCAGTTGGAAAAAGCTCAAAAGTCGGCAGAGGCCAAATTAGGAAATAAAAACTTCGTAACCAAAGCCAAGCCGGAAGTTGTAGCCCAGGCCAGGGACAGGTTAGCCGAACTGACAGAGCAGTTAAAGACTGTCGAAAAACACCTTTCGGAATTAAACGTTTAATGATAGTAAAGGTAATATCAAAATGGATGTAGAAGTCGAATTGTCGCGTATAATCATTAACGAAACATCCGACCAGCAAATAATCGTCTTAAAAGAGCGTCACGGCGAGCGGGGGTTTCCCATCGTTATCGGCATAGTTGAAATTTTTGCTATCGACCGCAGATTAAAAGGCATCAAACCACCTCGTCCGATGACACACGATTTATTGGCCAGCGTGATTAAAAGCCTCGGCGCTAAAATAGAAAAGATAGTTATAAACGACCTGCGCAATCATACTTTCTATGCGCAGATACATCTAAGCTTAAATGGAAAAACCTTCGAAATTGATTCTCGCCCTTCCGATGCGATTGCCCTGTGTGCAGCTTCAAGCTCGCCTATTTATGTTGCTGAGCACGTTTTTGACATGACTGCCCAGTGAAAAAAGATGAAACAAGCAACAATCCAACAGCAATACAAAGCATAGTGTCTGCGACATTGAACGCAGGCCAATGTCTCCCCGGCCAGTAAACAACATCGATAAAGTCCCGCACCCGGCCATCATTAAAAATTCTGTCCCAAAGATTACCACAAACACCGGCAGCAAAAAACGCCAGAGCAATGTGAACCAATTTGTGCTGGCTTGCGCTAAAAAGAAAAACCACAAATATTACTACTAACGCAATGACCGAAACTGCTACCAACAAGCGATACTGCCCGGCAGCTATTCCAAAAGCGGCACCTTGATTTTCTGCCAACACCAATCGCAAAAAGCCATCCATGACTGTAACGCTATTGCCCGGTTTCTGCACCAACCAGGTGAATACAGCTTTTTTACTCCACAAATCAAGGGTCAAACCAGCTGCTACTAAGGGCCAGAAAATAAGCTGAGCCGCCAAGCCCGGAAGCACGAAAGGTCGGTGTTTCAAAAAAGAACAGCTCGAACTCGGCCGGCTGTTAGTTTCCTCTGTCTTTAATTCTGTCATAATCAGCGTTCAACGTATCGTACTTGCTGCCTTTAAAAAACTTCCCACTACCTGTTTTAGTTCGAATGCTTCTATCGGCAGGCGATTATATCACAGTAAGTCCTGATGTCAAAAACTTTTAGCGACACAGAAAACCCTTATCCCTGAGTGTCCTTTTCAAATGCTTGACATATTTAAAACCGCTCCATATCATATGCCAATTCGGTTGGGCCATACTGTGCGGACGAGGTAATACCTCGTCTTTGTTGTTTCTGCTTGAAAGGTACTTTTAATGGCGAAACGAAAAGTAACTTTGGAAAAAAGACCGTTTGTACTGATTATCCGTGATGGGTGGGGTTATAATCCAAACAGGGATGAAGAACAATACAATGCCATCAGGCGTGCCCATACTCCAACAGACGATATGCTAATGGCCGAGTATCCACACTGTCTTATCCATACAAGTGGTGAAGATGTGGGTCTGCCGGATGGAACGATGGGCAACAGCGAAGTAGGACACCAAAATATCGGAGCCGGTAGAATCGTCCCACAGGAATCCGTTAGAATCAGCAAAACCATTCGCGACGGTTCTTTCTTTGAGAATGAGGAATTTTTGAATCTAATTAAATTTACAAAAGACAATGATGGAAAAATGCACGTTATGGGCCTGTGCAGTAACATCGGGGTACACTCGCTGTTAGACCATCTATACGGGCTGCTTGAGCTGGCAAAAAGAAACGACATAAAAGATGTTTTCATCCACGCCTTTACCGACGGGCGGGATTCGCCGCCAGACAGCGGAGCAGAGTATATAGCTGATATCGAGAAAAAGGCCAAAGAAATAGGTGTAGGCAAAATAGCAAGTGTAATGGGCAGGTTTTATGCGATGGACCGTGATAGCCGATGGGACCGAGTACAAAAGGCCTTTGATTGTATGAGGATAGGCAAAGGCATCAAAGCCACCAGTGCTGCAGAAGCAGTAGCCCAAAGCTACGAAAAAGACGTAACCGATGAATTTATCGAGCCAACTTCCATCGTAAACGAAGACAACGAACCAATAGCCACTATTAAAGATGGCGATGGTGTAATATTCTTTAACTTCCGAGGCGACAGGCCCCGTGAAATCACACGGGCATTTGTTGAGCCGGACTTTAAAGAGTTTCCGCGAACAACCAAACCCAATATTTACTTCGTCTGCATGACCGAATATGACGCGACTATACCTGCACCAATAGCGTTTCCAAAACCGCCAAAAATGAAAAATATTTTAGGGGCGTACTGGAGCTCCCTGGGACTAAAACAATTTCGATGTGCCGAGACGGAAAAATACGCACACGCAACCTTCTTTTTCAACGACTACACCGAAAAACCCTTTCGCGGTGAAGACAGACAAATTGTACCTTCACCGCGAGTTCGAACATATGACCTAAAGCCTGAGATGAGCGCTTATGAGGTTGCCGACGTAGTAGTAGAAAGACTTGACTCGAAGAAATACGATGTAGTAGTTGTCAATTTCGCCAACCCCGATATGGTCGGTCATACCGGATACCTGTCTGCAGCGACAAAAGCGGCCGAAGCGGTTGACGAATGTGTGGGCAAAGTACTCGATAAAGTCACAAGTCTGGGCGGCGCAGCTATAATCACCGCCGATCACGGTAATTTTGAAAAAATGATAGACGGAGATCCAGACCACCCACATACCGCCCATACGATTGGCGATGTGCCGTTGATTGTATTCGACGACCGTTACAAAGGCAAAAAGCTTCGCGAAAACGGCAGATTAGCCGACGTAGGACCCACATTGCTGGAAATGATGGGACTGCCAAAACCCGAGGAAATGACCGGCCAAAGTTTAATAGAATAACGAAAACCCAATAAGAAACCTCAAAGTTCGTTATTCACCATCGGACATTCCGGTACGCATCATGGAGACGGGAGAAAACGATGGGGCAGATAGTCGTCCTTGACAAAAACATGATTAATATGATCGCAGCGGGTGAAGTGATTGAACGCCCCGCCAGCGTGGTCAAGGAACTGATGGAGAACAGCATTGATTCGGGAGCCACGAAGATAACTGTGTCTGTCGAAGATGGGGGCCGAAAATTAATCTCGGTGGCTGATAATGGTTGTGGAATGGATGGTGAAGACCTGGCCCGCGCATTTGAGCCACACACCACAAGCAAAATCAAAACAAGCAAAGATTTGCGGGGCATTTCAACACTCGGCTTCAGGGGCGAAGCATTAGCAAGCATCGCATCGGTGGCACAAATCAGGGCTGTTAGCAAGACAAAGACCGCAGCCGGAGCCAACTCTATAGAAATTGATTGCGGTAGTAAAGGTGACATAACTCCCTGCAGCGCAGATTATGGAACAACAATCCAGGTTAGAGATATTTTTTACAAGCTGCCTGCCAGACGCAAATTCCTCAGAACCGCCAATACCGAAATGGGACACATCACCGAGCAATTCACCCGAATCGCACTTGCAAATGATAATCTGGATTTGACCTTAATACACAACGGCAGAGAGCTTCATCGGCTGTCAGACAAAGACGGTCTTCGCCGCCGCATAGCCAACCTGTTCCCGATGCCTTCGGGCGAGACTTCTGAAAATCTTATTGAGACCGAGAACAACGAAAAAGGCCTACACATCTTTGCCCTAATGGGCAAACCCAACATTTCAAAAACAAGCACTAAATTTCAGTACGTATTTCTGAACGGTCGATTTATACGCGACAAATTCATCTCGCATGCAATCAAAGAGGCTTATCGCGGGCTGTTGGAACCCAATAGATTCCCCGTTATCTTTTCGTTTATTCAAATGCCCTACGAAGACTACGATGTGAACGTGCACCCGACGAAAATTGAAGTGCGTTTCTACAATGCCAATTTGGTTCATTCGCAGGTCCTTGGGTGCCTGAAGGAAAAACTCTTAGGGACAGACCTCCATACGCAGGCAAAGCTGCCGACAACAACAGGTTCACCCGAAAGCCGGAGCACCCCTGTAACCGGACATAGAAGCCAGCAAGTTACCGATGCAATGGCCGAGTTCTTCAAAAAACACAAACCTGCTCAGACACAGCAACAAAAATTTCTAATTGATGATTCCAGATTGACAACTGAACGAAAACTCCTAAACGCCATTCAAATACACGACAGCTTCATCATCGAGCAGACAGATGACGGATTTGTCATCATCGACCAGCATGCGCTCCATGAACGGATACTATACGAAGATTTATACGAGCGAACACAAAAAAGCAAACTCGAGTCGCAGAAGCTGCTGATGCCCGAAAGTTTTGAGGTTAACACATCCGGAGAAGACATACTTAAAAACAATGCCGAACTGATTGACAAATTAGGGATTGAACTTGTGCCCTTTGGTCCTCGGGCCTACGCTGTACAGGCGTTTCCCACCATGCTGGCAAGGGTATCGCCAGTCGATTTTGTCCAGGATTTAATCGATTTACTCATTGATAAAAGTATGGGCCTGGACACGGAAAGTTTGTTTGGCGAGATTCTGAATATGGCGGCCTGTAAAGCAGCAATCAAGGCCGGGCAAAAGTTAAGCGACAGCGAAATAGAACAACTACTTAAAGATAAAGAACGCACCGAACGTGCAAGTCGGTGCCCACATGGCAGACCTACTACAATAAAATTTTCACTGAGCGATTTGGAAAAACAGTTTAAGAGGACGTAATGAACAAATGGTGGCGGCTGCTGCTAATTATCCTGTGCTGGACGGGCGCAGGGTTCACAACACTTGGTTTCCAACAAGACCAAAACTGCAGCTATACTCCCCTGCCAAGTCGGGTCGACAGAATCGTATCTATGGCTCCGAATCTAACGGAAATACTTTTTGCCCTCGGCTTAGACGACAAAATAATTGGTGTGACGCTTGGCAGCGATTATCCACCTGAAGCAACCAAAAAACCGAAGATAGGGAACTTTTGGCAACCGAACATCGAAGCGGTGATAGCAGCTAAGCCGGACCTGGTAATTACGCTCGAATTCGACCAGCAAAAAACCATGGCTGAGCGATTGAACCGCATCGGCTATAACTGCCTGACATTGAGAATCGAAAAAGTAAACGACCTTTACGCAGCAATTAAAAAAATCGGAGCCGCCGTCGGCAAGCAGCACCAAGCCAATGAAATAGTCTCTGACATCACGAAAAAACTGGATAAGCTCCAAATTTTGGTCAATAAGAATGACAAAGTCAGGGTGCTTTGGGTCATCCAAAGAGAACCTTTGCGTGTGGCAGGACGTGACACATTTGTTAACGAGATGATTGAGCTGGCCGGCGGTGAAAACGCAATCGGACCAACGGTGCACAAATATCCACCAATCGGTGCCGAGCAGATCATTGCCTGTCGCGCTGATGTTATAATTGAACCTGCGATGGTACAAAAAGACCTGACCGAGCAACAAGACAGAGCTTTGCAATATTGGAACAGATTCAAGAATGTTCCTGCTGTTACAAACAAGAGAGTTTACATCATACGTGGTAATACGGTCTCACGGCTCGGTCCACGATTGTATGAGGGAACCGAAATTATTGCCCGGTGTCTAAGGCCGGAGCTCTTCATAAATTAAACCAATGAAGGAATTACTAACACCAAGAAAATTAGCTGCCAGGGTCATATCAGCAGGCATAGCACTGGTGATAATAATGTTCGTGTGCTCGCTGATTGGCACCGAGAGCATCTCGTTGAAAGCGGTTTTCAGTGCAGTTGAAAAACGAACAACAGTAAATCCAGACTACGAAATATTTGTGCGGGTCAGACTGCCGCGAATTATTCTCGCAGCCATAGTAGGTGCAGCTTTGGCATCTTCGGGCCTCGTCTTCCAGGCTCTTTTGCGAAATCCCCTGGCCGACCCATACATACTGGGTATATCAAGCGGCGCGGGGCTGGGGGCCATCATCGCAGTCCTAAGCGGGTTCAACTGGACTCTATGGGGTCGGTCACCAATAGCAGTCTTCGCCTTTGCAGGAGCGCTGGGCACAATTTGGTTGGTGTGGTTCATCAGCCGATTGACAGGAAAGTTTCACACAACAGGTCTATTACTTGCGGGCGTGGTGGTTAACGCTTTCTTTTCAGCAGTGATTATGTTTCTGACGTCAGTTGCAAAGAGCCAACAGGTGTACGCGACTATATTCTGGCTGATGGGTAACATGACAGAAGAAGACTTCTTTGTGCTCTGGATAGGAGCCGGTTGCGTATTAGCAGGGATATTAGCGCTATTTAACATAAGTCCACAGTTAAATGTCCTTAGCTTTGGCGAGGAGGATGCCAGGAACATAGGCATCAATCCAGCCAGAACCCGGACGATTGCCTTTGCGATTGCAGCGTTTATAACCGCAATTGCAGTTAGTTTAAGCGGACTAATAGGATTTGTAGGGCTTATCGTACCTCACGGTGTAAGGCTTGTATTCGGCCCCGACCATCGTCAGTTGTTTCCGCTAAGTGCTATTGTCGGCGCGATATTCCTGGTAGTTGCTGATACAGTGGCACGTACTGTCGTTGCCCCCGCACAGATGCCGGTCGGTGTGGTGACAGCCATTGTGGGCGGGCCTTTTTTCCTGGTCCTGCTGGTTAAGTATAGTAAAAGGGTAAGTTGGCTAAAATGAGCGGTATAATAGAGCTGGAAAATTTAAGCTTCGGCTACACACCAAAAAGCTTGGTCTTGGAAGACATTAGCTTTGAAGTAAAGCCGGGGACATTTCTGGCAATTGTCGGCCCTAACGGGGCAGGCAAAAGCACACTTCTCAACCTCCTTTGTAGAAGGCTGGTACCCAAATCGGGCTCGATAAGGATTGACGCAGCAGCTATAGAATCATTTGGCCCCGAAGCTCTCGCCGCAAAGATAGCGGTCGTACGACAGGGACTTACCCCGATATTCGGCTTTTCAGTAATCGAGACGGTTCTAATGGCAAGAACACCCTATTACAACCAAATCGGATTTGAGAACAAAGCCGACAGGCAGATAGTTAACGAAGCACTCATGGCAACCGATACAGCCCAGTTTGCTTCGCGACCGCTTGGTAGCCTAAGTGGCGGAGAGCAGCAGCGGGTTTTCATCGCAAGGGCCCTCGCCCAAGAGACCTCCATTTTGCTCCTGGATGAGCCGACAAGCTTTCTGGATCTGAAACACCAGGTTGACATATATGATTTGCTCAAAGCCGCACAGCTTGAAAAAGGTAAAACAATTGTAGCTGTAACACACGATATCAACCTGGCAGCCCAATACTGCGATGAGGTTTTACTCCTTGAAGGAACCACATCTTGTCCCGGTACACCGGAGTCGCAAAACGCTATTAGAGCCAACAGCAAATACCACATTGGCAAAACTCAAGACGTATTCTCACAGAAGCAAATCGAAAAAGTATTCGGCGTGAGAGTTTTTACCGGTAAGGTGGGGCAGGAAAGATTTCTTATTCCTTTGGGCAAATTCGCAAAAGACAGCACGCAAATCAACAGCAATCCAGACAGCCAACCACGGAAATAACCAAACTTATTCTATCATAACCTCTTACACCCCAAAAAGTTAACTCTGCCAAAGCAGCTTGAGCGGAATAATTTAATTGCATTGAACATACTTTCACGGTTAAGTATCACAGCATTTAGATAAAACAAGTGCTATACATATTATCCATGATACGTTAGAATTACTGGCTTGGTGAATACGAAAAGAAAGAACCGTAGTTACCGCTAAGAAAGGCAGACTAAAAAGTGGTGCAAAAGCGCAAAAAGACTTCCGGGAAAAAAACAACCTCAAGTCAAACAAAGAAAACTCGTCTGAGTCCTGCCGATACAGAGCGTTTCAAACAAATGCTGTTGGAAAAACGCAGGGAAATCCTGAAAAATGTGAATGAAATTGAAGGCGAAGCTCTAAAAAAATCCCGGCTGGACGCAAGCGGGGACCTCTCAAGTATGCCAATCCACATGGCCGACCTTGGAACTGACAACTACGAGCAGGAATTCGCTTTGGGGCTGATGGACAGCGAAAGGAAACTGCTGAAAGAAATAGAGGAAGCGCTGGAGCGCATAGAGAATGGAACTTACGGAATTTGCGAAGGAACCGACAAACCAATACCCAAAGCTCGGCTCAAAGCTCAACCCTGGGCCAGACACTGTGTTGAATATGCCCGAATGCTGGAACAGGGCCTGATAACGGAACAGGAAGAATAAAGAAATAAATGTCAAATTGACCCCCATAGTATGAAACACAGATGTCCAGCCTGCCAAAAAACTTTTAAAGTATCACCTCAAGAACAATCCAAAGAAGCAGAATTTTTCCCTTTCTGCTCCCAGCGATGCAAGCTTGTAGATTTGGGTGCATGGCTGGATGCCGAATACAAGATAATTTCCGAATCCCAATCACAGCAATCCGATGAACCGGCTGAGGCTTCCGCCGATACCCCTTCTGAAAAGTGATAGACGAAGAAAATACTTGAAAAATAAATATAACCTCTGATGATTTATGTAGTCTGTAACCGGGTAACTGATGTGTTATAGTTACACCTTGCCGTACCAGGGAGTAGCTCAGTTTGGCCAGAGCGTCCCTTAGGGAAGGTCGCTAGTTCCGCCGTAAAGCGTCCTCCGCAAGGAGTCCTTAGGACTACGGAAAAATTGTGCCTGGCCCACAAGGGTATAGGATTCTAAGAGATTTGCAATAAGCAATGAATGGAAATGGAAGTTGATTGTAATTTAGTAGCTGTTATGGTATATTCTTGATTATAGTTTATCGGGGAGTAGCTCAGTTTGGCCAGAGCGCTGCGTTCGGGACGCAGAGGTCGCAAGTTCAAATCTTGTCTCCCCGATTACTTCCCTAAGCTGTTGAAAGGCTGGTGAATGTAAACACGTCCCAAACCATGCTCTAGAATCTTATCGTAAAAGTCACACTACTGATTCAAACCAGAGATGGCCTCTTCCAAAGACAGCTCTGCATAGCAGATAGCAGTATCGGCAGCACCGTAATAAATCTTGAGCTTATCATCTTCATAGAGCAGGCCACAGCTAAATACTACATTCCCAAAGAAACCATCACATTCGTAATCAGCTTCCGGTTCAAAAATCGGCTTCTCCGACCTGGCGATAATCTTCCACGGCTCGTGGCCGTCCAGCAGCACTGCACCAAGACAATAACGATTTTTCCCGTCTACTCCGTGATAAATCTCCATCCATCCCGCCTCGATTCTAAAAGGCACGGCACTGGCGCCGATCTTTACCTCGTCCCAAAAGCCCGTACGAGGACCCATCAAATGGCGATGATTTCCCCAACAGACCAAATCAGGAGATTCCGAAAGCCAGACTTCATTTGTTTTGAATAAAGGGGAAGTGGGCCTGTGCAGGGCATAGAACCTGCCGTCGGTCCGTTCGGGAAAAATTACTACATCCTTGTTGTCGGGACAAAAGATAACGCCGTGACGCTCGAAAGAGATGAAATCCCTCGTAGATGCCAGGCAGGTCGTCACCCCAAGAGGAGAAACCCCAACGTAATTTATGTAGTACGTACCATCGATGAGACTAATCCTGGGGTCTTCGAGACCAAAGGTTTCATAATCATTTGCCGGGGCAATAGCAGGGGTATCTTCAATCTCAAAACTGATGCCATCTTTACTGCGTGCCAATCTCAAATGAGATATCGACGTCAGATATGTCTCGCCCGGCGTTATCACCAACCTTGGGTCCGAAAAATCAATCTCCGGATAACCCTTTGAAAACTCTTTTATGACAACATCGCCTTCGGCAACATCATAAACAGCAGTCAGCACAATATCCGAATGTTTGCTGATTGGTCTTTCAGCCACTCGAAGCAGTAGAATGACCTCTTCTTGGAAACGAGCAACACCGGCATTAAAAACACCAATAACCTCAAGATCCTTTCTCGAAGGCTTAACATCCTTTGGCTCAATTATAGGATTACAAGACGAACGAAATACTAACACTATTTAACTCCTTGTCATCCGAGAACTCATCTCATGAGCACCCGGCGACATCATTGGCAAATTGGCCTCTAATAATAGTGGCTCAATTCATGCTTTGCAAGAACTTCCGGACCATATCCACAATCCCAATTATGCTGTCAAGCCCGCGCGGAAACCATCTGAAAACCATCCACTACAACATTCCTCAGCAAGATTGAAAAGTGAACCTCGATGCATACTAAAAAAACTTTCTGATCTGCATCTCAATAAAACCAACTCAGTTCAAGCAAAAGGAAAACTGTTGATTCAGGACCCTGTATTTGTTAAAATACGCAAGATTGGTGTATATTCTGTCTTAAAGTCCTATAAATTAGGGGTTAGAAAATAATACCACATTTAACAAGCCAAAACACCATAGAGACAGGGAACAGAGAATGCTCAGACTTATGAAAATCACATTGTTTGGATTGGTGTTAGCTATAT
>Ga0315553_10002758_pt1 | contig 13982 bp, 7 predicted proteins | sample SalMarSW160140MG_FD_203099 | JGI IMG/M metagenome (GOLD analysis project Ga0315553, IMG submission 203099) | Salt marsh sediment microbial communities from the Plum Island Ecosystem LTER, Massachusetts, United States - Salt Marsh Sediment SW1601-40 ... | reverse complement strand
ATAATTTTTCAGGAGAGCTGTTTATTGTACCCATTGAGCATGTAAGACCCCTTGATGCATCATCCGGAGACATAATGAAATTTATTGTTTCGGGTGGGGCCAGCGGATTCTAACGAAGGAGTTCAGTCGGTGTGGGCTTTTTGTGCGTTCTTTGAAAAGCTTACAAATCCTGGAGGAGAAGATTACAACCCTGGATATCACAATGGTCTAATAGGCTAAGGTTTCTACATTTGCCTCCAATCGTCGGCAAAGGCAAAGGAAAAGACTTAGAAAGCTCCTACAGAGCTAAAAATACATTCCAAGCTTTTACCGAGGCAGAAGCACCAAATTTATAAATAGCAACAGCTACCGGGTGCATTTTGAATTACACCCAAATCACTTATTTATTGATCGGTTTCCGTGTTGCAAAATCCAATCCTTTTTCTTTACTTTCATTATACAACTCCGGGTGCAGGTAATATCCCCTTTCCCCGGGTGCTTTTTCTTCTTCAACCTGTATCCTGTATTTTTCTGCATAGGGATCTTTTCTGATGCCGGTGACCTGCCAGGATACTTTCAAGCCCGGTTCACCTCCGGCAATTTCAAATTGGTTGCCGGATACTTCCGAGGAAATATAAAGGTTTGGTCCTGGCCCTCCAATGGCTGTGAGCTGATAGCGGAATTCCATATTCAGTTCTTCAAACCAAACGGGAAGTTCCACAATGGCTTTCCCGGCTCCATTCAGCACTACGATCCCATCATACAGGTTTTTCATATCCGGGCTTTCAACAAATGAATGGGAGAGGTACCTGTTTTTCGGATCGAGGGGATGATCGATCTTAAATGATCCGGCACTTTTTGAAAGTGTTCCCGTAACGTGCACGTTTCCTGCAAAATAACCTGCATATGCTACATCTCCGCCGCTTGCTGTTCCATAAATCCCATACCTGGTACCTGTGCCGCTGCCATATGCCTGACCATATACACCATACCCTGACACCGATGCTGTATTATTGACACCGTATACTCCTATGTACTTTCCTTCACCCTGTACCCCGATTCCATAGTAATCGGTAACAGCATGTTTTCCGTATATTGCCGGATTATCATTTGATGCTGTATTATCCTCTACATGAAGGTTGTAGGTTGGTGATGCAGTACCAATCCCAACCCGGTCGGCAAAATAGTTATGTTGACCTCCATAACCCCAGCTGAAATAGGTTCCATTGTACCATAATGCCTGGGCTGAATTGACAAACAGTGCTGATGCCCCAAGAATACCCTTGTTAAGATTTATTGCACCGGCAACATCCACTTTGCTGACAGGTGATGTTGTGCCAATACCTACATCACCATTGTTATTCACATATACTGCATCAACCGGGGAACCATCGGCAGCATCAAGAGAATGTCCGTCACCTGAACCCCCGGTAGCAGTGATCCAGTTTGTCCCTGCTCCAGTACTGGAAAGCACCTGCCCTGATATCCCGGCGTCCCCATCATCGTCATATACGGTTCCTGTTACTTGAAAACTGCCGTTAATGATCAGGCTATTGGAACTGAAGTCACCAAAAATCAGGGGGTTAGCGGTTGAACTGTTATCGATATAAAGTTTGTTGGATCCGGTTTCGTTGGATCCGGCATAATTACCGATAAAAATATTCTGGCTGCCTGAACCGTTCGAATATCCTGCAGCAAATCCCAGGTAGACATTGGAATTTCCATAGGAATTCTGATGACCTGAATAACAACCCAAAAACACATTATTATCCCCGTTAACACTATATACGCCACTATTGCTGCCAATAAAAACGTTTTGATAACCCGGGTCATTCATATATCCTGATAGATTGCCGATAAATACATTATCGTATCCGGTTGTATTCCTGTACCCGCTCCAGGTACCCAGGAAGGTGTTCATATATCCATTTGTGTTTTTATATCCACTTTTCGATCCTATAAAAATATTATAATCACCATCAGAATTAGAAACTCCACTCGCCCTGCCCATGAAAATATTCAATTCCCCTGTTGCATTGTTGAAACCACTGCTATCACCAATAAAAACATTTTCAAATCCAGAACTATTGTTATACCCGGCATGGGTTCCAAGGAATACGTTTTTGTTACCCGAGAGGTTATTATATCCGCTTCTATAACCCAACAATACATTATTACTTCCCTGTGTATTTGAACGACCTGCTTCATAACCAATAAATGAGTTGTAAAGTCCTGCAGTAGTAGCACTACCACTCTCATGCCCGATAAAATAATTATCCTTTGTCATATGCATAAAACCAGTAGCAGGTGCTTTAGTGACCGGGCTGTAACCTCCTACAGCAAATCCTCCTTTTGTTCCTTTTGTTGATTCGTTATCAACGTATACCCGTGTACTGTCATCCGTAACACGCAGGAATTCCCTGGTGATACCCTTTGTCAACGGACTGTACCCGCCAATAGCAAATCCTCCTTTGGTTCCTTTAACAGTTTCGTCGTTGATATAGACCCTGACACTATCCGGAGTAACCCGCAGGTACTCCTCTTCGGGACCCTTAAACGGTCGGATACCACCGATTGCAAATCCGCCCTTGGTTCCTTTTGTTGCATCACCATCGACATACACACGAACACTGTCCGGGGATACTCTCAGGTATTCGTTTGTAATTCCCTTTGTCAGAGGGCTGTATCCGCCCACGGCAAATCCTCCTTTCGTTCCTTTTGTATCTTCATCGTTGACATATATCCTCACACTGTCGGGTGTGACGCGAAGGTATTCGTTGGTTATGTCTTTTGTTGCCGGGTTAAATCCACCAATGGCAAATCCCCCTTTGGTCCCTTTTGCTTCTGACTCTTCAACATAGATCCGAACACCCTCAGGGTACACGGCAAAGACCGTTTGTCCGTCCTGTCGTTTCACCTCAAACAGGGGTTCATCGGGTACTTCCAGCCCGTCACCCTGCACCTCAAGCTTTCCCTGTGGGGATGTGGTTCCAATCCCTACATTGCCGCCCAGGTAATAAATGGTATCACTATTCTCCACCCAGTAGTTTGTGTTGTCGAGGTAGCCTGAGAGATCAATGGTACTTCCGCTATTGGTCAGGCTAAGGGTATTTTCGGTTAGATTAAGGTCCTGGAGCTCATTGGAAATATCACCATCAACTTCTATGAATTCTGTAAGATATCCAACTGTAGCATGATTGCCCCAGCTAAAAGCATTATTCCAGTTAGTAATATCACTGGATAAAATCCCGCTTGCCACATGTATGCCGAAAACTGGATCTGTTTCATCCCTAAGTGAACTAAGGTCTACAGGTATGGTTCCCCCGGCATCGGTGATCTGGAGGGTAGTTCCTGCCAGGGTTGCACCTGTGTTCAACTCGTTGGCAGGGTCCGGATCGGCATCTTCGCGATAAAGTGACAGGTCGACCAGTCCCGATCCTCCTTCGATGGACAGGACATCTCCTGTCAGGTTTAATCCCTGGTTGTCGGTATTATCGAGATAATAGGACAGGTCGATGTTATTCACCCCGTTATCGATAGTCAGGATATCCCCTGACAGGTTCAGGTCCTGGTCATCGGTTGCCGGATCTCCAGGATCTCCTTTATCTCCTTTTGGCCCTTGCGGCCCTGCAGGTCCTTGTTCTCCCGGGATACCCTGGGTGCCCTGTGGTCCCTGGTCCCCTTGCGGTCCCTGGTCTCCCTGCGGTCCTTGCAAACCCGGATCTCCCTGTGGTCCCTGCGGTCCCGTCGGTCCCGTTGCACCTACAGGTCCCTGCGGTCCGGTATCTCCCGTATCCCCTTTCGGTCCTTCCGGTCCCTGTGGTCCGACCGGTCCCTGGAGACCCTCAGGCCCTTCAGGTGCCTCAAATTCTATCCAGTTAGCCAGATCCAGGTAGGGTTGTGTTGTGGAAGTATAGGATGGAGCACCCTGAAAAATCCACATCGTATTGATCAACGGATCATCTGTGGAACGGTCAAACACATAATCCCCTTCGTTCACTATCATCCCGTTGATCCATACACCACGGTTGGTCAGACCTGTTCCCGGATCTCCCTTGTCTCCTTTCGGACCCTGTGGTCCTACAGGTCCGGTTTCCCCGGTATCTCCCTTGTCCCCTTTATCTCCAAAGGGACCCTGCGGTCCGGTCTCTCCGGTCGGACCGATCGGCCCCTGATCACCCTGTGGGCCCACCGGACCGGTATCTCCTTTTGGCCCCTGGATACCCTGGAGTCCCTGCGGACCCTGTGGGCCCTCGTTGCCCTCCTCTGCAAACAGGGCAAACGGAACAGAGAGTAACTCTGAAGTGCCCATCGGAATAAAAGTGGCATCAACCTTAATGGAGACCTCCAGGTAATGTGCCCCGGTGCTCCACTCGATTTCACTGAAGGTTGCTGCTGATCCCGAGCCCTGCTGGGCATTGGGATCACCGATCTCCAGGGTAAAGAGTCCGTACTCATTGGTTGTTACCGTATGGGTCTCTTCCCATGCCAGGGTACCGCTCTCGCTCCCTGCCCGGATACCGATCTTCACATCAATGGACTGTGAGGCAAGTAATTCTCCTCCATCATCCCGGGCAACGGCTTGGTAGTTGAAGCCTTGTGGTGCCTGAGCTAGTGCCTTGCTCAGGAAGATAAAAGATAAAAGTAAAAAGATAAAAGTTAATATTCTTCGTGGAGACACAATTAAACCTAGTCTTAGAGACAACATGTTAAAAGAAAAAGAGTGATGAATAAGGTTTAACTGCCTGAAAGGCAGGAGTGATGCCCTGCCTGCCGGCAGGCAGGAGTGAAGAGTGATGAGTAAAAGTAGTATTCGTTTCATGGTTATTGGATTTATTTGATCTTAGATGAATAAATAAATATACGATGTAGATAGATACGAGTCAAGAGGAGGGGGGAGAATATGTGTGAGAGGTGAGTGATGAATGATGAATGATGAATTAGCATAGAGAAGTGAGCAGTGAACAGTGAGCAGGAAAAATGCCTTTCCCAAAGGTCCGAAGTACTCCTTATGGACCTTCGGGGCAGTTTAAGGTTCTCAGTTTTTTCTATTTGAAGGGTTTTATCCACCGGGCGGGCTTCAGCCGCCAGGTGGAGTAACGTATCCGTCTGACGAAGGTCACGTACCGATACGTCTGACCGGGTGCATTTTGAATTTAAAGTGGATAAATCAAATAAATCATATACCCAACCTATTAACTATTAACACATAACTATTAACTGTTCATGTTTATTTTGTACATCCTTTCTCTTACCTTGTCAATAGTCACATTCCAGTAATTGCCCGCTGGAAAAAGGCTAACGTTGTCATGATAAGAAAGAGAATCACAGAAACGATCAGCCAAATTTTCCCGGAGAGGGAGGCGACGCCTAACATCCCACCAGTTCCTCCAAAGAAGAAGATTAGATAGAAAATAACCATCCAGGTTACCTTTCTGAATTCCAGTTTGAAAATGTAGTCAAAAAATAGTACAATGATCAGAAATGAGATCATTAAACCGATTTGAACATAGTAAATCGGTGGTCTTTGAAATTGTTTTGCGGTAAGGATAAGATACGACAACGGTATTGCCGTAATTATTAGAACAATTCCAAGCCAATATTCGATTTTTTGATGACCCGTTAACCTGAATACAAAAACCAAGCAACAAATAACAAGAATTGTTGCCGATAAGCTTGAAGCGAATAGATTTACTTTATTGATCTCCATTTTTTTTAAACACCATGATATAGCACTGCTCATATCCTTCATAATTCCGGGATATTCGCCTGAGTTCAAAACCGCAATCGATTATATCAGAGATCTCTTTTTCAAGAGGTGATGCGTTCCATCCATATTTTTGTCTGATTGAGTTCAGGTATTCATAATCATCATTCTGGGGATTGATGACATAAAACAATCCATCGTTTTTCAAGTTTTCCCGAACATCCATAATGAACTTCCGGGGTTCCTTAAGGTACTGATATGTATAGATCATCAGAATTTTATCAAATGTACTATCAGGTAAATTGGTTGTGGAATCCGTTCCGTTTATTGCTATAAACCTGTTTGTGAACGGAGCACCATTGACTTTCTGGTAAAAATCGACCACTTCATCAATGGTTTTTTGATTACAAACAGATGTGTCTATATCCTGAATATAAAAGGTTAAACTATCATTGAAAATGGATAACATTGCTTCAATATATCCGTTGCCAGCACCTATATCCGCTACTACTTCACCTTTCCTGAACATCATAGTATCAATACCCCTGTCTTTGAGCATATTTTTTATCTCTTCCTTACTGGAAAAAAATGGATAGCCATCGATTGGCTGCATTGAACCATTATCAGCATCATCATCAACAGTTTTACAGGCAGATATAAGACAAACTATAATTGTAATTACAATGATGCTTTTTCTTTTTAATAAATGCATAGCTCATGTATGTTTCTTCTTACTAATGTTACTCGCATACAAGACGTGCCCGCAGGGCATGTCCCCAAGGGCGAAGCGACCAAGGGAAGCGAAGTTGTATGCGCTGTTATAAGCCATTGTATCATAATTTTGAATAATATCACTATTAATTATTACCATATTTTAGGAATAAGCCTGTATTTTACTTTTTGTTGATATTCATCATATCCTTTAAGATCTCTAAGTAACATTTGTTCCTCTTTTCGAATACGAACTGCATAAATGAATGGTACAAATAATACTGGAATGAAACCTATCAATGAACCCAATGTAAGAGGAATACTAATACTCATAATGATACCACCCATATACAAAGGATGCCTTACAAGCATATAAGGTCCTGTTGTAATAACTTTTTGGTCCTTATGAATCCGGAGCCCTTTTGATGCAAAGGAATTTTCCCGCATCACAAAAAACAATATCAAATAAGAAATGGTCAAACAAGCTAAACCGACACAAGACAGAAAAAAAGGAATCTGACTCCAACTAAAACGGTAGTCAAAGGCAGGTAAAAGAAGAAGAACTAAGAATAGGATTCCAATTAGTGCTATGGTAAAATTATCCTCTTTTTCAGTGGAGAGCTTGCTTCGCTTTTCTAATGTAGAAGGATCTTTTATAATAAAATAAATGGAATTAAGAAGAAGGTATATAACTAAAGAAGCAATGAACATCCAACCATTAATCCAATGAAAATTCCCTGCAGGAAGAAAAAGCAATGCACCTAAAAAAACAATTATAAAAGGAATACTGAAAATATTGGTAATAATTAATCTTGCTCGTTTCATAATTATTTCCATGTCTTAATATATATAATCATGACACAGTGGCTTATATAAGTGCACAAAGGCATTGCTTTCATACTCATAAATAAGGAAATGGCCGTTTGGTTTGTATTATACAAGGCAGTGCCTTGTCTCTACGGGTTCATCTAATCTTATCTTTCGTCATTCCGGATTTTACTGTGGACTTTTCCCGTAACCCTTAACTCGTATCGTGAAACTGCTCACCTCTCCTTTCTCGATACTCATCACGCGTCACTCGTCACTTTGTACCCAGCAACAAACACAATTAACCATTAACGATGTTATGATATTTATCATTTAACGATTAACATGCTATTTACTTACCTTTTCCCAGGCAACCCGGTTCAGCGCCTCCATCACCTTCTCCTCCAGTTTCTTCAACGCCTCCGGGGCGCCGGAATAGTCTTTGATCTTTTTCTGTCGGCTACCATCGGAGTAATGGATCCAGGTAGTCGGCAGGTCTGTCCAGGGTTCGACATACTCATCCTGCAAGGAGAAGAAACCGGCTTCGTCAAATGAAAGCCGGAGCTGTTTCAACTCCTTTCGGGATAGCCTGCCGGTATACCGCCCGATCTTTTCCACATGCTCCTTGCCCTCATAAATGACCTGCCCGTTGGTGTAGATCGCTGCTTGAAAAACCGGACAATCCCCCATGCAAGGAGTGGTTTCTATTGATATGACGATATTCTTTTCCGTTAACCCCCTCTGGCTCGCACAGGAGGAGAAAAGTAAGATCCCAAGGATCAGGCTAAGGATTGTTATGCTGTTTAAGGTCCGGTTCATATGGTAAAGGTAATAAGATTTGTTGCAACACGTGTCAAACAATAGTCATACGTTTGTCAAACAATGGTTATTACTCATCCGCCTACCGGCGGACTCGTGAGCTCACTTCGTTCGGTTCAATAGTCATATGGTTTATGTGGAAGCGGCTAGCCAGTGATTGTTGAATTTGGAATGGGTCGTTCCAAATTGTCCCAAGTGGTTCCATGTTGTTTTGTCAAAAGCATTCAGGATATGTTATTTTTTCTAATTGAAGTTTGGCATTTGCCGGTCCATGGAGCGATTTCCTGTTGAAACGCTGAGCAGTTGACCGTTTGTTTGGTGCAATTCAACAACGGGGCTGTCTCAAAAGCCAAATTTTTAGTCATCCTGAACTTGATTCAGGATCTTATACGATTGATTATTAATATGTTAAGATTCTGAAAAAATTTCAGAATGACGATCTTTGGGACTTTTGAGACAGCCCCCTATTTATTATTATACCTTATACCCCGCCGGTGTATTTCATGGATTTTGATTTCACCCAGCAACCCCGCCCGACCGTCCGAACGGTTCATCCGGTCGGGAACGACGTTCAGTCGGGAGGGCAGCAACCAGCTTTGCCCTCCGTAGTTTTAACGAAGGAGGTAACGAGGGCGGATCTCACCACTTTTACCCAGCACCTGTTTCCTTTTCCCTCTCATCGTCTCCTTTGCCGAAGGCACGCTCACATAGTGATCTTCCGTTGGAATGACTATGCCACCTTTGGGACTATGGCGCATCCAAAATACGTCTCTTTCTCCTTAGCCTTCGCCTTAGCCTCTTATTACTTTTATCTTTTTACTTTTATCTTTTATCTTGCAATTATTTTTTCCGTATTTTTGGCTCGAAGATTGAAGAGATAACAGGCATGAAGCGAAACAGAGATATTCTGACCGGGATTGTTCTGCTGGTTTTTGTGATCGCAGGAACCAGGGAACTGCATGGACAGCGCGTTCCCGAGGGTGAACGATTGAAGAGCAACAGTGATCTGATCGTACGAAGCTGTTATGCCGGTAATAATCCGAGAAGGATATACATCCCGCCGCCTGAACAGTTCTACAAAGCCAGGGAGAAATCAAAAGGGGGCAGTACCATCAAGGTAAAAACATACGATTTTCCCATTGAAGCAAAAAATGCATATCTGTTTGCTGTAGCTATCTGGTCAACCCTCATTGAATCCCCGGTGGATATCAATGTCACTGCAACATGGTCTAATTTAGGAAGCGGAACCCTGGGAAGCACCTATCTGAATCCTTCAAACATTATTCGGGGCAGTACCGTCGGAGCGTATGAAGCCAATGCACTCTATCCCATCCCCATCGCTGAGAAGATGGCAAGGAGGGAGCTGAATGATCCGGATGATTTTGAGATTGAAATGGTGTTAAACAGTGACCAGGACTGGTATTTTGGAACCGACGGAGATACACCGGTGGATCAATTTGACCTGGTAACGGTTGCCCTTCATGAAATGTGTCATGGTCTTGGATTCTACAGCACCATGGGGGAGTATAACGGAAATGGATATTGGGGGTACACTTCGGGTTTAACCATCTATTTCGACCATTTCATTGAGAATGGAGGGGGGCAGCAGCTGATCGATACTGCATTGTTCGAGAACCCGTCCGCAGAACTGCTGGATCAGTACGAAAGCAACAACCTCTATTTCAGCAGTCCCATTGCACGCATAGCTAATGGGGGCCAGGCTCCCAGGTTATATGCACCCGGGGAGTTTGACCCGGGATCAAGCATTTCGCATTTGAATGAAGGAACCTTTCCCGGTGCAAGCCAGAACGCCCTGATGACCCCGTTTATCAATAGAGGGGAAGCGATACACAACCCGGGACCGATTGTCCTGGCCATGTTTGCTGAGATCGGATGGGTACACACCTACATTGAACACGACACACTGCTGGATGTGGAGAACCTGGAGGAGCCCTTTACCGTCACGGCAACGATCACCAGCGATACATCCATCACGTCAGATGGCGGGTATGTCTATTATTCAACTGACGGTTTTGCCACGCATGATAGCATCATGTTAACCGAAACCGGAAACCCGGATGAGTACACGGCTGATATCCCGGTTTCCGATACAGGAATATATGTTTCTTATTACCTTGCCGTTACCGATTACTTCGACCGCATTTACCGCGATCCGGCGACAGCACCGGAGATAAACCACCGTTTTTTTATTGGTAAGGACACCGTGAAACCGGTCATTGAGCACGAACCGGTTCCCTACATGCTGCTAAGCCAGGATTCCCTGAAATTCAGGGCTGATGTGAGGGATAACCTGGGAGTTGATTCGGTCTATATCGACTACCTGATCAATGAAACAGCGATGGATCCGGTCACGATGCCGGTTGCATTTAAGCCCACATACCAGGGATACCTGAATTTTGAAGGGGCAACCCTTGCCGTGGGTGATACGATACGCTACCGCATCACAGCGGTCGACGCTTCGGCCTCAGGGAACTCGGCAACCATTCCCGATTCAGGATATTATGTTTTTACCGTTGAAAAGATTAATGACCCGGTGGATGCTTATGAGAATGATTTCGATGGAGCAGCGGATGATTTTCTAAAGAACGGCTTTTCCATTGATTCCCCGGCCGGTTTTACCAATCCGGCATTACACACCCGGCACCCTTATGAACAGACCGGTGATGCCAATAAGTCAATCGAATACGAAGCGATCCTGACCTATCCGATCATCCTGAAAGAGAGCGATGCCTGGATGGCGTTCGATGAGATCGTCCTTGTTGAGCCGGGTGAGACTGGAACGGTATTCGGCGATTACGAGTTCTGGGATTATATCATTGTGGAAGGATCAAAGGATATGGGATCGACCTGGTATCCGCTATTTCCGGGTTATGATTCCAGGATAAACACCCTCTGGCTCTCCACATACAATTCGACCCTGAATGATGGTAATTCAGAAGCACTGGGTGCTTCAAACATGTACCGTGAGCGCATGATTAACCTGCTGGCTGAAGATGAATTCAATGGGGGAGAGGAGGTCCTGATCCGTTTCCGCCTCTACTCGGATGCTTTTGCATATGGCTGGGGCTGGGTGATTGATAACATCAGGATCCAGGGTGATCTGTCGGGCACCGGGAACGATCTGTTTGTGGATCATGATATCCGCGTTTTTCCAAACCCCGTATCCGGGATCGTCACCCTTGAGGGGCGCCTGGAACAGGGCATCCAGGGTGTGAACGTGATTATAACCGATATTCTTGGAAGAGAGCTGTTCAGCAAGGAGTTCAGAGTGACCGGCGAAACCTTCCAGGAAAGGATTGATCTTTCCGGGAATGACCCCGGTATCTATCTCATCACCGTTTCATCGGGAGATAAAATGGCTCTCCTGAAAATAATAAAATCGAATTGACATTTCCTTTTCAACACATCTTCCTGCATGCCTGCCGGGTGAGCCTGCTGGCATAGAAGAAAGAAGCATTCACCCCTTTTTATTATCCGTTAAAATGAGTTAAATTTGCACCCTGTTAACATCAGACGAAAAAATCCCATATATAATGAGCATTTTAAATGGTTTTCTGGGTAAGATCCTTGGAAATAAAGCAGAAAGAGACCTGAGGCAGATCAGCCCGTACGTTGAGAAGATCAACCTGGAATATGAAAAGATCACCGTTTTATCAAACGATGATCTTCGAAAGAAAACCCTGGAAATAAAGGAATATGTTCGCAACAGCGTCCAGGAAGAAGAGCAGGAAATTAAGCAGTTGAAGGAGAAGCTGGAGGCGGAAGAGACGGGTATGGACGAGAAAGAAGAGATATACAACAGCATTGATAAGATTGAAGCAGCGATTGTTGAGAAGCTTTCAGAAGTGCTCGATGAGGTCCTGCCGGTTGCCTTTTCCATTGTAAAAGAGACTGCCAAACGGTTTAAAGAGAATGAATCGGTGGAAGTGACTGCTACCCAGTTCGACCGTGACCTGGCAGCAAACCGGGATAGCATCATCATTAAAGGAGATAAGGCCATCTGGAAAAACTCCTGGATAGCAGGGGGCAACATGATCACCTGGGACATGGTACATTATGATGTACAGCTCATCGGGGGAGTGGTTCTACACGAGGGGAAAATTGCTGAAATGGCAACCGGTGAAGGGAAAACACTGGTCGCCACACTGCCTGTATTCCTGAATGCGATGACGGGAAGGGGTGTTCATATCGTTACCGTGAATGATTACCTGGCGAAACGTGACTCGGAGTGGATGGGACCACTTTTCGAATTTCACGGCTTTTCGGTGGACTGCATTGATAAACACCAGCCCAATTCCAGCGATCGCAGAAAAGCATATCAGGCTGACGTAGCCTATGGGACCAACAATGAATTTGGCTTTGATTACCTGCGGGATAATATGGCGATAAACCCCGAAGACCTGGTGCAACGGAAACACAACTATGCCATTGTGGACGAGGTCGATTCAGTCCTGATTGATGACGCCCGTACACCCCTTATTATTTCGGGCCCCACACCCAAAAGCGATACCAGCGAGTTTGATGAGCTCAAACCCAAAGTGGAAAAACTGGTGAGTGCCCAGCGAAAACTGGTCAACCAGGTGCTGGCAGATTCTAAAAAGCTTATCGCTGATGGCGATAACGAAAAGGGCGGATTGCTCCTGCTGAGGGCATTTAAAGGACTTCCGAAAAACAGCGCGCTGATCAAATTCCTGAGCGAGGAGGGAATGAAATCGCGGATGCTGAAAACGGAAAACTTTTACATGCAGAACAACAGCAAGGAGATGTACAAGGTGACGGATGACCTCTATTTCATCATCGATGAAAAACAGAATACCATCGAACTGACGGAGAAAGGCATCGATCTGATCACAACCTCCTCTGAAGATGCCAGTTTTTTTATCCTGCCTGACGTCGGTGGAGAGATTGCTGAAATTGAAAAGTCGGACATCCCGGAAAAAGAAAAATTCAAAGCCAAAGACAAGCTTATCCAGGATTATGCTGTCAAATCAGAGCGGGTGCATACAATGAACCAACTGCTGAAAGCATACAGCCTGTTTGAGAAGGATGTGGAATACGTTGTCATTGAAAACAAGGTGAAGATCGTCGATGAACAAACCGGGCGGATCATGGAGGGCAGAAGGTATTCGGACGGATTGCACCAGGCGATTGAAGCGAAGGAGAGGGTTAAGGTGGAAGCTGCCACCCAGACCTTCGCCACCATCTCCCTGCAGAACTATTTCAGAATGTACCAGAAGCTTGCCGGAATGACAGGAACCGCTGAAACAGAAGCCGGAGAACTCTGGAACATCTATAAGCTGGATGTAGTTGTTATTCCTACGAACAGGCCGGTTATCCGGGATGACCGTGAAGACCTTGTGTACAAAACAAAACGGGAGAAATACAACGCGGTTATTGATGAGATCGTCAACCTGGTGAATAACGGGCGACCGGTACTGGTGGGTACAACCTCCGTTGAGATCTCCGAGCTGCTGAGCAGGATGTTGAAAATGAAGGGGATAAAGCATAACGTGTTGAATGCCAAACTCCACCAGCGCGAAGCAGATATTGTTGCTGAAGCAGGGAAAACCGGAACAGTAACCATTGCGACCAACATGGCAGGGCGTGGTACCGATATCAAGCTGACCGAAGAAGTAAAAAAAGCAGGTGGTCTGGCTATCGTTGGAACGGAAAGGCACGAATCACGAAGGGTTGACAGGCAGCTTCGCGGCCGCTCAGGAAGACAAGGAGACGTGGGCTCATCCCAGTTTTTTGTCTCGCTGGAAGACGACCTGATGCGCCTGTTCGGATCGGAGAGAATTGCCGGTATCATGGACAGGATGGGACTGAAAGAAGGGGAGGTGATCCAACACCCGATGATCTCAAGATCCATCGAACGAGCACAGAAAAAAGTGGAAGAGAATAATTTCGGGATCCGGAAAAGACTCCTGGAATATGA
>Ga0315553_10002757_pt1 | contig 13985 bp, 13 predicted proteins | sample SalMarSW160140MG_FD_203099 | JGI IMG/M metagenome (GOLD analysis project Ga0315553, IMG submission 203099) | Salt marsh sediment microbial communities from the Plum Island Ecosystem LTER, Massachusetts, United States - Salt Marsh Sediment SW1601-40 ... | reverse complement strand
ACCCTCATGTCTTCAAATCCAAATCCCATCCCCCGGCTTTCCAGTACACCGCTGACCTGGAATTGACGCCCACCAATCCTCAAGCTCTGACCGGTAGGGTCCATCTCGCCAAAAAGGGTCTTGGCTACTTCGCTCCCCAGGACGGCTACCCTTGACCTCGCTCCATAATCGAAGTCGGTTATGAAGCTGCCCTGCGCCACGGCATAGTTGTCCACCCATTCGGCTTGTGGAGCCACCCCGGCAATAATTGTGTTGCTAAGGCTCTCTCCACCAGCTACAACCTGAGCGTAAGTCTGCGTCATTGGCGACACACCTTCTACAGAAGGGGCGTTTTGGGCAATCGCCTGCGCATCTTCCAAAGTCAGCGTTGACTGAGCTCCCACTCCACTCATGCCGAGTTCTGGAGGCATGACGTATATCAGGTTAGACCCCAGGGTGGCAAAAGACTCCTCTACTATAGCCGCCTGCGCACTTCCCAGAGATAGCACAGAGATAACTGCAGCCACGCCAATCAGGATACCCAGCATGGTCAAAGCTGACCTTAGCTTGTTACCAAGCAAAGCCCGCAGTGCTGTAGAGAAACAATCCCAGAGTTTCATTCCGATGCCTCTATTTGGCCATCGCGAATTTTAATGGTGCGCTGGGTATAAGCGGCAATATCTGGTTCATGAGTAACCAGAACGATGGTCATGCCCTGTTCATTCAACTGCTTAAAAATCGCCATGATTTCCTGGCTAGTCCGGGTGTCAAGGTTGCCTGTGGGTTCATCAGCTAAAATAAGAGAGGGATTATTTACTAAGGCTCGGGCGATAGCCACCCGTTGTTGTTCCCCTCCCGCTAGCTCGCTCGGTCTGTGAGTGACCCGATGAGCTAATCCCACTGACTCCAGAACCTGTAATGCTCTTTGCCGTCGGTTGCTGGCGCCGCCGTAAATAAGTGGCAGCTCCACATTGGCTAAAGCCGTGGTCCGGGACAACAAGTGGAAGCTTTGGAAGACAAAGCCTATCTTTTTATTTCTTATCTCGGCTAATTGATCATCGTTAAGCTCGCTTACCTCGGTCCCATCCAGGAGGTATCGTCCTGAAGTCGGCTTATCCAGGCAGCCGATGATATTCATCAGGGTAGACTTCCCCGAGCCCGAAGGCCCTATGATAGATACCATCTCCCCTGACTCGATGCGGCAGCTAATCCCCCGCAGAGCAGGAACTTCGGTCTGTCCCGCTTTATACACTTTGGTTATGTTTTCAAGTTCAAGCATTGGCTACATCATGAAGAAGCCGCCTGGTCGCTCCTCAGAAGTGGGTAATATCACCTTTTCTCCCTCGTCCAATCCCGACAAAATTTCAGTGTTTATCCCGTCGGTTAGCCCCAAGGTAATTTCCCGTTCCTCCTCTTGCTCATCTACGAGCACTACAACCATTGGGTTTTCCGTGGTCCCCCGAATATATCTGTTCGGTATCGACAATACATCATCATGACGCTCGATGATGACTTCAGCAGTGGCACTCATGCCATCCCTGAGTTCTGCGACAGGGTTTTTCAAAGTTATGGTGGTGTCGTAAGATACTACCCCGGCTATAATTGTGCCTACCGGGGAGATAAAAACAACACTGCCCTTTACTTCCTCGTCAGGCAAGGCATCTAATATGATATTCACTTCTTGGCCTAGCTGCACCTTGGCGATATCTATTTCATCAATAAAGCCGCGCATCTCTATCTTACTGGTGCCAACCAGGGATATTGCCGGAGTGGCTAATGTCGCTGTCGAGATTTCTTTTCCTTCAGTTATGCTGATGTCAGCTACCACGCCATCAAAGGGAGCCACTATTACGGCCTTTTCCAGGTTAAGCTCCGCCGATTCCAGGCTGAGTTCTGCTATTTCCAGGTTCAGCTTTGCTGTTTCCCAACTCGCTTTGGCTATATCCACTTGCAACTCAAGCACGTCCTCGGACACTGTGGGTGGAGGCTCATCCAGGTTAATCTCGGCGATTTCATATTGTGCCCAAGCTGCCTTTACTTGTTGTCGCGCTATTTGGACCTGCAACTCAGCCATCTCTACACTTGATTCCAAAGACGGCGCATCGAGCCTGGCTAATACCTGGTCTTTTGTCACGTTATTCCCTTCGTCAACCAGCACCTCTTCCACTGTACCCGTGGCACCAAATGATAAATACGCTTTATTAGGCATTCCTAAACTGCCATCCGCTAAAACGGTTTTCACTATATCGCCCCGGGTAACGTTAACAGTCGTCAGCGTAGCTTCGGAGCTGGTGCCTCTAGTAAATACGATACCCAGTACTATACCAATAACAACCACGCAGATTGTTATTATTAGTGCTATCTTTTTCTTCATTTTCCTTCGCCTCTTTTCATTTTTCAAAAATTTGCTTGTTGTAACACAGCAAATATTTGCTTCAACGCAGAGCCAGGATGCCTAAAAGTTTAGCGGCAGGATTGTTAATCTTGATTGGCCCCATTTTCTAAATTTTCAGTTCCAATTTCCCTTACTAACTTAGTAAACTCATTCACGTGTTGACTCATAATATTGACTAACTCTTCAACTGCCTCCACTTTAACAAAGATCAGCCCCCTGCCCTGAAGTATCTTAAAAGTTAGCAGCCTGGTACCAGCATCTATACCTAATTCCCTTCTGGCTTCCACGGGTATAACTATCTGCCCCCGTGGGCCAACAACCGTTGAGCCAAAACACTTACCGACTACCTGCATGTCCTCGTATTCCATTTTCCCTCCTAGAATAAACTTGGCGCCCAACTTAATATCGTATGATATGTCCTACCATTCGGAATTATATGATTTTTCTTACTATTTTGTCAAAAGTATGTTGGAGATTGTTTATTAACCACTCTTAGTTAGCGGAACCATGAGCGGCAGTCATGATAAAATGAAGTTGCCCTTCGACAGGCTCGGGCGAATGGGTTGCTGAACGACCTCCGAATTTTAAGCGTGGCTCACGATGGAAAAACTTATTGCGGGAGCAGGCAAGCTGGGGATAGAGCTCAATGCCAGGCAGGTAAAGCAATTCGAGCTTTACTACCAGGAGCTAATTGAATGGAATAAAAAAATTAACCTCACAGCCATAACCGATTACTCCTCGGTACAGGTAAAGCATTTCCTGGATTCCCTGACCATCACTCTGGCTTTGCCTGAAGAAGAGGTGGAAAGGCCGGATTTCAATATTATAGACATAGGCACGGGTGCCGGCTTCCCCGGCGTGCCGCTCAAAATTCTTTTCCCCCAGCCCAGGCTGGTGCTCATTGAACCCACAACAAAAAAGACAGCTTTCCTCCACCACATTATCAGCAAGCTGGAGATAGAAAATGTAGAAGTGCTGAATAGTAGAGCTGAGGAAGCGGCTCATTTGCCACTCTATCGTGAACAATTTGCCCTGGTTCTCTCCCGTGCTGTAGCCCTGCTGCCTACTTTGGCGGAGCTAACCCTGCCCTTTTGCCGGATCGGGGGAAGATTTATCGCTCAAAAGAAAGGGGAAATCGACCAGGAGATAACCAGGGCGAAAAAGGCCATTGCCGCTGTGGGAGGCAAATTAGACCGGATAAAGAAAATAGAATTGGACGAATTTGACGATGGACGTTATTTGATAATTTTTGATAAAATATCCCCGACACCGAGTAAATATCCCCGTCGTTCTGGACTGCCAAAGCGGCGGCCGATTCAGGAGGTGAAATAAAGATGTGGAGTAGGAGATCCCGGAGGTTCTACTTTGGACTTCCTCCCTTCGCTTTCTACTTCCAGGGATTCAAGCCCTTTCCCGACAGAAAGGAGTATCTGGACATGCTTGAGGAGTATAAGAAAGACCTGGAGGAAGAACTAAAGGAGTTAGAAAGGGAGATCGAGGAAACAAAAAAGAGCCTCTAGCGATGAAAATCCAAAGTCCGAAATTCTAAGCCCTAAACAAGCTCAAAATTCAAATCTCAAATGTTCAAAACGGTTTTGGGTTTTGAATTTAGATATTAAGATTTGTTTAGGATTTAGTGCCGTCTTGCCAATCCCTCGAAAACCTTGAAAGAATCTCAGGAAAAGGGTTTAGTAAAGATCTGGAAAGATCCCAAAACTAATTTTTTCGACCTCAAAGCTAAGAATCCTTTATGCTATTTGCTTTCTGTTTGAATATTCCCTTGTGCATTCATAGTCTTTTCTCTGTTTTATAGTGAGATTAGCCTTCGAGTTAACATCGACTTAACATCAACTTAACATTTTAGTGATATAAATAAGGATATGTCTAGAGAAGGCTACCTTACCCGCAAAGGCAAAAGATCATGAAATCAACCACGATTATACTTAATCAAAAATCATTGACAATACAGGGGTGGGTTATTAAAATATAATGGCGTATTTCCACATCGCTAGTATTAATCAAAATTTACTAAATTATTCCAAGGGGAAGAAGGAGGTGAAGAGGCATCAATAATATCAACTAAGATTATGGAAAAATAAATTATTTCAAAAGGAGGTGAACGTGAAGAAGAAGATTTTCTCTATTTGTTTAAGTGTAGTTGTTTTAGTTTCTTTAATTGCGGTTTTGGTCCCGGGTTGTACTGGTGGAGGTGATACGTACGAGCTGACCATGGCAGCAAACCCTGCTGCAGGTGGAACGGCAACTGATGAGACCGGTGGGTCGCCTTACGAAGAAGGAGCTGATGTCGACATAAAAGCAGTACCAGCCGACTGCTACCGGTTTGTCAACTGGTCGGCGCCGGCGGGCACATTCGGTAATTCTACCGCAGCAGAGACTACCTTCACCATGCCGGCTCGAGATGTAACCGTCACCGCCAATTTTGAAGCCATTACGCTGGGCCACTTCAAGTTCTACGACGTCGACGACACATCTACACCACCGCCCATAGGGACGGAAGTGCAGCTGGAGGACCAGTTCGGGGCTATCACCGCAATGGTACAAGAGGCCATAGTCTTCGGCAACGCCGCCGACAAGGTGCACGACGACGTGTTGACGCCAATGTCGGACCCGGACCATCACCTTACGTTGTACCGCCTGGAATATGAAGACGACACGCCTCAGTATTGGGTAGTGGGGGTCAAAAACCAGTTTGGGGACAACCAGGAGTTGACAGTAACCGGTCCGTCCTGGCTGGCTGTGCCGACCACAAAGGCGGGCCACGAAGAGCCGGTGTGTCTCGACCACTTCCTGGTCTACGACGTTGTTCCGCAGACGTACGAGCCAGTGGAAGTGGAACTCAACGACCAGTTCACCCAGGAAACGGTGACGGTTTATGAGCCCTACTTCTTCGCCAACCCTGTCAAGAAGACAGTGGGCAGTGAGGTTACGAAGATCCAGAACCCGGATGACCATCTGGTATTCTACTGGATAGAGGGCGAGTCTTACGAGACTAGTGTACAGTTTGACAATCAATTTGGTGATGAGCAGACCCTCGCCCTGACCGACCCAGTACTTATGGCCGTGCCGTCCGAGAAGATTAGTTTTATGAAGGCGCTCGACCACTTCAAGGGCTATGTAGCGGAGGACGAGACGGGGCTACCCATAGAGGAGGTTGTGTCTCTTGAGGACCAGTTCGGCACTGTCAACGCAATGGTGGGGTTTGCCCAGTTTTTCTTCAATCCTGCCGCAAAGTTGCACGGCGATGTAGAGACGCTGATTTTGAACCCCGACCATCACTTCACGGTCTACAACCTATTCTGCGAAGGAGATCCTCAGACGTGGCAAGTGGGGGTCACTAACCAGTTTGGGGAAGACCAGGTGCTGACCGTGGAGGGTCCGGTCGCGCTGGCCGTACCGACACAGAAGCTGGTACCGGGGGACCACGAACCGCCGGTGGGTCTCGACCACTACTTGCTCTACGCGGTCACGGACAGCCTGCCCATGGAGGTGGAAGTCAGTCTGCAGGACCAGTTCGGCGTGGAACCAGAACCGGCCACGGTGTACGCGCCCACTCTCTTCGCTAACCCCGTCAAGAAAACACTCGGGGGTGAGGTAACGGAGATTGTGAACCCGGAGGCGCATCTGGTATTCTACCCGATAAACAGCGCGGGTCTCTATCCGACGCCGGTACTGGTTAGCAATCAGTTTCGTGATGAAAAGGTACAGACCCTCAACTTGTACGGCCCAGCTCTCCTCGGCGTGCCGTCCGGGAAGTTGTTTTTCAACCCCATCGACTAGATTTGAATATAAGCTCTCACTACGTCCGGCACTGCTGGCGGCTCGGTGACCGCTCCCGGCGGGCGAAGGGGCGGGGATTGTCCCCGCCCCTTCGCATTGGCTCTGCTAAATGGGGTCAACTCTGTTTTTCCCATCCCTCTGTCATTGCGAGCGAAGCGTGGCAATCTCATTCCCTGGAAGCCCCTCCGAGATTGCTTCGGCACCCCGATGAATCGGGGCTCCTCGCAATGACAGTGGGGTGGGAGGTTGCTTCGTCCCGATAGAACGGGGCTCGCAATGACAAGGTGAACGCTCTCATTTGACATTTGTGATTTGACTGGCATAGCGGTATAATGGAAATAGATGGAAAAGGGTACCTGGAAAGTTAAGACAGGACTGGCTCAGACGCTGAAGGGCGGGGTGATTATGGACGTGGTCACCCCGGAGCAGGCTAGAATTGCCGAGGAAGCCGGTGCCTGCGCTGTCATGGCACTGGAGCGGGTGCCGGCAGATATCCGCGCCGACGGCGGAGTGGCTCGCATGGCCGACCCCACTATAATTAAGGCCATAATGGCAGCGGTGAGCATTCCCGTAATGGCTAAATGCCGCATCGGCCACTTTGCCGAGGCTCAGGTGCTGGAAGCATTGGGCGTTGATTTTATCGACGAGTCCGAAGTGCTTACTCCCGCCGATGAAAGCCATCATGTTTGGAAACACGAATTTAAGGTTCCTTTTGTCTGCGGCTGCCGTGACTTAGGCGAGGCATTACGTCGTATTGCCGAAGGGGCAGCGATGATTCGCACCAAGGGCGAGGCTGGGACAGGCAACATAGTTGAAGCTGTAAGGCACATGCGAGCAGTCCAGGATGGGATTCGCAGACTTCAGGCTTTACCCGAGGAGGAATTGGTAGCTGAGGCGAAAGCCCTCGGTGCTCCTCTGGAGTTAGTGATGGAGGTGCATAAAACAGGGAAGTTACCCGTTGTGAACTTTGCCGCCGGTGGTATAGCTACACCCGCCGATGCTGCTTTGATGATGCAGCTGGGGGCCGAGGGAGTGTTTGTGGGCTCGGGGATTTTTAAGTCCAGCATCCCCGCAACCAGAGCGCAAGCCATCGTTAAAGCTACCACCCACTACCAGGACCCTGCTATTGTCGCTGAGGTGTCCAAAGGTTTGGGAACCGCCATGCCGGGTCTGGACATAAAAGCTATACCACAACAAGAATTGTTGGCTCCCAGGGGTTGGTAAGGTGAAGTCAGGTATTTCACAGAATGCGAAGGGTAGTTACTGACGATTTAGACGCACTGCTCGATATCCTGCCACTCCATGTCCGTGAGCCGCTCTACCAGCAGCCCGACCATAGCGAACTGCTGGAGGTAATCTTAGATTTAGGGCGTCTCCCCGAAGCCCGTTTTCCCCATAGAGAATTAGTCCTCAATTCTAAAGAGGTAAACCAGTCTGATATTGATTATGTAGTATCACGCATTGGCGAATTCACCGGGGATAACCGCGCCGGCATCAACCACACCCTTCACCGCATCTCGGCCATACGCAATAAAAATGGCTACATAATCGGCTTGACCTGCCGTGTGGGCAGAGCTGTGTTCGGCACCGTAAGGATGATTCAAGACCTTATCGAATCGGGCAAAAACGTTCTGCTTCTAGGACGGCCCGGTATAGGCAAAACCACTATGTTGCGAGAAGTGGCTCGAGTGCTGGCCGATGACTTCAAAAAACGAGTTATTGTAATTGATACCTCCAATGAAATTGCCGGGGATGGAGACATTCCTCATCCCGCCATCGGGCATGCCCGGCGAATGCAAGTAGCCGCTCCCGCTGAACAACATGCGGTAATGATTGAAGCAGTGGAAAATCACATGCCTGAGGTCATTATTATCGATGAAATAGGCACTGAACTCGAAGCGCAAGCGGCTCGAACCATCGCTGAGCGCGGAGTGCAGTTGGTGGGCACGGCACATGGAAACACTCTGGAAAACTTGATAATGAATCCTACTTTGTCTGACCTTATCGGCGGCATCCAGACGGTTACTTTGGGAGATGAAGAAGCCAGGCGACGGCACACGCAAAAATCTGTCCTGGAGCGCAAGGCTCCGCCCACCTTCGGTGTGGTGGTAGAAATTGTCGATTATTACAAGGTAACCGTACATTCTGACGTGACCGAGGCTGTTGATGCTCTCTTGCATGGGCAACCCCCCAAGGCCGAAGTGCGCTGGATGGATGAAGATGGTGAGGTAAAGAGGGAGGCGATAACTTCCCCTCTTATATGGGAAAGCAAGGAAGAGGAGCAGCCGGAAAAAACGCTGCGGTTCTACCTTTTCGGCGCTAACCGGTCTCGACTGGAACAAATTGCCAGGGAAAGGCGAAAAGAACTGAAAATTGCCGCTGACCTCAAGCAAACTGACATTTTCCTCACTACACGAAGTTATTACCGCCGCAAGCCACAGAAGATACGGGATGCCGAAGCACTGGGCATACCAATTTATGTCCTTAAAAGCAACAATGCCGCTCAAATGAAGCAATGCCTGGACGCCCTCTATCCCCGTGACACTCAATATACCTATGTCCATAATCTACAGCGTATCTTAGCCGGGCGCCGCGGTTTCAACTCCGGCGACCGGAGTCTGGAACGTGGCGGCAAAAGGAAGTCGAGGTAATCCTTGGGACTGTTCATCACCTTTGAGGGTGGCGAAGGCTGTGGCAAAAGCACCCAATCCAGGCTCTTGTTGAAGAAGCTTGAGCAGCAAAATATCCCTGTGGTATTAACCCATGAGCCGGGAGGCACAGTTCTGGGTAACGAATTAAGAAAAGTGCTTAAAAGGAGAAGGGGCTCCTTTATTTTGCCCCAGGCTGAGCTGTTTCTAGTGGCTGCTTCCCGTGCCCAATTGGTGGCTGAGGTAATTCATCCTGCCTTAGAAGAAGGCAAAGTAGTCATCTGCGACCGCTTCACTTATTCCACCCTGGTCTATCAGGGCTATGGGCGGGGGCTCGAGTTGAGCTTCGTGGAGACGGTCAACAATGTAGCAACAGGGAATCTTAAGCCGGACCTCACTATCCTCCTGGATATTTCGCCGGACCAAGGACTGGCGCGAAAGCGAAGTTTACGAGACCGTTTTGAGATGGAAGACTTATCGTTCCACCGGCGGGTGAGGGAAGGTTACCTCAAGATGGTTGCGGTTGAATCTGAGCGCTGGCTGGTGATAGATGCTTCTCTACCTAAAGAGAAAGTTGCCGGGATTATCTGGGACAGGGTAAGCAAGTTATTGCCTGGCTTCTCAGCCTGACCGTTTTTGTCACCCTGACACTGAACGAAGTAAAGAGGAATAATCTAAGAGATGTTTAGCAACATCCAGTGTCATTTTGAGCCCTTCGCTACCTGTCATTCTGAGCCCTTCACTATCTGTCATTCTGAGCGTAGCGAAGAATCTAACTCCGCTCAGGGTAAACTCCGCGAAGAATCTCTGAGATTCTTCGTCGTCCCGATTTCATCGGGACTTCTCAGAATGACATTACCAAACACTCTTGAGAATTCAAGGTATGAGTTTTAGGCATGACTAAGGGTAAGGTCGCTGTGGCATTGAGTGGTGGGGTGGATTCCTCCGCAGCCGCTTTGTTGCTCAAAGAAGCCTCTTATGATGCAGTAGGTATACATGCGCGCCTCTGGGATTCTCCGCGCTCCGATTACCAGGCACATCGGGCGGAGGATATCTGCCGCATTTTAGACATTCCCTATCATCAGGTTGACCTGCAAAAGGAATTCGAGTCCTGTGTAGTGGAGTATTTCTGCCGGGAATACCAGCAAGGGCGGACTCCCAATCCCTGCGTTGCCTGCAACCAGCACATGAAGTTCGGCCTCCTCCTCGATAAAGCACTCTCCCTGGGCGCCGACTATCTGGCTACAGGTCATTATGCCAGGGTAGAGCATTCCAGAGACGGGCATCGCTTGCTTAAAGCAGCAGACATCAGTAGAGACCAATCTTATTTCCTTTATACTCTAACCTGGGAAAAGCTCGGGCATGTCCTGTTTCCTTTAGGCGAACATAGCCGAGACCAGGTTAAACAAATGGCAAAGCAGGCGGGATTGCCCACAGCAGCCAGGTCCAGCCAGGATATCTGCTTTATCTCCCAGAAGAACTATGCCACCTTTCTCAGCCAGAGATTTCCCGCTCTGTCTGGCGATATTATAGATACCCGGGGAAGGAAATTAGGCCAGCATCGAGGAATAGCCTTTTATACTATCGGGCAGAGGCATGGCCTGGGGTTAGCCTCTGGCAAGCCACTCTACGTCATAAGGATAGAGCCTGAAAGCAATAGAATTGTGCTTGGTCAGGAGAAAGAGCTCTACAGCCAAAAGCTCGCCGCCCGAAAGCTGAACTGGATATCAGGCAAGGCACCGCGGGAGCCCGTTACAGCACAGGCCAAGATACGCTATAAGTCAAGAGAAGCGGAAGCCATCCTCTTTCCCCATGACGACTCCGTGGATGTCCATTTCGCTCAGCCGCAAAAGGCGGTAACCCCGGGGCAGGCCATTGTGTTCTATAATGCTGGTGAGGTACTGGGGGGCGGGATTATATATTAAATGCAAAAATAAAAATGCAAAATATAATGTGCAAGATGACAGTTGCGAGCACCTGGAAGGTACGTGACAATCCTGTTGGTCAAATTCCAAACACGATTGTAGTGCGACCTTTTAAGGTCGTGCGATCTTGTCCTGGCACGAGGCTAAAGCCTCGCACTACATTTTCGCGTTTTGAGTTGCCATTTTGATTTTTAACTTTTAATTTTGGCAGAGATATGTCGCAGCCACCAAACCTTGATGAGGAAGATAAGCTTAAATCGCAGGGCTATGAGCTTATCGCCGGTATAGATGAAGTCGGGCGGGGAGCTCTCGCCGGCCCGGTAGTGGCCGGCGCCGTTATCCTGCCCCACCCGGCCAATTTGCCCTGGTTTGGGCTGGTTCGGGATAGCAAGGAATTAAACTCCAGGAAGCGTGAATCCCTCTTCGCCTTGATTAGCAAGGAGGCTATAGCTGTGGGCATCGGCATCGTTCCTCCTCAAGTGATTGACTCCGTGAATATCCTCAAGGCAACCAAGCTGGCTATGATGCAGGCAGTGGAAAAATTGCCCAAACAACCGACCTTCCTCCTTATTGATAGAGTAACTTTGTCTCAATGTCCCATCCCTCAAAGAGGAATAACCAGAGGTGACAAATTGTGTCTCTCTATTGCTTGTGCTTCTATCATAGCCAAGGTCACCAGAGACCGCATTATGGAAGAACTTGACATAACGTATCCTGGCTATGGATTTGCTCAGCATAAAGGCTATGGAACAGGAAAGCACATATCTTGTCTGCAAAAGCTCGGACCTTCGCCAATTCACCGCCTATACTTCGCCCCTGTCAGGAATATAATCGCAAGCCAAAGCTCTGGCCCTTTGGCTTCCGCTAATCCCGAGCCCTTCGCCCCTCGTCATTCTGAGCCTTTCACTCCTTGTCATTCTGAGGGAGCGGAGCGACCGAAGAATCTCATTCAGGGTAAACTCCCTGATGGATCAGGTGATGAATCGTCAAGAAGTTGGTAAGCTGGGGGAGAAAGAAGCCCGGAAATTCCTCAAAAAGCGGGGCTACCGCATTCGCGAGACGGGGTTTCGTTGCCATCATGGAGAGATTGATATCGTTGCTCAGCGGAAGGACTATCTCGTCTTTGTCGAGGTCCGTACTAAGAGCAATCTGGATTTCGGCACTCCCGAGGAGTCAATAACACAGGCCAAAAAGAAAAAGCTCATCGCCTTAGCCCTGACCTATACCAGTACTCACCAGAACCTCCCCCCTTTATGGCGTATAGATGTAGTAGCCGTAGAACTCGATGACAAAGGCAAGACCAGGCGTATCGAACTCATCGAAAACGCCATTGAGCAAGACACCTCGTTTAATTGCTAGCTACTCTTAAATTACTAACCCTGCCATTACCACTAAGGGAATGGCTACACTGCAGTATATAGGGTCGGTGAAGTTTGAGGATAGCTTGAGGCTCTACTTCAATATAAACAACGGTTAGAGCGAATCAATCGCCCAACCTACTAAAAGGGCGTACTCCCTTCTTGAAATAGATATACCTGTCTCTGACCTATTCGAGTTTTGAGAATGCGTTGAGGCGTTGGTAGAACTACAGAGATGAATCCCAGCAGACAATACCATCTCTCTGGAGTTGCTTTAGTTGCTCATCACTGAGCCCTTGCTGAACCATTCTGGGTCTGATTTCAGTGAGATGGCAATTACAGTCGCGATAAAACTTCTCAAAAAGGTCGGCATAGTTGTCTATCCCTTTCCATTTAAGGTATGTCTTCATAGCTATCTCTGACTTGTCGGCTCTCACAAAGCAATTAGTGTGAGCACTATAATCGATAATTAGGAAGAATATTTCGATGTGGAATTCTGGCCAATAGGTAAGTTTTTTCTTTGGTTGAATGTTGCCCCCCTCTTTTTAACCTCTGGAACGAACCTGTCGATTAATCTTCAGCCTGTCAAAAAAGCTGAAGCACCGCCTCAGGATGGCTACGTCGTCCTTCAGTAAATCACATTCCCGTGTAAGACCTAGAAGTAGACCATTCAAATCATTATAAAACACGTTTAATGAATCCAGTCTCTGCCTACTGTAATGATGGTGGGAATGTTGGAACCAGCCTGAATACAGCAGTTCGACTTCTCTCAGCTTTTTCTCGTTGCTTGTCAAGACAGAGGCACATCTTTCCCCATAATTGAGACCGTGGACCTCGACAATCTTCGCAACATCCTCTTTTCTAATTTCCTTTCTCAGATTCTTGTCAAGGTATTCGATGAGCTTATTGAATTCGTAAAACATCTTCCTGTACAAATCGAGCTGCTTCTTGTAAGTAGTCAATGTTCGGGTAATTTTCGTTCCCACCGTATTGAATGCTGTCCTACTAGTCTTCAAAATGGCGTTTATTCGGCCTAAAGCGAATTCAAACTGATTATCTGCTAGATATCCAAATCTTGTCGTAGTCGTTTGCTCCAATCCCACACCGATTTGAGCAGTTTCCACGGCGTAACGCCCCATACGCATGACCACAGCAAACCCTAATAGCATAGCTGCAAGGTCTGTGTAGATTTCGTTGTTCTTTTCCCTATGCCATAGTGAATGCAAAACTATGTGGGAAAGCTCATGCGCCATAATTGCGACGAAGGTGTGTGGATATCTTCGACAGTTACCACCCACCTGGACTTGAATTGGAAAACTCTGCATTGCTGAGGTACCGTAGAAAGGCAAGCCATCTGGGATAGAGACTTGAGCTGTAATCCCTTCCGTTGCCTGACCAGCATCGTTTGTTGTAACCAAGTCACGACTCTCGAAGCTTTCGCCGATGATAAGTTTCACTTTAATTGGTAGGCCCAATTGATTGGCAATTTTTTCTATACACTCCTTTGTGTTGCCGTTATGCAAGGGACTAAGCACGGTCTCAGCGGGAATATTTTCCTTTATTCCCAGGAACCCAACTAACTCATCGATGGCATTGCTGATATACTTGTTATCTACTCCCTTCAAATTACCTATCCTCTCCAAATCCGCTGGCTGAGATACTCATAAGGCAAAGTACACATCTTATTATATCACTAGCGCAATGAATTTTGAGATAGCTTGCTGACGAAGAATATTGTCCCAATGTTATAATTGGTATGAAAGACGGATGTGGAGAGATATAGTAACGATAATTGTCGCCGTACTAACTGTACTAATGTATTTTGGGCTAACACCTAAACGACTATCTAGATACGCAAAGGCTGAAGCAACCAGGATGTCGC
>Ga0315553_10002756_pt1 | contig 13985 bp, 18 predicted proteins | sample SalMarSW160140MG_FD_203099 | JGI IMG/M metagenome (GOLD analysis project Ga0315553, IMG submission 203099) | Salt marsh sediment microbial communities from the Plum Island Ecosystem LTER, Massachusetts, United States - Salt Marsh Sediment SW1601-40 ... | reverse complement strand
GGTTCCTGAAGCTGTTCGCAAGGCAGGTACTGTGGCTAAGAAGGGGCTGATTGAGGTGCCTATCAAGGACAATACGATCCCTCATGAAATTCTAGCCAAGTTCGGTGCATCCAAAATTCTACTGAAGCCAGCAGCGCCTGGTACAGGCTTAATTGTCAACAATACTACTCGAGCAGTGCTCGAATTGGCAGGCATAAAAGACGCCATTGGCAAATCATTAGGTGGACCAAGCAAAATAAACGTAGCTAAGGCGACGATGCTCGCTCTGGCAAACTTGAGGAAAGGTGAAGAAGCATCGCTTGACGAAGCATTCACAGATGTGAGTGATAGTGAAGCTCAGGAAGAAAAGGTAGATGAAACAGAATGAATTACAGCCTCCAAAGGGTGCTAAGCACAAGAGAAAATTTGTAGGTCGTGGAGATGGCAGCGGACATGGCACCTATTCAGGGCGAGGTTGCAAGGGGCAAAAGTCTCGCGCCGGTGGTGGCGTGCGCCCCGGCTTTGAAGGCGGGCAGTTGGCCTTAATAAAACGACTGCCACGTAAAAGGGGTTTCACTAACATTTTTAAAACTGAATATAATGTTGTCAACGTAGGAAAGCTAGCTGTTTTCCCCGCAGGAAGTGAGGTAACTCCTCAGGAATTGTTTCGAGTGGGATTGATCAATTCCACGGACCATCCGACTAAAATTCTCGGCGCTGGTGATCTCCAGCATCCATTGATAGTTAGCGCTAACAAATTCTCTTCAGCAGCGGAGAAAAAAATCCTCGCTGCTGGAGGGAAGGTAAAGAAGGCTTAGAATGCAGCGCAAAGCGACCAGACCACGCCTCCTCCAAGCAATGATGGACGTATTGACGTTGCCTGATTTGCGCCGAAAAATTCTTTTCACTATCGGTATGCTGGTCGTTTTTCGTTTTCTGGCTCACATTCCCTTGCCCGGCGTGGATCCAGATGCCTTGGAAACATTATTCGGGCAAAACCTCCTCTTCGGCATGCTTGACCTTTTTACCGGTGGTGCCATGCAAAAGTTCAGTGTGGTTGCCCTCGGCGTTTATCCTTACATCACTTCATCTATTATTATGCAATTGCTGGTTCCGGTAATTCCCCGCCTTCAAGCCATATCACAGGAGGGAGAACTCGGTCAACAGAAAATCAATCGAATTACTCACTTTGCAACGATACCTTTAGCTGGTCTCCAGGGCTATGCTATTATTGCTTTACTACGTTCTCAGGGAATTTCCATTGGGGCACTCGGACCGTTGTCTATGGCCACTATATTAATCACATTGATTGCTGGGACGATGTTCCTTGTGTGGTTGGGCGAATTGATCACTGAGCGTGGTATCGGGAACGGAATATCGATAATAATCTTTGGAGGTATCGTGGCTGGCTTGCCTGGGATAGTGGGTAATTTCATTGTTACTGCTATTGGCGGAAATCCTGAAGGATTGATCGCTTATATTATTCTAACCTTAGCTATGTTGGTGCTTATAGTCATATTTGTTGAAGCACATCGCCGTATTCCGGTGCAGTATGCTAAGAGCACTTTTCGCAGTGGCCGCATGTATCGCCAGTCAGGTTCTACTTACATACCGCTACGGATCAATACTGCCGGAATGATACCCCTTATTTTTGCCATAGCTTTAATGCAACTTCCTAGCACGGTAGCTACGTATTTTATGAACCCAGCGGGCGCAGACCCGAATTTCTGGAACACAATCTTTAATGTGTTCCAGTCTAATACGGTATTCTATAACATATTGTATTTTGCCTTGGTAATTGGTTTCGCCTTTTTCTATACTCTGGTCATATTCGAACAAATGAACCTGCCTCAAACTTTGCAGCAGCAAAGCGGCTTCATCCCTGGAGTTCGACCAGGCAAGGCTACGGCTGATTATTTAAATAGAGTCATTAAGCGTATTACTTTCGGTGGCGCCCTGTTTCTGGCCCTAGTGGCCATTATGCCCTTCATTGCTCAAGTGATTACTAATGTCCCATTACTAATTCAGAGCACCGCCATGCTTATAGCTGTCGGCGTGGCTCTAGATACCATGAAACAATTAGAGGCTCAACTAACCATGCGCCGCTACGAAGGTTTCCTAAAATAAATGTACATCATCATGCTGGGTGCTCCGGGGGCAGGGAAGGGAACTCAGGCAGATATTCTCTCTCAAGAGATGAATTTACCTCATATAGCCTCAGGGGATTTATTTCGGCAGGCATTAGAAGAAAAAACCGAGATCGGTCTATTGACGAAAAGTTATATGGATAAGGGAGAATTAGTTCCTGATGAGGTAGCCATAAAGATGATTCTGGAAAGGATTAATCAACCAGACTGTACCTCTGGCTGTCTTCTCGACGGCTTTCCCAGGACCTTACACCAGGCAATAGTTCTAGACAAAGCCTTCGGGGAGCAAGGAAAAATCATAGATAAGGCGATATACATTGAAGTGCCCAACAAAGATTCAATAAGACGCCTAAGCGGAAGGCGGCTTTGCCGGGTTTGCCAGACACCATATCATATGATGAGTTCACCACCTAAAATGCCAGGCAAATGTGATAAATGCGGTGGCGAATTGTATCAACGGTCTGATGACCAAGAAAAAACAGTAAAGGAACGACTTAGTATTTTCTTTGCTCAAACCGTTCCCATACTTGATTACTATAAGAACCAAAATAAACTAATTAAGATCAATGGTAACCTGGGAATACAGGAGGTGGCTAGAGCAATAATCTCTGCCCTCAAGGCACCGACGTCGTCCTGAGCAAAGAGCGATAGATACCTGAGATTTATCGATTGCTTTGCTTCTTCAGACTGACACTAGGGGTTAACAGGAATAAAAGAGATGGTGATTATCAAATCTGACGAGGAAATAGCTATCATGAGGAAGTGTGGTAAAATTCTGGCTGCTATTCTCGATAAACTAAGAACAGAAATACAACCAGGAGTGAAGACTGGCCTGTTGGACACAATTGTGGCCGAACAATCAAACAAGATGGGAGTCATCCCTTCTTTCAAGAACTATCGCGGCTTTCCTGCAAATTTGTGCGTTTCCGTAAATGATGAGATAGTCCACGGTATTCCTGGTGAGCGGGTGCTACAAGAAGGAGACATCGTTTCTTTAGATGTGGGGGCAAAACTTGATGGCTTTCATACCGATGCTGCTATAACTGTTGGCGTTGGGCGGATAAGTAAGGAGGCTGAGGAACTTATCGCAGTGACAGAGGATAGTCTGAAGTCAGGCATCGCTCAAGCGATAAGCGGGGCATGGATAGAAGATATCTCATCTGCTATCCAACACTATGTTGAATCAAGAGGATTCTCTGTGGTTAGAGAATATACCGGACATGGAGTAGGTAGGGACTTGCATGAAGATCCCCCCATACCTAATTTTATGGTTGGTAAAGGTCTCAGACTTCGTAAAGGTATGGCTCTGGCTATTGAGCCTATGGTTAATGCAGGAGATTGGCACACCAAATTGGCTGCTAATCAATGGACAGTGTTGACATCTGATGGGAGTCTCTCAGCACATTTTGAACATACTATAGCCATAACTGATACTGGTGCTGAGATACTTGTTTAGGTATTATATAAGGAATGGCTAAAAAAGAGAGGATAGAAGTTGAAGGCAAAGTGATTACAGTCTTACCTAATACCATGTTTCGCGTTGAATTGCCCAATGGACATCAGGTATTGGCTCATATCTCTGGTAAGATGAGAAAGCACTATATTAAAATCTTGCCTGGGGATAGAGTTCTGGTAGAACTGTCCCCTTATGATTTGAGTCGGGGTAGGGTTACCTATCGGCTTAAATAGTTTGACAGGTTAGCTAAGAAAGTTTATCATAATAGGGTTTGTTTGAATGGTGATTGGAAATGAAAGTAAGAGCTTCGGTTAAGCCGATGTGCAAAAAATGTAAAGTTATCAGGCGGGAGGGCGTGGTCAGGGTTATTTGCGAAAACCCAAAGCACAAACAGAGGCAAGGGTAATAAACAATGGCGCGTATTGCTGGTATAGATCTTCCTAAGGATAAGCCAATTTGGGTAGCTTTACAGAGAATTTATGGCATTGGTGCTTCATCAAGCCAGAACATTTTGGCTGCCGCTGGTATCGATCCTGGCATTAGAGTCAAGGAACTGAGTGAAGAACAGGTTGGTCAGATTCGAGATGTTCTTGATAAACAATACAAAGTGGAAGGCGACCTCAGGCGGGAGGTTCAATCCAATATAAAGCGGCTTATTGAAATCAGTTGCCTTCGAGGCACAAGACACCGCATGAGGTTGCCAGTTCATGGACAAAGAACGCGGACAAATGCCCGAACTAAAAGAGGGCCCAGGAAAACAGTGGCCGGTCGAGGTCAAAGACGTGGCGTAGGTAAGAAGTAAGGAGCTTGTTTTTAAAAAATGCCAAAAAAGAAAAGGGCTCATAAGGCTCATAAAAAAGTTAACGAAGGCAAAGCTTACATCCAGTCTACCTTCAATAATACAACAATTACCATTACGGATATGGAAGGTAACGTTATCGCCTGGGGCAGCTCTGGTACTGCAGGATTCAAGGGTTCCAGGAAAGGGACCCCTTACGCTGCCCAAATAGCTGCCAGAGATGCAGCACATCGCGCAATGACTGATGGCTTGCGCCGAGTGGATGTGTATATCAAAGGTCCTGGCAGTGGACGAGAAGCAGCTATTCGTGCCCTACAGGCCTCCGGAATTGCGGTTACAGCTATCAGAGATGTAACTCCTATTCCCCATAATGGCTGTCGTCCGCGGGGGAGGCGAAGAGTATAAAATGGCGCGCTACACAGGCCCAGTTTGTCGTCTATGTCGTCGTTTTGGGGACAAACTGATGCTCAAAGGCGGGAAGTGCGCTACGCCTCAATGTCCTTTAGAAAAAAGGAATGCTCCTCCTGGAGGGCAGCGGACAACTCGAAGGCGCAGAGGGATTTCCGACCGCGGAATCCAGTTGCGCGAAAAGCAAAAGGTTCGCGTTAGCTATGGTATGCTGGAGCGACAATTTCGCAAGGTTTTTGCCATGGCTAAAAAGGGCCCCAGTGCTACTGGAGAAAACCTTCTCATATTGCTGGAGCGTAGATTGGATAATGTGGTTTATCGCTTGGGTTTTGCTGACTCACGTGCCCAAGCCAGGCAGATAGTTCGGCACGGCCATATAAATGTCAATGATCGCAAAACAGATATCCCTTCCTGTCTGGTGAAGTCCGGAGACGTGATAAAGTGGCGAGAAGTTAGTAAAAAAACGGAATATTATAAAAGAGTAGCTGAGGAAGTTGAGGAAAAAATTATCCCTAATTGGTTAGGCTTGGACAAAGAAAGCATGACAGGCAGAATGTTAAATTTGCCTGGCAAGGACGACATTGAAGCTGGATTTGACCAGAAGGCTATTGTCGAATATTACTCGAGGTGAGCTATGCTCGAATTATCTATTCCCACCGTAACCTGTATTGAAAGTACTGGTAATTATGGTCGTTTTATTGCTGAACCTCTAGAGCCAGGTTTCGGTATCACTCTAGGTAATGCTTTGCGGCGTGTGCTTCTCAGTGCTTTACCTGGTGCTGCGGTAACCTGGTTCAAGATCGAAGGAATTCAGCATGAATTCTCCCCCATTCCTTATGTGAAAGAAGATGCTATGGAGTTCTTGCTGAATATCAGGCAACTTAGACTGTGTCCTCTTTCTCTTCAGCCCGGGCAGTTGTTCTTGGAAGTAGAGAGAGAAGGCAAAGTCTGCGCAGGTGATATTAAACCCTCAGCTGACTTTCGCATTGCCAATCCGGAACTCTATTTAGCTTCTTTAGATTCCCCACAGGCTAAGCTTTATGTGGAACTCAATGTGGAGTTGGGTAGAGGTTATATGCTGGCCAAATCAACTGACGGTTTACCTGTTGGAGCATTGCCAGTAGATGCCATCTTCACCCCAGTGCGGGGAGTTAATTTTTCTGTAGAATCCATCAAGCCCGGTCAGGAAGGAAGTCCAGAGAAGCTCATTCTGGAGATTTGGACTGATGCCACTATTTTCCCGTGGGAAGCGCTCAGTCAAAGTGCTGCCATCTTAATCAATCAATTTTCTTCCTTCAGAGATCTGGAAGTACCTATGGCTAGGACTTCATCCCTTTTGCCCGAGCAATATGATACTCCGCTGGAAGAGTTAAATCTGTCAACTCGCTCCTATAACAGTTTGAGGAGAGCCGGTATTTTTACGCTAGGACAATTAATAGAGAAGGGCGGGGAAGGGTTGCCACCGTTACCTGGTTTGGGGGCAAAGTCTAAAGCCGAAGTAGAAGAGCTCATGGAAAAGGTAGGATTTCCTGTTTCTAAGAAGGAAGTAGAATGAGACACAAGGTAGCAGGACGAAACTTAAGCAGGCCGACAGAGCATAGGTTGGCGTTATATCGAAATCAAGTTACGTCGCTTTTGACTCATGAAAAGATGACCACCACTGAGGCTAAAGCTAGAGAAGTTCGCATTTTGGCGGAAAAGATGATTACTTTGGGTAAGGATGGTAGCCTTGCCTCGAGGCGGGAAGCCTTAGCTTTTATTACCGATAAAAAAGTAGTTGACAAGCTATTTGCTGAAATTGCTCCAGGCTATGCTGACCGTAATGGTGGTTATACTAGGTTGCTAAAGCTGGGACCCCGCCCTGGCGACAACGCACCTATGGTTCAAATTGAATTGGTTAAGTAAGTTTATTTTGCTTATCGAGTATGACGGCACCCAATATCATGGTTTTCAATGGCAAGCTGGTTTGCCCACTATTCAGAGTGAGCTTGAAAAGGCTATAAGCCAATTCTGTGGGCAAAGCAGCCGGGTTATGGCAGCTAGCAGAACTGATGCTGGTGTGCATGCCAAGGGACAGGTGGTTGGCTTCTGGGCGAAATCTACATTGGATACCAAGACGCTGGTTAGAGCAATGAATTATTATTTACCCGGAGATATCGCGGTAAAAACAGCCTACAGGGCTAGCGATGACTTTAATGTCCGGCGCGATGCACTGAGCCGGGAGTACCGTTATTATATTTTGAATAGCGATACTCGATCACCGCTTAGTCGAAGATTTGCTCTATTTGTGCCCAAAGTGCTAGACATAGAGGCGATGAACGAGGCTTGCCAGCTTATCAGGGGTGAGCACGATTTTGCTTCCTTTGCCAGTTCTCTCGATGACAACAGGAGCACTGTACGTAATGTTTATAAAGCGGGAATTGAGAAGAAAGAAGAATTCACCGTTTTTCGTATCCTAGCTAATTCATTTCTACCTCACCAAGTACGAAGCACCGTGGGTCTCTTAATAAGGCTGGGTTTGGGTAAGGTGGGTGTAGAGGATTTTCATGATATAATGGAGGCAAAGAGTTTGGGTTTAGCAGGTCCCGTCTCCCCTGCTTGTGGCCTATGCCTTGAAAAGGTCAATTATCCTGAGCCCTAGGGATGTTAAAGATGAAAACTTATAGTCCTAAAGCTAAAGATATTGAGCGAAAGTGGTGGGTCATTGATGCCGCGGATAAAACTTTGGGAAAAATAGCGACACAGGTGGCTAATTTGCTTATGGGAAAACATAAGCCGATTTATGCCCCTCATATTGATACCGGTGACTACGTGGTGGTAATCAATGCTGCTAAAGTGAAAGTAACCGGGAAGAAAGCCGAGCAAAAGACTTACTATAGACATTCTGGGTATCCTGGCGGCTTAAAGAGCCAGAATTTTGAGCAACTCTTTAGTAAAGACCCTGGTCGGGTGATTGAGCTTGCGGTTAAAGGAATGTTACCTCATAATAATCTAGGTAGAGCTATGTTTAAGAAACTGAAGGTCTATGCTGGAAATGAGCACCCCCACCAGGCCCAGGTTTCTTCTCGTCGTCCTGAACGAAGCGCTGGGAGTGACCAAGAGTGAAGAAAGAGAAATATTACCGAAGGAAAGGTGATAACTTATGAGCGAGGAAAGTTATGTTTGGGGGACCGGTAAACGCAAGTGTGCTATAGCCCAAGTCAGGCTTTTGCCCGGCAAGGGGGAGATAATTATAAATGATAAGCCCTATCAAGAAGCTTTCCCTAGAGTTGAGCATCGCCATATGATTGAACATCCGTTACTGGCTACAGACAACATGGGCAAATTTTGTGTCATGGTGAAGGTGAATGGTGGTGGGCTGAGTGGTCAGGCCGGAGCCATTCGTCATGGTATTGCTCGAGCTCTTGTTAAGGAAAACGAGCTATTTAAGCCCGTATTACGTAAAGAAGGTTTGCTTACGCGTGATTCTAGAGTCAAAGAACGTAAGAAATACGGACTCAAGCGAGCTCGCAAGGCACCACAATATACCAAGCGCTAACCGTACTCCGACTTGTCACTTGGCAGCGGGAGCTGTTTGCTTCTCATTAACCCCAACTTTATAGGCGTTGTGCTATTGCTTCAGACATTAGTAACAGCTATAATGTTAACCTGCTGGGGATTAGTCTAGCGGTAGGACGACTGACTCTGGATCAGTTAGGCCAGGTTCGAATCCTGGATCCCCAGCCAAGACAGGTAATAAAGTCACCCGGAATCATTTTTCAAGTAGTGCAAAATAGAGACGGGGAGAAGGCACACTGATGGACTGTAAATGGATGACGGCACCCTGCGGACTGGATTGTTTTAACTGTTTGACGTATCTGGCGAATGAGAATAAGGAGCTAAGGACCAAAATTTCTGAGAACCTTGGCATCCCATTTGAGCAGGCCGTGTGTAAGGGGTGTCGTGAAGAGGTGGGGAAACCAGATTTTCTTGGCTGGAACGAACCCTGTAATGTTTACAGGTGCATTACGAAAAGAAAGCTTGATTTTTGTTATCAGTGTTCTGACTTTCCATGTGACCATCTTCAACCGTATGCGGACAGGGCATCCGAAGTGCCTCACAATACCAAAGTGTTTAATTTGTGTTTAATAAAGAAAATGGGCTTGGAATCATGGGCAAATACAAAAGCCAGAGATGTGAAGCATAGATATTTCAAGGAAAAGTTCAGGCTGTAACAAAGTGCACGTGATTTCAACTATGAAATCACAGGCTTTGTCCTGATAGACCACCATAAATGAATCTGATCCCTCTGTTGCCTGTTGTATTTCTATTGTATAATAGTAATGGTTGTGACAACACGGAGCCCGACTTCCTAGGTAGCTGGCTTACTCTCGGTACTAAGTCTGGTCTCGGAAGGTTTTGTTATATATGCCGGGTGTTCAGCTAATATGGCGCATTCGTCTAGAGGCCTAGGACACCTCCCTCTCAAGGAGGAGATCACGGGTTCGAATCCCGTATGCGCTACCAAAGCATAATTTGCCCCCTGTTTTTAAAGCTAAATTGTGAAAACAGGGGGCTTATTTCTGCAATTTTTTCAATTTTCACTAAATAAATATACATTGCTGAGCTAGGTTCGACTATTTGTTTAACATCTGGGAGTATATTGCTATAGTTCGTTGTGCTGTCATTTGTATGGCTACGGTATTTATAGCTTTATTTTTTGGTGATACAATGTAACTTGAAAGGTGTAAACGTGAAAAAAATCGGCGTGGTATTGCTTGCAGTAACCTTAGTTGCTGGAATGGTAGGGTGTTTCACTCCATTTCGTATGCAGTACCGACTTACCCTCTCAAGCACTGAAGGCGGCCAGGTAGCAACCCCCGGCGAGGGGACTTTTACCTATTGGGGAGGAATAGTTGTCAACCTAGTGGCTGAGGCTGATGAAGGTTACTGCTTTGTCAATTGGACTGGTGATGCGTGTGCGTGTAATATTGCTGATATCAATGCTGCCTCGACCAGTATCACCATAAATAATGACTACACCATCATCGCCAACTTTGGAGAGATACCAACAGTCCAGTACCAGCTCGCAATCAATAGCACAGAAGGAGGTAATGTTACGACGCCCGGTGTAGGAGTGTTCACCTATGACGAGGGAACGGTAGTCAATCTGGTGGTTGAGGCTGATGAAGACTACCAGTTTGTGGAGTGGAAGGGCAATGTGAGCACTATTGCCGATGTCAATGCCGCTGCGACCAATATCACCATGAACGGCAGCTACAACATCACCGCCAACTTCTTGCACTCAATATTGTTAGAAATCAACTCAGAAGTAGAGCATGTAATAGCGGCATCACTAGAGTACTTTGACGATCTAGGGGAGTGGCCAGACGATACTACTTCCACGTCTGGTAACTACTCTTTCTCCGACTACATTGATGTAACGCTTAAGGCGAGCTATTCCTTTGACCACGAAGGGTTTATAGATGGTGTTGGGGAACCCGGTGGATATGGCGGTGGCACGCAATCTTCTGGGTGGCCTGGTATCCACTGGGAGAACCCGACCTCAGGTGGCGGTCACGGGCAGTGGGTAATGGATTATAAAAGTGACCCGTAATAATTTGCCGACGGATTCAGCATTAACCAACTCTATTGGTAGGCTTTTTACAGATGAATTGACAGTATACAGCTGTCAGTAAATAGGAAGTCTTGGGGATGAAGGAATCCCCTACTTACCCGGGAATGATGAAAGTGAAACGATTGGGTATATTATTAATTGCGGTAGCCTTAATTGCCGGGATGATGGGATGTGACCCTGCTCTGTACCGACTTACTATCTCCAGCACCGCTGGAGGCTCAGTGACTACCCCTGGAGAGGGCGCTTTTACCTATGAAGAGGGAACAGTGATTGGTTTGATGGCAGAGGCTGCGGACGATCATTACTTTGTCGACTGGACTGGAGATGTGATGACAGTCGATAATACCAACAGCCCCATAACTACCATCACCATACAGGACAACTATGCCATCAGTGCCAACTTTGAGCAGATACCTCCAGGGCAATTTGTTCTCACCATATACAGTACAACTGGAGGGTCGGTAATGACCCCTGGAGAGGGAACTTTTACCTACGACGAAGGAACGGTAGTTAGCCTTGTAGCAAATCGAGATAGTGACTACCGATTTGTGAACTGGACCGGTGATGTAAGCGCCATTACCGATGTTGATGGTGCCACAACCAACATCACCATGAATGGCAACTACGTAATTACCGCCAACTTCGAGGCCGAGTTTATGGTCTCTGCAGGCAGCTATTATACGCTGGGACTCAAGGATAACGGCACCGTGGTCGCCGTGGGGGAAAGCTGCTGCGGACAGTGCGATGTTACTAATTGGACTGACATCATCCAGGTTGCTGCAGGCTGGTATCACACAGTGGGGCTTAAGCCCGACGGTACAGCCGTTGCCGTGGGGTTGGATTCCTCCGGGCAGCGCAATGTCGGCAACTGGACAGGCATCACCCAGGTATCCACAGACGGTTATCACACGCTGGGACTCAAGAACAACGGCACCGTGGTTGCCCTGGGAGACAACTCCTTAGGGCAGTGCAATGTGAGTGAGTGGACCGACATCACGCAGGTGACTGCAGGGTACCTTTACACGGTGGGGCTTAAGACTGACGGCACGGTGGTAGCCTCGGGAGATAATAATCATGGGCAGTGCAATGTGAACGGGTGGGCAGGAATCGTGCAGGTAGCGGCAGGACACGACCATACAGTGGGACTCAAGAACAACGGCACCGTGGTCGCCGTGGGAGGCAACTCCTTAGAACAGTGCAACATCGACAGTTGGACAAACATTGTGCAAATCTCTGCATGTGGCTATCATACAATAGGGCTAAAATCTAACGGTACCGTGATTTCTGCGGGATACGACTCCTCTGGACAGTGCGATGTTGATGACTGGATGGATATCATTCAGGTCACTGCGGGCTACGACCACACGGTGGGGCTTAAGTCTGACGGCACTGTGGTGGCTGTGGGAAATAATGAGCATGGGCAGTGCGAAATCAGCGACTGGGACCTGAATTGAACTCCTTGCGGTACTTAGAAAGCATTTTACCTATCTGCTAGAAATTAGCTATCCCAAAATCCAAATAGCTCAGAGACAGGTATCTGAATATCAAAAAAGGGTATGCCCTTTGGATTGGGCTATGGACTTGCTCTAAATATACCTTCACTAAAAAGCAGATTTACATTTCACGTCTAAATGGATATTGCTCTTGTTATCCCTATTGCTGTTTTTATTGCTACGGTAGTTGTGCTACAACTTTTCCAGCTTCAGATATCTCATTACCTATATCTATACCCTTATAAGTAATTCTAGTTAGTATCCTGGATAAGCAATACCTGCCATTGACGAGACTCATCTCTGTAGAGGTCAACTTGTTTTAATTCTTTATGTTGGTCAGCTATCAGATAGACCATGATAGGCCAAACTGTACGCTTTCCTTCTGAAGTCTGCGCCGTGTATGCTTCGCCATATTCTATAACCTCAACTTCTTCTACCCATTGGTCAGGAAGAGGAAGATTAGGCGAAATAGGCGGCGTCAATCCGCCTATATGTGCAAGTACCGCTTCCTTCACAGTCGCCTCGGAAGGCCTGTCATCACGCTCAGGCAATATAACTACTAACGCAACTATCAAGCCTACAATAAGAAGACCAATGAGGACTTTCATTAGCGTTACACGATGAGCATACTAGGCTACTAAGCAAGAACTGTCAATGTTCATTCAAGGATATGTTAGGTTGTTGTGCTGAAATCTAACCAGTTGTTGGTAACCAGTCAGCTTCAAATAAAGGCCTCAATCTATCCCCAAAATCCAAATAGCTCAGAGACAGGTATCTAAATATCAAAAAGGGGTATGCCTTTTGGATTGGGCGATGGGTCATCTAAAAGCTATCGTCGAACTACACTGAGCAAGTGTATTGTATAATTACAACTAGCTGATGAGCTATACCAAGTGATAAAGCTAAATCATCCTGGATATGAAGCTAAAGCCCGTTATGTTGGTTGATTCTAAGGTTATCATGCATTACCATAAAATGAGGAGAAAAGGAAATGGAATCTAATGGTTATATCAAGAGCAAATTACTTACCGCTGGCGGGATCTTGAGCATAATAGGTGGAATATTGGAGATAATTGGCGGAGGGATAGTGGTGGCTATGATAATGCAAAATGTTACGCTGGGCCCGTTGGTGCCTCTTCTGCCTATTCCATTTCTACCAGGCCGTGAGATTTGGATAGTTTACATCCAAAATAGGTTTGTTAATGTGGCAATACTTGTTATGGTCTTGGGCGTAATAGCTATAATAGGTGGAATATCAGTTCTAAAAAGGAAAAGTTATGGCCTGTCCTTAGCTGGGGCTATCTGCGCCCTTCCATCAATCATTTTGGGCATACCGGCAGTTATTTTTGTTTCACTGAGGAAGATAGAATTTGGTATAGAGACAAAAGAAAAGGGAATCTATGGTGGTAAAAGGCGCGTGTTACTTATCGCTGGAGGAATCTTAAGCATAATGGCGGGGATATCTCAGATAATTTGTAGTGCCGTGTTAATACTGGAATTTTTAGCCCCTTCCCCACATTACTGGAGGCTGATAGATGTGTTGTTTCTGCCATTCCTTCCAGAAGCTTGGCAGAATTATATTTTGTGGGATTTTTTGTGGGGCAGTAGAGTTTTCGGTGTTTATGTGGGTGTCCTAATTTGGTGGGCAATTATTGGAGGATGTATCGGTGCTATGGGTATACTAGCTATAGCAGGTGGTATCTCGGCTATAAGAAGGAAGAGATTTGGCCTGTCTTTAGCCGGGGCTGTTAGTGCACTCCCATCAACAGTTTTCGGGATACTGGCAGTCATTTTTGTCGCCCTAGGAAAGAGAGAGTTCAAGGCAGAGAAATAGATGTCGAAGTGACAGAGTGGCGGGAGTACCATGGGCAGTTGGCTGTATGATTATGATAGCGATTGGATTGGGCGCTGGAGTATCTCTAATCATAACTTCACCAAAAAAACAAATTTCCATTAAGTATAATGTGCTATTAAGGAGGATATCATGCCACTAAGGAAAAATATGTTCGAACATAAATATGCTGATGTCAATGACATACGCCTCCACTATGTAACGGTGGGTAAGGGGAAGTTGATAATGTTCCTC